>Ga0302314_10019020_pt1 | contig 11429 bp, 6 predicted proteins | sample III_Palsa_N2_3_FD_200533 | JGI IMG/M metagenome (GOLD analysis project Ga0302314, IMG submission 200533) | Peat permafrost microbial communities from Stordalen Mire near Abisko, Sweden - III_Palsa_N2_3 | ecosystem: Environmental > Terrestrial > Soil > Palsa > Peat permafrost | place: Sweden... | reverse complement strand
TAGGCTTCGAACCCGCCGATGCGCGCTACCTCTACAATCATCGGGGCCACCTGATGTTCGTCAAGCCGGAAGAGCGCCCGTTCCTGACCGCCGACCTGATCCGCGCCACCTCGATGACGGCGACGGAAAGCGAGATCCGCGGGAGGATCGCGACCTTGCGCGCCGCCGGCTACACCCAGTTCACCGTCCAGCTGATCCCGGGCCAGGAAGCCGCGCTCGCCGACTGGGCCCGGATCAAGGCGGCCTTTTCATAGCGCGCTCGCACCGCCGGCTGGAAGCCGGCGGTGCGAGGACTTCAGGTTACGTGACGCAGGATGAAGTAGAGCGTTCCGGCGATGGCCATGGCCGCTGGCAGGGTCATCACCCAGGCGGAGGCGATGCTGCGCACGGTGCTCCACTGCAGGCCCGAGCCGTTGGCCGCCATAGTCCCGGCGACGCCGCTGGAGAGTATGTGCGTTGTCGAGACCGGCAGGCCGTAGACCTCGGCGGCGCCGATCGTCAGGGCCGCGACGAGTTCCGCCGAAGCGCCTTGGGCATAGGTGAGATGCGTCTTGCCGATCTTTTCGCCGACCGTCACCACGATGCGTTTCCAGCCGACCATGGTGCCCAGACCCAGCGCCAGGGCGACGGCGATCTTCACCCAGAAGGGGATGAACCGCGTACCGGTTTCCAGCTTGCCTTCGAAGCCTTTCAGCGTGGCCTTTTCCGTGGCGCTCAGACTGGCCTTGCTCTTGCCGATCAACCGGATGGCGTCGCCGGCCAAGTACATGTCGTTGCGCAGGTTGGGGACGGCGGCGGCTGGCACGTGGCTGAGTGCGCCGTAGCTCTTCACCTCCGTTCCGATGTCAGTGGACAGAACGCCCAACGCCCCGAAGACTGCTGGCGTGTCGACCTTGTGCGCGCGCAGCCCGTTACCGACCACCTTTCGCGCGTCCGGCACCGACACGGGCGGCGCGCTGCCGGCATGGCTGGCGAACACGCCCTGCGCCTGCTGGGCGGCGGCGACGAAGGCCGGCACGCTGGAGTCGGGAAGCGTGCGGTTGAGCGCATAGGCCGTGGGCGCGGCGCCGATCAGGATCAGCATGATCAGGCCCATGCCCTTCTGGCCGTCGTTGCCGCCGTGAGCGAACGAAACGCCGGTGCAGGTGCCGATCAGCGTCAGGCGGATCCACCAGGGCGGCGGCGTATTGCCCTTGGGCGATTCGTAAAGCGTCTTGCTGCGGATCAGGAACTTCATCACCAGCAGGAGGAGCGCAGAGGCGATGAAGCCGACGATGGGGCTGAACAGGAGCGCCTGGCCGACCTTGGCCGCCTGTGACCAGTCGACGCCCGATGTCGCCGATCCGGCCGGGGCCATCAACTGGTTCGCGAGGCCGACGCCCATGATTGATCCCACCAGGGCGTGCGAGGAGCTGTTGGGGATGCCCAGAGCCCAGGTGCCGAGATTCCAGATGATCGCCGCCAGCAGCAGTGAGAAGATCATCGCATATCCGGCCGTGTTGCCGGCCTGGAGGATCAGTTCCACGGGGAGCAGGGTGATGACGCTGTAGGCGACCGCCCCGCTCGAGACCATGACGCCGGCGAAGTTGAAGAACCCGGACCAGACCACGGCCACCAGCGGCGGCATGCTGTTGGTGTAGATGACGGTGGCGACGGCGTTGGCGGTGTCATGGAAGCCGTTCACAAACTCGAAGCCCAGCGCGATCAGCAACGCGAGCCCGAGCAGCAGGAACACGCCGATCTGCAGGGCCTCTCCCGCGCCGCGCACATCCTGGATGATGCTGTAGGCCACGAAGGCGACGCCTCCGAGCAGGACCAGCAGAAAGGCAACGCCCCCGGCGGGATGGGCCTTCTTGTCCAGGGCGGCCCTCGCCGGCGCCTCGCCGTGGCCGTTCAACGTAACGTCCGTCATCGCATTCTCCCGCATCCTGCCGGTTTTCTAGAGGCCTTCCACGCAAGTTTTGTGACAGTCTCGTGGCGAAACAACCCCAAGAGGCGCTTCAGACGAAGGCAGGCTCGAAGGTGCGCGCGCTCGCCCTGCCCCATTCGCGCGCCAGGTCCTCGCCCATCTCCCCCCTGATCAGGGCGCCGGGCATGATTCGCGGATAGATTGCGTCACCCCGCAGCACGGCGCCGCTCTGGTGGCGGAAGTGCAGATGCCAGGGCAGCAGGTCGTCGGGATGCGTCAGGCCCGCCGACCCCAGCAGTTCGGCGAGCGCTTTCAGCGTATTGCGATGGAAGTTGGCGACGCGCTGGGCCTTGTCATCCACCACCAGCGCGCGCTGACGCAGGGCGTCCTGCGTGGCCACGCCCGTCGGGCAATTGTTGGTGTGACAGCTGCGCGACTGGATGCACCCGATGGCGAACATGAAATCGCGCGCCGACAGGGCGTAGTCGGCCCCGATCGCGAAGACGCGACAGAGGTCGAAGGCGGTCACCAGCTTGCCGCTGGCGCCCAGCTTGATGCGATTGCGCAGATCGGCTCCGACCAGGGCGTTCTGGACGAAGCTCAGGCCTTCGCCGAGCGGCAGTCCCGCGTGATCGCTCAGTTCCGCCGGGGCCGCGCCGGTCCCGCCCTCGCCGCCGTCGATGACGATAAAGTCGGGCGTGGCGCCGGTCTCCAGCATCGCCATCACCAGGGCGAAGAATTCGTAGCGATGGCCGACCGCCATCTTCAACCCCACCGGTTTGTAGCCGGAAAGGACGCGCAGCTGCTGGATGAAGGCGATCAGCTCCAAAGGCGTGGTGAAGGCTGTGTGCGCGGCCGGGGAGACGCAATCGCGGTCGCGGCCGACGCCGCGCGTGCGGGCGATCTCCCCAGTGATCTTGGCCTTGGGCAGGACGCCTCCGTGACCGGGCTTGGCTCCCTGGCTCAGCTTGATCTCGATCATCTTGACCTGGTCGTCGGCCGCCTGCTGCGCGAAGCGTTCGGGATCGAAATGTCCGTCCACCGTGCGGCACCCGAAATAGCCCGTCGCGACCTGCCAGATGATGTCGCCGCCATGGCGCCGGTGGTAGGGACTGATCGAACCCTCGCCGGTGTTATGTGCGAACCCGCCCATGTGGGCGCCTTTGTTGAAGGCCATGATCGCATTGGCGCTGACCGCGCCGAAGCTGGTGCCCGAGATGTTCAGCACCGACGCGCGATAGGGCGCCCGGCAGTCGGGGCCGCCGATGTCGATCCGGAAATCGTGGTCCTCGACGGCTTTGGCGCGGATCGAATGGGAGATCCAGCCATAGCCGACGGCGTCGACGGCGCGCACCGTTCCGAAAGGCTGGGCGTCGTTGACGTTCTTGGCGCGCCGATAGACCAGCGTGCGCTGCTCACGGCTGAACGGTAGCGGATCATGTTCGTCCTCGATCAGATATTGCCGCAGTTCCGGCCGGATCGCTTCGAGCAGAAAGCGGATGTGACCGATCACCGGGTAGTTCCGCAGGATGGCGTGCTGGGTCTGGAGGAGGTCCATGACGCCCAGCGCCAGGAGCGGCGCGAACACGACCAGCGGAGCGGCCCACCAGCGGTTGACGACGAGCGCGAGGACGGCGAAGGCCAGCGTCGATAGCGCGACCAGCTGCAGCACGAAATAACGGGAGAAAAGCAGGTGCATGAGCGGATCCCCTGGCCGGCCCCGCTTCAGGACGGGCGCCCCCACCATGCGCCGGGGGTTACAAGGTTTTGTGACAGCCCCCGGATGCTTCGTGCCGCCTGGGCGTCATGATATGTTCACGAGACAGGCGCGAGTGGCGGCGGATATTTCCTTAAAGAGCGCTCGCCGACCGCATCGTCAGCGAGCGATTCGAACGGTGGATTTCCAGGGGACGACATGACCGACGACGCCGAAGACGATCGCTTGCGGGCCCAGCGTGTACGCGCCGCCCGGCAGGACGATTTCGACGAAGAATTCGAGTTGGAATTGAACGACGACGGCGACGACCATCTGGCCAGGATGCTCGCGGGCCTCAGCGAGACGGAGGGGGACCAGGAGACGCTGGAACGCCACCGTTATTTCAAGGCGCTGTTCGATCTGCAGGCCGAGCTGGTCAAGCTGCAGGACTGGGTGGTCCACCAGGGCCTGAAGGTGATCGTGCTCTTCGAGGGCCGCGACGCCGCCGGCAAGGGCGGGGCCATCAAGCGGATCACCCAGCGCCTCAATCCGCGTGTCTGCCGCGTCGTGGCCCTGCCGGCGCCGAACGAGCGAGAGCGCACGCAATGGTATTTCCAGCGCTACACGCCGCACCTGCCGGCGGCGGGCGAAATCGTGCTCTTCGACCGCAGCTGGTACAACCGGGCCGGCGTCGAGCGGGTGATGGGTTTCTGCAGCGAGGAGGACGTGGCGGAGTTCTTCCGCTCGGTTCCCGAGTTTGAGCGAATGCTGGTGCGATCGGGCATCGTATTGATAAAATACTGGTTCTCGATCACCGACGACGAGCAGCATTTCCGCTTCGAGATGCGCGCCAACGACCCGATCAAGCAGTGGAAGCTCAGTCCGATGGACCTGGAGTCACGCCGGCGCTGGGAAGACTATACGCGCGCCAAGGAAGACATGTTCCAGCACACCCACATCCCCGAAGCACCGTGGTGGGTGGTCGAGGCGGTCGACAAGAAACGCGCCCGGCTGAACTGCATCCATCACCTGCTCAGCCAGTTCCACTACGCCGAGGTTCCCCACGCGCAGATCGTGTTCCCCGAACGCGTCCACCACCCGGACTACGTCCGCCATCCGCTACCGCCCGAAATCTTCGTGCCCGAAGTGTATTGAATTCCTCCATCCCTCCCCATGAAGGGGAGGGAGGAAGAAATGTAGTCTTTCCTACTTCACCGTGACCACATTTCCGTCCGTATCCCGCTGAATAAGTTCCACGTACGGATCGATTCCCGCGAACCTCGGCCGCTTCGCCGTGACGAATGTGATGGTCTGTGTCCCCGAATGGATCGGCCATTTCTGCAGGACGATCACGTCTTTCGACCCGAACTCCTTGGCGTCAGGCTTGGCGGCGAACAGTCCGACGTCCACGGTCTCGTTCATCGGTGCGGCCGTCTCGCGGCCGACGCCGTCAGCATAGGATTTGGACGCCTTCACGCTCAGCGTCACGTCATAACGCCCGTCAGGTCGCCGTATCGCACTCGCCGCCGTCGCCTTCAGGTCATAGAGGGTGATCTTTTCGAAGAGATCGGTGATCAGACCCTGCTTGTCAGCCGGCGCCTGCGCCCGCAGAGCCGCCACCAGATCGAGCGCGCTGGGATAGGGCGCGCTCTTGAAGGCATACTTCGCCAGCATCACGCGCAGCGCGCGGTTGACCGCATCCTCGCCGATCTCGTCGGCCAGGCGGTACATCACCAGCGAGCCCTTTCGGTAATGGACATAGGGCTGGTCCTCGACCCGCTCAAGCGGTTCCTCGGCCTGCGCCTCGGCTCCACGGTTGCGAAGATAATTGTCCAGTTCGAACTTCAGGAACTTGCGGATGTGCTCGGGCCCATAGAGCTGGCGCATCACCCGCAGGGCGGAATACTGGGCCAGGGTCTCCGACAGCAGGGTCTCCCCCTGTTCGTCCGCGCCGATCAGCTGGTGCGCCCACCATTGGTGCGCGAACTCGTGTGCGGCGACGTAGGTGACCATGTCGACCCGACTCTGATCGCGATAGTCGGCGATGAAGCCAAGGCCCTCGGACCACGGGAAGGTTCCGGCGAACGACTGCGCGAACTGCGCGTAGTCCGGGAACTCGACGATGCGCGCCTGATGGAACTGGTAGGGGCTGAAGTTGGCCTGGTAGTAGTCGAGCGAGGTGCGCAACGCCCGCAGCATGCGATCCACGTTCCGCCCGTGCTGAGGATCGTAGTAGACTGAAAGATCGACGCCCTTGTAGCGCTGCGTGCGCTCGACGTAGCGCGCCGATTGCACGGAGAAGAAGTCCAGGATCGGCGCCACCGTCACGAACCGCGCCGTCCGCCGCCCGCCGCTGGTGACGTCGGAGACCTTGTCGCCGGGCGCGATCGGTGTCTGGTCGGCGTCGGTCGTCACCGTGATGTCCGACGTGGTCCATGCGTCGCCGCCGAATACCGAGCGGTTCTGGGCATGCGGGTCACCCAGCGGCGGCAAATGCAGTTCTGCCGGCAGTCCGTACTTGCGCCGCTTGGCGCGGTCGGTCAGCAGCCGGTCGCGGTTCATGCCGATCATCGGCGCGATCTCGAATGAATTGGCGAAGGTCCCGTTGGCCACCACCCGGGTCAGGTCGCGCGTCTCGCGCCGGCTGGTGCGGAAGCCGCGCTCGGTCAGCACCGTGTCGAACGACAGGCTGCGCCGCTCGCCCGGCGCCATCGGGGTGTCGAACGTGAAGATCCGATAGTCGAAGCGATCGTAGGTCTGGGTCGGCCGGGCGCCCTGCACGCTGAGCGCGCGAACGTCCACCGGCCGATCGAAACGCACATGCACCTGGCGCAACGGCGCGCCGGTCCTGTTTTCCATCACATAGACGCCGCGAGCCTCCAACCACGGTTTGGCCGGTTCGATCTGCACATTGAGCTCGACCCGCACCACGCTCGGCTGAGGAACCTTTTCATAGGGCAGCAGGGTACGTTCATAGGCCGCCAGCCAGCGGTCGTCGCTGTCCTGGGTGCGGTATTCGTTCAGCACATCGGTGTTGTAGAAGATGAAGACGCCCGCGCCGATGATGGTCAGCACGGCCACCGCTCCCCACCAGCCCATCGGCCCACGCAGGCGCGCCGGGACCCTGGCCAGCCGCGGCGCCATGCGGGTCTCGGTTCCACGCCGCCAGAGCGCGAACGCCGCCACCACCAGCAGCAGGGCCCACGCCGCCCAATAGGCCCGGAACCACCATGCGCCGATCCAGAACCGGCCCTGGTTGTTCATGTCCGACAGCGGCACCGGGTTGGTGTGGCCGTAGAAGATCAGATTGTGCTCGAGCCCGAGGCTCGGGACCATGAAATTGAGGACGATGTAGAGCGTCATCGCCAGCCAGCCGACGAATTTGTGGGGGCTGACGGCCTGGATGAAGATCGCCAGCGACGCCAGGATCGCCAGGTCGACGGCGTTTGGCGCCAGATACCACCACAGGTATTTGCCGAATTCGAAATTGTAGTAGCCCTTGACCGCCTGCACGATCACGGCGGCCGCGACGCTGGCCAGCAGGGTGGAGACCAGCACCAGGATCACCGCCGCGGTCTTGGGAATGAGGAAGCTCCAGTCCGGCGCCGGCGTGGCGTCGATCATCTCGTGGGCGCGCCGGTCGCGGTCGCGCCACACCAGCTCGCCCGCGTAATAGGCGGCGATGATGATGGCGATGAAGGTGAAGCTGCCGTCCAAGGCGGGGATCAGGATCCGGGTCACCGGCCAGACCGCGCCGCCATAGCGCCCGTCGTCGGTCGATTCCCAAAGGCCGCCAGCGGCGTTGGCCAGACCCAGACCGAGCAGAATCCAGTACACCGGGCTCTTCAGCACCTGGCCCATGTCGAAACGCGTGCGAGCCACGAACTGCGCCCACGCCGCATGGCGGTCGAACCGCGGAGCCGTCGCCGGCGTCCTCCCCGACGGGGGCGCGACGCTCGCCGGCGCCCCCCCGGCACCGGCCGCCGCCGCGCGCCCCGGCGCGCCGCGATAGCGGAACAGAGGATAGGACGCCGCCAGGGCGAGCACGCCGAGCGCGAAGCAGAACAGGCGGTTGAAGAGGAAGACGCCGCTCAACGACGGCAGCAGGGTGTTGCGATCGTTGGCGGTCCAGTACTGGGTGACCACGTCGAAGGTGAACAGCCCGAGGGGGTCCCAGCGGGCCAGGGGCGCCTCCAGGTCCGGGGTGGCCAGGATGATCGCGCCGAAGGTATAGATCACCACCATCACGATGACGGCGACAAACGTCCAGGCCATCGACCGCGCCGCCGTGGCCACGGTGAAGAACAGCGCCGAGGTCAGAAAGATAACAGGCAGGGCCAGCAGGAAATAGGCGAAGGCCAGGGCGTCCGGCCGGAACGGTCCGATCTTGTCCGGATCGATCCACGGCAGGAACTGACCGACCAGCATGGCCGCCGGCACTGCGAAAAACGCCAGCGCCGCCGCGGCGAACGCCCCGAAGAACCGGCCGTACAGATAGTCGAACTTGGCGAGCGGCGCACTGCGCAGGATCGGGCCAAAGCCGGTCTCGTCGTCGCGCACCACCGATCCGGCGACGAAGGCGGTCGCCGCGAACATGAAGAATAGACCCATGATCAGATGAGTCTGGCCAATCGCGAACGGACTGTTCTTGTGGACGTTGGCGGTGTCGCCGATGTGGATCTGGTCGCTGGCCATGAAGCCGAACACCAGGAGGAAAAACAGGACGGCGACGATCGTGAACAGCGGCGAGCGGACCTGCTGCCGTATCTCGAAGGCGGCGACCGCGCCGAACATGCGTCCGGAGGCCATCAAGCCGCCTTGGCTGGCCGCGAAAGAGTGGAGAAATACACGTCCTCCAGGCCACCCGGGGTCGGTGAGAAACCGGGGCCGGGGTTTTCATCAGCCAGCACATGGATCACGGTGCGTCCCGCGAACAGTCGCGACGAGATGATCGGATAGGCCTGACCGATGGCCGCCAGCTCGGTCTTGTCGACGCTCTTCATCCAGATGCGGCCGGCCAGTTCGGCGATCAGCTTGGCCGGGGCGCCCTCGCGCACGATCCGCCCGCCGCTGAGGATCGCCATCGCCGGGCAAAGGTCGGCGACGTCGGCGACGATGTGCGTGGAAAGGAGCACGACGACATTCTCGCCGATCTCGGCCAGCAGGTTGAGGAACCGGTTGCGCTCCTCCGGATCGAGGCCGGCGGTCGGCTCGTCGACGATGATCAGCGACGGCGCCCCGATCAGCGCCTGGGCGATGCCGAACCGCTGACGCATGCCGCCGGAGAATCCGGCCAGCGCCTTGTTCCTGTGTTCCCAGAGATTGACCTGGCGCAGCAGGCCCTCGACCTGTTCACGGCGCCGGCGGCGGTCCGCCAGGCCTTTGAGGACCGCCAGGTGGTCCAGCATGTCCAGGGCCGACACGCGCGGATAGACCCCGAAATCCTGTGGCAGATAGCCCAGCACGCGGCGCAGCGCCTCGGGATCCTTGATCACGTCGATATCGCCGAACCGCACGAAACCCGAGGTCGGCGCCTGCAATGTCGCCACGATCCGCATCAGCGTCGACTTGCCGGCGCCATTGGGCCCCAACAGTCCGTACATTCCGTTGGGTATGGTCAGGTTGACCTCGTCCAACGCCTTTACTCCGCCCGGATAGACGTGGCTGAGGGCCTCGATAATCAGCATGGAGGTGTGTCCTGGCGCGGGTGATGGGCGTCCGCCATGTTCGATCGCATGCGCACTTGGCCGACAGCAAGTGAAACAACGTTTAGTTTCGGCGCTCTACCTTGCGATACTACCGGGTTACGGCCTTTCCCGCGTGCGCCTCGAAGTCGAACTCAAGCCATCCGGCCCAGGTTACCGGCACGCGGGCGGATCCCCGGATCGCAGGCGGCAGACCCGCGAGGTCGGCCATGATCTGGTGGCTCCGGCACTGGGCGATCTCGATCTCGAACGGTCCGTCCATCGGTCCGCCGCCATGGAACGCCGTCAGCTGGCATGGTGAATTGATGATTTCCTGATAGCACGCCAGCTCCGGCTGCTCGCTGTCGCGGAATTGCTTGAGCGCGATCGCCGGCATGATCGGATGCATCAGATCGGCGACCGCGAACTCGGCGATGCCGCTCAACAATTCGGCGCTGGCGTGTTCGAGGAAATGTCCGGCCCGGCTCCAGATCGACTCGGGCGCGTGCGGATGCAAGGCGCGCACGACGATCAGCGCCTCTTCACCGCCCGGCTTGTGCGGATCGAAGTCGCGGAAGATCAAGGTCCGACATTCCCAGGCCGCCGGTGCGTGTGGGTGATCGGTCGCCATGCCGATCCGGGCGCCTGCCTTCGGCCAGCCCCACACCTCGCGCCCGGTGACCAGGCCGAGGCTGTAGTCGATGAACACATAGGGCGACCAGAAAACCAGCCGTCGGAATCCGCCGTGCGCCGGCGTCTCCCACAGCACCGTCCAGATGCCGCACTCGCGCCCCGTCGTCCAACCCACAGGTTCGGCCCGCGACGCACATTTGGCGACGTCGACGAAGCTGAGGAGCACCGTGGAGATGGCCGGACTGTACCTGACCTGCCCCCGCGCGGCGGAATTGAGCAGTTTGTCGGCCAGATGCTGGATCGCTTCGGTGTCGCCATCGAAGGCGAACAGATTGGCGTGGGCGCCTTTGAACGTCGCCGAAGGCGAGCTCTCGGACGCGCCATGGCCCGTCCAGGTGATGTAAGGGGGCAGGCTCAGCGAACCCCCCACGGACCGCTCCAGGGCTTGCGCATCAGGAAATCGAAGCCGGGGATGTCCTTGTTCTGTCCGCTCACCACATAGGCGGCCTTCATCCCGGACATCACCGCCGCCTCGACCGCGGTCGCGTTGAGCCCGTGACGCGTGCCTTCGCCGGTGAGGGTGAGGTTGGCGAATCCGCTCTCCTCCGGCAGCAGGCGATCCAGCGTCGACCCGGTCGCGCTGGCGACACAGCATTCGGTGGGCTCGATGTTGGCGCGCCAGAATTGAGCGTCGAAGCGCGCCTCGCCCTCCCGGTTTTCCGGATCGCTGAGCACGCTCCAGTCAAAATGATCGCCGTCGACCGCATTCGGAAACTGCACGCTCCCGGACTCGTTCAGCCAGCGCCGGCATATTTCCTTGACCTCTTTCTCTGCCCGATGAAGGGTATCGGTACGCGAGGCCTTCGATGCATACAGTGTCGTCGCGAACTGGCCGCAGAAATAGTGCAGCGACTTGGGTCCCTTCGGCTCGACATCCAGGACCTGTGTCATGTCGGCCCAGATGTTCAGCGGCTGCGGCCCCGAAACGGTGGCGCATTTACCGCCGACCCAGCCCAGCTCGTCCAACGTCTTGTCGCTCCAGATCTGCAGCGCGAGGGTCGGCGAGAGGGGTATGGTCAAAAACTTCGCGAACGCCGGATTGGCCTCCGCCAGTTCGTGGCAGAACCCCGGATCGTGGTCGCCGGTTTCACTATCCGTGAGCGGCTTGTACGCGCCCATTGCCGCCGCCAGGACCACGTGGTCGAAGTCTTCGCCGTCGCGAAGCGTCAACTCGCCCACTGGCGGGTGCGCACACCAGCGGCTTTCGAAGTCCACGCCCTGAGCCTCCATCTTGCCGCCGTCGACCAGCTGGTCCCAGAACGGTAGTGATGGCCACGCCATCACGCCGTGGATATCCATCGTGGGGCGGTACTCACGACCGTCGACGGTCTCGGCCTGACGCTCGATCCGCACGCGCTGGACCTTCGTCTTGTCGTCCGACAATTCCAGACCGACGACCTTGTGGAACAACTCGAACTTCACTCCCGCCGCCCGCAACGCCTCGTAC
>Ga0302314_10019019_pt1 | contig 11429 bp, 12 predicted proteins | sample III_Palsa_N2_3_FD_200533 | JGI IMG/M metagenome (GOLD analysis project Ga0302314, IMG submission 200533) | Peat permafrost microbial communities from Stordalen Mire near Abisko, Sweden - III_Palsa_N2_3 | ecosystem: Environmental > Terrestrial > Soil > Palsa > Peat permafrost | place: Sweden... | reverse complement strand
TCTCATCACCGCCGGTATCGGGATCGGCACCTTCGCGGTGCTCCTCGTTATCGGGTTCGTGATCGGGCATCCGATCTACCTGGGCATCCTGGGCTTCGTGCTCGGCGTGCTGGGCGCGGTCATCATCTTCGGCCGCAGGGCCGAGCGGGCCGCTTTCGGCCAGATGGAGGGGCAGCCCGGGGCCGCCGCCGCCGTCCTGAACAACATCAAGCGCGGCTGGGTGGTCACCCCCGTGGTCGCCGCCACGCGCCAGCAGGACGCGATCCACCGCGCGGTCGGGCGTCCCGGCATCGTTCTGGTCGCCGAGGGCAACGTCAACCGGCTGCGTCCGATGCTGGCCGAGGAGAAGCGCCGGATGAACCGGCTGATCGGCAACGTCCCGGTGATCGACATCATCGTCGGCGACGGCGAGGGCCAGGTGCCGCTGAAGAAGCTGCACATGCACCTCACCAAGATGCCCCGGACCCTCCCCGCCGCGCAGGTCACCCAGATCAACGAACGGCTGCGGGCCATGGGCGACATGATGAGCAACGCGCCCATCCCGAAGGGCCCGCTGCCCAAGAGCGCGCGGATGCCCAAGGGGCGCTGACCTCCAGGGGTCTCCCCCACTTCACTCCACGGCCCCGGCCGCGTCTCCTCCCCAGCGGGAGGTACGCGACCGGGGCCGCCCAGCTTGGCCACCCGGCCGGCTCCCCCGCCGCCCTGTCCCCGCCTCCCTGTCCCCGCCGCCCTGTCGCGGTCGGTCAGGGTCAAGCCGGGGCAGGTCCGGTCGAGCTCAGCTGCGGACCTCGACCGTGGCCACTGCCTTGTCGTGCAGGCCGCGCCCGTCCCGGTCCCAGACCAGCCCCGGGATGAGCAGCAGCAGCAGGAAGGTGCGCAGCGCGACCTGGGCGACGGTCGGGCGGCCGCCGTCCAGCCGGACCACCCGCAGGCCCACCAGGCGCTTGCCGGGCGTCCTGCCGACGGTCCCGATGGTCAGCACGCTCAGCACGAAGAAGATGAACATGGTCCAGTAGCTGGCCGTCACCGAGCTGTGCCGCGCGATCAGCTCGTAGGAGATCAGCCCGCACAGCCACCAGTCGATCAGCACGGCCGCCAGTCGCCGGCCGGTGGAGGCGATGGCCCCCGGGCCCTCCTCGGGCAGCCCCAGCCTGCGGCCCCGGTAACCGAAGTCGTCGCCGAACTGCTCGGTGCCGCTCCCGGGCCCCTCGATCCACGAACCGATGATTTTTCTGCTGTCGTCCACAGGCCCACAGTAGCTGTCCGAGGTGTCCCGATCCGCCCCCGGGGGTGCCCCGGCCGTGACCCGGCCCCAGGTGGGTGGTGTAGCCCCGGCCGGACCGGGAAAGAGGTGTAGACCACCCTCCTGGGAGTGAACCCGGCTACGTGTCGCCACCCCCTCGGAGGCCAGGAACCACAAGGGTTTTCCGCCTTTTGACCTGCTGCGCTTAACAGGCGCGAAACATTGGAGTCACGGGTGGGAAACGGCTGGTTCCTATGGTGGCCAGCACCGGTGCCGTTGGCGGGACTGATGGCACCGCACCCGCAATCCTGGCGTTTGCCGGGTCGAGGAGGATGGATGTTCAACAACGCCGACGAAGTGTCCGGCTACATTCGGGACAACGACGTCAAGTTCGTCGATGTCAGGTTCTGTGACCTGCCGGGCGTCATGCAGCACTTCACCGTCCCGGCGGAGAGCTTCGATCCGGCCGAGACCCTGATGTTCGACGGATCGTCGATCCGTGGCTTCCAGGCCATCCACGAGTCCGACATGGCACTCGTTCCCGACCTCGGCACCGCGCGCCTCGACGGCTTCCGCAAGGACTCCACCCTCAACATCAACTTCTTCATCCACGACCCGATCACCGGCGAGCAGTACAGCCGCGACCCGCGCAACGTCGCCAAGAAGGCCGAGGCGTACCTCGCCTCCTCCGGCATCGCCGACACCGCCTACTTCGGCCCCGAGGCGGAGTTCTACGTCTTCGACGACGTCCGCTACGAAACCAAGCAGAACAAGTCCTTCTACGAGATCGACTCCGAGGCGGGCGCCTGGAACACCGGTCGCGTCGAGGAGGGCGGCAACCGGGGCTACAAGGTCCGCTACAAGGGCGGCTACTTCCCGGCCCCGCCGGTGGACCACTTCGCCGACCTGCGCGCGGAGATGTCCCTGGAACTAGCCAAGAACGGCCTCCAGGTCGAGCGGCAGCACCACGAGGTCGGCACGGCCGGCCAGGCGGAGATCAACTACAAGTTCAACACGCTGCTCGCGGCGGCCGACGACCTGATGCTGTTCAAGTACATCATCAAGAACGTCGCCTGGCGCAACGGCAAGACCGCGACCTTCATGCCCAAGCCGATCTTCGGCGACAACGGCTCCGGCATGCACTGCCACCAGTCCCTGTGGCTGGACGGCACCCCGCTGTTCTACGACGAGCAGGGCTACGCCGGGCTGTCGGACATGGCCCGCTACTACATCGGCGGCCTGCTCAAGCACGCCCCCTCGCTACTGGCGTTCACCAACCCGACGGTGAACTCCTACCACCGCCTGGTCCCCGGCTTCGAGGCCCCGGTCAACCTGGTGTACTCGCAGCGCAACCGCTCCGCAGCGATCCGCATCCCGATCACCGGCGCGAACCCGAAGGCCAAGCGCATCGAGTTCCGCGCCCCCGACCCGTCCTCCAACCCGTACCTCGCCTTCTCGGCGATGCTGCTGGCCGGTCTCGACGGCGTCAAGAACAAGATCGAGCCGCTGGAGCCGGTCGACAAGGACCTCTACGAGCTCGCCCCCGAGGAGCACTCCTCCGTCCCCCAGGTCCCGGCCACCCTCCCGGCCGTCCTGGAGGCCCTGGAAGCCGACCACGACTACCTCCTGGCCGGCGGCGTCTTCACCCCCGACCTCATCGAGACCTGGGTCGACTACAAGCGCACCGCCGAGGTCGCCCCCATCGCCCTCCGCCCCCACCCGCACGAGTTCGAGCTCTACTTCGACATCTGAGCAGGTGGGGCAAACCGGCCCTTGTCCGACAAGGGCCGATGTCCCCAGAAGGCGCTCTGACCTGCAGCAATGCCACTCAGCATTGATCGTTGATCATCACTGGTTTTCAGTCTCATGTGGAACGCATGTGGAAGATGATCTTGATTCACTGACCGGCCGTCAGAAATGACTGAGCCCCCGGCACTCCTTACGGAGAGTGCCGGGGGCTCAGTGCTGGCGACGACTCAGGTCCGGCAGACCAGGATGCCTCCGAGGCAGGTGATCTCGAAGTGGCCCTGGTCCGCGATGGCAGCGCTCGCGAGTTCGTGGGCGCGGTCCAGGGTGGGCTGGAAGGGCACTCCCAGTTGTTCGGTCCAGGCTTCATAGGAGGCCAGGTGGGCGATGATGGGGCTCGGGTCGGTGAGCTGGATGGTGCCGGGTAGGTAGATGGTTCGGATGTCCTGGAAGACGGTGCCGAGGAGTTCCGGGGCCTTCTCCAGCGAGAAGCGCGCACTGAGCGATACACGGTGCGGTCCTTCGGCGGTGCCGAGGACGTCTGCGGCAGCTCGGCTCCAGAGCTGGTCGAGCTCGTGCTTGTCTTCGTCGCTGTTGGTCGAGGCCAAGAGCAGGGCGCCCGGCTTCATGACGCGAGCGAGTTCGTTGATCGCTGCCGGGATGTCCTGGACGTGGTAGAGCATGTGCAGTGCGAGGACGGCGTCGGCGGCCTGGTCGGCGAAGGGCAGTGCCTGGGCGTCCGCGACGGCGACCGGGCGGGGGACGTCGTGGAGGATGCCGGCGGAGATGTCCGTTCCGACGACTCGTAGGTCCGGGCGGTCGCGGTGGAGGCGGGTGATGAACCTGCCGTTGCCGCAACCGATGTCCAGGACGGTTCCGTGGACCTGTGCCAGTTCGGCGGTGACGATGCCAGGGAGGTCGTAACGGGGTTGCTGCCACTGGTAGATGGACTGGCGGGCGGCGAGGTGGCGGTCGTCGGCGTAGGCGCTGCCGACCAGCAGTCCCTTGTCGGTCACGGCGGCGTCCTGCTGGCTGGTGTTGCTGGTCACGGGTCAGGGCTCCGGGGTGGTCGCGAGGGCGGGGCGGGAGCAGGCTTCTTCCACATTCTCGCGGAGGCCGACGACGGCTCGCGATCGTGCGTAGGCGGGTGAGGCCAGTTGCTGGTGCAGGGTGCCCAGGCGTCGGGTGATGCTGGCGGTCAGGCGCTCGGGTGCGGCTTGGAGCACCGGTCGTAGGTCTTGTTCGGCCGCTTCGGCATCCCCGTCGGCCAGGTGGGCGCTGGCGAGGTCGAGGTGGGCGGCGAGCAGGTCTCCGGAGGACTGGTCTGATTCTGCGGACGCCTGGTAGAGCGCGATGGCTCGGGTGGAGGCGTCGATGGCGCGGCGGACGTGGCGGCGGTCGGCTTCCAGAGCCAGGAAGGTGGTCCCGGCGTAGGTCCACTGCTTGGCCTCGGGGAAGGTGAAGACGCCGGGGAGTTCATGGGGCACGGGATCGGTGCGCGCGTGTGTTGCCTCGTGCACGGCCAGCTGTGCCGCGCGGCTGTCGCCGAGCGCAGCAGCGGCGCGGGCTTCGAGGCTGAGCAGGCGGGCTCCGATGGTGCTGCCGTCGCTGTAGGGGATACCGGCTCGGGCAACATCGGCTGCCCGGACGTAGTCGCGCTGCCAGTAGGCGATGAGGGACCGCGCCGAGCAGACCCAGGCGCGCAGGGCGTTGTCGTCGGCCGACTCGGCGCACAGCCAGGCGGTGCGCGCGTGGGTGGCCGCGACGGCGTAGTGCCCCATGTCCAGGGCGACGTGGGTAGCGAGGCCGCTCAGGCGTCCTGCGGCGATGTAGAGCTGGATCGCCTGCTGAGGGCGTTGTCTGCCGCGCAGGAGGTCGAAGACGCTGCGGCGCAGGGTGCTGATCTCGTGGATCAGCTGGGGAACCGGCTTGCTGACGTACTCGGTTGCTAAGCGCCGCAGGTCGGCGTCGAGCTGCTCCAGCAGGACGGCGTCGACGTTGGATCCGCTGGCGAACTGGATGAACAGGGCGGAGTCGGCGGATGCTGCGGCGACGGTCTCGACCAGGCCGCTGTCCGTCTCGCCGTCCAGCGCGCGATGGTCCGACTCCACGATGACTGGTCGCTCGGGGGCAAGGAGGGCATCGAGCTGGTCGGCATTCACGCGCAGAGCCTGGGCCAGCTTGGGACGCATCCACGGCTGCGGTGTCCCTCGGCCGCTCTCCCAGCGGCCGACGGTGGTCCGGTCGACGTTCATGGCGGCTGCCAGGGACTCCTGGGTGTGGCCGACCGCCTCGCGGCGCTGAACGAGTTGGTGCCTCCTTGCGGCCATGGGCGGCCTCCTCCGGTCCTGGACCAGTTGTTCGCCCACCAATCTCCCAGCTTGTGGCCGGGTTTGCAGCAGAAGTACCTCGTTGGTGCATCAATTCCGCCGTGGTCCAAAGCTCTTCGGTGCGGTTTCTTGGAGCCAGGCCGGGGCGCTCCCCGGAGTCCGAGGCGGCGCAGGCCGCTCCTCGTCCCCAGGTGAAAGGCCGCTCATGTCCGCTCCCTTCGGCGACTCGCCCCGCTTCGGGCCGTTCGGGTTTCTGGTGCCGGCGACGGCGCTCGCCGTCTCGGCGGCGCGAGGTCAGATCATGGCCCTGGTGGAGCGCTGGCGGCTTCCGCTCGCCGACAGCGCCCTGTGCGACCTGGAGTTGCTTGCAAGTGAGCTGATCACCAACGCCGTGGTGCACACCCAGGCACCGTGCGCGGTGTGCGTGAGCTGGAACGGCGAGCGACTGCGCGTCGAGGTGACGGACGTTGACCCGCAACTACCCTCTGCCTCCACCGATCCAGCCGAACACCTGGCGGAGAACGGGCGAGGGCTCGCCCTGGTGCGGGCCCTGGCGGCCGAGTGGGGCGCGCAGCCAGACCCGGCTGGCAAACGGGTCTGGTTCGCCGTAGGGACCAACTCTCGGCTCACCGGGGACGAGCGCTTGACAGCCCTGGTCCGCGTAGCGGCACCGCTTGCTGAGTCGCATGCCGAACAACTGCTGAGCAGCAACAAGACTTCCCCGGCCGAATCCGGTCCGGGGCGGGGGCACCGGCCCATCCGCGAGATGGCCGGCTGCCTGTAGTGCCGTGGCGGCCACCAGCACAGGCCGCCCGATGCGGTAGCTCCCGTTTCTCTGCTCCCCCGCGGTGGGAGCTACCGCACTCTCTACGAGTCCAGGCAACCGGCCCGGACTCGCCGTTCTTCGCAGGAGGTTTGCCATGCACGAGCACCTCACGAGCGCCACTGAGCAGGAGAGCGACGGCTTGCTCGTCGCCCGCGCCAAGGTCGCGGCAGCGCGTACGCGCGCCGAGCAGCCGTCCGACGGCGGCTCCACCGGCCGTAGCGACAGCAACGACTGACGGGCCACACCCCATGACCACCGAGCCGTTCTCGGTGGCCCAGCGCCTGGGCGGGGACACCTTCCTCGCCCAGGCGTTCGGCCGCAGCTACCACCTCACCCGCGGCGATGCCGCGACCGTCGCCGGACTCCTGCAATGGGACGACCTGAACGCCATCCTGGCCCGGCACCGCCTGGAAGCCCCCAGGCTCCGCCTCGCCGTCGCAGGCGAGACGCTACCTGAGCACCTGTACACACGGCCCACCGTCACCCGGCGCACCACAGTGTGGCAGCGGCTCCAGCCCTCCGCCCTGCACCAGCAGCTCGTGGCCGGAGCCACTCTGGTCCTGGACGCTGCCGACGAGCTCCATCCCGGACTGCAGGACCTGGCCGAACAACTGGAGCGCTGGCTGCGGACCGGCTGCCAGATCAACCTGTACGCCTCCTGGACCGGCACTGAGGGCTTCGGCACCCACTGGGACGACCACGACGTCGTGGTCGTCCAGCTCGACGGCGCGAAGCGCTGGAAGCTGTACGGACCGACCCGCACCGCGCCGATGTACCGCGACGTCGACGTGCCCGAGGCACCGCCGGGCGAACCGGTGGCCGATCTGGTGCTGACCGCCGGCGACGTCCTGTATCTCCCGCGCGGCTGGTGGCACGCCGTCGCCGCGTCCGAGGGCCAGCACTCCCTGCACGTCACCTGCGGCCTGCAGTCCAGCACAGGCGCCGACCTGATCAGCTGGCTCTCGGACAACCTGCGCACTCACGAATCCGCACGGGCGGAGGTCCCCCGGCTCGCAGATGCAGGGCAACAGCAGGAGTACACGGCCGCGATCCGCAAGCTCCTCCTGGAGGAGCTGGACCGCCCCGACGTAGTGGCCCGCTTCGCCCAGGCCCGCGACGCCGTGGAACAGCCCCGACTCAGCCCATCGCTCCCGCACATCGCGGGCCCACCGGAGAACCCCGGTCTGCCCGTCCGCCTGCTGGCCTCGCGGCCCGCTCTGACAGAGGCCCCTGGCGGGCACGTCTGCCTGACGGCCGGCGGCGAGGAGTGGACCTTCGCGGCGCCGGCCAAGCCACTGCTCGCGCTCCTCCTCGACGGCACGGTGCACACCCTGGGCGAGCTCGCCCAAGCGTCCAGGATCACGGTCGCCCAGGCGGCGGGTGTGGTCGCCGAGCTGGTCGACGGACAGGTCGCTGCCGTCGGGGGTGCTCGGTGAGAGCTCGGATGGGGCTGGGAACCTACCGCTGCCCCGACGTCGGCTGGGCTGCCTCTATGGCGGCCCGGTCCGGCGCCGAATGGCTGGACACCGCTCCCAACTACGCTGCCGGGCAGGCGGAGCGCGCCATCGCACCGGTCCTTGAACGACATCCCGGTGTTCGCGTGTCCACCAAGGTCGGCTTCATTCCTCCCCAGGAGCGCGCGCTCGCTGTGGCTTCGGGGGTGCTTACCGAGTCGCAGGCTCTGACCGGCCACGACCTCAGCCCCGCCTATGTGCGATGGCAGGTCGCCCGCAGCCGCCGGGCCCTGGGCCGGAAGCCCGACCTGGTCTTCGTGCACAACCCCGAGCACCACTGTCCCCCGGACGAGGCCGACGAACGCCTGTACCGCGCCTTCTCGGCCCTGGAGCAAGCCTGTGCGGACGGGCACATCCACGGGTACGGCGTCGCCACCTGGAACGGCTTCTCCTCCGGGCTGTTCGACATCCCCACACTGCTCGGCGCGGCCCTCCGGGCCGGTGGAGCCGAGCACCGGCTCCGCGCGGTCCAACTCCCCCTCTCGATCGTGCATCTAGCCCCGATCGCACAGGCGCTCCAGGGTCGCGGGCCGCTCGCCGACGCTCGCGCCGCCCAACTCGCCGTGTTCGCCTCCGCGCCGCTTCACGGCGGTGAAGTTCCTGGCCTGCTCACCCCCGAACTGCTGGCCCTGATCACCTCGGACCAGGCAACGCCCGCCCAGGCCGCGCTCGCCGTGGTCGCCTCAGCTCCAGGCGTGCGCCGGGTACTGATCTCAACCGAGCAGCAGGAACACTGGAACCAGGCCGTAACCGCGCTCGACCGCCCGGTGTTGTCCAGGCAGACGCTGCAGAGGATCGCTGATGTACTCGGAACCTGACCCACCCACCGCCGCCCGCATGCGCAAGGCCCTCGCCCAGGCCGTAGACGACTTCGACGCCGAGCCGGACACCCCAGGGGAATTCTGGGGCTGGAACGGCCGGACGCTTAGCCGATCCGTTGCCACCAGCGCGTACGGCCCGTGCTGGCTCAGGCTGGCATCCGCGCCCGCAGAGAAGGCCGGCGGGAAGCTCTGGGACGGGCCCCAGGACGCCGAGGCATTGATCCCGTACTCAGTCCCCCGCCCCAGGCTCCACCAGCGCCAGGTCTGGAACGAGGGACCACACGGATACCTCGCCGAGCTCTACCAAGCAGTCGCAGCCCCCACCATCACCACCGACAGCCCTGTGCTGCAGGTCGCCCCTCCGCTGGACTCGTCCTGGTGGGCCGCTCTCGCCGGATCCCTCAGGACGATCGCCACGGTCCCCACTCAGCGCGTCGCAGTACGCCAGGAGTACCTGCACCGGGCCATGCCCGAGTACCTCGGCACATCCATCGACAGCACGGTCCGGGAGTGGTCCACCGCGCACGGCGACCTGCACTGGGCCAACCTGACCGGCCCCGAACTACACATCCTGGACTGGGAGGGATGGGGCCTGGCTCCCGCCGGCTATGACGCCGCTATGCTCCACACCTACAGCCTGCTCGTCCCCGCGACCGCAGCCCACGTACGCGAGTACCTTGGACACATCCTGGCGACTCCAGCCGGTCGATTCGCCGAACTGGTCGTCATCACCGAACTCCTCCAGACCATCAGTCGCGGCGACAACCGCGCTCTTGAGGCCCCCATCGACAGACGGCTCGCTCAACTTCTGCAGAAGGACGCGACCGCCGGGGGCTAGACCAGCGGCGGGTGCGACGGGCGATGATGTCGGCGTGGACAACGGCGCGGAAATGAGCGGCTGGATGCGGTGGCTCGCCGCTGAGGACGGTGGGCGGAGGAATCCGCATCCGGGTGGTCGTTATGCCCCGACAGCATTTGCTGCGTCCGGGACGGTCGATGATCTTTGGAGTATCGCGTTCGATGATGTCCCTGCCGGGCTGGGGGTCGGGCTTGGCGAGGGGGCGGTGCATGCTCGGTGGCTGAATGGTGTCGGGGTGCCATTCGCGTGGGGACCGGGCACTCGCCTGATCATTACGGAGGGGCCGCGCCCGGTTGCGGAGGTGGAGATCCTTGCGACCGCACCTTGGGCGGAGCGTCCCTGGACGTTCCGGGTCTCGGAGTCCTTCGGGATCACCGGTCGCGGGGTAGGGGTCGTTGGTGACTTCACTGGGGCGATTGATCGGAGCGGTCTGCCTGCGGAGCTCCAATCACGCGATCAGCTGTTGATCGTGCCGGAGGTGTGGGTGGAGTTCGCCCGCCTCGCGAACAGGGAGCGCATCGCCCTGCTGCTTCGCGGTGTGGAGAAGGACCAGGTCGCGCCAGGGGCGGTGCTCCGGGGCTTCGCGCCGTGAATCACCGGCCCACCTGACAGATGCACGCCGTCGAGACTGCGGGAGGCTGCGGCACCATGCAGTGAACCGGGAGCTAGACTCGTAGTGCCCTGCGTCGACCGGCACCACGACCCTGACGTGCCGTTCCGTTGTGGAGGGGGCCAGCCGTGTTCGAGCCGGGCCAGGGGGGTCAAATTCAGTCGTCGCGGACGACCACGTCGTCAGCCATGCTCTCGAATGCGTCCATGGCCTGGTTGTGGAATTCCAGCTCCGCTGCCCGGCAGGGGGCGGTGAAAAACGCAACCTGAGCGTCGCGCATGCTGCACTCCAGGAGATTCATGGTCGTGAAGACCGCGTCGATGCCATGGCAGCCCTGATCCTTGAGGAACTGCTGGAGTACAGGTGGATCTCGGCTCGCGTCCCACACCGGACGGGCGCTCTTCGTCATAGCGGCGATTCGTTCGCTCCTCGCCGCGTCCACAACTCTCCTCCAGGCCGATGAACCGGGCGGTTCGCCGAGAAGCCTAGTCTTGCCGCCGGCCGGAAGCAGCCGGCCAGCATGACATCTGGGCCAGCCATCTCACTGCGCCGGATGAAGCACTGCCTCCGCGATCTCCTGCACCCGCTGCATCGTGATACCCGAGCGTTGTTCCACTGCCAGGGGATGGTCCGTGGGCTCCAGTTCGATACTGGGCCGCTCTCCGACCGGGCGAGTGTGGACCATCGTCTTCAGGTTGATCGTCGACGGTGAGTAGAGGGGCAAGTCGGTTGAGAACCAGCCGAAGTACGGCGCCTCCGACTCGCGGCCAGGGGTGTCCCACAGCTCACTGACCCGCGCGAAGCTCGGCTCGCTGAGCGAGACCCACACACCCCAGGAGAAGACCTCGTCCCGCCCGATGATCGGGACCTCGACCAGGCCGCAGACGAAGGAACCCTCACCCTTGATCACGCACTGGTCCGAGGAGAGGACGTTTCCCGGACTGCGCTCCAGCTCCGGCTGCCAGTAGGCCGGAGCCGGGCTGGTGAAGTTCATGGGTATCTCTGCATGACGTTCACCGCAGCACGCGCAGGTGAACCCAAGATCGGTCGACATGACGCCGAGAGTATCCGCCCAGCCTGGATCCTGGGACCGGGAAGGCTGTCGAGCAGAGGAGACGGCCTCATCCAGCACCTTCTCCGTTCCGGCGGAGGATTCGTTGCAGCAGCTCGTGCACATCCTCTTCAACCGCTTCCAGGAGCTCGGTGCCGAACACGCAGAGGGAATGTTCCCAGGGGTGCCCAAACGTGCCGAAGCGGAGGTCTTCCGCGAGGAAGATGAAGTAGTCGCCAGGTTGTGTCCTGGGAAGTGGTGTACGGGTTTCCACCTGATCCGGGGGTTTGTTCCTGGGTCTGGTGGGAGCGCGCATAGTTGAACGGCCACCGGCTGATCTTCGAGGTGTCGAAGCCCGAAGGAGACCAGCACGATGACCGCATCCGACAGTCTGCCCCTGCACGCCCAGATCGAGGCGAACCTCGCCTC
>Ga0302314_10019017_pt1 | contig 11429 bp, 11 predicted proteins | sample III_Palsa_N2_3_FD_200533 | JGI IMG/M metagenome (GOLD analysis project Ga0302314, IMG submission 200533) | Peat permafrost microbial communities from Stordalen Mire near Abisko, Sweden - III_Palsa_N2_3 | ecosystem: Environmental > Terrestrial > Soil > Palsa > Peat permafrost | place: Sweden... | reverse complement strand
CCGACGAGAAACGTGCGGCGGCCAGCGCGGCGATCGAGGCGACGCTGACGGCGCGATTTCCGCCAGGGCGTCTGCCCATTGTCGCCGGCTACTGGCCGATGGCGGGGGAGTTCGACCCCCTGCCCTACCTTCGCCGGGTGATCGACGCCGGCGGCGCGACGGCGTTGCCGGTCGTCACGCCGAAAGCGCCGCTGACGTTCCGGCTCTGGGCGCCGGAAACGCCGATGGCGTTCGGCGTCTGGGACATCCCCTACCCCGCCGACGGTGCGGACGTCACGCCCGCCGCCTTGCTGATCCCGCTGGTCGGCTTCGACGCCGCCAACCATCGGCTGGGCAATGGCGGCGGCTATTACGACCGCACCTTGGCCGCGCTCCAGCCGAGGCCGAGCGCCATCGGCGTCGGGTTCGAAGTCGGCCGGCTCGCCAGCATCGCGCCGGCGCCGCACGACCAGCGCATGGACGTGATCGTCACCGAGGCCGGCGCCTTCGATCAACAATCTAGTTGACTATCAACTGATCCATTGATTGACTGCGGCCATGAAACTTGTGGCCGACGCCCAGCAAGACACCGACGCCGAGGCGCTCGACGCGGTGTTCTTCGCGCTCAGCGATCCGGTGCGGCGCGCGATCCTGGAGCGGTTGGACGGCCAGGCGCTGCTGGTGTCGGAGATCGCCGCGCCGTTCGGGATCTCGCTGCAGGCGGTCTCGCGCCACATCCAGGTGCTGGTGCGCGCCGGCCTCGTCACCCAGGCCCGCACCGGGCGGATCAGCCGCTGCAGCCTCGACGCCGAGCCGCTGTCCGAAGCCGCCGCCTGGATCAACCGCTACGCCAAATACTGGCAAGGCCAGTTCGAAACCCTGGCCCAGCACCTCATCCGGATCGAGAAGGAGAAGTCATGAGCTACGCCGACACCATGTCCGCGATCGGCGACAAGCGCCGCCAGATCGAAGCGCTGCGCGTGGAAATGCGCGCGCTGCAGACCGCCGTCGAGCCGGAGTCCGTTGTCGACTACACCTTCCAGGGCTGGGGCGGACCCGTGCGCCTCTCCGACCTGTTCGGCGACAAGCGCGACCTGTTCGTGATCCACAACATGGGCACGACCTGTCGCTACTGCACGCTGTGGGCGGACGGCTTCAACGGCGTCTACGAGCATCTCGCCGACCGGGCCGCCTTTGTGCTGGCCACGCCGAACACACCGCAAGTGCAACAGCAGTTCGCCAAGAGCCGCGGCTGGCGCTTCCCGATGGTCTCGCACCAGGGCAGCAGCTTCGCCAAGGACCTCGGCTATCGCCTCGAAAGTGGCGACGACGAGGGCGAAAATTCGAGCCGCTGGGTTCCGGGCATCTCCGCCTTCCAGAAGGACGCCGCGGGCATCCGCCGCGTCTCCAACACCGAACTTGGCCCCTACGACGACTTCTGCTCGGTCTGGCACTTCCTCGACATGCTGCCCGAACGCGAAGCCGGCTGGGAGCCGAAGTTCAAGTACGGTTGAGGGGGGTTGGGCGACCCGGTTCCTCCTACCTCGGTCACCACCGGGCGAAGTCCCGGTGGCCCAAGAACGCCGGCCGGTGGGTGGCCGTGCCGAGCACGGCCACGGCGCGCGGCGGGGGCTTGGGTAGCCGGAACTGACGCCCGGCTATGACCGGGAGTTGAGAATGGGGCTGAAGTGGCCGCCCCTCACCCGAGCGCCCTGCCCGTCTCCAGCAGGCTCTTCAGGCTGGACATGATCATCGGCCAGCCGGTGGAGACCGCGCCGATCAGCTTACTCTCGGCGACCGGCATCACGTGAGTGACGGTCAGCTTGGTCATCTCCGGCGTCAACGCGTCCAGATCGAAGCTGCAGATCGACTCGCCCTCGGCCTTCATCGCCGCGTCGTGCTGATGCAGCCAGGTGACCTCAAAGTGGCGCGGCGGATCGAACGCCAGCACCTTGCCGGTGTCCCAGGCGACGCCGTCGGCGCTGACGATGGCGAAGTCGGCGCCGACGTCCCACGAGGTCTGTTGGTGGTACCCGGACCAGAACACCTTGTTCTGCGCCGGATCGGTCAAGGCGTCCCACACCTTCTGCGCCGGCGCACGGATGTAGGTGATGTAGAGGAAGCGGCTCTCAGTCGCGGGGTCTCTCATGGGGTCTCTCCTTCAAGGCGTCGTTTGAGGTCGGCGAGCGCCGCCAGGCGCCCGCGGTCGTACTTGCCGATCCAGCGATCGGCGATCTCCTGGATCGGGACCGGGTTGAGGTAGTGCAGCTTCTCGCGGCCGCGCTTTTCGGTGGCGACCAGGTTCGCGGCCTCGAGCACCGCCAGGTGCTTGCTCACCGCCTGCCGCGTCATCCCCCTGCCCTCGCACAGCTCGCCCAGCGTCTGCCCACCGCGCTCACGCAAGCCGTCAAGCAACTCGCGTCGGCCGGCGTCGGCCAGCGCCTTGAACACCGCGTCCATGGTCATGCGAGATTATATGCAACTAATTAGTTGCCTAATCAAGCTGCCAAACTCGGCCGTTACGCGCTTAACGGTCTTCGCGTCCGTGAAATATCCGGGCGACGACGACGGCCATGGGATCGACCCGATATTGAACCACGTAGGCGCCACTTCCGAACGGCACGATCAGCTCACGCCAGTCCGGCGCGGGCCCGAGGCGGCCACGCTCCGAAAACTCATCGAGCGATTGGATAGCCGCTTCGAGGGCGTCGTAGGCCCTCAGCGCCGCCGTCGGATTCTTATCGACGAGAAAGTCGACCAGCCTAACCAGATCGCGATTGGCCGCCGACGTCAGTCGGACTTCGCGCTTCAAAGAGGTCGGTCTATGCGCGCGACAAGTTCGGCGCGAACCCTCGATAGGGCTTCCCTGGCGTCCACATAGGCCCCAGTCCGATCGTAGTCGGCCAAGCTAACACTTGCCTCGGCCCAATCATCCCCCAAGCCTTGAGCGATCAAGGCTGATGCGAACGCCTCAGCCGACAGGCCCGCAGCCTCGGCGGCGGCTTTCAGCCGCCGGCCGAGTTCTTCGCTGAGCTCAAGCTTGAAATCGCCGTCGGCCATGGCCGAACTCTCCGCCGAGGGCCGACTCCCGTCAACTATCCAAGAAGCTGCGCAGTTTGCGGCTGCGGCTCGGGTGCTTCAGCTTGCGCAGGGCCTTGGCTTCGATCTGGCGGATGCGTTCGCGGGTGACCGAGAACTGCTGGCCGACCTCTTCCAGGGTGTGGTCGGTGTTCATGCCGATGCCGAAGCGCATGCGCAGCACGCGTTCTTCGCGCGGGGTCAACGACGCGAGAACGCGCGTCGTCGTTTCGCGAAGATTGCTCTGGATCGCCGCGTCGATCGGCAGCACGGCGTTCTTGTCCTCGATGAAGTCGCCCAGGTGGCTGTCTTCCTCGTCGCCGATCGGGGTTTCGAGGCTGATCGGCTCCTTGGCGATCTTCAGCACCTTGCGCACCTTCTCCAGCGGCATGGCCAGCTTCTCGGCCAGCTCTTCCGGGGTCGGCTCGCGGCCGATCTCGTGCAGCATCTGGCGGCTGGTGCGGACGATCTTGTTGATCGTCTCGATCATGTGCACCGGGATGCGGATCGTGCGCGCCTGGTCGGCGATCGAGCGGGTGATCGCCTGCCGGATCCACCAGGTGGCGTAGGTGGAGAACTTGTAGCCGCGGCGGTACTCGAACTTATCGACCGCCTTCATCAGGCCGATGTTGCCTTCCTGAATAAGATCAAGGAATTGCAGGCCGCGGTTGGTGTACTTCTTGGCGATCGAGATCACCAGGCGCAGGTTGGCCTCGACCATTTCCTTCTTGGCCTGACGCGCTTCGCGCTCGCCCTTCTGCACGGTCTGGACGATGCGGCGATAGTCGTCGATCGGCAGGCCGGATTCGGTGGCCAGGGCGCCGATCTCCGAACGGATCTCGCCGATCTGGCTGGCGTCGTTCTCGACGAACTTGGTCCAGCGGACGCCTTGCGGGCCGACCTTCTCCGACCACGCCGGATCGAGTTCGCGGCCAAGGTAAGAGCGCAGGAACTCGACGCGGCTGATGCCATAGCTGTCGGCGAGCCGCAGCAGCCGCCCTTCCAGACCGATCAGGCGGCGGTTGATCGCGTAGAGCTGATCGACCAGGGCCTCGATGCGGTTGTTGTTGAGCTTCAGCGTCTTCAGGTGCTGGACGATGGTCACGGTCGCCGCTTCGTAGGCGCGGCGGTCGGCCTGGGTCAGATCTTCGCCGCGCAGGCGATGCTCGACCAGCTTTTCCTGAAGGCGGCGGAACGCCTCGAACTCGCCGGCGATGGCGTCGAGGGTGGCCATGACGCCTTCGCGCAGTTCGGCTTCCATCGCGCTGATGGTCGGGCCGGCGCCGTCATCGAAATCGTCGTCGTCGTCGGTGACGCCGGGCGGCGGCTTGGCGCCCTCTTCTTCGTCTTCGTCGCGGGCGACCGGCTCGGCTTCGATCTGCTCGCCGGCGACCGCTTCGTCCGACAGCGCCTGGGCGACCTGGCCGCCGTAGGTTTGCTCAAGGTCGATCACTTCGCGCAGCAGGATGCGGCCAAGGCCGAGTTCTTCGCGCCAGACCATGATCGCTTCGAAGGTCAGCGCGCTTTCGCACAGACCCCGGATCATGGTGTCGCGGCCGGCTTCGATGCGCTTGGCGATGGCGATCTCGCCCTCGCGGCTCAGCAGTTCCACCGAGCCCATCTCGCGCAGATACATCCGCACCGGGTCGTCGGTGCGGTCGTAGGCGCTTTCCTTGGTGGTCTCGACCACCGTGGTCTCTTCGCGCACGGCGACGTCGCCGCCCTCCTGCTCGGGCGCGTCTTCCTCGGCCTCGACCACGTTGACGCCCATCTCGGACAGCATCGCCAGCGTGTCTTCGATCGACTCGGAGGTGACTTCCTCGCTGGGCAGCACCTTGTTCAGCTCGTCCATGGTGACGTAGCCGCGGGCCTTGGCCTGCTTGATGAACTTCTTGACCCCGGCGTCGGTCAGGTCGAGCAGCGGCCCATCGGGCGGCGGCGGGCCTTCCGGCGCTTCAGTCGTGGTCGTTTCGGTCATCTAATTCTCCGAAAATCGGGCGGCTGGCCTCCTGCAAGGCCGGCGCCGAAGATGGTTTATGGAAACTAAAATGAAAGGGTCGGCGTCAATTCGACCCATCCTCTTCAAAAATTGTTCCCGACTTGAGGGCCCGGCGCAGTGAATCGCGCTCCGTCTTCAGGGCGATGACCCGTTCGGCGCCGGCGCCCGCGGCCAAGGCCGCTTTGGCCTGGTCCATGGCTTCCTCCAACGCCGCCAGCCGGTTCATCGCCGAGAAGGCGTGCGACCACTGGGACCTGGCGCTTGCGAGGGTGACATCCGATCGAATAAAGGGCGCGCCCGATTTCGCGGCGGCCCGTTCGACGTCATTCAGCAGCGCACTAAATCCTCGTGAGCCGAGATGGCGTCGCAAGGACGCGGTGTCAAGGTGCTCCGCCTCCAACCGCAGGCGGATGATTTCGCTGACCAAATCAACCAGCGCCGGATCGCCGAAACCGTGGGCGGTCAGCTCATCGAGCACCGGGTCCAGCGCGCCGGGGTCGGAGACGGCGTAGCAGGCCAGCGCGGCGGGCAGCGGCTCGATGTCGCGGGCGAGGCGGTGAGCCGCGGCGCGGCCCTGATCGGTGAGGCGAGGATCGGGACCTTTGAAGCCGCGCTTGCCCCGCCAGCGCTCAGGCGACGCGGCGGCGGGAAACATGATGTCGAACCGCCGCTGCAATTCGTCGCGGTAGCTTTGGGCGAGCTCCGGGTCAGTGATGGCGCTGGCGGCCTTACGCAGCCGCTGGCGCAGGCCGGTGCGCCGCTCTGGCGTGTCCAGCGACTCGATGTCGCGTTCGCGGACGAACAGCAGGTCGACAAACGGCGTGGTGTCGGCCAGCCGCGCCTTCAGCGCCAAAGCGCCCTGCTCACGCAGTACGTCATCCGGGTCCTTGCCGCCGAGCGCCAGGGCGAACTTGAAGCTGCGCGGCGCCTTCAGCACCGGCAGCGCCCGATCGAGCGCCTTGAACGCCGCCGCCCGCCCCGCCCGGTCGCCGTCGAAGCAGAGCGTCGGCTCGGGATGCAGCCGCCACAGCATCTCCATCTGCTCTTCGCCCAGCGCCGTACCCATGGACGCCACGGCCGCGACGCCCGCGCGCTGGCAGGCGATCACGTCCATGTAGCCCTCGACCACCACCAGGGCGGTGTCGTCACCGCCGGCGTGCAGCAGCCGCCGCGCCTCGGGCAGGCCATAGAGCACCCGGCCTTTGTGAAAGACCGGCGTCTCCGGGCCGTTGAGGTATTTGGCCCGCGCCTGCGGATCGAGCGCCCGGCCGCCGAACGAGACCGTCCGGCCGCGGCCGTCGGCGATCGGGAACATGACCCGCTCGCGGAAGCGATCGTACGGCGCGCCGCCGTCCTCGGGCGCGATCAGCAGGCCGGCGTCGACCAGGCCCTGCGGATGCGCGCCCTTGGCGATCAGATAGTCCTTCAGCGTGGTGCGGCCGGCGGGGGCGTAGCCGATCCGAAACCGCTTCCAATCCTCTTCCGGCAGGCCGCGGCGGGAGAGGTATTCGCGGGCTTCGCGGCCAGCGGGACGGCGCAGTTCGGCCTCGAACCAGCCGGCGGCGAGCTCCAGCCAGTCGGTTAGGCCGGCGATCTTCTTCTCGGTCTCGGCGGACCTGGCATCCAGCGCCGGCAGCGCCATGCCGGCCTCCTGCGCCAGCCGCTCCACCGCCTCGGTGAACGACAGCCGCTCGGTCTCCTGCAGGAAGGCGATCAGGTCGCCGTGCTTCTGCGAGGAGAAGTCGTGGAAGAAACCCTTGTCGTCATTGACGAAAAACGACGGCGACTTCTCCTTGGTGAAGGGCGAGAGGCCGACGTACTCGCGGCCCTGCCGGCGCAGCTTCACCGTCTTGCCGATCACGTCGGACAAGCGCAGCCGAGATTTCAGCTCATCGAGGAAGGCGTCATCGAAGCGCACGCGCCATCATAGCGCGGCTTTGGGGATGAGTCGCAGCGGCTTACTGACCGGCATGGCGGATCGGGTCCGCGCCGGCTGGCGAGACCACGTCCGGCTGCGGGTCGCCGGGCTGCGGAACGTCGACCGTGATACTGAGCGCACCCTGCGGCGGTTCGATGAAACAGGGGCCGAGCTTCAGCGCTTGCGGCGGTGCGATAACGTAGCGGCTATGGCCTTGGCCGAACTTCAGGCCGCAGAAGACGAATGGTGGATGGCCAGGATTGCGCCCGCTGCTCCAGTCTTCCTGCGCCCGGACCAGGGCGTCGTAGTAGGCGACCTTCTCGGCGGCGATACCGTTGCGATAGGGCGCGTTGGCGGCGCCGGCGGCGAGACGGTTACGGCAGGCGTCGCGATCGGCGGCGGACATCCAGGGCGCATCCTGGTTGGCGCAGCCGGCGCCGCGTCGCAGGCTTGCGCCGATTGATGACCCGGGTGCAGGTCCAGGCGGCCCGCTGCCAGTCGCCACGCCTGCCGTCTGCGCTGAGGTAGGGGTGGTGACAGGGCCGGCGGAAACGACTGCGGGCCCTGTCGCGCCCGTGATCGATTGGCGCGTTGTGGACGGCGCTGCGCGCTCCGGCTTAATCCGTAAGAGTGGCAGGGATGCGAGCGACACCTCCACCGGCCGGATCGTCGGCCCGGCGAATGGTGCGACGGCGCCGCCGCCCGGTATCACCACCAGCGACAGGATCAGCAGGTTCGCGGCCGCCGCGAGCAGCAAGGCGCCAAATCTGGCGGCGCGGCGCGGACGGCGGACGCGCCCGAGGGTCGAGGTCACCGGTTGGCCTCCCGTCGGCGCGCCGACTCCCCAGCCCTCGCGACCGGCGCACGCCGCCAACGAACGTCGCCAGGCGGCGCTTGGCAACTTACGGTTTGTTCAGTCTGGCTTGCCCGCAGGCAGAGCGGCAACCGCCCCGACCACGATCGAGCCCCTGATATTCACCTCGCTGAACTCGCTATTCGTCCCAGACGTCAAAAATATAACCTGGGCTGACAACTCAGCTGGCCAAGAATTCGCAGGTCACCGGTCGATTCAGCGATTCTTGACCATGTAGGTTATCCAAATCTTGGGTACGTCGATGCGACGACAACGGCATGGCACATCTGGCTGATCAGGCGTCGGCGACGACCGACGACGCTAACGCGCCGCGCGCCGCCGTTGGCGGACGGCGGCCGATGGCCTTGCTGATCAGCCCCAAGCCCGCGCACATGGCCGAGATCAAGGCCGCCGCCCACGAGGCGCTGCCGGGTTGCGACGTCGTGGTCTGCACCGACGCCGCGCGCGCGCTGGCTCGCGCCGAGACCGCGCGCCATTTCGGCTGGACGCCGTCGATCTTCGTGTTCGACTACCGCGGCGGCTATGCCGGCGACCTCGCCGACCAGCTGCGGCTGGTGCGCGCGGCTGAGCCGGACGCCGAGCTGGTGGTGCTGATGGAGGACGGCGACCTGAAGCTCTGGCGCGCCGCGCTGCAGGTGGTGCAGTCGCCGGACAAGCTGACCTTCATGGTCGCGCCGCTCTATCGCCCGGACGCCGCAGCGACGCTGAAATCGCTGGCCGATCGCCACGACGCCGTGACCGCCCGCCTCACCGCCGCCGAGTCCGGCAGCCGTACGATCCTTGGGCTGGAGACCGAGGTGACGGCCCTCAAGGCGCGGCTCGAGATCGCCATGCACGCCGCCGAGCATGATCCGCTGACCGGCATCCTGAACCGCGCCGGCTTCGTCACCGAGCTGACCACGCGGCTGGCGCGCGATCGCCGCTCGCAGACTATCCTGCTGGTCGACCTCGATCGCTTCAAGCTGGTCAACGACACCCTGGGCCACCACGCCGGCGACGACCTGGTGCGCAAGATCGGCTCGGCGATGGCGGCGGTGATGCCGCCGGGCGGCGTGCTGGGGCGGCTGGGCGGCGACGAGTTCGGCATCGTCATCGAGGCGGCCGGCGACCAGGCGGTGAACGAATTCTGCACCCAGATCCTCAGGGTCTGCTCCCAGGCCCGGCGCGTTGCGGGGCACGAAGTGCAGATCAGCGCCTCGATCGGCGTCGCCCGCCAGGACGAGAGCCGCAGCGAGGTCTCGCTGATGCGCCGCGCCGACCTGGCGCTCTATGCCGCCAAGCGCGAGGGCCGCAACCGCTACCGGCGCTACGACGCGGCGCTGGAAAAGGTGACCAAGCGCCGGCTCTCGATCGAGAACGGGCTCGAGCAGGCGCTGCGCACCGGCCAGTTCCGCATGGCCTACCAGCCGATCGTCACCGCCAAGAACGCCCACGTGCTGGGCTTCGAGGCGCTGGTGCGCTGGGACAGCCCGGAGCACGGCGCCGTCTCGCCGGCCGAATTCGTCCCCGTGGCCGAGGAAACCGGGCTGATCCTCGATCTGGGCGACTGGATCACCCGCCAGTCGTTCAAGGACGCCCGGCGCTGGGGCGGGCCTTACGTCTCGGTGAACCTCTCCGCGCGTCAGTTCCTGCGCCAGAACGTGGCCGAGCGGATTTTGCGCTACGCCGAGGAGGCGGATCTCTCGCCTAGTCGAATCCAGATCGAGCTGACCGAAACCGCGATCATCGATGACGTCGAACGCGCCGCGCATAACCTGAAGGTGCTCCGCTCGGCCGGCATGCGGGTGGCGCTGGACGACTTCGGCACCGGCTATTCCAGCCTGACCTACCTCAACCAGTTCGCCATCGACTGCATCAAGATCGACAAGTCGTTCGTCGACAACGTCACCCACGACAAGCAGTCGGCGATCATCGTCGCCTCGGTGACCCGGCTCGCTTCGTCACTGGGGATGGGCGTCGTGGCCGAAGGGGTCGAGACCGAGCAGCAGCGCGACGTGCTGACCGCGGCAGGCTGCGGCGCCTTGCAGGGCTATGCGTTCGGCCGGCCGATGTCGCCGCGGGACGTGAAGGTTTTGCTCGACGCCAGCGGGCAGAAATTCGACGACGTTCCGACCCTGGTCGCGCCCAGGTCGTACCAGCGTGGCTCGCTGATGATGGCGAGCGGCGAAGCGACATTCGACGACCGTTCGGAGAGCGGCGTCTACGCCAGGGGATCGCTGCGGCTGGCCCGCGGCTGATCAAACGAAATCAGGCCGCTCCCGGAGGAGCGGCCTGATCGAAGTCTTTAGCGCCAGTGGCGGTAGCCGCCGCGCCAGCCGCCGCGGCCACCCCAGCCACCGCGCCAATAGTGGTTGTAGTACCAGGCATGGTACGGATAGGGACGGAACGTCCAAGCGCCGCCGTACCAGACCCACGGGTTGTACCAGCCCGGCGCCGCGTAGGCGTAAGGGCCGCCGTAGTAGAAGTCCGGTGCGCCGTCCCGCACCACATAACCTTGCGGGCAGCCGACGCTGGTGGCGTTGTTGTTGGCCGAAGCGATCGCCGCGCCGCTGGTGCCGCCGATGATCGCGCCGGCGGCCGTAGCTCCGCCGCGACCGCCGGAAACGCCCGCGCCGATCAGGGCGCCGAAGATGCCGCCGATGATCGCGCCGCCGGCGACATCGCCGTGCGCCTTGACGCAGTTGTCGCGCGCCCATTGCTCGGCGTTGGCCGCGTAGCGGGCGTCCTGAGCCTGCTGCGCCTGGTCCGCGGCGCTCGGGCTATAGCCGGGCGGCGGGGGAGGCGGATTTTGACCGTTGTAGCCAGGGGGCGGCTGGGTCGCGTAGCTGGGCGGCGGGCCGTTCTGGGCGCTGCCGTTCGGCGGCGGTCCGCGGTAGTCCGGCGGGGGACCACCGGAATTGTAATCCGGCGGCGGGCCGTCGTTGCCGTTATAGTTGGGTGGGGGGCCATTGTTGCCGTCGTATCCGGGAGGCGGACCATTATCCCCGTTGTATCCGGGAGGGGGGCCGCCGTTGTAGTCAGGCGGAGGACCACCGTTGTCGCCCGCGGGCGGCTGGCCATTGCCATTATAGTTCGGCGGCGGCCCGCCGTTGTTGTCGGGCGGAGGCTGATTATAGCCTTGGGCTAGGGCAGAGACCGGCAGCGAGGTGATGGCCATCGACGCCGTGGTCGCCAGCATCACAGCCCGGGTCAGGAACTTCGTGGTCATAAGCTTCAATATTCCTACGCAAAGGCGACGTTCCCGCCATATGAACAGGACAAAGCTGAACGGGCGCTGAGCGTTCCATTCAGGTTCGTTGCAGCCCAGAATGTCAGAACACCGTGGCTAAGCTAGCCACTGGGCGAATTTAGGGCGGCGCGACGCGCGCCAGCTTCTCGGGGTTCACCACCATGTAGATTGCCGCCAAGCGCCCCCCCGTCCAAGGCGGCGATAAGGCGGTGCAACGGCGTTTGTTTCAGGTTCATGCGCCAAGGACGCGTGGCGCAGGTTTCCTGTGACATCCGCCAGAAAAAAGCCCCGCCGCTAACCCTCTCCCGTCATCGTCTCGCCACCCTATTTGGGTTATGTAGAGAACGGCGGG
>Ga0302314_10019016_pt1 | contig 11430 bp, 12 predicted proteins | sample III_Palsa_N2_3_FD_200533 | JGI IMG/M metagenome (GOLD analysis project Ga0302314, IMG submission 200533) | Peat permafrost microbial communities from Stordalen Mire near Abisko, Sweden - III_Palsa_N2_3 | ecosystem: Environmental > Terrestrial > Soil > Palsa > Peat permafrost | place: Sweden... | reverse complement strand
GGGTGCCCGGACGCCCAGCGCGTCCGGGCACCCCGCCGGTCCGCTCCACAGCAAGAGAGTTCGCAGGTACTGCGCGTGTCGCTCGCCAATTTCACGATCCTGCTCCAGGCCGTCGCGGCGGTTACGGCCGTGTGCGCGATCGCGGGGATGATGAAGGACGGCCCCAGGGGCCGGAGTCCGCTGGTGCGGTTCGCCCCGGGCGTCACATTGCTGATGGCTGTACTGCTGGTGGTGCTGGCAGTGGCGGCCCGGGACGGGTGGATACATACAGGCCACTGAGGTGCCGACGCATGCCCGACAGATCGTCAACTGGTCCCGTGACACCTGTGGTTGCCGAAATCCTCGACCTCGTGCCGTGCAAGTACGGCTTTGTCTGGCTACTCGGCGAAGCCCTTCTTCAGGGCCGTTGCGACCTCCCGGGCGATACCGAACTCGTTGAACATCCGGCCAATCAGAAAGCCACCACCATGGACGTGGAACGTCGTGTCCGTATCGTGCTGGTCCCGCCGGACTGTGGCGAAACTCAGCGTCGAGAGCTTGACCTTGAACACACCTGGGCAGCGCCCCGCACCGATCCGGCTGACGCCTGCCGACCCAACCCATCCATGCTTGCACAGGGCCTGGGCCTCCGCACCTCGGGCGGCCCACCAGCAGCGGCTTTGCTGGAGCGGGCATAGATATGCTGGGTGACCGGGTCAACCCGGCGCGGGTGAACCGGTAGAGCATCGGCGGGTCTCCGGTGGTGGAGGCCGGACTCTGTGTTCACCGGATCTGATGGCGTAGCAGCCCCCAGGAGCTGCTTCGCTGCTCCGGCGGGTGCCGAAGCCTCCGGATGTGATCATGACCGTCCTGTCGCACCATGGTGATACCTGCGTCCGGGGAGGCGTCCATGGGCCACGCCGACCGCCTCGCCGCCGCGCGCCAGCGGCTGCAGCGCGCCGATCAGCAGGTGGCCGAGCTGATGGAGACCATCGCCGCCATGGGCAACCCGCCGTACCCGGAGGAGACGCTGGCCGCAATGCGGGAGGTGTTCGATGCGCGGGACCGGGCCAGGTTCGAGTACGCGCGGATCATGGTCGAGTGGGATGGGCCCGCCGCGCCGTGAGCGGCAGCGCCGTGCCGCTGCCGACCCGAGCACCCCTCCCGCGTAGGACCCCGACGCGCCCGATGACCAGCCGGACGTCCCCGCAGACCCGACCAGGACGCCCTGGGACATCCGCGACGACATCCACGAAGCCCTCCGCAAGCTGCAACTTCCCGGGTTTCCCCGCTCTCTGAAGGTCCGTCACAGGGCTGGTCGTCATCGCGACGAGTTATCTGTTCGGACGCATCGCCTGTCAGACTGCACGTCATGACCTACTTCGTGGCGGGACGCGGCGACAAGTACCACGGGTGGCCCGGCTGCTGGGCACTCAAGGCCGGGCAGGCGAGCGCCGACTCACAGGAGGGCTTCGAGCGGCAGCCCGTCCAATCCTTCGACAGCGAGGACGACGCTCGGGACGCTGCCTTGGAGCACGCTCGGTGCGAGGTACAGGGCTGCTTCGCGCGGGGGCGGGGCTTGGGCCTGGCCGCGCTATCGGAGGAGGCCCGGAAGGCCATGGACGATCCGAGTTGGAGAGAGCGTGTGTCGCTGGAAGAAGCCGACTGACCGGGGCGCGGAGTGGGTGGCTGGGGCCGATATCGGATGATTGCCGGACAGTTGAGGGCTGGATCCGGTAGATCTGTGGGGGTGGCCAACGACGAGACCCCCTCTGAGGACGGCGAGACGCCTTCCGTCGCGGCGAAGTGGAAGCACCTGTTTGAGAAGCACAAGCAGAAGATCATCTACGGCGACGGAGGCGCGGCCTTGGTCATCGCGGCCGGGGTGGTCTGGAGTCTCGCCAGGGGGCAGGATGCCAACCGCCCGGGTTCACCTGGTGCACGGATTATGGGCGAGGTGGCTCCAAGGCGGCCTGAAATCTCCCGGATGTGTGCTGGATTCCCCATCCTGGAATCCAGGCGGGCGTCGTGAGAGGCGCTGTCAGACCGTTGCGGACAGGTACCCGGATATCTCCCCGATTCGGTGGGTTGACCTTCGAGGACATGCGGGTGCTGATCGGTCGGGCGGGCTGGCTACGAGAATTGCCGCGTGAGCGGTCGTGGGCCGCGCTGGTCTGGGTCCTTGCGGATGATTTCCAGGTCGCGGCCGAGGATCTGAGCGGCTCAGTCGACCAGGCGGCTGGTGAAGCCCTGACCGGCCCGGACGTTCTTGACGCTCGGTTTGTCGAGCCTGGTCCGGCGGGCCGTTCCGAAGCCGCTGACCCGCCGGCAGCGGCGGGGGAGTCCCGGCGGCAGACCTGAGCGTCGTGGTCCAGCGGCTGGCGTTCGTTTGTTGTGCGTCGGCGGTGCTGGACGAGGTCACCAGTTGGCGGTGATACGGTCCGGCACGGAGAACTCGGTTGTGCAGTCCGGGCACTGGCCGTATCCGAACAGGTAGAGCAGGCAACGGGCTATTCGCTCCTGACCGTCTTCGTTGGCCCGGTCATGGAGTCGCCTGCCCAGGCCGTCCAATTCGGTTGTGTGGATCGCAGTGAGGGGCGCCTTCTCCACTTCCCTGAGCGAGTAGTCGTCGCTGGCGGAGAAGCCGCTCTGCGGGCTGATCACGATGAAGAGGTCCACTCCGCAGTACGGACAGGTGACCTCGTACTCGCCGGCGTGCAGACCGTCCAGGCAGCGGTCCCATACCTCGACGCCCTCGAAGGACAGCAGTGCCTGCAGCAGATAGAGATAGCTCTCTTCGCCACGGGTTGCACGCAAGCCCTGGTCGGCGAGCCGGTGGAGTTCTGCTATTGCGGGTGCATAAGCCTCGAAGACCGTGCCGGTCCCGGTCGGAGTGGGAGCGCACGCCATGATCGCCCCAGCTGCCAGCAGCACGCTCTGCCGCTTCTCCGGGACGCAGGAGGACGCCAGCCGTGCCAGTTGCGGCAGTGCCGCGAAGCTGGCCGAGAACGCCGTGTCCAACTGGGGACAGAGATGATCCATGAGCTCCGACCAGGCGTAGTCCGGGTCTGCCGTGAACCTCTCCAGCAGCTCCGGTACGTGTTCCGCGGAGCCGCAGGCGTCTTCCAGTGTCGACCAATCCGTCATGCGCTGATCCAAGCAGACAGCCCGGTAGCCGAGGAGGACGGGTCGTCCTCCAGGCCCCGGGGGGGCTCGTTCCATGGCACGCACTGCTTACCCGCATGCTTCAGCATGCGCGGGCCGGGAAGCATCGCCGAGTCCACCCCCGTAACGTCACCCCGAACTGGCCGGCGGGGCAGGCTGAACAGGCCGTCCTCGCCGAGCGCCGCGGCCTGCGGGGGGTGTACTGCCCGCTGATCGACTCCTCCTCGGTCGGGGTCACGGCGATGCTCGTCGGCCCGGTGGGGGTGGTGGCAGCGCGGTTGGATCTGAGCGGGCGGGTTCCCCGGCAGCGGCGTGTGGCGGCGGTCAGCTGGATGGGACCAGCAGGTGGTGAAGCTGGAGGGCTTGAGTCCTGCTGAGCAGGTTGATCTGTTCCGCGCGGAGTGCGGTGGCTCTGGTCTTTGGTTGCGGGGCTTGCCAGAGCCTGCCGCCGACGCTCATGCCGAGGGCGTCGCCCGCGTCGTATGCCTGCCTGCTGGCCGCTGTCAGCGCCGGGACATCGGCTGAGGGAAAGGCGACCACGAATCCGTATGTGGCGGGCCCCGGTTGGCTCTGATAGGTGGTGACCGAGGAGACCCCAGCGGAGGTGATTGTCACCGGGGTTCCGACCGGGAGGTAGCAGGCCACCCCCTCCGGCGGCACGGAAGGCGCGGTCGGGAGGGCAGGGGTGGCCGCGCTGCCGGTGCCCACCGGCACGGGGCGTCCCGGTACCACGGCAGTCCGCGGCACGTTGGGCTCCAACCCGAAGAGCGCGACTGAGCCGGCCGGGCACTGGCCCGTTGGCGTGGGGGGCCGGCCGCGCATGACCTGCACGATGATTGATGATCCCAGATCGCGTGCCGGTGGCAGGCTCACTGGCGCCGGGCCCTGCTTCGGCGGCGTGCGGTCGCTGCAGCCGGTAAGGGCGAGCACGAGGCCGGCGGCGGACAGTGCGCCGGCCAGGACGGACAGCGGGCGTGACAGGAACGGGTACGGCATGTCCTGGGTCCTCCCCGGGGTACAGCTGACGGGCACCGTCTTCACGTCCGCGAAAGCCAGATCGCTTGAGAGCGCCACTGACCCCGGACCCTCCGAGCGCCCGGCAGCCACAGGCTCGCTGCAAGGCGTTCGGCCGGGCATGGCTTCCGGGGGCGTCATGGAGCGGCGAATGCGTCGCGGGCTTGTTCGGCGATGCGCTCGGAGCGCTTGGTCAGTCGGGAGAGTCTGGAAACGACCTGGTGTGCCGGCTTTCGGCCGGTGCCGACCGCCCAGCAGTCCAGCATGAGTGGACGTGCGCGGATGGCGTCGGGCAGCCGACCCAGCTCGTCCGGGGTCAGCTGGGTGTGCCGACGGTAACGCGAGATGACGAGGTCGACGTGCTTGGGGCTGAGTGCACCCGCCGCGAACAGCAGGAATCCCAGCGACCACAGGCGCGGGCCACGGCCTGAGCCCGCCCAGTCCACGATGGTGACCGTGCCGTCGCCGTTCTCGATCGCGTTGGCGGGGACGAAGTCGGGGTGCACGAACGCATGGGGCAGGTCCGAGCAGTCATCGAGCTCAGCAACGGCTTCGATCAGTTCGGGCGCCCCACCGACCTCGCCCAACAGGGAAAGCGCGGCCTCGATCTCCTGGCTCGGGGTGCCCTGGGGGACGAGGTGGTGCCATGCGCCGCCGAGCCGAATACCCTCGGCGGCGTGCGCGTGCAACCCGCCGAGCAGCCCACCGAGATAGGCGAACGCACGCGGACCGTGCGCTCTTACGCCCGGTACGAACTCGGTGACCAGTACGCCCTGCCCGCCCAGTTCGGACACCGGCGTCCGGCTCGCGCACCGCTCGGCCGGGAAGCCCGCGCGCTCCAGCCCACGCAAGATGGCGGCGTCGCCCTCGACCTCGGCCAGCGGACGCTCGGCTGCAAACACCCGGGCCACCCACGGCTCGCCCTTGGCGCGTTCCACTCGGAACACGCCATGGTCCAGTTCACTCAGGCCGGTCACCTCGATGCCATGGGACGCCGCCAGGTGGTCGGCGAGGGCCTGGGTCGATCGGGGTGGCAGACCGGCCGCAGACTCTTGCATACCGTCGTGCACCACCCAATGGTCGCACGTAGGCCGAACGTCTGTTGGCCCTATCAACCCGCAGGCCCGCTGTGCTCGGACTCGGAGGCTGGGCCCCTGACCGTCGCGTCCGGGCAACCCGGGGTGAGCGGCTACCGTGCGGGGTGGCCTTGCGCGCGATGCCTGGCAGGCAGAGCGTCGGACGGTCGCACGGACTCCTGGGTCGGCGACGACTTGGCCGATGGGGTCAGCGGGTGTCAGCGCGTTCGGCGGTCGCTGCGAGGGTGGTGTAGTTCATCGTGAAGCGTCCGCCCAGGGAGTCGATGGCGCTCCCGACCGCGTCCAGTACTTCGGCCAGCTGATCGGGGCCGAGCTGGGTGAGGCCGCCGGTGGTGGGCAGCAGGTCCAGCCACTGGTCGCGCGTGTAGGACCGCTCCCAGTCGAATTGCCACTGTTCGGGGTCGTTGAACTGTTCGGTCTCGCGGATCTTGTCGGCGAACTTCTGGTACACCGACTGGTAGAGGGCGAGCGGACGACGGGCCGGCTGGCCGTTGAACGGAGAGTCGGGCGCCACCCGCCGGAAGGCGGCGGCAAACGGTTCGGCCACCTCGGCGGGCGGCTCGTAGACGTGCCCGAAGATCGCCAGCCGTCCCCCTGGACGCAGCACACGTGCCGCCTTCGTGGCGCCGGCGATCGGATCCACCCAGTGCCAGGACTGGGCGGCGATGACCGTGTCGAACTTCCGGTCAGCCGACTGCCAGGCTTCGAAGCCCGCCACCTCGACCTGCAGGCCGCGGGCTCGCGCGAAGGCGGCCATCCGCGCATCGGGCTCGACGCCGAGCACGACGCATCCGGCGGTCTGGAACTGGCGGGCTGCGATGCCGGTACCGCAGCCGACGTCGAGCACGTCACGCCCGGGGCTTCCGGCGACGATCCGCGCCACCAGCGCATCGGGGTAGCCGGGCCGGGCTTGGTCGTAGCGTTGCGCGTCCGCGCCGAACGACTCGGCCATCTGCCTGGCCTTGTGCGGTTCCGCCCGGGACGGTTCTGGCTGCTCTCGCGGTAAGGTGGGCATGTGCCCACACTAGTGGGCGCATGCCCACTGAGCAATGGTGGCCGGCGGGTTCACGCATGAGAGGAGCTGTGAGTGCCGACTGGGGTGCATCTTCGTGACGCGCGGCAGCAGCTGTTCGACGCTGCCGAACGCGTACTTCTGCGGGACGGGCCGAACGGGCTGACCAGCCGGGCCGTCACTGACGAGGCGGGCTGCGCCAAAGGCGTTCTGCACCGGCATTTCACCGACTTCGACGCCTTCCTCACCGACCTGGTGCTCGACCGGGCCGCGCAGCTTGAGGCGGAGGCGGGTGCCCTGCGCGGGTCGGCCGGAACCGGCACGGTGGCTGACAACCTGACCAGCGCGCTGACCACGATGTTCGGACCGATTCCGGTGGCGATCATCCCGCTCATCACCTTCCGGGACGAGCTGCGGGCGCGGCTGCGGCAAGCCAGGCCCGGAGGCGGCATCGCGATCCTCGCCCAGGCCACGGCCGCGATCTCCGCCTATCTGGCCGACGAGCGGGAGCTGGGCCGCATCGCGGTCGATGCCGACATTGACACGCTCTCCCTCTCCTTGGTCGGTGGCGGGCATCTTCTGTTCGCAGACCGCGACCCGGGCCCTCCAGACACGGCAGCGGTCAACAAGTTCGCGGCAGCGGTCATCGCCGATGCTGTCCAACGACGACCGGCTTAGGGACCTCTGGGTGACAGACGCTGTTCGGCGTCAGCTCGTCGTCCTGGTCTCCCGGCAGGCGGTCCAGCTGGTGCTGGGCAGTTGAGCCGAGCGTTCAGCCGTGTGGATGCGCATGCCGAGGAATTTAGGCCGGGACCGGCGGGGGGAGGTCGGCAGCGAGGGCGACAAGGGCGGTGCTTCGGCCCGCGCGGTCGAGGTCGCCCGCCGTCCGCGCTCCACCCCACCCGGGAATCCAGCCTCGGGCCGCGCGCGGGTGGTCCTGGCGCGCAGCTGCGTACGGGTGAAAAGGCGACGATCACCTGAGCCGGGCATGCCCGTGACGGTTAGCGTTGTCCAGGTCATCGGTCGGGTGGCGGCGGCACGGTGGGCCGGCCCTGGCCTGCTTCCACGAAAGGCGGTAGCTGTGGCTGGGAATGACCTGGCAAGTCTGCTGAGCGGAATGCTCGGCGGGGGACAGAGTGGCAGTGGCAGTCTGCTGGCCTCGCTCCTGGGTTCGCTCGGTGACTTCGGGCAGGGCGGCGGAAATCCCCTGCAGGGGTTGGTGAGGGAACTGACGGAGGGCGGCCTCGGCAGCCAGGCGCAGTCCTGGGTGGGGACCGGGGCGAACCAGTCCGTCAGCGGCCCTGAGATCGCGCAGGCTGTGCCGTATCAGTCGCTCGAACGCATCGCGCAGCAGGCCGGCCTTACTCCGGAAGAGGCCGCGGACCAGTTGGCCGCCGTCCTCCCGCAAGCCGTCGACAAGCTCACTCCCCAGGGTGAGGTGCCTCAGGGCTCGATGGAGGACCTTATCGCGCAGGCCGGATAGCCCCCCAGCACGGCGGCAATCCTCAGACCGTGTGTGGCGCGGTTGGTAGCTTGATCGCCATGGATCTGGCTGAGGTGATGGATGCATTCCGGGCGGAGGCGGAAGAGCTCGGCCGCTGGGCCGCCGAGGTGAGCGAGGACGAGTGGACTCGACCGACCCGATGCGAGCCCTGGTCGGCACGCGAGCTGCTGGGCCACGTCTGTGTGGTGCTCGGCTGGGTCCCCGGCATGCTGACGCGGACTTCACCTCAGCGGGCTGAGGTCTCCGCGACGGAGTACTACCGGCCGGACCACCGCTTCGCTGCGGCGACCAACACGGCTCGGGTCAGCCTGGCGGTGGAACACGACGCCGGCCACGCCTCGGGTGCCGCGCTGGCTGAGGACTTCGGTCGGATCTGGCGCAGGGTGGACGGACAGTGTCGACACGAGCCGGACGAGCGGGTGGTGCTGACCCGGCACGGCGACGCCATGCTCCTGACCGACTTCATGCTCACGCGTGTGGTCGAGGTTGCTGTTCACGGCCTCGACCTCGCCGACGCCCTCGGCCGCGAACCGTGGCTGACCGCGCCCGCCGGAGATCTGGTGCTGCACCTGCTGACAGGCTTGGGAGCGAATCAGGTGGACGGGCTCGGCTTGAGCCGTCCGCAGTTCCTGCGCAAGGCGACAGGTCGAGAGCCGCTCAGCGCCCTGGAGTCCGAGCAGGTCGAACTGCTGGGGATCCACTGGCTCGCGCTCGGCTGAGACGGGCTCAACCGCCGCACCTGCCTGTAGGCCGCCAAGAGCATCGCAGGTCTGCCGGGTCCAGCGGCTGCTGGACGGGCCTGCCCGGTTGATCTCCCGGGTTCGTCGGCGTCCGGTCGGGCATCGGCGGTGGTCCGGTGGGACCCGGCTCGCTGATCCGTTCGGCCCCGGGGGTCGATCGGGTGCTGCCTGGTGCTGTAATCGAGTTATGTGCACTGCGGTGGTCAGCATCGACCCGGACGCTTCGTTCCCGGTTCTTCTGGCGGGAGTACGCGATGAGTTTCACGACCGCAGCTGGCTGTCGCCGGGACGGCACTGGCCGGACAGCCCGAATGTGATCGGCGGTCTCGACCTTCTGGCCGGAGGGACCTGGCTGGCGGTGGATCCGGGGGTGCCGCGTTTCGCGGCCGTGCTCAACGGCAGTCCTGTCGACCTTGGGGCTGCTCACGGGTCGCCCCCGGAAGAAGACAGACTGTCCCGTGGCGGGCTCCCGCTTCGGTTCGCCGCCGACGGCGAGCTCGGCGAGATCGACACCGCCCGCTACGAACCCTTCTACCTGATATGCGGGACCCTGGACCAGGTGCGGCTGCTGAGCTGGAACGGACAGGCGTTCACCGACCGATGTCTGGAACCGGGCCTGCATATCGTCACCAATCTCGGGCTGGCGGGCTCCGACCTGCGCGAAGGCTTCGGGATGGCGGAGATCAACGCCAGGATCCGGCACTTCCAGCCGCGCCTCGCCGCAGCGCCTCGTCCCGCTCCGCGAACCGGGTCGACCGCGGCCGCCTGGGGCGACTGGGCCCCGCTGATCGAGGGCGACGGACTGGACCCGCGCGACCCGCGCGCACTCGTAGTCCGCCAGGACTTCGACGGTCGCGCCGCGGGGACAACGTCCATGACGCTGCTCGCCCTTGGCCACGACAGCGTCCGCTACGACTTCAACGGCGCACCTGGGGTCAGCGGCCAGTGGTCGACCATTGAGTGATCGTGGGGGTGGGTCGCAGGCGTCCCGGCTCTGCCTCTGGCCGGTGCTGTCGCCTGGGCGGCGGGGGCCGGCAGACGGCGCGAGCGATGCGGGCGGGCCATCCTCACGGGGTTGACCTGTGCCTCCCGGCGCGGTGCCGGGAGGCGGGTGCGGGTGTCCGCGCCGGCTAGGGGTTGGCGGCCAGCGACTTCCACAGGGTGACCGGGCGGTCCGGTACCGCGACCTCGTCCAGGTGCCCGCTGCCGTTGGCGATGGTGTTGATGCGGTACTGGTCGCGGTGGAAGACCCAGTAGTAGGTGAGGCTGCGGTTCGGGCCGGGGTCGGGGAACGGCAGGACGGTGGTGATCCGGTCGATGCCGGCGAAGGAGTCCCATTCGGAGATCCGCCGGTCGGGCCGCTCCTGGACGTCGGCGTGCTGGTCGTCGTGGGCGATCGAGACCACCCGGTAGAGCTGATCGGCGCCGACCGTGTGGAACACCCAGTACCAGCTCTTTTGGGTGCCCTGCTCGGGCTGCATGTCGGGCACCGGGAGGAAGAAGTCGACCTTGGTGACGCCCTGGAGCGATTCCCAGGCGTTGAGCGGGGCGTCCGGGCGTTCGATCTCGTCGGCGTGGTCCCGGCCGTCGGCGATCGAGACGGTCCGGTAGACCTGCTGGTTGCCCAGGGTGTGGAACACCCAGTACCAGCGCTTGCCGTTCTCCGGCTGGCGGTCGGGGAACGGGACGATGCAGTCGATCCTGGTGATCCCCTCGAAGGAGTCCCACTGGGAGACCTCCCGGTCGGGCCGCTCCTGGACGTCGGTGTGGTCGTTGCCGTGGGCGATCGAGACCGCCCGGTAGCGCTGTTGGCCGCCGACCGTGTGGAAGGCCCAGTACCAGCTCTTGCCCTCGACCCCGTGCATGTCCCCGATCGGCAGGAAGGTGTCGAGCGGGCGACCGAGCGCCGGTTGCGGCGTGTCGGCGAGCCTGCCCTCGCTCAGCGTCTTCAGCGTGGAGATCGACGGACTGAACGCGTAGACGGCGCCCTGGGTCTGGACGAACTGCTCGAAGCTCAGCGGGATGTCGCCGTCCGGCCAGCTGATGTCCCCGTTGCCGCCGACCATCGGGTCGCTGCCGGGCTTGTGCGGACGGCCCGGGGGGAAGTTCTCGTTGTCGATCCAGGACTTCTGGATGAACTCGAACTGCCGGAGCAGATCCGACTGGTAGCTGATGAAGAGCAGCCCGCGCGGCGCGTCCGGGCCGCCCGGACCCTCGATGGCCGGGTCGAAGGGGTGGCCGTAGGGGCTGCCCCGCCTGATGATCCGGCGGCTGTCGATGAAGGGGTCCTCGGAGAGCGGGTTCTTCTCCTTGGGGTCGTCGCTCTCGGGCAGGACGTTCAGGCCGTCGCGCGGGTTGGTCTTGCGCAGGTGCGAGAACAGCGGGGTGATCAGCCCGTCGGGGTCGTCGCGGAAGGTGATGTCGTTGTCGTCGGAGGCGACGGTATTGAAGGGGGTGTCGGCGTGCGGGCACTTGGCGACCGGGGTGCCCGAGCGCCAGCGGCCGACCAGCCGGGCGGCCAGCCACTCCGCCGTGGTCTCCTGCGGGACGGCCTTCTTGTCCTTCAGCTCCTTGAGCAGCCGGGCGACCTGCGCCCACCAGCTGGGCACGTCCTGGCCGAGCCGGCGGACCACCTGGAAGGAGCCGTTGAACGCCCAGGCCGGCAGGTCGTTCGGCCGGTCCTCGACCCGGGGGTGGCCGACCACGAACTCACCGGCCGGGATGATCCGGGTGCCCGGATGGCCCTTGACCCACTCCGGCTGGAGCGGGTCCGGCTCGTCGAATCCGTGCATGCCCGGCTCGCTGACCCCGTCCTTGAAGCCGAAGTGCTCCTTGCCGCGGCGGGTGCCGCTCAGGGTGGCGGCGTTCTGCTGGAACAAGATGGTGATCTTGAACTCCTGCGCGGCCTCGCGCTGGGCC
>Ga0302314_10019015_pt1 | contig 11430 bp, 7 predicted proteins | sample III_Palsa_N2_3_FD_200533 | JGI IMG/M metagenome (GOLD analysis project Ga0302314, IMG submission 200533) | Peat permafrost microbial communities from Stordalen Mire near Abisko, Sweden - III_Palsa_N2_3 | ecosystem: Environmental > Terrestrial > Soil > Palsa > Peat permafrost | place: Sweden... | reverse complement strand
ACACGTCCGCGGCGATCCGTTCGGCGGACCCGAAGGCGTACCTGGTGATGGGCGGTCTGGCCGCGGTGCCGACCGATCCGGCGCGGGGCTACCTCTCGCAGACCGACTTCCTGGCCGCGGTCTCGAAGCTCGGCGCCAACCGGATGGTGAACGCGATCGGCTACCACCCCTACAACTACCCCAACCTGCCCAGCGCGACCACCTCTTTCGGGACCCCCTTCCAGCGGATCAGCGACTTCGGCGGCAGCAGTCTGGAAGCGGTGCTGGCCGAGTACGGAACTCCGGACATGCCGATCTGGATCACCGAGACCGGGGCGCCCACCGACGGGCCGGGGGCGGCGGCCGACGGCCGGAGCACCCCGCCGAACAGCACCCATGTGACGGAGGCCTTCCAGGCCGCGATCGCGACCGACACCGTGCGGGCGGCCGCCGCCAACCCCTTCGTCTACACCCTGTTCTGGTACACCGACCAGGACTCGGCGCCGCCCACGGATCCCTCCGACCGTTCGCAGTTCTACGGGCTGCGGCGCTACGACGGCACCCGGAAGCCCGCCTTCGCCGCCCTCAAGGACGCCATCGCCGCCTACCAGCGGTCGAGGGCGGCCGCCACGCCGGACAGCGGCTGACCTAAGCTGTGCCGCATGGCTGAGCGAACGGATGAACGGCAGCGGCTGCGGCTGCGGACCGGCCTCGTCTCGTTGGTCTTCGTCCTGGTGGCCACAGCCCTCGGGGTCCACGCGTCCTCCTCGGACGCGCCGACGGCCCCGGGCGCCAAGGCCGCCGCCTCGGCCCCGGCCGGCCTGGTGGGCACGGGCGGCGCCCGGAGCATTCCGCTGGACTTCGGCGTCGCCTACGGGGACACCCTCCCGTTCGACTCGGACCAGAAGCTGGACAGCGCGCTGAACGACGCGGTGACCCTCGGTGCCACCTGGGTGCGCGCCGACCTGTCCTGGGAGGACATCCAGCCGGACGGTCCGGGGACCTACGACTGGCAGCGCTTCGACCGGGTGGTCGAGGCGGCGCGGGCGCGCGGGCTGAGCGTGCTGCCGACGATCTCCTACACCCCGCCGTGGGAGCGTTCGCCGGACTGCGCCAACGGCCAGTCCTGCGCACCGGTGGACCCGAACGCCTTCGCCACGTTCGCGCGGACGGCGGCGGCCCGGTACGCGCCGATGGGCGTGCACACCTGGGAGATCTGGAACGAGCCCAACATCCCGTTCTGGGGGCCCAAGCCGGACCCGGCGGCCTACACCGCGCTGCTCAGGGTGACCGCCAAGGCGATCCGCTCGGTGGACCCCAAGGCGTTCCTGCTGATGGGCGGTCTCGCCGCGGTCTCCACCGACCCGAAGATCAACTACGTCTCGGCGACCGACTTCCTGGCCGCCGTCTCGAAGCTGGGCGCCAACCGGCTGGTGAACGCCATCAGCTACCACCCCTACACCTATCCGTACCTGCCCACCGCCACCACCTCCTTCGGCACCGCGTTCCAGCGGATCAGCAGCTACGGCAGCGTCAACCTGGAGGCGGTGCTGACCAAGTACGGGACCCCGAACCTGCCGGTCTGGGTCACCGAGACCGGTGCGCCCACCAACGGCCCGGGGGCGGCGGCCGACGGCACCACCATCCCGCCGAACGCCACGGACGTCACCGAGGGGTTCCAGGCCGAGATCGCCACCGCCACGGTGAAGGCTGCCGCCGCCAACCCCTATGTGGGCGCGGTGTTCTGGTTCAGCGACCAGGACACCGGCACGCCGGCGCAGAAGAACTACCGCTCGCTCTTCTACGGCCTGCGGCGCTACGACGGGACCGAGAAGCCGGCCTTCACGGCGCTCAAGAACGCCATCGCCGCCTACGAGAAGTCGCTGCAGCCCCCGACGCCGTAGCCACCCCGACGCCGTAGCCACCCCGACGCCGTAGCCGGTCCGGAGCCTCCGCCGGTCCGGAGCCGGGCGAACCGCGGCTAGACGGACCGCAGCAGCTCCAGGTAGCGCCGCATCAGGTCGGGCCAGGCGTAGTGCTGTTCGGCCCGCAGCCGTCCCGCCGCGCCGAGGCGGTCGGCCAGGGCGCCGTCCGCCAGCAGTCGGCGGCAGGCCGCCGCCAGCGCCTCGGGGTCGGCCGGCGGTACCAGCAGCCCGCACTCCTCGTCCACCACGACGTGCGGGATGCCGCCCACGGCGGAGCCCACCACCGGGGTGGCGCAGGCCATGGCCTCGACCAGGCTCATCCCGAAGGACTCCGACTCGGTGCGCGAGGGCAGCACCAGCACGGCCGCCGTCCGCACGGCCTGCACCAGGTCCGCGCCGGTGAGCTCGCCGACCGCGTCGACCCGGTCGGCGACGCCCAGGCGCTCGGCCAGCCGCAGGTGGTCCGGGAGCGCGTCCCCGCCGCCGACCAGCCGCAGCCGGACCCCGGAGAGCCCGGGGGCGTCGGGGGAGTCCGCGCCGGCGACCAGGGCGAAGGCCCGGAGCAGCACGTCGACGCCCTTCCAGGCGGAGCTGCGGTCCATCCGTCCGACGTAGAGGAGGGTGCGGGGCCGCCGGGAGGCGGGCTCCCCGGGGGTGAAGCGCTCGGTGTCGACGCCGGGGGTGATCCGGACCGCGCGGTCGTGGCCGGCCGCCAGCGACACGGGTGAGACCGCGACCAGGGCCCGGGCGCGGGCGAAGACCCGGGGCAGCACCCGTCGTTCGTAGGCCGAGATCAGCCGGTCGGCCGCGCCGCTGCCGGGCTCGCCCTTGAGCATCGACCCGGCGTGGTAGGTCAGCACGGTCGGCCGCCGTCCGGCCACGGCGACCGCGAGGTCGCCCAGCCCCGGCACCGGGGCGTGGGCGTTGACCACCTCGGCGCCGGTCCGCCGCAGCCAGTACCGCAGTTGCAGCGGCCACAGCGGACTGAGCGGCGTGTTCGACAGCCGCAGCCAGGCGCCCAGCCGGACGACCGTGACGCCGTCCTCCTCGGCGACCGCCGTCCGCAGCCCGGAGGGCCGGGTGGTGATCACCACCGGGCGCAGCGCGTCGTCGGCGGCGACGGCGGCGGCGACCCGGGCGGCGTAGTGCTCCACCCCGCCGACCTTGGGCGGGTAGTAGGGCGAGACGATCGCCACGGTGCGCCGGCTCATCGGACGGTCGGCGCCGACAGGTCGGCCTGCAGCTCGGCGACGAACCCGGCGGCGCGGGCCGAGTAGCCGGGGATCACTCGGCGCAGGTGCTCACGGTAGGCGTCGCCGTCGACCAATAGCTTGTCGACGAGGGCGATGAGCGAGTCGGCACGGGCCTCGGTCATCGGCACCACCCAGTGGCCCAGGTCGAGGTCCTCCATGATCCCCCGGGTCTTGTGGTCGTACTCGACGGCCGCGCAGGGGACCCCGGCCAGCAGGCCGAAGATCACCGAGTGGAACCGGGTGCCGAGGATGAAGTCGGCGGTGCCGTAGAGCGCGAAGACGTCGTGGTGGTCGACCCGGTCGTCGTCGAGCACGTGCAGCCGGGGGCTGCCGACGCGGTCGGCGATCCGGGAGTTGACGATCCGGTCGTCGTCGGCCTGGAAGCTGCAGGTGACCTGGGGCACGAGCACGACCTGGCAGTCCTCCCGTTCGAGCAGGTGCCGGACGGTGGCCGCCATGGCCGCCTCGTAGCCGGACTGGGCTTCGCTGCCCAGGTACTGACGTGCCGTCATCAGCACCAGGACGGCGTCCTCGGGGATGCCGAGCTGCTGCCGCCAGGGCCGGTCCGAGGCGCCGTGGAAGGCGAAGGCGCTGTCGACGCCGCGGACCAGATTGGCCGGCGGTACCCCGGCCTCGTCGAGCCGCCGCAGGCTGATCTCCTCGCGGACCACCACCCGTCGGCAGGTCGCCAGCACCCGGCGGACCATCAGCCGCTGTACCCCGGTGGGGAAGGGCCCGTAGGACTGCGGGCCCAGCACCGTGGGGACCGCGAACCGGTGGGCCAGCCACAGCGGCAGCAGCAGGAAGCCGATGCTCAGGTCGGAGGCGAAGTCGGCCTTGCCGTTGAGCCGTCCGCCGCCCAGGGAGAAGACCAGGTCGGCCTCGGTCAGGGCCCGCAGCTCCGCGCGCATCTCCCCCGGCAGCAGCCAGGAGACCGCCCTGAGCAGCGGTGCGCTGCCGGGGACGGCGGCCAGCAGGGCGAGCCCGAGCGCCAGCAGCTTGCGGCTGATCCGGGCCAGTCGGCCGACCGTCTCGTCGCCCACGTACCGGCGGATCGAGCCCAGGTTCGGCACACCGTCGAACTCGGGCCGCTGCTGCGGCTGTTCGAAACCGGCGATGTGCAGCTCCGCCCCCGGAAAGGCCAGTTGGAGCTGCTCGACGGCGACGCTCAGCAGGGCCGCGTCGCCGCGGTTCTCCCGCAGGTACGCGTCGACGATCACGATCTTCACAGGGCGACGACCTCCAGGTAGTGGTGTTCCAGGGCGTCGAGGAACTCCGCGACGCCGTACCGCTCCGCCCGCAGCGCCGAGGCGGCGCCCATCCGTTCCAGTGCCCCCGGGTCGGCCAGCAGCCGGCCCAGTGCCGCCGCGAGTTCGGCCGCGCTGCCCGCCGTCACCAGTGCGCCGTTGTCCGGACCGACCAGCTCCGGCAGCCCGCCGACCCGGGAGGCCACCATGGGCCGCCCCAGCTGCAGCGCCTCCAGCGCGACGGTGGGGAAGTTCTCCGGCCACAGCGAGGGCAGCACCACCACGGCCGAGGCCCGCAGCCGCCCGGCCACGCCCTCCGGCGACAGCCGGCCGTGGAAGCGTACGCTCCCCCCGGCGGTGAGGTCGGCCGCGGCGGCCTCCAACCGGGCCCGGTCGGTCCCGTCCCCGACGATGTCCAGCCGCGCGCCGGGGCGTTCCGGCAGCAGCAGCCGGAACGCGTCCAGCAGCACCTGGACGCCCTTCACCGGTTCCAGCCGCCCGACGAAGAGCAGCTGTTCGGTCCCGGTCGGCGGCTCCGGGGCGGCGGTCCGCTCGATCCCGTTCGGCAGCACGAACACCGGGACCCGCCCCACGTCCCGGCGGACCGCCTCGGCGAAGTAGGCGCTGGGGGCCAGCACCCGGTCCAGCCGCCGGATCCGCGGCAGGTAGCCGGGACGCTGGAGGAACCGCAGGTAGAGGTAGCGGGCCCGGTCGCCCGCCGACAGCCGCCCAGCGCCGGTACCGGCGCTGGCGAGGTTCCAGCGGAGCAGCGACAGCGTCCAGTCCTCGGGGCCGTGCACGGTCAGCACCCGGGGGCGGCCCCGGGTCGCGGCCAGCACCGCCGGGCTGAACTCGCCGATGGTGTGCAGGTGCACGCAGTCCGGATGGAACCCGGCGAGCTCCCGGCGCAGGATCCGGTGGGCCGGCCGGTGCCAGAAGTAGCCGAGCAGCCGCCGGGCGGGACCGCCGGCGACGGCCGGCACCAGCACGTCCGCGAACAGCTCCGGCGCCGCACCGGAGGGGCCGGCCGAGGACGGGTCGCCGGCCAGCAGGTCGGTGGCGACCACCCGGACCTCGTGCCCGCGCGCCCGCAGCCCCTCGGCGATCAGCCGGACGCTCTTCTCCGCGCCGCCGGCCTCGAAGCCGATGTTGACGATCTGCAGGATTCTCACGGATGTGCCTCCAGGGCTCGGGACAGCCGCTGCGCCCAGGGCTGCTCCGGGTCGGACGAGTCCCAGGTCAGCGTCGGCCGAACGGCCGACCGCTCCGGCTCGGGCTGCGCCGGGTCCGACGCGGCGTCCGCGCCGTCCGGCAGCGCCGCGTCGCGCCGCGCGCGGCGGCCGACCAGCGCGGCCAGCGCCACCAGCCCGGACGCCAGGTTGCCCGCGGCCCAGGCCCAGCCCAGCCAGACCAGTCCGCGCGGGGCCCAGAGCAGGGCCAGGCCGATGACCACCACCGCGTAGACGATGTTGCTGACGATCATCGCCCGCATCTGCTTGACCAGCTTGAGGGCGAAGCTGGACCAGCTGTTCAGCGCGACCGGGAGCGCGCCGACGGCGAACACCTGCAGCAGGCTGTGCACATGGGTGGCGTAGGCGCCGCCGAAGACCCGCAGCAGCAGTCCGCTGCCGAGGCCGACCACGGCGGCGGCCGGGACCTGGACGGCGAGGATGATGCCGACCGAGCGCCGCAGCAGCACCCCGAAGCGCGAGGGGTCGTAGGAGACCTCGGCGAAGACCGCCTCGCCGACGGAGTAGGACACCGAGTTGAGCAGCCCGGCTATCTGGAAGGCGACGAAGTAGTACCCGGCCGAGGCGGCGCCCAACTGCTGGAGCACGACCAGCGGGACGACCATCAGCGGGGCGAGGTTGAGCAGGCTGGAGACGTAGCTGGCCATCGAGAACCGCAGCTGCTCGCGGAGCCGGGTGCCCCGGGAGAGCAGGTCGAAGCGCCAGCCGAGCTTGGAGCGCATCAGCAGCAGCGAGGCGGCGACCGCCACCACGTAGCCGCCGCCGGTCGACCCGACGATCCCGGCGGTGCCGTAGCCGACCAGCAGCGCGGGCAGCGCCAGCTTGGCCAGGCCCTGGATCAGTCCGTCGACGATCACGTTGTACTGCGGCACCCGGGCGCCGATGAAGACCGAGTCGGTCAGCAGGTTCAACCCGGAGCAGGCGCAGAACACCACGAAGGCCGCGGCCAGCATCGGGGAGTCGCGGACGAACAGCAGCTTCTGGCCGTAGAGCGGCAGCCCGAGCAGATAGCCGGCGCCCACCAGCACCGAAGTGATCCCGACCACGACCAGCGACTGGGTGATCTGCCCGTTGCGGGAGACGCCGGCCGCCGGGAACCGGATCAGCGTGCTGTTCAGCCCGAACAGGCTGAGATAGGCGATCAGCGAGGTCGCCGACACCAGCGAGGTGGCCAGGCCGACCTCGGCGGGGGAGTAGTACCGGGCGACGACCACCCAGAAGAGGAAGCCGAGGGCGGCGGTGACCACGGTCGAGGCGAGCAGGAAGAAGGAGCTCCGGTAGACCTGGTCCGGCTGCCGGGCGTGTTTGCCGCGTGCGTTCATGGGCGCGGCGGGCGAGGGGACGGGTGGTGCGGCGAGCGGTCGGGCAGCGCTTCGGCGTAGTGCCGCAGCAGCGCCTCCGCGTGCTGCGGCCAGGAGAAGCCGGTCTCGGCGTAGTGGCGCGCGTAGTCGCCCATCCGGCCGCGCAGCTCCGGGTCCCCGGCCAGCGAGGCCAGCGCGGTCCGCAGCGCCGGGACCTGACGCGGGACCAGCGCCACCAGCCCGGGGTCCAGCCGGTAGGGCGCATAGCCGGGATCGTCGCTGGTCAGCACCGCCAGCCCGGAGGCCATGGCCTCCTGCACGGTCAGCGGGAATCCCTCCGCCGCCGAGGGCAGGGCGAATATCTCGCAGGCCCGGTAGAGCTCGGCCAGCCGCTCGGCCGACAGGGTGCCGAGATGGTGCACCCCGGTGCGGCCGGCCAGCGCCCGGCTGTCGCCGTCCCCGGCGAAGACCAGCTCGTAGCCGGGCTCCGGCTCGGCCGCGTGCGCGGCGAGCAGCAGGTCGTAGCCCTTCTTCGGCACCAGCCGGCCGGCGAACAGCACCAGCGGGACGTCGTCCGGGAGGCCGAAGCTCCGGCGGGCGTCCCGGCGTTCCCCGGCCGAGGCGGCCGGCCGGAACAGCACCGGGTCCACTCCGTTGGCCAGGTGGTGGCTGCGCGCCGGACGCGCGCCGTACCGGCCGACGAAGGCGGCGACGCCGGCGTTGAGGGTGAGCACCGCCCGGGCCCGGCGCAGCAGCGAGCGCCCGGCCGTCGCGTACACGGCCCGCTGCACCCCGCGCACCAGCGCCGAGGGGTGCTCCACCAGGGCGACGTGCTGGGTGACCAGGTGCGGGGTGCGGGTCAGCGCGGCCGTCAGTCCGGCCGCCCAGGAGGTCGGGTAGAGGCAGTCGTGCACGTGCACCACGTCGGCCCGGCGGACCAGCCGGAGCGCGGTCGGCAGCAGCCGCGGCGACAGCACCGGGAAGGGCACCCCGGCCCGTCGCTCCACCCCGTTCCAGGCCCGGACCCGGACCACCCGCACGCCCGCCTCGTCGACGGCGCCGCTCCGCTCCCCGCTGGTGAGCACGGTGACGTCGACGCCCAGGGCGGCCAGCTGGACCGCCTCGTTCCGGACCACGTTCTCGATCCCGCCGAGGTGCGGCGGGTAGTAGTGGCTCACCAGGAGGACCCGGAGCGGCTGGGTGCGGGGCGCGGTCATCGGTAGATCTCAGCCCCTTCATTGCTGTAGATCTCGTCCTTGGTGCTCTGGAGGAGACCCATAGGGTAGCGGTAGGTCACCAGGTCGCCCTGGTAGTAGATGGTCACCGTGTCCTGCACCACGGTGGTCGTGCCGAGCAGCACGTAGGCGTTCCGGTCGAGCACGGTGGGGAAGATGTCGCCCATGACCGGCCCGGTGAACAGGGTCTGCTCGCGGCTGAAGGTGAAGGAGTCGGTCTGCACCACCGGCTCGGGCCTCCCCTGCGGGGTGGCGTCGATCTGCCGGCTCAGCCAGTAGGAGGCCATCCGCTCCTGCGTGGTGGGGTAGTAGACGTCGTAGTACTGGCCGGAGTTGCTGAGCTGCAGCTGGGCCGGGTAGCCGCCGAGGACCTTCGGCACCACGCCGGTCAGGTCCAGGAACAGCCCGATCACCAGCACGCAGACCACCGGGACGGACCGCCGGCCGAACCAGCGGGCCAACCGCAGCGCCCCGGCGGCGATGAACGGGGCGAAGCAGAACAGCCCCTGCTGGAAGGCGCGCTGGACGCTGTAGTCGACCGCGAGCTGGGGCAGCACGGTGAGCAGCGCGACCATCCCGACCGACCCCACGGTCAGGGTGACCTGGTCCCGTGCGGGCCGGAAGCACTTGCGGCGGCCCCGCAGCGTCACCACCAGCCCGAGCAGCAGCAGTGCCTCGAACCCGAGCGCGGCGGCCTCCCGCAGCAGCCCGTTGACCGTGACCGTGGAGACGCCGGTCGCCTGTAGCGCCCGCCCGGCGGCGGTGAGCGGCAGGTTCGGGGTCGGCACGGCGGTGACCGGGTAGGCGTTGACGGTGGACAGCGGGAGGTAGCTGCCGCCGGCGCGCTTGCCGGCCGTCTGGATCAGGGTCTGGGCGCGGTAGTCGGCCAGCTGCTGCTGCGGGGTGCCGGTCGCCTGGCCGTGGCCGAGGTGGGCGATGCCCTGGTAGACGTTGCCGAGAGTGGTCTGCAACTGCCCGCTGGTGTGGGTGATCGGGGCGGCCCAGACCACCGCCAGCACCGCCGGGACGAGCACCATCCACCAGCTGACGAAGGCGCGTGAGCTGGTCAGCGGGTCGCGTCGGCGCAGCCGCCGGCGCTTGCCGCGGGTGACCAGCCGCCAGAGCAGGTCGGTGGCGAAGCCGATGCCGAGGACACCGACCACCACGTAGGTGGTCGAGTAGTGCGAGAGCACGATGCCGGCCAGCAGCACCGTGAAGGCCGTCCGGCGGGCGCGCAGCGGGCGCCCGGTGTCGGTCACCACCACCATCGCGCAGCCGAGCAGCACGAAGGCGATCTCCTGCCGGCCGAGGTAGGTCATGTCCGTGTAGAAGGTCGGGAACACCAGGAAGAAGACGGCCGAGAGCAGCGAGACCAGTTGCGGGGCCACGTTCCGGACGGTGCGGTGGACCAGCAGCGGGGTCAGCGCGAACAGCAGCGGCAGGACGATCTTGAAGACGTAGACGCCGGGGATCGCGGTGAGGCGGACCAGCGAGACCGGCAGCAGGGTGATGCTGAGGCAGGCGTTGTAGGGGTTGGGGTAGGCGGCGACGTTCCACCGCGATCCGCCCAGGGTCAGCTGGAAGTACTCGTACTCGCGCTGGATGTCGTGGCCGGTGATGTACCAGCCGCGCAGTGAGACCAGCAGCAGCAGCGAGAGCGAGGCGGCGTACAGGCCGCAGCCGAGCACGGCGGCCGGGTAGCGCCCGCGTCGCACCAGCACCAGCAGCAGCAGGGCGGCGACGGCGACCAGGGCGACGGTGCTGACGCCGCCGCCCAGGCCGTTGTTGAGCCGGATCGGCCCGGCCACCGACAGCAGCAGGGCGACCGCGCCCAGCGCCCCGACCGGCAGGGCGCCCCGGGGCAGCCCCGGCCGCGCCCCGGTCGTCCGGGCCGCTCGGGCCGCTCGGGCCTCCTCGGGGAGGAACATCCCGAGGACGATCACGGTGAGCGCGGCGGCGGCGGCGAGCACGGTCCGGGTCAGTGGCCGGGCGTCACCCACCAGCGGCAGCAGGGTGTTCACGCCGAGGGCGACCACCATGTCGGTGATCAGTGTCAGGCCCACGGCCAGCAGCAGGCTGCCGTCCCGGGTGGAGACCGCCCGGGCGGCGGTCCCGCGCCAGACCAGGGTCGGGGCGAGCAGCAGCAGCCAGAGCCCGGCCAGGGTGAGCGGCAGCCCGGGCAGGCCCGGCACCATCTCGACGGCGCAGCCGAGCGCGGTCGCGGCCATGACCCCGGAGCGCCCCCGGGCCCAGCCGGGCAGGCGCGAGCCCGCCGGACTCGTACCGGCGGGACCCGTACCGGCCGGACGCGCGCCGGTCGCAGCCGCTCCGGTCGCAGCCGCTCCGGTCGTACTCGCGGCGCGGCTCATCCGAAGACCTTCGTGTAGACCTGTTCGACCTGCTCGGCCACCGCGGCCCAGGAGTGGCCGCGGGCGGCGGCCGCGCTGCGCCCGGCGAGCTGCCGGCGCAGCTCCGGATCGGCCGCGACCCGGTCGATCGCGGCCGCCAGCTCCGCTGCCTCGGGGGCCACCAGCAGTCCGACCCCGCGCAGCAGTTCGGCGTTGCCGGGGACGTCGGTGGCCACCACCGGCAGGGAGGCCGCCATGGCCTCCAGCGCCACCAGCGGCATGCCCTCCTTCTCGGAGGGCAGCACGAAGACGTCGGCCCGGGCGTAGGCGTCGAGCAGGTCCCGGCCGTGCAGGGCGCCGGAGAAGCTGACGTCCTCCAGCCCGAGCTCGCGGGCCCGCGCCTCCAGCGGCCCGCGCAGCTCGCCGTCGCCGACTATGCGCAGCCGCACCGGCCGAGCGGTCCGGCTCAGCGCGTCCAGCAGCCGGTCGACGCCCTTCTGCGGATTCAGCCGGCCGACGAACAGCAGCTCCAGCGGCCGGTCCTCCGGTTCGCGCGGCGGCCGGAAGAACTCCTCGCCGACCCCGTTGGGCACCACGAAGATCCGGTCGGCGGGCACCCGGTAGGCCTCCCGGACGAAGTCGGCCTGAGCTCCGGTCAGCACCACGACCCCGGCGGCGGCCCGGGCGACCCGGCCGAAGACGTGCTTCTTGTAGGCCGGCAGCAGCACCCCCAGCGGTCCGGAGCCGTCCACGTCCAGGTGGAATTGGAGCAGGAAGCGCTGCCCCCGGAGCCGGGCGGTCAGCGCGACCAGTTCCGGGATCAGCGCGTGCGCGCTGTGCAGGTGCAGGACCGAGGAGCGCGGGGCACGCAGCAGCGACAGCGGCAGCCCGG
>Ga0302314_10019014_pt1 | contig 11431 bp, 6 predicted proteins | sample III_Palsa_N2_3_FD_200533 | JGI IMG/M metagenome (GOLD analysis project Ga0302314, IMG submission 200533) | Peat permafrost microbial communities from Stordalen Mire near Abisko, Sweden - III_Palsa_N2_3 | ecosystem: Environmental > Terrestrial > Soil > Palsa > Peat permafrost | place: Sweden... | reverse complement strand
GGGTCGAATCGAGAACTTGCAGACGCAGCGCACCGTTGACGTCACCGAACGACTGACGGATCACCTCGGGCCCGAGCGACGAACCACCCATCCCCAGCAGCAGCGCGTCGGTGTAGCCCGCGGCTGCGAGGCCCTTGGCAAACGACACCAGCTCACCCGCCTGATCGAGCATCTGCTCTGAGACGGTCAGCCATCCGAGCCGGTTGTCGATCTCATCGACCCCCGGTCCGCCCCACAACGTGTCGTCGTGCTTCCACACGCGCTGGGCCACCTTGTCATCGACCGCCCGCCTGACCCGCGCGGCCAGCGCCGGCTCAAATGACGGCGGCAGGCTCGCATCGATCGTCGGCGGTCGCCCGGTGACGACCGTCGCGCGACGAGTATCGATCCCGGCAATCAGTCCGTCCATCGCGTCCTGGAACAACTTGATCCCGTCATCAAGCAGCCTGGCGGTGACGGCGTCCATGTCGATCCCGGCTGCGGCCAGCGCCGCCAGCTCAGCGCTTGGGTCTGCGTCGGCGGTCGCGCCTGGGACTTCGCCGTGGTCGGCGACAGCGTTCAGCGTCGCCATCGGCATCGTGTTGACGGTGTCCGGCGCGATCAGGCCATCGACATACATCGTGTCGGAGTAAGCCGGGTTCTTGACCCCGGTCGAGGCCCACAGCGGCCGCTGCACAACAGCTCCGGCCGCCGCCAACGCCTCCCAGCGCGGACCGGAGAACAATTCCTTGAACAACACATATGCCGCACGAGCGTTCGCTAAAGCGGCGGTCCCGGACAGCTCCACGGCTGACCCGCCGCTTGCCGCAAGTTCCTTGTCGACCGCCGAGTCGACGCGCGAGACGAAGAACGACGCCACCGAATGCACGTCCAACGACAGACCCTCGCTGTGCCGGCGTTCGATCCCGCGGATGTACGCCTCGGCGATCGCCTGATAGGCCGAAACCGCGAACAGCAGCGTGACGTTGACGTTGATCCCTTCGTAAATCGCCGTCTCGATCGCCTCAACCCCCTCCAGGGTGCCGGGGATCTTGATCATCACGTTCGGCCGCGAGACCAGCTTCCAGTATCTGCGCGCTGACTCGATCGTGCCAGCGGTGTCACGCGCCAGATCAGGCTGAACCTCGAGTGAGACGAAGCCGTCACGGCCCCCGGTGGCGGTGTGAACCTCGGCCAGGACGTCGGCGGCCGCCTGCACGTCCGGCACCACCAGCGCGTCGTAGATCGCCTTTGCGTCAGCGCCCTGACGGGCGAGTGAACCGATCTCCTCGTCGTAGTCGGTCGTCCCGAGAATCGACTTTTCGAAGATCGACGGGTTCGAGGTGACGCCATGCAGCGACTCCTCGGAAACCATCCGTGCCAGCTCGCCACCCGCCACCAGCGAGCGGCCGAGTTGGTCAAGCCAAACTGCGACGCCGGCTTCAGTCAGCGCCTTCAGCCGTGGGTTTACCTCGGTGACGGTGCTCATCTGAAGCTCAACTCCTCTCGTTGATTCGCGTGACTACCGCGTGGCCGGTTTCGGCCACCCGCTCTGGGGTAAATCCGAAGTACTTGTACAAGGCCGCGGCGGGAGCAGAGGCGCCGAAGCCCTCCATCCCGATTACCTCACCGAGATCGCCGACCCAGCGGTGCCAGCCAAACGTCGCCGCCGCCTCAACCGACACGCGGGCGCGCACCGAGGGTGGCAGGATGCTGTCGCGGTAAGCAGCGTCCTGCGCGGCGAAGTGGTCCTCGCAGGGCATCGAGACAACGCGCGTGGCGATCCCGTCGGCCTCAAGCAACCCGGCAGCCTCGATCGCGATGAACACTTCGCTGCCGGTCGAGATCAGGATCAGGTCAGGGTCAGCGCCCTCCTTGAACGAATCGGCGACAACGTAGGCGCCACGCTCGACGGCGTCGTGCGGAATCCCCGAGGGGTTCATCGTTGGCAGGTTCTGCCGCGAGAACACGAGCGCGCAGGGATGGTCTTTTGAGGCGATCGCGTGCCGCCAGGCAAGTGCGGTCTCGTTCGCATCCGCAGGGCGGATCACCGAGATGTTCGGCAGCGCGCGTAGCGCCGCCAGATGCTCGATCGGCTGGTGGGTCGGGCCATCCTCACCCAACCCGATCGAGTCGTGCGTGTAGACGAAGATCGACGGCAGCTTCATCAGCGCCGCCAAGCGGATCGAACCCTTCATGTAGTCACTGAAGGTCAAGAACGTCGATCCGAACGCGCGGAAGTAGTGGAGGTTCAGCCCGTTGACGACGGCGCCCATCGCGTGTTCGCGGATTCCAAAGTGCAGGTTGCGACCGGAGTAGGCGCCAGGCTCGACGGAGTCCGAACCGTCGATCAAGGTCAGCGTCGAAGGCGCCAGGTCAGCCGAACCACCGACCAGCGACGGCACCGCGGCAGCCGCCCACTGGATCACCTGCTGCGAAGCCTTGCGTGTGGCGACCTCGCCATGTGAAACCTCAAACTGCGGGACGTTGGCATCCCAACCCTCAGGCAGCCGGCCCTCGATCATCGACTCGTACTCATCGGCGAGCTCGGGATAGGCGGCGCGATACAAGGCGAAGCGCTCGTCCCAGTCGTCTTGGTAGGCGGCACCGCGATCAACCGCGCGACGGAAGTGCTCAAGCGCGGCCTGCGGAACGTAGAACGGCTCCTCGCTCGGCCAGCCGTAAGCCTTCTTCGTCGCCAGGATCTCATCGGCACCGAGTGGCGAACCGTGCGCCCCGGCCGTGTCCTGCTTGTTCGGCGCGCCAAACGCGATGTGCGTGCGGACGATGATGATCGAAGGCTTGTCGGTTACCGATTGGGCGTTCGCTAAAGCAGCCTCGAGGTTCTCCAGCGCAATGTCCTCACCGAGGTTCTGGACGTGCCAGCCGTACGCCTCGTAGCGCCCCGCGACGTCCTCGGAGAACGCCAGCGAGGTGTTGCCCTCGATCGAGATGTGGTTGTTGTCGTAGAAGCCGATCAACCGCCCGAGTCCAAGATGGCCCGCCAGCGAGCTGGCCTCGCCGCTGATCCCCTCCTCAAGGTCGCCGTCGGAGGCAATGAAATAGGTGTGGTGATCGACGATCTCGTGATCTCCTCGGTTGAAGCGCGCCGCCAGCATCCGCTCGGCGAGCGCCATCCCGACCGAATGTGAGATCCCCTGACCGAGCGGCCCGGTCGTCACCTCAACCCCGGGAACCTCCCCATGCTCAGGGTGACCGGGCGTCTTTGAGTGCAACTGCCGGAAGTTCTCAAGGTCCTCTAGCGTGAGGTCATAGCCACTCAGATACAGGCTCGAATACAGCAACATCGAGGCGTGCCCGCAGGACAGCACGAAGCGATCGCGGTCAGGCCACTTCGGGTCGCGCGGGTTGTGGCGCATCGTCCGCGTGAACAGCACGTAGGCGAGCGGCGCCAACGCCATCGGCGTCCCAGGATGCCCAGAGTTCGCCTTCTGCACGGCATCCATCGAAAGCGTGCGGATCGTGTCGACGCACAGTTCGTCAAGCGAGAGGCGATCGCCGGTAGCAGTCACTACCTCTCAGCATAAACAGATGCGCGTATCCAGCTTGTGAACAGATCGGTTTGGCCTGTTACTGGTCCAGCTGGACCAGTAACAGGAAGCGAGCGCTGCGCACGGCGCCTTGACGCCTGCGCGCTGTGTAGCCTTGGCCGGATGAGCAACGACTCGCAGCGGCGGTTTCCGTTTGGGCTACGAGCCGGCGGTGCCGGCGCAGCGGCAGTGGCTGGGGCGGCGGTGGCGGGCGGGCTGCGCCACCGCGCGCAGACCCTCGACCCTGAGAGTGAGCGGTTCCGCTCCCCCCTGCGCGGCCACGCGATTGCGCCGCGCTCAGCCGACGGCACGCTGCTGCACGCCGAGGTGTTCGGCGCCGACGACGCATCGACGTTCGTGCTCGGCCCGGGCTGGACCGAGACTCTCTACCTGTATGACTCCGTCACGCGGCTGCTGCTCGACCGCGGTTACCGGGTGGTCGCGTACGACCCACGCGGTCAGGGCCTATCAGCCAAACCACGCGGTGGCGACTACAACCTGGCGCGCTACGGCGAGGACATCGAAGCGGTGCTGACGAGCGCCTGCGACGGACGTGATGACGTGATCGTCGCCGGCCACTCGATGGGGGCGATGTCGATCGCCGCCTGGGCCGCAACGCATGACGTCAAGAGCCGGATCATCGGGGCCGCACTGATGAACACCGGCCTTGAAGGCCTGCTCCGCGCGACCAAGCTGATGCCGAAGATCATGCCGCCGCCGGTCTCCAAGGCGCTTGGTACCTATGCCTTCCTCGGTAACCCGCTGCCGTTCCCTGCGTTCTCCACCGGGGTTGCGCGCCGCACGATCAAGTACGTCGCGTTCGGCCCCGGCGGCACCACACCGCAGGTCGCCTTTTACGAGCGGATGCTGATGACCTGCCCGCCAGATGTGCGGCGTGGGGCCGGCCTGGCGATGGTCCACATGCACCTGCTCGAGGCGCTCCCGCGGCTGACCGTGCCGACCCTGGTGCTGGCCGGCGCTGTCGACCGCTTGACCCCGCCAAGCCACGCCAAGCGGATCGCCGAAGCTGTGCCTGATCTGGCCGAGCTGCTGGTGCTCCCGGCGATCGGCCACATGGGCCCGCTTGAGGCGCCCGAGGCGACAGTCGACGCGCTGCTGCGGCTGCACGAGCACTCCCGTTCACTGCTGGTAGCCGCCGCATAAGCGGGCGCGGCTGTGGACGCGCCGTCGGCTCACACCTGTCTGGTACTGGCCGAGGATCCTGACCTTGCTGAGGCGATCCCCGAGCCGGAGCGGCGCGCCGTAGCGGTCGAGAGTTGCGTCGCGCCGTTGCTCGAGGTGCCGACCGGGATCTGGCCGGTGCCTGAGGACCCCGGCATCGCGACGCTCGGGATGCTGGTGCTGGACGGCCTGCTAATTCGCAAGATCTCGGTCGGGGACCGCTTCGCGGTGGTGCTGCTCGGGCCAGGCGACCTGCTACGTCCGTGGCCACGCGCCGGCGATCCAGGTCTGCGCGCGGTGTGGCGGGCGGCGGGACCGATCCGCGTGGCGATGCTTGATCGCGGGTTCACGTCGCAGCTCGGCGAGTACCCGGAGCTCGGCGGAGCGATCGTCGAGCGGCTCGCCCAGCGCACGCGGGAGATGGCGATCAACATGGCGATCGCCTCGCACACGCGCGTAGACGCGCGCCTGCACATGATGCTGTGGCAGATGGCGGGGCGCTTCGGCTCGGTCCGCACCGACGGCGTGCTGCTGCCGGTCAAGCTGACTCACGCGATGCTGGCCGACATCGTCGCCGCTCGACGCCCGACCGTGACCACGGCGCTTTCCGCATTGACCGACCGTGGCCTGGTCGAGCAGGGACCTGACGGCTGGCTGCTGAAGGGCACGCCGCCGACCAGCGTGCTCGACTTCGGCTAGCGCCGGTTTAGCGCGCTTATGCCTGGCTGATCGCGACGCCGCGGTCAACCACTCAAGTTGACCCGTGTTGCAGCCGATGAGGGAGCACGGGTAGGAACCGCATGGCGGTGTCTCCCGACACCTCCGACCGAGAAAGCCATGCGAAACACTCCAACATCTGTCCAGACCCCCGCCGTGACCCCTTCCGCCGATCATGCACTCGGCGGCTCCCGTCTCTCCCGCATCCTCACCTTCGGCGTCCGCCGCCCCCGCACTGCGATCGTCTCCTGGCTCGCCGTCGTCGGTGTGCTGGCGGTCATCGGGATGGGCGTCGGCTCTCACCTGTCCGCCGCCAACCTGCTGATCCCCGGTAGCGAGTCGGCACACGAAGCGCAGCTGCTGAACAACGAGTTCGGCCAGAACGTCTCCGCACCAATCCTCCTCAGCGGCCCTGCGGCAGAACTCAACAGCCAGGGCCCGACGCTCGCTAAGCGGCTGAGCAAGCTCTCCGGCGCCGAGGTTGTATCGGCCTGGAACGGTGGCTCACTCGGCCATGGCCTGCGTCGCTCGCCGACCCAGGCGCTCGTGCTGGTGGCGGTCAATCAGCCGGGCGGTGTGACCATCGGACAGATCGAGCACCGCGTCCAGCGTGTGGTCGACCGCACGATCAGCGGGTCGGTGAAGGCCCAGGTCAGCGGCATCGACTCGATCGGCGCCGAGCTCCAAAGCTCCTCGCTGCAGGCGATCCATCGTGCAGAGCTGATCGCGATCCCGATTTTGCTGATCGTCCTGCTGATCGTGTTCGGCTCACCCGCCGCGGCAGCGATCCCGGTCGCGTTGGGGCTCGGCACCGTGCTCAGCGGCTTTGGCTTGATCTCCCTGCTCGGCTCGGTCCTGTCACTGAATGTGCTGGCGACCACAGCCGCCTCAATGATGGGTCTGGCCCTCGGGGTCGACTACTCGCTGCTTGTCGTCGCCCGCTTCCGTGACGAACTCGTCGACCGCAAGGACCGTGCGGACGTGCACCGTGCCGCAAGCGTCGCCGCGCTCCGCGCCGGGCGTACCGCCGCCTTCGCCGGTGGCGCGATCGTCACCTTGATGCTGCTGGCGCTGGCCGTAGCCGCCGGCACGGCATTGCTCTCGGCCGTCGTCGGCGTGATCGTCGTCGCCGCGATCAGCGTGATCGGTACGGTTCTCGCGACCCCGGCAGCGCTGATGCTGCTCGGCCATCGGATGCGCCGTCACGGGATTGAGCATCGCCCGAGCGCCAGCGCCCCCGGCCGTTCGTTCTTCGCCCGGCTCAGCCACTCGGCACCGATCGTCGTCGCCTGCCTGGTTGCGCTGCTGGCCGTTGGCGTCAACGCGCTATCGCTCGCGAGCGGGCCGCCGAGCGCCAAGCAACTCCCAGACCAAAGCACCGCAGCCAAGGACTACGCGCTGATCTCTCACCGCGTCGGCGCCGGTTGGGTCACCCCCTTTGAACTGTTGATCGTTGCTCACCATGGCGCGATCACCACGCTGCCGCGCCTCGATGCGCTGGCGGCTGCCCAGGCCGAGATCGCCCGTAACCCGGACGTCGCTTCGGTCGTCGGGCCGGCTGAGCTGGCCAAGAAGGCAGCACCGCTCTCCACAGCCGAGAACTCGGTCCATAGCGCGAACGCCAATCTCAAGCACTCCTCGCAGGAGATCGGCGGGCTCAACAGCGATCTCGGCCAGGCAGCGCAAGGGGCCGCGGGTGTCGAGTCCGGTTTCTCCCAGGCGACCGCGGCAGTCGAACGTCTCGCCAACGGTGGCTCGAGCAGCCAGGCTGTCGGGGCACTGACGGCCGGACTGGCGCGCGCCGCCGGTGGCAGCGAAGCGATCGAATCCGGCCTCGGCCAGGCATCGGCCGCCGCGCAACGGATCGCCGCCAGCGGCGCGACGCTTGCCGCCGGCGCCAACGGCCTCGTTGCCTCGCTGCGTAGCAACAGCTCCTCCAGCAACAGCGCCGGATCGGAGCTGAGCGCACTCGGCCGCGAACTCGGCGAGGAGGCGTCGAGCCTCAGCCACGTTGGCTCATCTGTCTCTGCGATCAGCAGCGGCCAGGCGACTGCGCAGAACGAACTGAGCGCAGCGGTCAATCAACTCGCCAGCATGAACATTGGGCGCTATGACTCCCACTATGCCTCGGCATTGATCGACCTTCGCGCCGCCGAGGAAGCCCTCCCGGCGACAGACTCAAGCGCCCTGGCCAGTGCGATCAACCAGGATGCCGCCAGCGAGCAGGCCGCCTCAAGCGGCGTCGACTCGATGGCCGGCGAGGTCGCACGGCTCTCGTCAGCCGATGCGCAGCTCGAGCGGACCGCGGGCTCGCTACCCGGGCAGATTGCAGCACTGCAGGCCGGTCAGCACGCGCTGGCCAGCGGCATCCAGCATCTGGCCGCCAGTGAGGCGGCGATGTCCTCGGGTCTTGGCTCGCTGAGCAGCGGCTCGGCCGGTCTCGCGAACAAGCTGGCAGCGCTGCAGAGCGGTGCCGCCGCAGTGGCCACCGGCCTCAGCGGTGAGCAGGGCCGGGCCGCCGCGCTGAGCGCCGCGCTCAACTCTGGCTCGCATAACACGAAGGGCGCAAAGACGGGCTCTACCAACGCCCCGGTGCTTGGCGAGCTCGCCAACAACCCCGGCTTCTTCGGATCGGGCTATGTCGTGCTTGCCGCGCTGGAGGGATCGTCCGAGGCCCAGCATGCAGGGATCGACTTCCTCGTCAACGTCGCCAACAACGGCCAGGCGGCACGGATGATGATCGTCCCCCGCTCCGGCGTCCGCAGCCCGAAGACCGCCGCGCTACGCCGCGAGCTTCAGCGGATCGCCAAGCAGCTTGCCGCCAAGACCGACTCGCAGGTGCTGGTCGGTGGACCAGCCGCGCAGCTCAGTGACTACGCCGCCGCAGCAGACAACCGCGTCCCGCTGCTGGTTGCCGTACTGATGATCGCGACCTTCTGCCTGCTGGTGATCGTCTTCCGCTCACTGCTGGCGGCGCTCGTCGGGGTGCTGTTGAACCTGCTGAGTGTTGGTGCCGCGTTCGGGATCTTGTCGCTGCTGACCCGCGGCTCGCATCCGCTGCTCGGTGGCCCGGGCTACGTCGACGCGCTGAGCGTCAGCGCGATGTTCGCGATCGTCTTCGCCCTGTCGCTCGACTATCAGGTGTTCCTGCTGATGCGGATGCGCGAAGGTTGGCTGCGGACCGGCTCAACCAGCGCCGGCGTCGACTACGGCGTCGCACGCACGGCACGGGTGGTCGCCGGTGCCGCCGCGATCATGGCTGGTGCGTTCCTCGCCTTCGCCACCTCAGATGTCGCAACGATCCGTCAGCTCGGCGTTGGCCTGGCTGTGGCGATCGTGATCGACGCGACCGTGGTGCGACTTGTCCTACTTCCCGCCGCACTCCGAGCCGGTGGCCGCTTCACCTGGGCGATTCCCGCCTGGCTTGATCGCGTTCTGCCGACGATCGACATCGGTACGGAGCGTCGCGACGGTTCGCGTGTTCCCGTCCCCGAGAGCGACGAGGTCGCCGCGACCCGCGAACGTCATGAGACCTTTGAGGCTTTCAACCTGGACGTCGAGGGTGATCAGCGCAAGCCGCGCAAGGCATCGAAGCGGCGGCCGGTTGAGGTGGCAGTCAGCGAGGCGCCCGTCAGCGAGATGCGCGTTACCCAGTCGCCCGTCAGCGAGACGCTCGCTAGCCAGTCGCCCGTCAGCGAGACGCGCGTTAGCCAGTCGCCCGTCAGCGAGACGCGCATCCGCGAGCCCCGCCGTCAGCGTGAGAGCGTCGGCGTTGCTGCTGCTCGCAACCCGCGTGAGGAGGACCTGGCGGCACGTCAGGCTCGCGACGAGCGTCAGGCTCGTGCGCTGCTTGCGCTCCGGACGAGCCGCAACTAGCGTTGGGTGCTAGGCGGCAGCGCCTGCCAGATACTCGTGTACGAAGCTGACCGCCATGGCGCCCTCGCCAACCGCTGTGGCACAGCGCTTGACTGACCCCGACCGCACGTCGCCGACCGCAAATACGCCTGGAACGTTTGTTTCAAGGAAGCGGTCGGCACCGGCGGCGGGGCCGGTCAGCACAAACCCGTGCTGATCGCAGTCGACCTCACCCTTTAGCCAGTCAGTGCACGGCGCCGCCCCAAGGAAGAGGAAGAGGAAGCCGAGCGGCAGCCGTTCCCCATCCTTCAGCGTCACCGCTTGCAACCGGCCGTCGTGACCGTGCAGTTCGGCGATCTCGCTGTTGTCTCTGACAGCCACGCCGTAGCGGTCAAGGTCGTGGATCAGGTAGTCAGACATCGTCTCCGCCAGGTTGGCCCTGCGGTGCAGCAGCGTGACCACCGCGCCACCCCGCGTCAACCAGATCGCGGCCTGAGCGGCTGAATTACCGCCGCCGACGACCGCCACCCGCTGCGCCCCACAGAGCCGCGCTTCCGGAGGGCCGGCGGCATAGAACACGCTCGACCCCTCGTAGTCCTCAAGGTTGGCGACCGGCAGGCGCCGGTAGTCGGCGCCGGTCGCGAGGACAACCGCGCGTGCGCTGACGCAGTGGTCGTCCTCCAGCCGCACGACGCGTCCGTCCCCGTTCTTCCCCAGCTCGAGCGCTGTGGCCTTGTAGGGCGTCGCCGAACGCGCGCTGAACTTGCGGGCCTGCGTGATCGCACGCATCGTCAGCTCAGAGCCGCTGATCCCAGCCGGGAAGCCAAGGTAGTTCTCGATCAGCCGGGACGTGCCCGCCTGCCCGCCAAGTGCCGTGCACTCCACGACCAGGGTGCTCAATCCCTCCGAGGCCCCATAGACGGCCGCGCCCAAGCCGGCCGGGCCGCCGCCAACAATCAGCAGGTCGACCTCCTCGTGCGGCGCCAGTTCGAGCCCGATCCCCAACGTGCGGGAAACCTCGCCCGGCGACGGGTTACGCAGGTCGGGACCGGCAGGGATCCGCACCAGTGGCAGCTCACTGCCGCTCAGCCCGTCAATCAGCCCGCGGGCGACGTCCTCACCCACCAACTCGGTGTCGTTCCAGGTGAACGGAAGGCGATTGCGACGCGCGAAGTCGACCATTGCCCGCGTAACGGCAGAAGACCGAGGTCCGATGATTTGCAGACCCAGACCGACACGTGCCTGCAACATCTCCCGGCGGGCGTTGAACGCGGTCAGGATGATCGTACTCAACGCACCGTCCTCCGACAGCAGCGGCCGGAGTTGCTCACGGTCAATCGCGATGTATCGAGTTGGCTCGATGACGACCGCACTCAGGTACGCCGTCTGTCCGGACAGCAGGCTGATCTCGCCGAGGAACCCGGACGCGCCGTGGCGAATCACCTCGTGGCCATCAGGGTCTTGGATCGCCACCTCGCCTTCGCGGATCACGATGAACGGGTAGCGACGATCACCCGCCTTGAACAGCAAATCCCCGACCGCCGCCTGGCGCTCCTCGCCCAACTTCGCCAGCCGCTCCAGTTGCTCTGGCGACAGCAGCGGCTTTGCAGGAGAGGTGCTCATCCGAGCATCGGTGAGCGTGGAATCCGCGTGCTGCCCTTGATCTCTTCAATGATCATCCCAAGGTCATCGACGTAGCAGTAACTCCACTCCTCCCCCGGCTCGAGCGACCGGATCAAAGGGTGCTCCGCAGACTTCGCATGATGCGTGGCGTGGCGGGCGGGGGAGTCGTCACAGCACCCGACGTGGCCGCACTCGAGGCAGATCCTAAGGTGCAGCCACACGCCGCCCTCTCGCAGGCAATCCTCACAGCCATCGACTGACTCAGGCAGCGTCGTGACCTTGATCGAGTCGAGGTGCGAGCAGGTGTCCGCGCTCATCTGCATTCCATCCCATTTGCGAGGTTGTGCGGCCACTCGCCGCAGTCGTGTGAGCTCATCTACAGAGCATGACAATTGCGTCAATCGCGAGCAACCACGTGACCGCCCGCTGCCGGCGGCGGGCTATAGTCCGCTGACCACGGGGAGTGGCGCAGTCTGGTAGCGCACCCGGCTGGGGGCCGGGCGGCCGCAGGTTCAAATCCTGTC
>Ga0302314_10019013_pt1 | contig 11431 bp, 5 predicted proteins | sample III_Palsa_N2_3_FD_200533 | JGI IMG/M metagenome (GOLD analysis project Ga0302314, IMG submission 200533) | Peat permafrost microbial communities from Stordalen Mire near Abisko, Sweden - III_Palsa_N2_3 | ecosystem: Environmental > Terrestrial > Soil > Palsa > Peat permafrost | place: Sweden... | reverse complement strand
GGTGGTGCTTGCGGTCGTCCCGCCCGCGCTCACCCGGCGGGCGGCCGCGGCCCCCGCCGCGGGGGCGGCGGGGGGCGCCCCGGCCGCGCGGCCGGGGGAGCCCGCGACGCGCCCCGGCGAGCCGCAACCGGCAGGCCGGCCCGCACCCGGTGGAAACGCCGCCGAAGAGCGCGCGGCCCAGCAACGCGCGGCGCAAGAGCAGCAGAAGCAACGCGCCGCGCAGGAGGCCGAGGCGAAGCGCAACGCCGCGCAAACCGCGGCGGAGCGTGCCAAGCAACAGCAGGATGCCGCCGCCGAGGCGAAGCGCAACGCTGCGCAAACTTCGGCGGAGCGCGCCAAGCAGCAGCAAACCGCGGCCGCCGAGGCGAAGCGCACGGCGCAGGAGCAGGCCGCGGAGAAGTCCAAGCAGACCGCGGAGAAGTCCAAGCAGCAGGCCGACGCTGCCGCGGAAGCCAAGAAGAAAGCGGCCGACGCGGCAGCGGCCAAGAAGGCTGCCGACGAGAAGCGTAAGGAAGCCGAGGAACACAAGACGCCGCAATAAACGCGGACGGCGGCGGCGCGCGCAATGTCCGCGCGGCCGCCGGCGACCGTGGCTCGTCTATAGGGGCGGAATCCCGCGCCGGATGTCCGTCGAGTAGGTCGGGCTTTGGTCGGCGAGACGGCCACGCTCGCTGACATAGCCGAGCGCACGCAGCTCCTCGAGCGGATAGCGCTGATCGAGATAGCCGATGCCGTAGAAGTACTCCGGCATGTAGCCGGAGAGAAGCACTCGGTAGCTGAAGGGCAGACGGTGCACGATGCGTCTCAGCATGCGGTACAGCACCGTGGTGCAGTTGCCCATGATGGTGTGATAGAAGCGCGGCTCGCGCACCAGCCTGTTGGCTTCCGCCACGTAGGCCAGAAACAGAGCCCGCATCGCCGCGGGGTCGAGATTCAAGCGGAACAAATAGGTTTGCTCGCGGCGGATGTTGGTGCGCAGACGCACGATGTCGCGCTCGTCCGCGGCGATGACCACGAGCTCGAACTCCTTGAAGAAGCCGCCTATTTCGGAGAACGACTGCTGTTTGTCGCGCCGAATCTCCACTGAAAACGCGACGTAGTCTTGCTCCGAGAATCCGAACGAGATCAGCATGTGCGCGATCGAGGGCCGGGCCCAGGACGACACGATCATGTCGAGCGAATGCAGCTGCGCGAGGTCGTAGCTGCGCGTCGTCCAGCGCGGTGTGTAGTCGGAATTGCTCCGCCACTCGAAATCGCGAACCTTGTCGAGCGTCACCACACTGCCGTCGATCTTGCCGCCGACCGTCTGCGCGACATCGTCGGCCCAATCGCGATGGTTCGACGGACGCAAGCTCCTCCACCAGATCAGCAGAAGACCGTGAGCCAGCGCGAAGACGACGACCGCGGTCCCGAGGCGGCCGCACCACATGGCGCCGATGCATGCGGCACCCAGGGCCGCCCAGAACACGGCGCCTGCGATTCTCAAACCGCGCGGCGCCTTATACCAGAGTGCGAGCGCTCCCCAGGCCGCAACCAGGGCGACCGTCAAGCTGAGAAGGAAGGTCGCTAGGATCGAGATCACGGCGCGGACCGCGCGCTATCGAACGCCGCGTTCTTGCAGGAACTCGCGGAGAAAGTGCGCGGTGTGGCTCAATCCGGGCTTCTTGGTGATGGCATCCGGATCGCCTTCGGCGACCACGCGTCCGCCATTCGAGCCTCCGTCGGGGCCCAGATCGACGATCCAATCGGCTTCCGCCATCACATCGAGATTGTGCTCGATGACGACGACGGTGTTTCCGGCATCGACTAGGCGCTGCAAGACCTGCACCAGCTTCTCGACATCGGCCATGTGCAATCCGACCGTCGGCTCATCGAGCACATACAGGGTGTGCTGCCCCTCGCGGCGCGCGTTGTCGACGCCCACCGCATCGGTGCGCGACTTGGCGAGCTCGGTGACCAGCTTGATGCGCTGGCTCTCGCCGCCCGAGAGCGTGGGGCTCGGCTGACCGAGGCTCAGGTAGCCGAGGCCGACGTCGGCCAGCAGCTGCACACAGTGGCGCACGGCGCGATGCGCGGCGAAGAATTCCACCGCTTCATCGACCGGCAGCGCCAGCACTTCGCCGATGCTCTTGCCCTTGAACAAAATGCTCAAGGTCTCGGAGTTGAAGCGCCGGCCGCCGCACACGTCGCACAACACCTGCACGTCGGGCAGAAAGCTCATCTCGATGCGTTGAACGCCCTGGCCTTCGCACGCCTCGCAGCGGCCGCCGGGCGTATTGAAAGAGAAGCGGCTCGCCGTGAAGCCGCGGATGCGGGCATCGGTGGTATCGGCATAGAGCCGGCGAATGGAATCCCAGAAACCGATGTACGTGGCCGGGCAGGAGCGCGGAGTCCTGCCGATCGGAGTCTGATCCACCTCGAGCACACGGCTCACGCCCTGCCAGCCCTCGATGGAGACGCATCCCTCGACCGCGGGAGCCGCGCCGCGCCCGTTCGCCGCCTTAGGTAGGCGCGCGAGCAGTTGCCGCAGATTGCCGAGCAGCACATCGCGCGCGAGCGATGATTTTCCGGAGCCCGAAACGCCCGTCACGACGGTGAGGCGTCCCAGCGGGATGCGCGCGTTCACTTTGCGCAGATTGTGCAGGTCGGCGCCGCGGATGCGGACGGATGGTGTGTCGGCGAGCACGGCGCGCCGGCGGGTGCGCGAATGCTTGAGAGGTGCCGCAAGACACCGGCCGGTGGGGGAGTCTTGCATGCGCTCGAGCTCGAGGGCGGTGCCTTGCGCGACCAACTGTCCGCCGCGGGTTCCGGCACCCGGCCCAAGGTCGATCACGTGATCGGCACGGCGAATGGTCTCCTCGTCGTGCTCGACCACTACCAGCGTGTTGCCCTTGCTGCGCAAGCGTTCCAGGGTGTCGAGAAGTGCCAGGTTGTCGCGCGGGTGCAGTCCGATCGTGGGCTCATCGAGCACATAGCACACGCCCTGCAGATTGGACCCGAGCTGGGCCGCAAGGCGGATACGCTGCGCCTCGCCGCCGGATAACGTCGTCGCCGCCCGGTTGAGCTGCAGATACCCCAAGCCCACGTCGTGCAGGAACGCAGTGCGGGCCATGAGCTCGGCGAGCAAGTCGCGGCCGATCTCGGCTTCCCGGCCCGTCAACTTGAGCTTGGCGACGGCCGCTGCGAATTCGTCGACGGCGAGATCGGTGAGTGCGCCGATCGAGCGGTCACGGAACAGCACGTTGCGCGCCACGGCGTTCAAGCGCTCGCCGGCGCACTCGGGGCAAGTCGCGGGGCCCGCGTCCGCGCCATCCGTGCTCACGGCCGACTCGCGCCATTGCGCCTCCTCGCCGCTTTGTTCGGCGTCGAACTCCGGCAGGGCGAGCCCGGTGCCGAAGCAGCTCTTGCACCAGCCGTGGCGCGAGTTGAAGGAGAACAATCGCGGATCGAGCTCGGGAAAGCCGGTGCCGCAGTTCGGACAGGCGCGCTTGGTCGAGAACACCGCGTGGCCGTTGGTTGCGCTCTGCACGTGCACCACGCCGCGGCCGTGCTCGAGGGCGCTCGAGAGGGCTTCGCGGAGTTCCTCCTCACGCGCCGCGCTCACATCGAGCGTGGCGACCGGCAGCTCGATGTTGTGCTCGACGAAGCGGTCGAGACGCGGCCACTTCGCCGTTGGCAGGAGCTTGCCGTCCACCCGCAGCTCGCGAAACCCCTTGGTCCGCGCCCACTTGGCGAGCGCGGTGTAGAGACCCTTGCGGGCGACGATCATGGGCGCGAGCAGCGTCACTTTCTTGCCGCGGTAATCCTTGAGCAATCGCGCGGTGATCGCCTCGGCACTTTGCGGCTCGATGCGCGCCCGGCAGCTCGGGCAGTATTGCACTCCGAGCTTCACGTACATGAGGCGCAGGAAGTGGTAGATCTCGGTCAGCGTCGCGACCGTGCTCTTGCGTCCGCCGCGGCTGGTGCGCTGCTCGATGGCGACCGTCGGCGGGATGCCGAAGATGGCGTCGACGTCCGGGCGCGCCGCCGGCTGCACGAACTGGCGGGCATAGGCGTTGAGCGATTCGAGATAACGCCGCTGCCCTTCCGCGAACAGAATGTCGAACGCGAGGGTGCTCTTGCCGCTCCCGGACACCCCGGTGATCACCGTGAAGCGATTGCGGCGCAGGTCCACGTCGATGTGCTTCAAGTTGTGCTCGCGTGCACCGCGGATCGAAATGACGGCCGGTGCGAGCGGGAGGCTGCGGCGCGGCGCGGCATCGCTCACGCCGCGGGCAAGGAGCGCGCCCCCCTGCTGCGCCGCCTCGAGGAGCGCCTTGCCGGTGTGCGAGGCGGCGATGCGCATGATGTCCTCGGGAGTGCCAGCGCCGACGAGCTGACCGCCCGCATCACCGCCCTCCGGCCCCAAGTCGATGATCCAGTCCGCCGCACGCACGACGTCGAGGTTGTGCTCGATCACCAGCAGCGAGTGGCCGGCCTCGATGAGGCGACGGAACGAGCGCAGCAGCTTCGCGACATCGTCGAAGTGCAGCCCGGTGGTCGGCTCGTCGAACAAGAACAGCGAGCCGCGCGCCGAGGCTTTCTTCCTCGGAGACGCGCTCTGCACGGCGTTCTCCGCCAGATGACCGGCGAGCTTCAGACGCTGCGCCTCGCCCCCGGAGAGCGTCGGGACCGGCTGGCCCAGCCGCAGATAGTCGAGTCCCACTTCCGCGAGCGGCGCGAGGCGCAGGCAAACTTCCGTGTCGGCGCGAAATACCTGGAGCGCCTCCGAGATCGTGAGGTCGAGAACGTCGGCGATGCTCAAGGGAGCAAAGCCCTCGCGGCTCAACTTGCACTCGAGGATTTCCGCGCGGTAGCGTCGGCCGTTGCAATCCGGACAGCGCAGGTACACGTCGGACAGAAATTGCATCTCGACGTGCTCGAATCCGTTGCCGCCGCATCCGGGGCAGCGCCCGTTGCCTGAGTTGAAGCTGAAGGTGCCCGCCGTGTACTTGCGCTCGCGCGCTTGCGGCAGGCGCGCGAAAAGCTTGCGAATGGCATCGAACGCGCCGACGTAGCTCGCCGGATTCGAGCGCGTCGTGCGCCCGATGCTGCTCTGGTCCACCATGACCACGCCGTCGATCTCGCGTGCGCCGCGCAGCACGCGGTGCCGGCCGGGATTGTCGGTCGGCTTGCCGTGTGCCCGCCTGAGCGCCGGATAGAGCACATCGTGCACCAGGGTGGATTTGCCCGAGCCGCTGACGCCCGTCACGCAAACCAGTCGGTTGAGCGGGATCTCGACGTCGATGCCCTTGAGGTTGTGCTCGGCCGCACCTTCGAGGCGCACGCTGGCGCCGCTCGGTGCTTGCTCGCCGGCAGGCGGGATCTGCACGCGCCGGCGCCCCAGCAGATAGTCGGCAGTGAGCGAGCCGCGAGCCTGCGCGAGCGCGCCCACGCGGCCATCGAACACGATCTCGCCGCCGTGCTCGCCGGGACCCGGACCGATGTCGATCAACCGGTCGGCAGCCTGCATGACCTTGGGATCGTGCTCCACCACGATGAGCGTGTTCCCGGCATCGCGCAGCCGTTCCATCACCCCGACGATGCGCCCGACGTCGCGCGCGTGCAGTCCGATGGACGGCTCGTCCAGAACGAACAGGGTGTTGACCAGCGAGGTGCCGAGCGCCGTGGTGAGATTGATGCGCTGGACCTCGCCGCCGGACAAGGTGCGCGATTGGCGATCGAGGTTCAGATAGCCGAGACCCACGTCGGTCAAATACTTGAGCCGCGTGCGCACCTCGCTGAGCAACAGGTCCGCCGCCTCATCGAGCGGCGCCGGCAATGCGAGCCGCGCGAAAAACGCGCGGGTCTCATCGATGGGCTTGAGCATGAGCTCACGGATGTTGAGGGCCGGCTCGCCGAGGCGCCAGAGCAGCGCATCCGGCTTCAATCGGGCACCCGCGCACGCAGCGCACTCGGTATAGGAGCGGTAGCGTGAGAGCAGCACGCGAATGTGCATCTTGTAGGCTTTGGTCTCGAGCCAGGCAAAGAAGCGCTTGACGCCGTACCAGACTTTTTTCGTCCATTCCCCCTCACCGTCGATCACCCAGCGGCGCTGCTCGTCGCTGAGGTCGGCCCATGCCACGTCGACCGGGATACCGCGCTTGCGCGCAAACTTCATCAGGTCCGTCTGGCATTCCTCGTACGACGCCGTCTGCCAGGGCTTGATGGCTCCGTCCCGAAGCGACAGCGCCGCGTCGGGAATCACCAGGCCAAAATCGACGCCGATGGTGCGGCCGAAGCCGCGGCAGGTGTCGCACGCGCCGATGGGGGAGTTGAAGCTGAAGGTGCTCGGCGTCGCTTCCTTGTAATGAATATCGCAATCCGGGCAATGCAGCGCCGTCGAGAATCGCCAGGGCTGCGCTGTCGAGCCGTCCTCGTTCTGCGGATACACGTCGAGCCGCCCCTGTCCCACTTTGAGCGCCGACTCGATCGCGTCGCCCGCGCGCGCCGGCTCCACGGCCGACCAGCGAAAGCGATCCTGAAGCACCTGCAGCGCGCCGGCCTGCTCCGCGTGCATTCGTGTGTAGCCCTGACCGGCGAGCAGCGCCTTGATCTCCTGCGCGCTGAAACTCTGCGGGATGGGCACCGGGAAGGTCAGCAGCAGGCGCGGGTCGCCGGCGGCGGCGGCCCGTTGCTCGATCAGGGTGCGGATGCTATCGACGCTGTCGCGGCGCACCGGACGCCCGCATCCACGACAGTGAAGCTGCGCCGCGCGCGCGAACAAGAGCTTCAGATGGTCGTTGAGCTCGGTCATCGTGCCCACCGTCGAGCGGGACGTGCGCACCGGATTGGTCTGATCGATGGCGATTGCGGGCGGAATGCCCTCGATGGCATCGACCGCCGGGCGGTCCATCCGGTCGAGGAACTGGCGTGCGTAGGGCGAGAAGGTCTCGACGTAGCGGCGCTGCCCCTCGGCGTACAGCGTATCGAATACGAGCGAGGACTTGCCCGACCCGCTCACGCCCGTGACGACGATCAGCTCGTTGACCGGGATATCGAGGTCGAGATTCTTGAGGTTGTTCTGGCGCGCGCCGCGAATGCGAATGGCATCCGCGCGTAACGGATCTAGGGGCGGCATGGACCTTTCAGTGTACGGGAAGCCACCCGGCCCGAAGAGAGGGGGCCGAAACGGCTTTGAGGTGGAACTTCACACATTATATACCGGCCGATTGCCAGGCGACACCCGCTCGCCGAACATATGGCCCCTGATGCATACCGAGCTCACCACCGGCGTAATCGAGGGATTTTTCGGCAAGCCCTGGGGCTGGGCTGCGCGCCTCAGCGGAGTCGATTTTCTGCGCGATGCGGGCTTTGGCTTTTACATCTATGCGCCGAAGGGCGATCCCTATCTGCGGCGCAAATGGCGCGAGCCCGCGCCCCGCGACACGCTCGAGCAGCTCGCTGTCCTCGGCGCGCGCTGTCGTGCCCGCGGGATCGAGTTCGGCATCGGCCTGACGCCCTTCGAGATCTACCTGGACTACGATGCGGCCGCCCGCGATTGCTTGCGCGCCAAGGTGCTCGAGCTCAACGAGACGGGGGCGGGCATCCTTGCCATCCTCTTCGACGACATGCGCGGCGACGTCGCGGGGATTGCCGAGCTGCAGGCGCGGGTGATCGCCGACATCGCCGGCTGGAGCAGCGCCGGGAGATTCATCGTATGCCCCACGTATTACTCCTACGATGCGCGGCTCAGCCGTGAATTCGGAGCGCCGCCGAAGGCCTATCTCGAGGATCTGGGGCGTCTTCTCGATCCGCGCATCGATTGCTTTTGGACGGGCGAGAAAATCATCTCGCACGGATATTCGGCGCAACATCTATGCGACGTCGCTGCCGACCTCGGGCGTAAGCCCTTCATCTGGGACAACCACATCGCCAACGATGCGAAGACGCGCAGCAATCACCTGTATCTCGATCCCTCGGCCGACTCGTGGAGCTTGGCGACGGAGGCGGCCGCGGGACTCGCGGTCAATCCCATGAACCAGCCGCACCTGTCGCGCGTCGCGCTGCGCGGCTACCGGCATCTCCTGGACGTAGGTCCGGACTTGCGCAGCGCGCTGCCTGGCATCTGTCGGGAGTTGGCGGGGCCGCGGGTCGCAGAGCTGCTGATTCAGGATCTCGGCCTATTGCAGAACGAGGGACTTACGCAGATCGATGAGGGTACGCGGCAACGCCTGCTCGGCCGGTATGAGAGCGAGGCCGGCAATCCTTTCGCGGACGAGGTCGCGGCGTTCCTGCGCGGAGAGTATGTGTTCGACCCGCAGTGTTTGACGGGTTGAGGCCGGCCAGTAGCCTCAGCGGCGCGTGAAGCTCATCTCGAACACCGTGTCCTTGCCGGCCTCGGTCTTCGTCCAGCGTTCGGAGAAATGATCGCGATCGACGAGGGTCATGGACATGAGCCGCATGTGCGGCGCCTTCGAGTCGTGCAGGTTGGTCGAGCCGACCAAAACGAATTCCAGATGAGCCTCAGCTCGCTGCAGCGCGGCTGTTTCGAGCCTTACCTGATGACCGTCGGGGGTCATGGCGCAATAGTGGGTCATCAAGATCCGGTCTCCGTCGCGCGTGTAGACGGAGGCCTCGTTGTCGGCTGCGGTACCGATGGTCTCCTCGATAGCCGTGCCCTTGGAGATCGATCGCACCGTATCCTGCAGCTTCCCGTAACCCGGAAGATCCGCTTCCCAGTCGCCGGACAGTGCCTGCAGCTGCGCGAACGCGTCGGCCGATGCGGAAGATTGGGGCGCCCCCGGCTGGGCGGGCACGGCCGGGGCGCCGCCGCCGATCGTCACGGCCACCGCGAGGAGGAGAGCGGTTCGCATGTCGGAATTCTAGCGCCAGGAAGAGTCGCGGCATACACTTGAGCGCATGACTTTATCTCTATATTCGGCCGTCGTGCCCTCGAAACTGCAAATCCTGGAGAGCCTTTCCCGATTGCTCGACAAGGCGGAGTCCTTTTGCTCGGAAAAGGGGATGGCGCCCGGGCAAATCATCGAAGCCCGACTCGCCGATGACATGCAGCCCTTCGCCTATCAGGTGAAATCCGCCGCTGTGCACTCCCTGGGTGCCATCGAAGGCGTCCGCCGCGGCGTCTTCTCGCCCGACATGGCGAAACCGCCGGAGAGCTTCGCGGCTCTCAAGACGCGGATCGACGAGGCGCAGGCGGGTCTTCAGGCCGTCACGCCCGGCGAGATGGACGGCTTCGTGGGCCGCGACATGCGCTTCGCCTTCGGAGATCGGCACATCGATTTCAAGGCGGAGGAATTTCTTCTGTCCTTCTCACAGCCGAATTTCTACTTTCACGCGACGACCGCCTACGACATCCTGCGATGGAAAGGCGTCCAGATCGGCAAGCGGGATTTCCTCGGACGTACTCGCCATCTGCGCGTGTAGCAACAGATGGCTTGCGCCCTTCCGAGCGCCGCTCCGCGCCGCTGCGTCGTTCAAACCGGCGATTCTTGCAGACTAGCCGCCTCGATTTTGTAGGATCGGGACCGAAATGCACTCAGCAGCGCGCGCAATGCTGCCGCCCGCAACGGCTTGTACAGCAACGGGTACCCCGCGGCTCTGGCCAGAGCTTCCGCCTCGGCGCCATGATCGGCCGTGATCAGCGCTGCGGCCAAGTCCGCCTTCTGATTCGCCTGAAGACGCCGTAATAACTCGAGTCCGTCGATCCCGGTTCCGAGATGATAATCGGCGAGCACCGCGTCGATGGGCACCTCGGCGGCGAGCCGCAGCGCCTCGGTTGCGTTGGTCGCCTTGATGACCGTCACTCCCCAGGTCGCGAGCAGAGCCTGCATCCCGTCGAGGATCGGGCGGTCATCGTCGACGCAAAGAACGCGCAGCCCGGATAGTCCCGTGGGATTCATCGGCGCCGGCTGCCGCTGCGCGCGCTGCCTGCGCCGCGCCTTGGCGTCGCGCGTCACCCTCACCCCAAACACGGAGCCGTGTCCCGGCCGGCTGACGAGCGTCAATTGATGGTCCATGAGACGCGCAAGGCGATCGCAAATCGACAGACCGAGACCGAGCCCTTTTTCGCCCCACGGCGAGTTCTGATCGAGACGGCTGAACTCGGCGTATATGCGCTCGCGCTCATGTTCTGCGATGCCGGGTCCGGTGTCGTATACGGCGATCTCGAGCTGGTCGCCGCGCCGGCGGCAGCCGACGACGACGCCGCCGTGCTCCGTATAGCGCAGGGCATTGGAAAGATAGTTCTGGATGATCCGCCGCAAAAGGACCCGGTCACTGCGCACGACCTCGCGGCAGTCTACGATGGTCAGACGCAGGACTCGCGCTTGCGCAAGCGGCGCGTATTGCCGTCTCAGCTCTTCCAATAGATTGGCGATCGGAAAGCTGCTGATCTGGGGCCGTAGCGCACCGCTGTCGAGGCGCGCGATGTCGAGCAGTCCGCTGAGGAGCTCTTCGGCAGCCCGCATCGACGCATCGATACGTACGGCCAATTCAAGCATGTCCGGATGCTCTCGGGCGCGCGATTCAAGCGCGGACGCGAACAATCGCGCGGCGTTCAGCGGCTGCAACAGGTCGTGACTCGCGGCCGCCACGAAGCGGGTCTTGCTCGCGTTCGCGGTTTCGGCCAGTTGCTTGGCGGCACGCTGAGCTTCGAGTGCCTGGCTCAATTCCTGCGTGCGCTGCGCCACCCGCTCCTCCAACCCCTGCTTGGCCTCCAGCAACGCCTGCTCGGCCAGCTTGAATTCGGTGATATCGGTGTAGGTGGAAACGTAGCCGCCGCCCGACATCGGTTGCCCATGAATGCTATAGACCTTGCCGTTGCGGCGTGTGCGCTGGAACGTGTAGGGGATTCCGGCGCGCATGCGGGAAAGCCGCTTCTCGACATGCGCCTCGGGGTCCCCGGCGCCCAGCTCGCCGCGTTCGGCGTTCCAACGGATGATTTCTCCCACCGGCCGGCCGACGTACACGAGACCCTCGGGATAATCGAACAGTTCGAGGTAACGGCGATTCCAGGCAACTATCCGCATCTCCGCATCGACGACGCTGATGCCTTGCGCCACGTTCTCCATCGTGGCCTGAAGCAACTGGCGCCCGAATCGCAGCTCCTGCGAGGTCTCGTCGAGCAGCTCGGCGACCTCGTCCAGCGAAAGTCCCTTGCGCTTGAGTGCATGGGTCAGCACGACACGCGCCGACGAGGCGCCGATCGAACCGGCCAACACGCGCTCGAAGTGCTGCAGCAAGCCCCGGTCGGCGGACTCCGCGGGCTTCGGCGGCGGCGCGCCCGTTTGCGCCGCGTACTCGAGCAGCGCCTGGCGTGCCGCGGCGGCGCCGATGATGCGCGCGGCGACGCTCTCGAGATCTCCGACCTTCGACGTGAGGGTGTGCAACCCTGCCGCCGGCCGCTTGGGTGCAATGAAGGCGCGCGCCG
>Ga0302314_10019012_pt1 | contig 11433 bp, 13 predicted proteins | sample III_Palsa_N2_3_FD_200533 | JGI IMG/M metagenome (GOLD analysis project Ga0302314, IMG submission 200533) | Peat permafrost microbial communities from Stordalen Mire near Abisko, Sweden - III_Palsa_N2_3 | ecosystem: Environmental > Terrestrial > Soil > Palsa > Peat permafrost | place: Sweden... | reverse complement strand
TCGCGATGCCCTGCACCAGGAAAAGCGGCCCGATGACGCTGATGTCCTTGTAGCCGTCCGCCCACAGGTCCAGGTGGATCACCCCGGACCAGACGAGGAAGCCGGCCCCGATTCCGGTGAGCACGAGGACCGCCGCGCGGGCGATCGGCGACTTAAGCGCGCCCGGCCTGCGGAGCAGGAACCGGATTACGCGTTCGCGGTTAAGCATGACGCCTCCCAGGCGTGTCAGATAGGTCAGATCGATGTGGTCTGGATCGTCGTCCACAGGCCGTAGACGGCCAGCGCGCTTGCCCCGGCCGCCAGCACCAGGGCGGGCAGCATCCGACCGCCCCGTTTGGCGACGAACCTCGGGTAGACGGCGAAGGTGATGAGCTCGCTCAGCCAGAGCGCGAACAGCGACGGGGTGGTCAGGTCGTCGTAAATGGTGTCCGGGTTGACCAGCAGTAGCGCGGCGCCGGCCACCATGATGACGCCGATGCCGGCGACGATCCGGCGCAGCGGCCAGCCGGTTACTGCGGTGGTCAGCCGGCTCAGCGCCAGGTACTCGACCAGGATGACCCCGGCCACGCTGACTGCCACCCCGATGCCCACCGTGACGGCGAAGCCGTGCCCGGCGAACCGCTGGGCCACGTCCATGCCGGGGATCTCTCCCCGCAGCAGCGCCGGGTCGGCCGCCAGCGGCGCGACCGTCGCGATGATCAGGGCGCTGGTCACCAGGTAGGCGCCGAGCAGGCCGCGCCGGGTGGTGCGGAACGCGCGGCGCAGGTCGCCGCCCAGTTCACCGCCGAGAAAGAAGGGCAGGCTGCCGCAGATGTACAGCAGCGCGGTCTGCCCGCTGGCGATGGCCAGCGACCCGGCCGGCGCCGACCCGCCGAAGCTGCTGCCCGGCAGCGGCACGTTCGCCAGCGTCACCCCGGACAGCGCCGCCGCGACAGCGAGCTGCCCGGCCGCGAGCAGCCCGATGACCACAAGGGCGACCCGGCGGCCCGCGATCATCACCCCGGCCAGCGCGACCGGGATGATGACCTCGAGCAGCGTCTGGTAGCGGCGCTCCCCCGGCAGTACCGCGGGCAGCGTGTCGTAGACGATCTGGGCCGTGGTGTACACGATGTACAGCAGGTAGCTCAGCGCCCACAGGGCGGCTTGGACCAGTGCGACGCGGCGGCCCACGGCCGCCTCGGTGAACGCGTACAGCCCGCCCGAACTGCTGATGTGCCGTGCGTAGCCGAGCCAGACCGCCAGCGGAAGTGCGAACATGGCCGCGGCCAGCACCATCGCGAGGCCCGCCGACTCCGGCGCACCGCTCGCGATCGACGGCGCGTACAGCGCCGCCAGGGCGAGCGGGCCGCCGAATGACGTCACCGCCACCCCGGCGTATGCCCACTGGCCGATCGGCCTGGCCCCGCGTGGTGCTGCCGCCGCCCCCGTGGTGGCGGCAGCACCCGCGACGGCTCCCCGGCCGGACCCGCTGCCCGCGATCCGGGCAAAGAACGTGGTCATCTTGGTGTTACGACCAGCCGCCGCCGGCGCTCGACGAGCTCGACGCCGGACTTGACGCGGGCGCGGACGGCGCCGATCCTGACCCGGCGCTGGCCGCGGTGAACGAGCTCACCGCGGCGGTGACGTCGCTGCCGCTCGGGGTGACGAGCCACCACTTGGCGCCGAACGAGTCACTGCCCTGCCCGGTGGCGGTCCCCGCGCTTGAGTCGCCGGAGAAGAAGTACAGCGGGTGCCCGTCGTAGGTGACCTGCTTAGTGCCGTCCGATCGGGTGATAGTGCCCAGGTCGCTCGGCTTCGCGGAGCCGGCCGCGGTGACCGTGCCGGTGGCGGTGACCGGGGGCCACGCCCCCGCGCAGGCACCCGAGCACTGGGACATGTCCCCGGTGTCCTTCGCCCACAGGTAGATCGCGCGCCCCGAGCTGGTGGTGAGAACCGTGCCCGCCGACGACGAGGCGGTGGTGATGACCGTGCCGCCGGACGCGCTCGCGCTGCCCCCAGCGGCCGCGCCGCTAGCCGGCGCGGCGGGGGATGACGCGGCCGGGGATGACGCCGCGGTGCTGCTGCCGGCGCTGCTGCACGCGGCGGCGAGCACGGCCACGCCAACCGCGCCGCCGACCCCCGCCGCCAGCTTGGCCGGCCTGGGCATACGGCTGATCGCGGAACTCTTCATCTCTTCCTCCCGTCCGGCGCGGCGAGCCGCACCGGTTTTTCTGCTTCGCCAGATGGCCGTCGACAGAACTACGGGCGGAAGGGTGCGGAGGGATTGGCTGCGGGCGGGTCAGCCTGGTGTGATCCGGGTCACGGCCAGGTGGCCCGGGCCGGCTAGTGCCGGTGGAAGCGGCTGCCGGCGAGGAGCTGCTCGACGATCTCCGGCTTGGCGGTGGCGGGCGAGCCCGACTGGTACGGCGGTTGCGGGTCGTACTCGATGGCGAGCTGGATGCGCTGCCCTGCCTCGTCACCCGCGATCCGGCCCGCCAGCGCCAGCGCCAGGTCGATGCCGGCCGAGACGCCGGCGCCGGTGACGTACTTGCCGTCGAAGACGTAACGCTCCCGCAGCGGCACCGCCCCGAGGCGGCCAAGCTCGTCCATCGCCATCCAGTTGGTGGTGGCGGGGCGGCCGGTGAGCAGGCCCGCCCCGGCCAGGATGAGCGACCCGGTGCACACGGAGGTGGTCCAGGCGGTTGTCTTGTCGGCCGCCAGCAGCCAGTCCTGGAGCGGACCGGGGGTCATCTGGGCGGACTGGCCGGGGCCGCCCGGGATGACGATGACGTCCGGGCGGGGCACGTCCGCGAAAGCCGCCTGCGCCCGCAGGGTGAGAGTGCGGGTGTCATCGGTGACGTCACCCGCCCGCGCCGCGGCGAAGATGACGTCGGCGCCGGGCAGGTGATGGAGCACCTGGTGCGGGCCGACCGCGTCCAGTGCGGTGAACCGGTCGAACAGGGCGATGACGATCTGCATGCTGCTCCTTCTAGATCGGGCGGAAACGGCGGCGGTACTCGGCCGGGCTGACGCCGAGTGCCTCGGTGAACGCGCGGCGCATCGCCTCGGCGGTGCGGTACCCGCAGGCCCGGGCGGTCTGCTCGACGCCGGCGGGGGTGTCTTCCAGGTGCCGCCGGGCGGCTTCCAGCCGGACCCGCTCCACGTAGCGGCCGGGGGTCAGCCCGACCTCGGCCGCGAACGCGCGGGCGAAGTGCCGCGGCGACAGGCTGGCCTTACGGGCAAGCACCTCGACGCTCAGGTCATCGGCCGGGTGCTCGGCGATCCACTGCTGCACGTCGCGCAGCGGCGCCCGCTGCGCGACCTGGGCGGACAGCTGCGCGCTGAACTGCGCCTGGTTGCCCGGCCGGCGCAGGAACACCACCAGCTGGCGGGCGACGGCGAGGGCCGCGTCCCGGCCGAGGTCGTCCTCCACCAGCGCGAGCGCCAGGTCGATGCCGGCGGTGATGCCGGCCGAGGTGGCGATGCCGCCGTCCTTGATGAAGATCGGGTCCGGGTCGACCAGGACCGCCGGGTACTGCCGCCGCAGGTCCTCGCAGCGGGACCAGTGCGTGGTCACCCGCCTGCCGTCGAGCAGGCCCGCCTCGGCCAGCAGGAAGGCGCCGGTACAGACCGAGGCCACCCGCTTCGCCTCCCGTGCGTGGTCACGCAGCCAGGCCACCAGCTCCGGCGGGCGGCGCCGGGCGCCCTCGCCGCCGGGAACGATCAGCAGACCGGGCGGCGGCTGGCCCGGGCCGCCGAGCTGACCGAGGTCGCCGTCGGGGGTGATGGCCAGGCCGCTGGTGGTGCGGACCTGGGCGCCGCCGATGCTCGCGGTCCGCACCCGGTAGGCGCGGCCGCCCTGGGCGTCCCGGGCCGCCGCGAAGACCTCGAGTGGCCCGGTGGCGTCCAGGGACTGCACGCCATCAAACAAGACGATCAGTACGGTTCGCACGTGTCTCAGTCTGGCGGCCGCACGTCATGGCAGCAATGACGAAAATCCCACTAATCCTGCCATGGGCCAGGCGGCCACGACCACTGCCGCTAGCCCCGCCCGGGCTTGGTACAGGACCGGGCTGCCAGCGGCGGTGCGAGTGCCGCCGCGGTCATCAGTGCGGCGGTATCAGCCGAGTCGGCTGCGTTGCCCGCCTGGCGATGCGCGGACGATCGACGCTGCCGGGCCGGGCAGTGTCACGGCCTGCGGGCAGACTGCCGAGCTTGCCGGGGCAGGGCCGCTGACCGCAGACTGGTACCTCGACTGACAGATCTCGCGAGCGCGGGGGAGGCGGCGATGACCAGGCCGGGTACAGAGTCTCCGCAGTGGACGCTGGTGGATGAGGGCTGGGGGCGCAAGGCGGTCGACTTCGCCACCCTCAGCGAGCCCGCCAACTGCCGCGAGTACGTCGCCGTTCACCACCAGCTCGGCGTCGATGCCGGGCACCGTTTGCTCGACGTCGCCTGCGGATCCGGACTGGCGGTCGAGCTGGCCCGGCTGCGCGGCGCCGTCTGCTCCGGTATCGACGCCTCGGCCCGGCTGGTCGCGGTGGCCAGGGACCGCAATCCCGGTGCTGACATCAGGGTCGGCGACATGCACCAGCTGCCCTGGGAGCCGGCGTCCTTCGACGTTGTCACCAGCTTCCGCGGAATCTGGGGCACCACGCCCGATGCCGTCGCCGAGATATACCGGGTGCTGCGCCCTGGGGGCCGCGCCGGCATCACCGTCTGGGGTCACCTGAAGGCATCGCCCGGGGCCTGGGCGCTGGCGCCGTTCCGCCTGGCCGTCCCGCAGAAGGTGGGCAACCAGGCCGCCATGGTGTCCCTGGGCCGCCCGGGGGCGGGCGAGCAGCTGCTCGCCGCGCACGGCTTCTCCGCGATCGAGCGCCTTGAGGTGCCGTTCGCCTGGGAGTTCGCGGACCCGGACCTGTACGCGCGGGCGCTGGCCGCCACCGGGCCGGCCTACGAGGCCATCCAGAACGTCGGCGAGGCGGAATTCCACCGCGCAGCCGTGGAGCAGGCGCAGCAGCAGCTGCGCGACGGCTTGCCGCTGCGGGCCGAGATCAAGCTGGTCGGCTACCTGGCCCGCAAACCTGAACCTGAAGGAGCGCAAAACAGATGACAGGAAGCTTTCTCGAAGAACCCGAGATCTCCCCGCAAGCACAGGCGCTGTACGACGAGGACCTCGCCGATGACGGTTACGTGTGGAACGTGTCCCGGCTGTGGGCCCACCAGCCCGACACCGTGCGGCAGCTTTTCGACCTGATGTCCCACGCGTTCAAGCCGAGCGGGCTGAGCTTCCGCCAGCGCGGGATCCTGGTGACCGCGGCCGCCTCGACCCTCGGCGACTCATACTGTTCGCTGGCCTGGGGCGGAAAGCTGGCCGGCGCGTCTGACGCCGATCTTGCCGCAGGAGTACTGAACGGTACCGACGCCGGCCTGACGGACCAGGAGAAGGCCATGGCCGGGTGGGCCAGGAAGGTTGCCCGGGACCCGAACGGGACCACGCCGGCCGATATCCAGGCACTGCGCGATGCCGGGCTCGATGACGGGCAGGTCTTCGCGATCACCGCCTTCGTCGCCCTTCGGCTGGCGTTCTCCACGATCAACGACTCGCTTGGTGCCGCCCCGGACACGCAGCTCGCCCAGTCCTTGCCCGCGCAGGTGCGCGATGCGGTGACCTACGGACGGACGACCGTGCAAGCGCGGGCTGACTGACGAGCAAACGACAGGCCGGCTGCCAGCACAGCTGAAGTACCAGCTCTGCCGGCCGATATCCGTGGTCTACCACGCATCCGATGACCACCGATTTCGACGACGGCGTAACGGAGACCCGGCGGCAGCGGTCAGCGCGGCGGCTCTCAGCTCGCGGAAGGCGGCCGCCAGGCGAGGCGGCTGCCAGGACGCATTCAGGCCGCTCGGGTTGGGCAGGATCCACAGGCGGGCGGGGCCAAGCCGGTCGGGTTGCGGGCCGATGGCTGCCTTCGGGCGGGCGAAGGCGGTGCGGTAGGCAGTGACGCCGGCGATCGCGACGAAGCGGGGGCGGCGGGCTTCCACCAGCGCGAGCAACCGGGCTGCGCCCGCCTTGAGCTCGGCCGGGGTCAGCTCGGCGGCCTGGGCGGTGGCCCGGGGGGCGATATTGGTGATGCCAAGGCCGTAGCTCGCCAGCTCGTCCTGTTCCGCTGGCCGCAGCAGCCGGCCGGTAAAGCCGGAGGCATACAGCGCCGGCCAGAAGCGGTTGCCGGGCCGGGCGAAGTGCCAGCCGGTCGCGGCGGAGTACAGTCCGGGATTGATCCCGGTGAACAGGACGTGGAACGGCTCGCCCGGGGCGGGCAGCACGTCGGGGATGGTGGCGTCTCGAGCCGCCTCGAGGTCCAGCTTCACCGCACGGACTCAGTAGTCCTTCAGCTCGTCGCGCCAGGAGTGGGCGGGCTGGTAGCCGAGCAGCTGACGGGCGCCGCCGATGGCGAGCAGCGAGCCGTACTCGCTGACCTCTGCGGTGACCGGGACATCGGGGAAGACCTCCGCCGCCAGGTCGCGGGACGGGCGGTTCATCACCGTGTCGGCGGCCGCGATGATGACGTTGTGGCTGCCGGTGACGTCGGCTTCCAGACCGAGCCGGCCCGCGGCGGCGACGTCCCGGGCGTCGACATAGCCCCAGGCGTTCCACTTGCGCGCGTGCGGGTCGGGCCAGAAGGAGGGGAACCGCTGGTAATCGTGGGGTTCCATGATGTTGGAGATGCGCAGCCCGACGAAGCCGATTCCCGACCAGCGGGCGACCTGCTCGGCGAGGGTTTCGCTCGCGACCTTCGACAGGGCATAGCTGGTCGCGGGGAACGGGAAGTGATCCTCGTCGACCGGCAGGTAGCGGAGCTCGCCGGGAGCGCCGGGCGACTGCTCGGGGCCGCCGCCGAACGGCAGGCCGAGCGTGGTCTCGCTCGACGCCCACACCACCCGGGCCAGGCCGAGCGCGGCCGCCGCGTGGAAGACGTTGAAGTTCATCACCGTGTTGGCGGTGAAGGTGACCGCCGGGGTGTAGCGGCCAGGGGCCGGGATGTTGGCCAGGTGGAACACCGCGTCGGTGCCGCGCAGTACCTCGGTCGCCTGCCCGTAGTCGGTGAGGTCCGCCTTCAGCACACCGGCCGTCACGTCGTCCGGGCTGAGCGCGGTGTCGGTCGCGGTCACCTGGTAGCCGGCCTCCCGCAGGTGGCGCACCGCCACCCGTCCCGCCTTGCCGGTCGCACCAGTGACGCAGATCCGCTTTGCCGCCGTTGTCATGGCTTAAAGCCTAGTCTCGCCGGTCCCCGCGGTCAGCCGGCCGAGTGGCTGGCGGGCACTCGCTCCGCTTTCCGGACCGGACCGGGCGGGCTGCCGTCACCGAACGGGCGGCCGCCCAGCTCTTCCCGGTAGTGCCTGGTCAGCCAGCCGGACAGGTCGGGACCGGCCGGCACGATGCCGGACGGGTTGAGGTTCTGGTGCACCAGGTAGTAGTGCTGCTTGGTCTGCACGAAATCGATGGTGTCGCCGAAACCAGGGGTCTGGAACAGGTCACGGGCGTAGCCCCACAGGGCCGGGAACTCGATGAGCTTGTTCCGGTTGCACTTGAAGTGGCCGTGGTACACGGCGTCGAACCGGACCAGGGTCGGCCAGAGCCGGACATCCGCCTCGGTGATCGTGTCGCCGACCAGGAACCGCCGGGTGGTGAGGCGTTCTTCCAGCAGGTCCAGCCGCGCGAACAGGGCCCGGTAGGCCTCGTCATAGGCCTCCTGGCTGGTCGCGAAGCCGCACCGGTAGACGCCGTTGTTCACCTCGTGGTACACCGGCTGGCTTACTTCTTCGATCTCGTCCCGCAGGCCGTGCGGGTAGAGGTCGGGTGCGCCTGAGCGGTGATACTGCGTCCACTCGCTCTCCAGGTCGCGCGGGATGCTCCGGAAGTCGGAGGTCACCACCGCTCCGCTCGGGATGTCGACGATGGCGGGGACGGTCACCCCGCGGTCGTAGCCGGGGACAGCCTTCTCGTAGGCCTCGCGGAGCCAGCGGATGCCGAGCACCGGGTCCTTCTCCCCCGGGTCCAGGTCGAACTGCCAGGACCGCCAGTCGTGCGTGGGGCCGGCGATCCCCATGGACAGCGCGTCTTCCAGGCCGAGCAGGCGGCGGACGATCATGCTGCGGTTGGCCCACGGGCAGCCGCGGGCCACGGCGAGCCGGTACCGGCCTGGCTCAACCGGCCAGCCATCCCGCCCGTCGGCGGTGATCCGCCCGTCCAGGTACGTGGTGTCGCGCTTGAACTCGCCGGCTTTGCTCATGAATCCGAACTTAAGCGGTCGGCCGGTTCCGCGCACGCCCGGGGTGCCGCCGGGCTGGCCAGTGGGCAGGCACCGGGCAGAGTGCTGACGGTCAGCGGTGCGCCGCCGCGACTGACTGCACGTAGGCGGCAGCCTGGACCGGGTCGAGCAGGAAGTCGTGGATGGCGGCGGGATTGGCGAAGATGCCGGCGAAGCGGTCGGCGACCTCCTGGAACTGGGCGGCGGCGCCGAGAACCTGCTGCACATGGGCGGGGAACGGCTCGAGCAGCATCCGGGTGAGCGTCACTGAGTGCTGCGCGTGCGCCCAGAACGTGGCGAAGGTCTGCTGCATCCACTGCTGGGTGAACGGCGCGCTGCCGCGGTCGAGGATGGCGTTGAAGTACAGGTTGGACGCCAGCGCGGCGTTGTTGGCGCCCTGCGTGCTGACCGGGTCGTTGACCACCACCACGTCGCCGATGCCAAAGACGTAACGGCCGGGCGCGACCTCGGCCCAGGGGCGGCGGACGGTGCCCGGGAACGCGCCAACCAGGCAGGCGCGCGCGTCGGCGGGCTCGGCGTAGCGGTAGAGACGGCCCTCCCAGGGGAAGTGCTCGAGCAGCATGACCTTGAGCCGCCGCAGGTGCTCGGCGGGCGAGGGACGGTCAGCGAAGAGGTCGAACGGGCCGCCGGGGACGCCCTCGACGAGTAGCACGTCGCAGGGACCGGTGCGGGTCAAGGCGGGCACATGGAAGAACTCCCCGGCGCCGGGCCGCACACTGACCCGCATCCGCGGTTGCAGCTCGCCGTCCGGGACGGCGATTCCGTTCAGGTAGATGGCCGCCAGGTGCCGGGCAGGCCGGGTGTAGTACGACTTCTCCGCGTCCCGGTCGAAGATGCCGGTGATCTCGTCCTTGCCCGCCGCGATGATCGTCAGGTCGTACAGCGGGACGAGACCGGACAGGTCCGAGCTCATCACCGGGTGGTAGATCACCCGCCCGCCGCGGTCCTCGAACAACTCGATCCAGGCCGACATCTTGAGCCGCTGGTCGACTGAGTTACCCGGACGGGCCCAGGCACCGCAGAACGAGAACGCGGACACGCCGGGGGCCGGCGACAGGTTGATCCCCATCCCGCTGAGGGGCGTCGCGGTCTCGTCCCAGAAATTCAGCTTCACGTCGCGCTCCCGGTCGAGCGCCCGGTACATCATCACCTGGGTAGAGGTCGGCCAGCCGGACCTCATCTCGTCGGGGGTGCGGGCCGACATGACCGTCACCTCGTAGGCGGCGGCCTGCAAGCTGAGCGCCAGCTGCAGCCCGGCCTGGCCGGCGCCCACGATGAGAATCTTGCGCACGGGAACACTCCTTGCCTGAGAGGGCTGACGCCAGGCGCTGTGCGCGGGCGGGCTAACGCCGGGCTCGGCCGTTTTCTGAAGTCACGTCGCGTCCGGTTCAGCGGGCGGCGACCGTCGACGTCTTGTCCATCGTGTTGCTGAGGCCCGCGAGCAGCGCCAGCGTGGCCGACCGCCGGTCACGGGCGTCGACCGTGACCAGCGGCACCGTGCCGGCGACGCCCAGCGCCTCGCGGACCTGGCTGAGCGGGTGGGTCTGGCGTCCCTCGAACAGGTTCACGGCCACCACGAACGGCACATCGCAGTCGTTCTCGAAGTAGTTCACCGCGGGAAACGAGACGTCAAGGCGGCGGGTGTCCACCAGCACGACCGCGGCGCTGGCCCCGCGGCACAGGTCATCCCACATCGGCCAGAATCTCGGCTGGCCCGGCGTGCCGAACAGGTAGAGGATCAGGTCCGGGGCCAGCGTGATGCGGCCGAAGTCCATCGCCACCGTGGTGGTGGTCTTCTGGCCGGGGCCGGGCAGCCGGTCAGCCGTCTTGCCCGCCTGGGTCATCCATGCCTCGGTGTTGACCGGGAGGATCTCCGAGACGCTGCCGACCAGGGTGGTCTTCCCAACGCCGAACCCGCCCGCGACGATGATTTTCGCGGAGGACAGGTCCGGCGGCAGGTGCTCAGGCGAACTCGCGTAGGCCATCGATGACTCTCTTCAGCAGCCGCTGGTCGTAGGGAGACGCATAGCTGTCCTCGTTGATCTGCACGCGGTTGCCCGCGGCAAGGTCCTCGAGGAGCACCCGGGTCACTCCGAGCGACACCCCGCAGTGGGCCGACAGCTCCGCCACCGACTGCGTTTCGTGAGACGCCCGCTCGTACAGCCGCCGCGCCTCGGGCGACAGCCTGACCGCCGCCGCCGGATCGTAGTGCTCGACCGAGACCAGGGTGTGCACGTACAGGCGGTGCCGGGTCCTGGTGCGGCCGCCGGTCAGCACGTAAGAACGTACCCAGGGATTGACGGTCATCGAGCGGTTCCGCCGCTCATCTCGTTCAGCCGGCGCAGGTCGTCCCGGAGCTGCGGCGTCAGTACGTGACCGACGGCGTCGACCAGCTGAGCCATTTGGTGCGCGACCACTCCGAGGTTGGCGCCGTCGTGCACCAGCACGGCGAAGCCGGCCAGGCTGCCGATACCCATGAAAAGGAAGTGTCCGGACGGGAACTTGAGCATCACCTGGTCGCAGCCGGCTTCGCCGATGGTGCTGGCGATGTTGTTGCCGAGGCTGATGATCCCGCTCGTCATCGCCGCGAGCGGGTCCGCCAGGTCGGGCGACATCCCGCCCGCCGTGATCAGCGGCAAGCCGTCGGCCGACACGATCAGCGCGTGGCTGACCCCGGGCGTGGCAGCGGCGAAGTTGTCGACGAGCCAGCCGAAATCCTGCGGATCCTGCGGCGGCAGGATGGCGGAGTGCGTCACTGCCTGGCCTCCTGCTTGAGGGCGGTGTCGTCAGCGGTGTGCAGATCGCCGAGCGAAGCGCCCTGGGAAAAGGCGCTGAGCTCTTCCGCGAAGGCCCGCCTGGCCGCCGACTGCTGCTGCGGGGTCGGCGGCGGTGCCAGGTCTCTCGGGCCGCGCCGCGGCTCGGCGCCGCGCAAGCTGCCGCGCTCCCGGCGCGGCAGCTCACTGGTCTGCCTGGTTCGCCGGTCCCGCAGCTCCGCCGGCCGCCTGAACTGGTCACCGGCCGACGGCTCGGCGGGCTGCGCCTGGACCGGGTGGTGCGGCCGGGCGGGCTCGCCGTGGGGCAGCTCGGTGACCGTGGTCGGCCGCAAGCCGACGGGCCC
>Ga0302314_10019011_pt1 | contig 11433 bp, 10 predicted proteins | sample III_Palsa_N2_3_FD_200533 | JGI IMG/M metagenome (GOLD analysis project Ga0302314, IMG submission 200533) | Peat permafrost microbial communities from Stordalen Mire near Abisko, Sweden - III_Palsa_N2_3 | ecosystem: Environmental > Terrestrial > Soil > Palsa > Peat permafrost | place: Sweden... | reverse complement strand
CCTCACCCCCACTCCAACCTCTCCCCCATCGAGTGGGAGAGGCTTTTGATGCGGACTGCTCACCTTCAAAAAATCACCTTCTCCTCGCCCCACCAGAGCGGCGAGCGGGAAAGGTCGATGAATTTTTCCTCGTCCTCGAGCAGGAGCCGGCCCGCCTCGACGCCGGCGGGGTCGCGGGCGCTGGCCATCAGCTCGTCCAGGCTTTCCCACCACAGCTGGGCGACGCCGTCATAGCCCGTGGGCGCGCCGCGCACCTCGCGGATGGTTTCGGAGAGTTCCGGCGGCAGGCTGTGCAGCTGGACATAGCGTTGGATGCGCAGGACCTCCTTGACGCTGGCGACCAAGGGCGCGTGATGGTCATGCCAATAGGCCTGGAAGCTTTCGCGGGTGAATTCGGGCCGCCGGGTCAGGGCGAAGGTCAGCTTGATCATGTCGCCTCCCGCCTCGAAACACTGTTGGTCCGATGGCGGAGGGCAGCTTACCTTAGCCGGCAAAGAAAACGAGAGGTGGAAACATGGATCGGCTGAAAGACAGGGCGGCGATCGTCACCGGAGCGGCTTCGGGCATCGGCCGGGCCAGCGCGGAGCTGTTCGCATCGCAGGGCGCGAGGGTGTTGGCGGTGGACCGGCCGGGCGCGAACCTCGCCTTCGACGACAAGACCATCGAGACGCTGGAGTGCGACATCGCCGGGCAGGACGCGCCGAAGGCCATCGTCGCCCGGGCCCTGGAGGCCTTCGGCCGGCTCGACATCCTCTATAACAACGCCGGCATCGCCGCTTCGGTCCACGTGGCCGAGATGACCGACGAGCAGTGGGACCGGGTCCAGGACGTCGACCTGCGCGCGGTGTTCCGCGTGACGCGCGAGGCCATCCCCGCGCTGGTCAAGTCGCCGGCCGGCCGGATCATCTCGACCGCCAGCGTCGCGGCGCTGACCACCGACTGGGGCCTGGCCAGCTATTGCGCGGCCAAGGCGGGCATACTGGGCCTGACCCGCACCCTGGCGCTGGAGCTGGGCCAGCAGGGCGTCACCGCCAACGCCATCCTGCCGGGCGCCATCCAAACAGGGATGACCGCGGCCGGCTTTGAAAACCCCAAGGCCGCCGAGGCCTGGGCCAAGAAGTCCGTGCTGCGCCGGCTGGGCCAGCCGATTGACGTCGCCCGCGTCGCCCTGTTCCTGGCCTCCGACGACGCCGGCTTCGTCACCGGCCAGGCGATCGCGGCCGATGGCGGGCTGATGCTGCGGATGTAGGGCACGGCGCCGTACCTCAGTAAAGAACCGACGGCAGCCAGGCGCCTTCGGGTTGGTTGTAGAGGCCGATCGACATCAGGGTCATGGTCTGGGTGATGCGCAGGCCTTCAGCCAGGCACCAGCGCATCAGCTCGCCTTTGCGCGTCGGGACAAGGAAGCCGGTCCCCGGAAATGACTGGGCGTCGCCGATCAGGGCTTTCAGATCGTCATCGCTCTCGCCCACCGCATGACCGAACTGGGCGATATGGGTCGCATAGCCGGTGATCCTTCCCGCGTGCTCCACAACGCGCGCGGCGCCTTGGGCGATCGCATCGGCCAACTCGCCGCCTCGATCATGCCCGTGCACGCGGAAGCAGAGCCGGTTGCAGGCCGGAAGATCGTCAGCGGTCGCGGGGCGCACCATCCTTCCCGGCGCGGCCTTGCCGATCGCGGGACCTTGCAGGCAGGACAGGTGCTCGCGCGCCTCGAAGCCCAGCTTGAGATAGAGCGCCAGGGAGCGGCTGTGATAGCCCGCCTGGACCAGGCGCACGCCGGCGAAACCGCGCTCCCCCGCGCGTCGCAGGACCGCATCCATGAGCTCCCGGCCGGCGCCGTCGTTCTGGATATCCGGGTCGACCGTGATCGGACCCACGCCGCTGATCGAACCACGCTCGTCCAGAAAGTTGCTGCCGACGATCTTCCCGTCGATCTCGGCGACAATGTCGAAGAAGCCCGCGTGCCCGATCAAACGGCCAAGCGTTCCCGCCGCCGCCTCGGCGCTGGGAAAATCCGGCGGAAAACCGTGCGCTTCGGCAATGGTCTTGAAGGCGCGATAGCAAATCTCACCGGCGACCACGGCGTCCCCCGCCTCGCCCCTGCGCAGACTTAAGGTCACGTCTGGCCCTCCCGCTTCTCACCAGCATTGGGCCTGGAAACGGATGTGGGATCAAGCCACCGACGCCTTGAACCCTCGCCCCGCCCTTTGCGGGGAGAGGGCAGGGTGAGGGGCGGTTCCGCGATCCAGTCTCTTTCGGAGAAGTCCGTACGTCGGCGCCACCCCCTCACCCTGCCCTCTCCCCCGCATAGAGCGGGGGAGAGGGTTCTCATCCCGCCTCCAACGCCAGCAGCGCATACGTCGCCAGCCAGTGTTCGCCCATATAGTCGCCGGCGACGTGGGGCAGGCTGGCGTCCAGATGCGGGCCAGCCGCGGCCAGGGCGCGCTCGCGGGCGGGATCGCCGGCCGACAGGGCTGCGGCGATGCTGCGCCAGCACCAGGCGCGGCTGAGATTCACGCCGTCCAGATGGGCGATCTTGCCGTCCGTGCGGTCGCTGACCGTAGCGGGGGTGAACAAGGCGGCGGGCTGGCCCTCGGCAACGCGCGGCAGAAAGCGTGAGAACCAGGCCGGGAATTCCGCACCCAACGCCCGGCGCATACATTCCGCCTCGATCAGGGCGGAGGACAGGAAATCGTCGCCCGACGGCTCCCAGGCCTGGCAGTCGGCGTCGGCGCCGTACCAGGCCTGGGCCCTGTCGGCGGCTAGCCGGGCCAGGTCCGCATCGCCGATGGCGGCCGCATAGTCCTGGACCAGGGTCAGGGCGAAGGCGGTGTTGGAATGGACGCCCGCGCGCACCGGATAGGTCGCCTTGGGCAGGTACGACGTGAACCGGGCGGCGAAGGCGTGGGCCAGCGGGGTGATGGCGGCGTACCAGGCGCGCCCCTCCGGGGTCTCATGCCGCGCCACTTCGCCGGCCAGCATCAGCAGCCAGGCCCAGCCATAGGGCCGCTCGAACCCCCCGCTGGACGGCCGGTCCAGATAGGCGCGCTCGACTTCGACCTTGGCGGGAGTGAGGGCGTCGTCGAGCAGGGCGCGGATCGCGGCGGCCTCGGCGCCCTCCGGGAACCGCCGATAGAGCCGGGCCAGCAGCCAATAGCCGTGCACGCACGAATGCCAGTCGAAGCTGCCGAAGAAGATCGGATGCAGCGCGCGCGGCGTCTCGGCGTCGTCGGGGCCGGTCAGCACATGGTCCAGCTTGTTGGGGTATTCCTTGGCCACGTGGCCCAGGGCGATGCGGGCGAACCGGTCGGCGATCTCGGGGGTCAGGATATGGTCAGTCATCAGAATCGGAACACCAGAAAGTACATGAGGAGGGTATTGGCGAGCAGGAGCAGCAGCGCGGTCGGGATCTGCGCCTTGATCACCGCATAGCGGTCGGGCAGTTCCAGCAACGCGGCGGGGACGATGTTGAAATTGGCGGCCATGGGCGTCATCAGCGTACCGCAAAAGCCGGACAGCATGCCGATCGAGGCCATGATCACCGGATCGCCGCCCAGCTTCCTGACGATCAGCGGCAGGCCGATCCCCGCCGTCATCACCGGAAAGGCGGCGAAGCCGTTGCCCATGATCATCGTGAACAGGGCCATGCCGAAGGTGTAGGCGCAAACCACCGCCAGCCGATTGTCGGCGGGCAGCGCGTGGCTGACCAGGCTACCCACCGCCCCGCCGACCCCGGCCAGGGCGAAGACCGCGCCCAGGGCCGCCAGCATCTGCGGCAGCACCGCCGCCCAGCCCACCGTATCGATCAGCCGCCGGCCCTGCTGGAAGGCGGCCAGTGGCGGGGGACGCAGCAGGACGGCGGCGAGCGCCCCGGCGGCCAGCACGCCCAGGCCCAGCGAGATCGGCGTGGCCTGTTTCGGATCGATCAGGAAGACGCCGCCCAGCTTCACGCTCTTCAGCACCAGCGCCCCGAACAGGGTGACCGCGGGGATGGTCAGGGCCGGCGCGAACAGCCAGTTTCCCAGCCGTCGCGCGCTGGCGTTGCGCTCCTGCGCGCTCGTGGTGGCCGGCTGGCCGATCCCCAGGCCTCCGAAGCCGGCGATGGCCACCATGGCCAGGACCAGGATTCCGTTGGCCAGATCGCCCAGGCGCGATCCGAACAGGAAGCTTGTCGCGAACAGGCCCCAGAACACGGTGTTGCCCCATCGCTTGGGATTGGCCCGATCGAGCGCGCTCAGCACGGCGAAGATCGCGAACAGGCCGCCGGCCAGCCAGTAGACCGCCTCCAGCCTGATCATTGGCCCCCCTCAAGCATGGCGGCCTCGCGCGACACAGCCTCTCGCAGAATCCACCGATCCAGCAGGAAAAGTCGCGTCCCGTGGATCGCCAGGGCGGCCAGCGCCGTTGGAATGGCCCAGAGCGATAGCTGCAGCGGTTGCACCTCGATCCCACTTTGCTGCAGGAACCCCTTGATCAGCAGGACCGAACCGAAGGCGATGAAGATGTCCTCGCCGAAGAAGGCCCCGATATTGTCGGCGCCAGCGGCATGGGCCCGGATCAGAAACCGCAGCCGGTCCGGCAACGCGCCCACGCGGACCTCCGCTGCGGCCTCCGCCATCGGCGCTATCAGGGGCCGGACCATCTGGGCCTGTCCGCCCAGCGAGGTCAGGCCCAGGGCCGCGCTCAGCTGGCGAAGCATGAAATAGAGCAGCAGCAGCCGGCCCGTGGTCGCCGCCCGGATCCCCGCGATCAGCATCCGCCCCCGCTCCAGCAGTCCGCCCCGCTCCAACAGGCCGATCACCGGCAGCACCAGGAAGGCGAGGCTGACAAAGCGGTTGTCGTTGAACGCCTTGCCGAAGGCGGCGATGACGTGGGCCAGCGAGAGGCCCCCCAGAAGCCCGGTGACGATCGCCGCGACGGTGACCACCAGCAGCGGGTTGAAGCGCGCCAGGAACCCCGCCACCACGATCGCCACGCCGAACAAGGTCAGCATCCGCCACTCCCACGCCGCCTGTTGCGACCCGGCAAGCGAGCATGCGTTCGATGAAACGACAAGCCTTTGGATAATACCGTCATGCCGATCGAGGCGCTTGGAACGCCGAAGGCGCGGTTCGCCGGTGCTCGCCGGCCACTTCGCGCGGGAGTGGGGGCGCCGACAGTTGAGTCAAGCGAAACGCCGCGCTGATCTCACCTTTTTAACGACTTACCGGCAACAATAGCTCGCGCGTCCGTGGAGCGACTTGGTGCTGAGAGTTCTATCCTGCGTATATGCCGACCACGACTGGTGGTTGGTGCTGCTGGCGGCCGCGGTCTGCGTGATCGCGGTTCTGACCAGTTTCCGGCTCTTCGGCATGGTGATCGCCGCGTCCGGCCGGACCCGCACCGTCTGGCTCTGGGTCACCGGCGTTGTCGCAGCCTCCGGCATCTGGGCCACCCATTTCGTGGGCATGCTGGCCTTCGAGCCGCATCTGCGAACCGGCTATCTGCCTGGCGTGACGCTGCTCTCGCTGGTCGAGCCCGCGATCACCTGCACGCTTGGATTCTGGATCGCGGCGACCTATCGCCGGCGCTCGGCGATCCTGCTGGGCGGGACGATCGTCGGGCTGGGGATCGCGGTCATGCATTTCACCGGCATGAGCGCTTTTCGCACCCAGGGCGTCCTGCTGTGGGATCAGACCTATATGGCCGCGTCGATCCTGATCGGCGCCGTGTTCGGCGGCCTGGCGCTGCTCGCGGTCAAGCACTCATCGACGCTGAAATTGCAGGCGATCGGGACGGGCCTGCTCACCGCGGCCATCTGCGGGATGCATTTCACAGCCATGGCCGCCGTGACCATCGTTCCCGATCCCGCCGCCATCGTGCCGCCGAGCCTGATGTCGAACGGCGCCATGGCCGTCGCCGTCGCGGCTCTGACCATACTGATCATCACCGCGGCCATCGCCGCCGGAGCGCTGGAAGCCTCAACGCGCAAGGGCGCGCTGCGCCGTCTGGGAGACGCCATCGACGCTATGCCCGACGGTCTGGTCTTCTATGATTCCGACGATCGCCTGGTCGTGTGGAACAAGCGGTTCGTCGAGCTCAATCCCAGACCGGCGGACCTGCTGAGGGTCGGCTGCACCTTCGAGGAACTGCTTCGCGCGAGCGTCGCCTTGGGCTCGATCCCCGCCGCCGACGGCCGGGAGGAGGCCTGGATCACCGAGCGCCTGGAGTCGCGGCGTCAGGCCGTCTCGACGGTCGAACAGCTGACCGCCGACGGGCGCTGGCTTCGGATCGACGACCGGCGGACCGAGGACGGCGGCATCGTCTCGGTGTTCGTCGACGTCACCGACCTGAAACAACGCCAGGCCGAGATGGCCATGGCGCGGGACGCCGCCGAGGCGGCCAGTCGGGCCAAGTCGGAATTCCTGGCCAATATGAGTCACGAGATCCGCACCCCGATGAACGGCGTCATCGGCATGAACAGTCTCTTGCTGCGCACCGCCCTGGACGCCGATCAGAGGAAGTTCGCCGAGGCGGTCAGCGTGTCCGCCGACAGCCTGCTGCGGATCATCGACGACATCCTCGACATCTCCAAGCTCGAGGCGGGCAAGGTTCGGCTGGAGGCCGTGGAGTTCAGCCTCGAGAGGGTGGTCGAAGACGTCCTCGAACTGCTCTCGCCGCGCGCCACGGAAAAGTCGCTGGAACTGGCCGCCTATCTCGATGTCGGCGCGCGCCGGGCTTTCCGGGGCGACCCGGCGCGGATCCGCCAGGTTCTGCTCAACCTGTTGTCCAACGCGATCAAGTTCACCGAGCGCGGCCATGTCGGCGTGGAGATCGCTTCCAGCCTCGGCGACGACGGCCGCGTCACGGTGCGGGCCGAGGTCCGCGACACCGGCATCGGCCTGACGCCCGATGCGCGCTTCAGGCTGTTCGAGAAATTCCAGCAGGCGGACGGTTCGATCACCCGGCGGTTCGGCGGCACGGGCCTTGGTCTCTCGATCTGCCGCGAGCTGGTGGAGTTGATGGACGGGCGGATCGGCGTCGAGGACCGGCGCGGCGGCGGCAGCATCTTCTGGTTCGAACTCGGCCTGGACCCCGCCGCGAGCCCGGACGGCATGGCGGAACCGGTTGAGCGCCCGCTGGCCGGCGCCCGCGTGCTGGTCGTCGGTCAGCGCGCCTTCACCCGCGATGTCTGGCGCCGCGACCTCGAAGACGCCGGCGCGGAGGTCCTGGCCGTGGCGACGCCGGACGCCTGGGGTCAGGCGCGGGACAACGGGGCGGCCTTCGACGTCATGCTGCTCGACGAATGCGTCGGCGCCTCCGGCCGCGCTGTGCTGGCCGAAACGCTGCGGACGCGCCCAGCCGCGATTGCGCCGAAGGTGGTCTCGGCCATCTCGATCGCTCCCGCGCCTGCATCAGCGCGGACCTCGGACCTCGCCGCCGAAGCAATGCTGACCAAGCCGGTGCGACGGCGCGCATTGATCGAGACCCTCGCCTCCGTGCTGGGAGCGCCCGCATCGGCGGACCAGGCCGAAGTGTCGGCGCCGGTGGGGAGGGAGGACGCGCCATGGGGCGCCGGCCGGATCCTGCTGGCCGAGGACAACGACATCAACGCCCTGCTCGCCACCACGCTGCTGGAAGCAGCGGGCTATGAGGTCAGCCGGGTCGAGAACGGCGCCAAGGCCGTCAAGGCTGCCGAGGAGCGCGCGTTCGATCTGATCCTGATGGACGTTCAGATGCCGGTGATGGACGGGCTCAAGGCGTCTCGTCTGATCCGGGACCTGGGCGGCCGCGCGGCGACCACGCCTATCGTGGCCCTGACGGCGAACGCCATGCAGGCCGATCGCGACGCCTGCCTGGCGGCGGGCATGGACGATTTCATAACCAAACCGTTTGTCGCCCAGTGCTTCCTTGAGGTGGTGTCCGCGTACGCCGCGACCGGCGGCGATCTGGTTCAACCGGCGGACTATCTGATCGCTCGCCCTGAGGAACGTCGCGCGCTATGAGATCGGCGCCCCAACACTGAACCGGCCGCCGCGACCATGGATGAGACTGTGCGCCAAAGCCATATCGAGCGCGTCCGCGCCGAGGGCTTCACTATCGTCGAACGGGCCATCGAACCGGACCTGATCCAGGCCCTGAACGCTGCGCTGGCGCGGCTGGAACGCGAGCTGGGCGCCAGGCCGGCGATGAACGGCTTCGAAGGCCGCAACACCGTGCGAATCTACAACCTCCTGGCCCACGGCTCCCCGTTCGAACAGGTTCCTGTCCATCCCGCCGTGCTGCCGGTCATCGAGGGCGTTCTGGACGCAGGCTGCCTGATCTCGTCGCTGTCCTCGATCGCCATCGATCCGGGCGAGGTCGCCCAGCCGATCCACGCCGACGACATGGTCATTCCGCTGGACAAGCCGCATCGGCCGATCGTCTGTAACTCCATGTGGGCGTTGACCGATTTCACAGAAGCCAACGGCGCGACCCGCCTGGTTCCCGGCAGCCACAGACTGGCCAATCCCGACTATGGCGGCGACTATGAGACCGTCGCCGGGGAGATGCGCGCGGGAGACGTTCTGATCTGGGACGGCTCGCTGTGGCACGGCGGCGGCGCCAACACGACCGGCGGGCGCCGCATGGGCATGGCGATGAACTATTGCGCGGGCTTCATCCGCCAGCAGGAGAACCAACAGCTTGGTCTGACGCCGGCCCAGGTCCGCGCCTTTTCGCCCAGGTTGCGCGAGCTGGTCGGCTATGGCGTTTATCAGGGACTGATCGGCCACATCGACAAGAAGAGCCCGGCGCAGCTGCTCGACAGCGCCGTCGCGTTCCGCTCGATCTGGGATCGCTGAAGAAGAGAAAGTTCAGGCGCACTCGGCCATGGGAACGCCGGCGCGGCGCAGCGGCAGTTCGGCCGGCGCGAGCGAAGCCGCCTCGGCCGGAGCCTCCAGCAGGTCGGAGATGGCCGGGCCGCTCAGGAACACCGCGCCCTGGGCGAGGCAGTAGTTGAGCTCGACTTTCGTGCGGATGTGGCTGACGGCGACGCGAACCTTCTTGCGCCTGTAATTTTCCCGGTTGTCCATGAACCGCCGAATGGCCGCCAGGCGCGCCTTTTGATCTATTTCAGCGACCACCAGCGTGACGCTGTCGACCACGCCAGTGGCCATTTTCTCCACCCGAAATCCGGGATCGGTAACCCCCAGGTCGATGAAACTGAAATAGGTTCCAAGGAATGCCGTCAGCTGGGACATGGCGGTGAACGACGGGTCCCGTGGGACGTCATAGACCGAAACCGCCAGCTGGTTGCGACGGGCGGCGGGCAGTTGCGCGAGCAGCGGCAGGTACAGCTCGCGCGTCGGACGGTGAACGATGGACGAGAAGCTGATGGGAAAGAACAGCAGGCCGCCGAATGGCTCCGCCAGGACAGGCAAGGCAGCCTGCAGGCAGCGCGCATCATACCGGCAGGCCGCTTCGTCCTGAATGTGGCCGCCCTTGCCGAATATTCCACGCAGTGACGAGGCGCCCAGCCGTGCGTCGCTGACCACCGAACCGACCACTTTCAGCCGCGGCGCGTAGTAGACCGCGTGATAACCCGCCACCGGAACCGCCGGCTCGAGGTCACGTGGCGGCTCGCCGGCCTGCACGCGCTCCAGCAATTCTTCTGGCGTCACCATGGGCGCCGTCGGGTGTTCCTGGGCCGCCTGGGCTTCGGGGTCGCCGTTATGAGCGATCGTCTCCACGCCGGCGGTGGTGACGCGGCGGATCCGTCCATTGAGCGGCGGAGTGATCGACTCTCCCTCCAAGGCGTCTCTCAGCGCCCGAGACTCGCACGCCGCGAACCGCATGATCTCCGCCTGTTCGCCCTCGAACAGCAGCAGACAGACCTCGCCGGCGGCCTCCACGCCAAACAGCTTGATCTGCAGTTCCTGCGCCAGGGCGCGCAACTCTTCGGCGTCGAACTCCAGCGCGCGCGGATCGGCCAACAGAAACGCGCTCGCGCCAACGCGTCCATGCCGGCGCGGCCAGACCCACCGGGTCTCCAGGAAGGCGTTGGTGAGCTTGGCGACCACCCCGACAAGACCGTCAGGCTGGCCCGCGAGGTCGTCGTCCGCCAGTACGCGCAGGCACGCAACCGCAGCCATGTCGTAACCTCAAATTTCAACACCCGATGGTTGCACGTTGTCATGGCGTGCTTAACCGGCCTTCACGACTGTCGGCGCTAAGGCTGGGCGAATCGTCGCAGGGAAGTTCCGGTCAGACCGTGCGCTTGGCGCGATCCTTGTCGTTGGTCGCACGGATCATCTGCTTGACGCTGTCCCACTGGTCTTCGCTCCAGGCGCGCAGGCCGGAGAAATTGCCGCCGGTGGCCTGATAGGCGGCGCCGTCGATGGCGATGGTCTGTCCGTTGACGTATTCCGAACCCGGCGCCAGCAGATAGACTGCCAGATTGGCCAGTTCACGCATCTCGCCCACGCGGCCCATCGGATTGTGGCTCATGTCCTGATAGGCGTCCTGTTGGCGCCCCGGATTGAGGCGTGCGCTCATCCCCTCGGTCGGAAACGGCCCTGGCGCGATGGCGTTCAGGCGGATGCCCTTGCCGCCCCACTCCACCGCCAGCGACTGGGTCATGGCGTTCAGGCCCGCCTTGGACATGGCGGAGGGCACCGTATAGGGCGAGCCGTTCCAGACCCAGGTAGTCAGGATCGAGATCACCGAGGCCTTCTTTCCCTCGACAATCCAGCGCTTGCCGCAATCCAGCGTCACGAAGAACGAGCCGCGAAAGACGATATTGGCGATGGCGTCGAAGGCCCGGCTGCTGAGGTCCTCGGTGCGGCTGATGAAATTGCCGGCGGCGTTGTTGACCAGGCCGGTCAGCGCCCCGCCATCGGTCCAGATCTTGTCCAGCATCTCGGTGATGGCCTCGGGCACGCGGATGTCGCAGGCCATCGGGACGACCTTGCCGCCGTGGGCGCCCATCAGCTCATCGGCCGCCTCCTGCAGCACTCCGCCGCGCCGCCCGCAGATGTAGACCGTGGCGCCCAGCATCAGGCACGCCTCGGCCATCACCTTGCCGAGGCCTGTCCCGCCGCCAGTGATCAGGATCCGCTCGCCGTCCATCAGGCCAGGTTTGAACATCAGATCGTCGGGGGTCATGGCGTTTCCTGCGGGTTTTATGGGGTGTTTGAGCAGGAGCTTAGACCTCGGCCCGGGACGGCGGAACCATCACCTTGGGTCAAGGTGGGGTCCCCAAAGCCTCTCCCCCTCGATGGGCTACTGGATTCACACATCTGGCTGAGGACGACGCAGCGCTACAATTCCTTCCCCGTTGGGGAAGGGGGACCGCGAAGCGGTGGAGGGGGCCTTGCCGGAGAGGTCTCAGCCGCCGCCAGGCCCCCTCAGTCGCTTCGCGCCAGCTCCCCCAACGGGCTACCGGATGCACGGAAGTGATTCCCTGATCTG
>Ga0302314_10019008_pt1 | contig 11435 bp, 6 predicted proteins | sample III_Palsa_N2_3_FD_200533 | JGI IMG/M metagenome (GOLD analysis project Ga0302314, IMG submission 200533) | Peat permafrost microbial communities from Stordalen Mire near Abisko, Sweden - III_Palsa_N2_3 | ecosystem: Environmental > Terrestrial > Soil > Palsa > Peat permafrost | place: Sweden... | reverse complement strand
CAGCGCGCGCACGCCGCCCGATTCCTCGGCTTGCTTGGCCTGCGATTCCTCGGCCGTCATGATGTTGATGCGCCAGCCGGTCAGGTCGGACGCGAGGCGCACGTTCTGGCCGCCGCGGCCGATCGCGATCGCGAGGTTCTCTTCGTCGACGACGACGTCCATCGCATGCTTCTCTTCGTCGACGACGATCGACTGCACGTTGGCCGGGGCCAGCGCGCCGATGACGAACTGGGCCGGATCCTCGCTCCACAGCACGATGTCGACGCGCTCGCCGGCGAGCTCGTTGGTGACCGCGGTCACGCGCGAGCCGCGCACGCCGACACAGGTGCCGATCGGGTCGACGCGCTTGTCGTGCGACAGCACGGCGATCTTGGCGCGCGAACCGGCGTCGCGCGCGCAGCTCTTGATCTCCAGCAGGCCCTGCTCGATCTCGGGCACTTCCTGGCCGAACAGCTCCACCATGAAGCCGGGGGCGCTGCGCGACAGCATGATCTGGGGACCGCGGGCCTGGGAATCAACCCCGGCGATGAACGCGCGCACGCGGTCGCCCGAGCGGAGGTTTTCCTTCGGGATCATCTCGCTGCGCTTCAGGCGGCCTTCGACGCGGCCCTGCTCGACAATGATGTCGCCCTTGTCCAGGCGCTTGACGGTGCCCGTGAAGATGCGCTCGCCGCGCGACAGGAAGTCGTTGAGCAGCTGTTCGCGCTCGGCGTCGCGGATCTTCTGCAGGATGACCTGCTTGGCGGCCTGGGCGCCGATGCGACCGATCGGCACCGAGTCGATCGGCTCCTCGATGTAGTCGTCGACCTCGATGTCGGGGATCTGTTCCTGCGCTTCGAACAGCAGGATCTCGGCATCGGGGATCTGCAGGCCGGCCTCGTTCGGCACGACGTGCCAGCGGCGGTAGGTGTCGTAGTCGCCGGTCTCGCGGTCCACCGAGACACGGATGTCCACGTCGGCACCGTGAAGCTTCTTGGTGGCCGAGGCGAGCGCAGACTCGACCGCGCCGAACACGAGATCGCGTTCAACGGTCTTTTCGCGCGAGATCGCGTCCACCAACATCAGCATTTCGCGGTTCATTCTTCTTGACCTCCGTCGTCGGATTGAGCGCCGGCCTCGGGCACGGCGGCGGGCTCCGCCTTGCGGCGGCGTCCCTTGAAGTCGATCACCGGCACCAGCCGGGCTTCCTGCAATTCATCGAGCGTGAAATCGAGCACCTGCTCGACATCCGCCCTGGCACCTGCCTTCGCCTGCGTCTTGCTGATCGGAGCCGCCGGCAGCACCAGTCCCCAGCCGCTCTCGCGCGCCTGCAGTTCGCCCGCGAACTTCTTGCGCGCCTGGAACGGCTGCTTGAGGGTGATTTCCACCTGCTCGCCGACGAAGCGCCGGAAATCGCGTTCGCCCCGCAGCGGACGATCCAGTCCCGGCGAGGAGACCTCGAGCCGGCTGTAGTCCGCGTTCTCCACCTCGAGCACATATTGCAGCTGTCGCGTGACAGCTTCGCAATCCTCGACCAGCACGAACTCGGATTCGCCCGTCGTGTACACGTGGCCAGGGACGCGGTCGATCGTGACGCGCAGGAGTCCACCGCCGACGCGCTCCACGTCCACCAGGTCGTATCCCAACCCGGTGACGGTGCGTTCGACGGCCGAAGTCCAGCCTGGGGTGTGTGCGGGTCCTGCCAAGAAAGTGGTTCTAAGGTTCGAAAGTTGAATGGGATGCCCAAAAAGTGGCAAAGGCCCCTGAGGACCCTTGCGACTTGCAATCGAGGTGGCGGCTTTTGATCGCCGCCATCTCGCAGAGTTCTTCTCGTTGCGGTACTGTCCCCAGCGGACTTATTTCACGGTGCAAACGTGGCGGCAAAAAAAATGGGCAGAAAGACTATCCGCCCACCTCTTCCACGCGTCATGCCCTTCCGTCAGACCCAGCGCATCCCCCGATAAACTCCGAGGCGGCAGCTGCGAATCCGCGTATCCAGTACTTCAGCGAAGCTCGTATTATAGCCCGCAAGAGACGTACCCGCAAGATTGGGGGTGCGACAATCGCCATACTAGCAACATACGGAGACCGCATGGGATTCCTCGCCGGCAAACGCCTGCTCATCACGGGCGTATTGAACAACCGCTCGATCGCCTATGGCGTCGCGCGCGCCTGCCACCGTGAAGGCGCAGCACTCGCTTTCAGCTACCAGGGCGAGCGCTTCAAGGAGCGCATCACCGAATTCGCGGCCGAGTTCGGCTCGAAACTCGTTTTCGATTGCGACGTCGGCTCCGACGAGCAGATCGCCGCCCTGGCCGACGGCCTCAAGAAGGCCTGGCCGGAAGGCTTCGACGGCTTCGTCCATTCGATCGGCTTCGCCCCGCGCGAGGCGATCGCCGGCGAGTTCCTGGACGGCCTGTCGCGCGAGGGCTTCCGCGTCGCCCACGACATCTCCGCCTACAGCTTCCCCGCCATGGCCAAGGCCGTGCTGCCGCAGTTGCGCGACAAGAGCGCCTTGCTGACGATGACCTACCTCGGCGCCGTGCGCGCCGTGCCGGCCTACAACACGATGGGCCTGGCCAAGGCGTCGCTGGAGGCCAGCGTGCGCTACCTCGCCGCCGGGCTGGGCCCGAAGGGCATCCGCGTCAACGGCATCTCGGCCGGCCCGATCAAGACGCTGGCGGCCTCCGGCATCAAGGGCTTCGGCAAGCTGCTGGGCGTGTTCGAGCAGAACTCGCCGCTGCGCCGCACGGTCACGATCGAGGACGTCGGCAACGTCGCGGCCTTCATGCTGTCCGACCTGTCGGCGGGCATGACGGGCGAGATCTCGTACGTCGACGCCGGCTTCAGCCAGGTGATGGGCGGCGGCGCCGAATTGCTGGGCGACTGAGGCCGCCCCGCCTCCTCGACAAGCGCGCCTGCGGGCGCGCCTCTTCGTCGCGGGCGCCGAAGTTCAGTCGGCCTTGGCGCGCGGCGCCACGCCGGCCAGCAAGGCCTCGATGCGCTCCGGCGGCAGCTTGCCGAGGACGCCCTGCCGCCCTTCGGGAATATGGGCGGCGGCCTGGTCCGCGGGCGCGAACACGAAGTGGGCGAAGATGTCCGCCCAGGCCTTGCGATGGGCGTCGGGCAGGTGGCGCATGCTCAGCAGCGCGTGCAGCAGCGACTTCGTCGGCGAGACCCGGTCGGCCTGCACGTACGACGCCTGCTGCCACCAGTAGTTGACCAGGATGTTGACCACGTCGAACGACTCCACGTGGTGCCACCACACCGCCGGGATGAACAGCGCGTCGCCGGGCTCGAGGTCGGCCACCTGCGCGGCCGCCAGGGCGTCGCGGAAGCGCGGGAAGCGTTCGAAGTCGGGCGAGCGGAGGGCCACCAGGCTGACCGGCGCGCCCGCGGGCGTGAAATCCAGCGGGCCGATGTACAGGTTGTGCACCTGCTCCGGCGGAAACAGCGTGAAGCGGCGGCGCCCGCCGACCACGCAGGCGAGGTTGTCCAGCTCGTCGATGTGGGCCGGCGTCACGAAGGCGTTGCCGAGCCACAGGCGCGGATGCACCGCCGCCTCCATCAGCGGCATCGGGTTGGCGGCCTCGAAACCGGGCAGGCAGTCCTCGATCGGGGCGCATTGCAGCGCGACCGACGGCGGCGCCTCGAAGCGCGAGTAGCGCGCCATCTGCTGCAGCACCGCCGAGACGCTCAGGTTGCGGCGCGCGAAGTTGAAGCTGCCCAGGTCGGGCTTGTAGAACATGCGCCCGCGTTCCTCGGCAGGCACGAGGACGGCGCTGCTCTCGGCGCCCGAGTCCAGTCCGTGCAGGTAGCTTCCGGCGGACTCCGGCGATTCGACGGCCGCCCGCACGGACGGCCACTCGCGCACCAGGCCCTCTAGCACGGCCGGCTCGCCGCGCGGCACGATGTCCCGATGGAAGGTGTCCCTGTCGACGTTGCGCCATCGGGCGATGGGCCGCGGTTCCCCACTCATGTCGGTATCCTCGAAGATCGAATGCCGATTCTAGGAGGCGCACATCGGAACAATCCTCCGATTCGGCGCGCGGCCGTGCGCAAACCGACGAACCCGCGGCCTCGATCGCGGGCGCGGGCGCGGGCGGACGATTCGTCCGCGGCGCGCGGCGCGGCCGTCAGAGCTGGTCGAGCGCGTTGGCCGCGCCGATCAGCGCCGGCGAGGTCTCCGCATGGATCAGCCACGTCGGGATGCCGTCGAGGTAGTCGCGGAAGCGTCCCTTGGCCACGAAGCGCTCTCGGAACGCCGAGCGCTCGATCCAGTCGCCCAGGCGCGGCACGATGCCGCCGCCGATGTACATGCCGCCGCGCGAACCCAGCGTCAGCGCCAGGTTGCCCGCGACGCTGCCCAGGAACGCGAAGAAGATCTCGACCGCCTCGACGCAGCGCGGGTCGCTGCCCGCCGTCGCGGCGCCGGTGACGCCGGCCGGATCCAGCGCCTTCGCGGCGACGCCGTCGATCGCGCACAGCGCCTCGTACAGGTTGACGATGCCCATGCCGGACAGCGCGCGCTCGGCCGACGCATGGCCGAACTTGTCGCGCAGCGCGGCGACGACCTGGTCCTCGCGCGCGTTGCCTGGCGCGAGGCTGACGTGGCCGCCCTCGCCGCCCAGCGGCACCGTGTGGCCGGACGTGTCGTGCAGCAATCCGGACACGCCCAGGCCCGTGCCGGGCCCGATCAGGCCGACGGCCCCCTTGGGATCGGCCGTGCCGGCCGTGCCGATGCGGCGCAGGTGCTCCGGCTGCAGCGCGGGCAGCGACAGCGCCAGCGCGGTGAAATCGTTGATCAGCAGCAGGCGGGCCAAGCCCAGTTCCTTGCGCACGCCCTCGATCGAGAACGACCAGTGGAAGTTGGTCATCTGCACGTGGTCGCCGACGATCGGGTTGGCGATGCCGATGGCCGCCTGCGACGGGCGCGCGCAGGTCAGCTGTGCGAGGTAGGCCTTCAGCGCGTCGGCGATGGTGTCGTACTCGGCGCTGGGGTACGTCACGACCTGCGTCGGCTGCGCGCCGGGCGCCTCCTGGACGGCAAAGCGGGCGTTGGTGCCGCCGACGTCGCCCATCAGGCGCGGGAAGCTAGTGGTGTTGGCGTTGGCAACAGTCATGGACCGGGAAGCTCGCTGGAAAGAAGTGGCGCCGCGCCGCGAACCCTGCATCCGCGACGACGATCGTGAATGTAGTTTACCTACGATTTCAGATCAACGCCGCCGCCTCGACAGGCCGCTTCCTGCGAGGCTCTTCCAACCGCCGCCACGACCCGGCAAGCCAGATCGTAGTCTGCATACACCTTTATGAACCATTAACGCTATATTTCAGCGCACCTCGAAGATCTTGACCGAGCGCGCCGGCAGCTTGATCGTCTTGCCCAGCTTCACGACCTTGCCCGCGAGCACGTCGCGCGCGGCCGCCGGCGTCTTCAGCACCTCGGCGAAGCGCGCCAGGTCCAGCGTGACCTCGGCCTGGTTCTTGTTGATGACGACCATCACCGTGGAGTCGGCGTCGTAGCGGAACCAGGCATAGGTGCCGTTCTCGGGCACGAAGTGCATCAGCTTGCCGTGGTGCACGGTCGTCTGCGTCTTGCGCCAGTTCAGCAGCGTGCGCACGAAGGCCTGCATGTCCTTCTGCTTCGCGCTGAGGCCCTTGCCGGTGAACGCGTTGACCTTGTCGCCGGCCCAGCCGCCCGGGAAGTCCTGGCGCGCCTTGCCGTCGTCGCGCACCGTGGGGCTGGTCATCAGCACCTCGGTGCCGTAGTACAGCTGCGGCACGCGCGGCATCGTCATCACGTAGGCCAGCGCCATCTTCGTCAGGCCCACGTCCTCCTTGAGCACGCTGTAGAGCCGCGGCAGGTCGTGGTTGCCTTCGAACAGCACCATCTTCGAGGGGTTCGGATACAGCACGTCGTTGACCAGGCCCTCGTACAGGTCCATCAGTCCCGCGTGCTGGTCGTCCGTGTCGCTGGCGAGCGCCTTGCGCAGCGTGCCGTTCAGCGGGAAATCCATCGCGCTGGGCAGCGGCGTGGCGAGCCGCCGGCTGGCGCCGCGCTCGCCGCCCACCCAGTGCATCAGCACGGTCGGCTGGGCCGTCCACTCCTCGCCGACGATGTTGAGGTTCGGATATTCGGCCATCACGCGGCGCGTCCATTCCTGCAGGAAGTCCTGGTCTGAATAGCCCCAGGTGTCCACGCGCAGGCCGGACAGCCCGGCGTACTCGACCCACCAGATCGCGTTCTGGATCTGGTACGTGGCCAGGAAGGGATTGCGCTGGTTCATGTCCGGCATGTTCGGGCTGAACCAGCCGTCGGTGTAGATCCGCGCGTCGGCCTTCGAGGCGTACGGGTCGCTGGCGGTGGTGCGCGCGTGCTGCGTCTGCACGTACTTGCCGTCGAAGCCGATCCAGTCCGGCGCGGGCATGTCGCGCATCCACCAGTGCTCGGAGCCGATGTGGTTCAGCACCACGTCCATGATCACGCCGATGCCCTTCTCGCGCGCTGCGTCCACCATGCGGCGATAGTCCTCGTTGCTGCCGAAGCGCGGGTCGATCTTGTAGGTGTCGGTGGCGGCATAGCCGTGGTACGAGTACTTCGGCTGCCGGTTCTCGGTGAGCGGCGTGGGCCACAGCATCGTCACGCCGAGGTCGCGGAAGTAGTCGAGGTGGTCGACGATGCCCTGGATGTCGCCGCCATGGCGGCCGGCCTCGTCGTCGCTGCGCTTCGCCTCGTCGCCGTAGCCGGGCACGTTGTCGTTGGCGGGATTGCCGTTGGCGAAGCGGTCGGGCACCAGGTTCAGGATCACGTCGGACGAATCGAAGCCGCGGCGCTGCGCCGAGCCCGGCGCGCGGGCGCGCAGCTCGAACGGCGCGTGGAAGCGCTCCTCGCCGTGGCTGAACACGATGTCGACGCGGCCCGGCGCGGCGTCCGGCGCGATGCGCAGGTCGATGAACAGGTAGTTCGGATTGGCCACGCGCGACACCGACTCGATGCGCACGCTGCCCGCGGACGCGTCGCCGATCTGCGGCGCGGCGTCGGCGATGCGCGGGCCGTGCACCAGCAGCTGCAGCTTGTCGCTCTTCATGCCGACCCACCAGAACGCGGGCTCGATGCGTTCGATCTGGGCGGGCGTCGCGAGCGACGCGGGCGCGTCGTCGGCGTGGACCGCGGCGCCCAGCGAGCTGGCGGCGATCAGGACGGCGGCGGAGAGTTTGCGGGGATGGTGCATCGGGAAGATCTTTGGGTTCTCAGCGCGCGACGAAGACGACGGCGCTGCGTTCGGGCAGGACGAAGGCGCCGGTCGCGTCGTCGACACGGGCCTCCTTGGCGATCCGGGCGTCGGCCGCGTGCGGGCCGAGGTGGACGGGATGCAGCCGCCAGCGGCGGCCGCGCAGTTCAGGCAGGCTCAACGCGTGCGGCTGCTTGTCGGCGTTGAGGACGACCAGCACCGCGCCGAACTTCGCGCCGGCCAGGCCGCGGCCGTCGATCAGCTCGGCGACCACGCTGGGCTCCTGCGCCGGACCGCTGGCGGGAAAGCTGATGCGCCGGCGCACCTCGGCTGCGGTTGCAAGATGGAACAGGGACGTGCTCGCGCGGATGCGCAGCAGGTCGCGGAAGGCGTCGCGCGTCCAGGCGATGTCGGCCGGCGTCGGCTTCAACGAGGCGTTGGCCAGCAAGGGACGCTCGACATCCCACAGCGCGCCGTTGTCCGGCTTGGGCGGCAGGCCGGCGCCGAAGCCGTTGTCGGCGGCGGTCCAGTCGAGGCGGTTGAACCAGTCGCCGGAGTCGAAGCTGTTCTTGTCGAAGGACTTCGAGCGCAGCAGGTCGACGCCCGCGTGGAAGTACGCGACGCCCTGGCTGAACGCGACGACCGCCGCGCCGAGGATCTGCACGCGCGCCCGGTCGGCGCTCGAGGTGGCCAGCGGCAGCTTCAGCAGGTCGTTGTCGAACAGCGTCTGGTTGTCGTGGTTCTCGACGTAGTTGACCGCCTCGCCCGGCGCGCTCGCGTAGCCCGCGGGCTGGTTGCCGTACGGGATGTCCTCGAACCTCGACGCCTGGCCGCGCCAGGTCGTCAGCGTCATGTCGCGCACCGAGCCGGCGAGGCCGACGCGGATCATGTCGGCGGCGTCCAGCAGGTCCTCGCGGGTCTCGCGTTTTCCAACTTCACTGGACTCGTTCGGGTCGTAGTATTCGCCGTTGATCCAGCCCTGGTCGGCGCGCAGGTGCGAGCTGTCGGTGGACGAGCCGCCGCGCACCGCGTCGCGCGCGCGGTCGCTGAACGTGCCGATGCCCGTGCCGTTGAGCGACAGCTGCGACGCCTGCACGAAGCGCGCGCCGTCGGCGACCTCGCCGAAGTTCCAGCCCTCGCCGATCAGCGGGATCTCGCGGCCGGTCGCGGCCTTCAGGCTGCGCTGCAGCGCCTCCATCACGGCGCGCGGCTGGTGGCCCATCAGGTCGAAGCGGAACGAGTCGACGTGGTACTGCACGGCCCACTGCGTCACCGAGTCGACGAGCAGCTTGCCCATCATCAGGTTCTCGGTGGCGGTGTTGTCGCAGCAGGTCGAATGCGCGATCCGGCCATCGGCGTCGAGTCGCTGGTAGTAGCCCGGCACGATGCGATCGAGCACGGACTGCGCGTGCTGGCCGGCGGCGGCCGTGTGGTTGTAGACGACGTCCATGCCCACGCGCAGTCCCGCGCGATGCAGGCCCTGCACCATCGCGCGGAACTCGCGCACGCGCACCGCGCCGTCGTTCGCGTCGGTCGAATAGCTGCCTTCGGGCGCGTTGTAGTGGAACGGGTCGTAGCCCCAGTTGAAGCAGTCGCCGGCCGCGCCCGCGACGACCGCGGCCTGCTGCGTCTCGTCGGCCGGACCGCCCGAGATCGTGGGCGTGGTGCAGCCGCGCTCGGGCACGCTGGCGATGTCGAACACCGGCAGCAGGTGGACGTCGGTCAGCCCCGCCTGCGCCAGCTCGCGCAGGTGGCGCATGCCGGCGCTGTTCGCGTCGGTGAACGCGAGGTACTTGCCGCGATGCGCCGCGGGCACGCTCGCGTCGCCGATCGAGAAGTCGCGCAGGTGAAGCTCGTAGATCGCCATGTCAGTCGAGCGGCGCACCGTCTTCGGCGCGGCGTCGCGGCGCCAGGTCGGCGGCGCCAGCGAAGAGTCGTCCAGCGTGCCGATGTAGCTGCGGCGCGAGTCCGCGTTCAGGCTGATCGAGTACGGGTCGGTGACGCGGTTGCGCACGAGGCCGGTGCCGGGCACGAAGACGTCGACGAGGTATGCGTAGTAGCCGCCGGCCAGACGCGCGGGCGACTGGCCGCGCCAGGCGCCGGTGGCGTCGTCGCGCGCCATGTCGACGACGGCGGTCGCGGCGCCTTCGGCGCTCGGGTAGACGCAGGCGCGCACGGACTGCGCCGTCGGCGCCCAGACCGCGAAGCGCGTCGCCCGGGGCGTCAAGGTCACGCCGAGATCGTCCAGCCCGGCGGCCTCCGCGAAGGCGTCGTCCAGCGCGCCGGCGATCTGCAGGGCGCTCGCATCGAGCACGCGCCCTTGTTCATCCTCGCGCACGACGAGCGCCTGCCCGCGCAGCGCGCGCGCCACGCGCGCGGGATCGGACGCGCGCAGCAACGCGCCCGCGGCGACGTACTTGAAGCGCTGCGCGAGCCCAGCGGGCACCTCGTCGGCGACGACAGCCAGCGCCTGCGTGTCATCCGCGCCGCTCACCGGCTCGCCGAGCTTCGCGACCAGCGCGGCGCGTGCCGAAGACACCAGCACATAGCGGCCCGGCGCCGGCGCCGCGGGCCAGCGGATCAGCGACCGCGACAGCCACACCGCGCGCGCCGGCACGCCGCCGTCGGACGCCGCCGGCGCCAGCGTCGTCGCAAATTCCGGAGCGTCGCACGCCGCGGCGGCTGCCGGCTCGGCAGCCGCCGCGGAAGCGGCGCCGGCGACGAGCAGGGCGCCCGCCGCCGCCCTCGCACAAGTGATCGTCATCCGCTTGACGTAGTTTTGCTTCACAAGCGTGTTGTCTCGTTATTCTCAGGAAAGAATGCTACATGTTATTTCAATGCCGCTGGAATTGTGCGCATGGGTTTCCCTCATCAGGCATGGCGCCATGTTGGCTTTATGATGTACTTTGACTACAACAAATGACAACACGGAGACAAGCCGTCATGACGTTCCTCAGCCGCGCCCTGCCCGCGACATTCGCGCTCGCCTGCTCGCTCCTGCTGGGCGCCTGCGCCGGCGGGCCGGGCGTCGACGTGTCCGCCGTCCGCCAGGTGCCGCAGGCCGCGCCGCTGCCCGATGGCTGGGAACACGGCGCGTTCATGGAAGTCTTCGTGCGCGGCTACCAGGACAGCAACGGTGACGGCGTCGGCGACCTGCGCGGCCTCACGCGGCGCCTCGACTACCTGCAGGCGCTGGGCGTCAAGGGCCTGTGGCTGATGCCGGTCACCGCGAGCGGCGACCACGACCACGGCTACGCGGTGACCGACTACCGCGCGATCGAGCCCGCCTACGGCACGCTGGCCGACTTCGACGAACTGGTGCGCCAGGCGCATGCGCGCGGCATCGGCATCGTGATCGACTACGTGATCAACCACAGCTCCGGCAAGAACCCGCTGTTCGTGCAGTCGGCATCGGGCAAGACCAACCCGTGGCGCGACTGGTACGTGTGGGAAGACGCCAAGCCCGCGGGCTGGTCGATCTTCGACCGCGACCCCTGGGTCATGACGTCCAATGGCGCCTACTTCTCGCAGTTCGACGACGCGATGGCCGACTTCAACCTGCGCAATCCCGCCGTCGTCGCCTACCACCTGGACAGCCTGCGCTTCTGGCTCAACCACGGCGTCGACGGCTTCCGCATCGACGCCGTCGGCCACCTGTTCGAGAACGGACCACAGGGCTGGAGCCTGCAGCCCGAGAACTACACGTTCATGGGCAAGCTGAGGCGCGAGCTCGACATCGACCACCCGCACGTGATGGTGTGCGAATCGCCCGGCGACCCGATCGGCTTCGCGGCACAGAGCGCCTGCGGCTCGTCGTTCGCGTTCGGCCACAGCGACGCGCTGGTGAAGGCGGGCCGCGGCGACGAGAAGGCGATCCACGACGTCGCCGACTACTTCACGACGGCGCCCGACACGATGGCCACGATGGTGTCCAACCACGACCACTTCGCCGGCAAGCGCCTGTGGGACGCGATGGGCGGCGACCCGGCGCGCGTGCGCGTCGCGGCCGCGGCCTACCTACTCCAGCCAGGCACGCCCTACGTCTACTACGGCGAGGAACTGGGCATGTCGGCCGCGGCCACCGACGACCCCGACGGCAAGCTGCGCGGCCCGATGAGCTGGACCGCCACCGGCGGCTTCAGCAGCGGCATGCCGTACCGGCCCGCGTCGACCAACGTCGCCACCAACAACGCCGCGGCCGAGCTCGCCGACCCGGACTCGATG
>Ga0302314_10019005_pt1 | contig 11436 bp, 9 predicted proteins | sample III_Palsa_N2_3_FD_200533 | JGI IMG/M metagenome (GOLD analysis project Ga0302314, IMG submission 200533) | Peat permafrost microbial communities from Stordalen Mire near Abisko, Sweden - III_Palsa_N2_3 | ecosystem: Environmental > Terrestrial > Soil > Palsa > Peat permafrost | place: Sweden... | reverse complement strand
CGTTCAGGGTGACCGCCCGGGGCGTCCCCTCGCGCAGGACTACTTCGCGTTCCACTGGCTCCCCGTGGAACACGATGTCCCGCTCTTTCGCCGTCAGCTCACGGAACGGAACGTCAAGGCGCACGCCGAGCTGCCCCGCGACGTAGCGCGACAGGCGCCGGCCACCGGAGTTCCAGGGCAGCACTGCTCCCTGCTCGATGCTCTTGTCCTCATCCGGCACCAGGGTCTCGGTGTCGACCTCGACGCGCTCTCCCGTCCCGTCGCAGGCCGGGCAGGCACCGTAGGAGTTGAACGAGAACGACTCGGCCCCTGGGTGGGTGAACCGCACGCCGCACACGGGGCAGGTGATCTCCATGCCCTGCGTCGAGACACTGGGCGCGACCGGGTGACCGTTCGGGCAGATGTGCGTGCCCAGCCGCGACATGATCAGCCGCAGCACGTTGAGCACCTCGCTCATCGTCCCGACGGTGCTGCGCACCCCAGGAATGGGCGGCCGCTGGCGCAGGGCGAGCGCGGCGGGCAGGTGATCGATGCGGTCGGCGTCCGGCCGCTGCGACTGGCTCAGCCGTCGGCGGCTGTAGGTTGACAGGCCCTCGAGGAAGCGCTGCATGCCCTCGGCGTAGAGGGTTCCCATGGCCAGCGAGCTCTTGCCCGAGCCAGACACCCCGGCAACGGCCACGACACACCAGAGGGGGATATCGACGTCGAGGTCCCGCAGGTTGTTGTGCCGGACGCCGCGCGCCTCGATGGCCGCGGGGAGCCGGGCCGTCCAGGCGGCCGCGGCCGCGGCAGGGGTCGATCGGGCCATGCGGTCATGCTACGTCGCGGCCCGGCGCTCTTCCCGGATTGCCCCTTTCTGCAGGCTCCAGGCGGAGGATGATGGCACCGATGCCTGAGGAAGTGAGCGTGGAGGATTCCCCTGTAGCCGAGGCTCCGGTCGGTGCCGCGGGTCGACGTGAGCCGGCCGCATCCGGCCCGGATGTACGACTACTACCTGGGCGGGCACTTCCTCTAAGCACCCACTAGCGGCGTGGGCTAGCTATCGACCGGGCCGTCGCTAAATCATCTGGGGCTGGCCTGGTCGAGTCGTCTACCTGGCGTCATGACTCGACCGCCGCTATATAGCTCCAGGCGAGAGAAGGCCAGCCGCCCGAACTCATCGATGGTGCTGGCCCGCACGGTCATGCAGACGCGAGTGCCGCGCGGCGAGCAAGGCCAGGCCGCGCGGGTCGGGACTGCGGCGTCAGGCGGGGCTTTCCTTAATGGTCGTGAACCCCCGGAACTTGCCGTTGAGCACCCGCCCGGCCACGGCCAGCAGGTCAGCCTCGGAGAACGGCTTCTCCACCAGGGCCACGCCCGGGTCCAGCCTGCCCTGGGAGGCAAGGACAGGGCGGCCATAGCCGGACATGAAGACCACCTCGATCTCCGGCTTGATCGCCCGCATCCTCTCCGCGACCTCCTTGCCGAGCATGTGCGGCATGACCACGTCGGTGACCAGCAGGTGAATCTCGCCCGCGTGGCCGGCGGCGATGCCAAGGGCCTCCAGGCCGTTCGCGGCGGTGATCACCTGATAGCCGTTACGGGCGAAGATCCGCCTGGTCACCTCGCGCAAGGCTTCCTCGTCCTCGACGACCAGGACTGTCTCCCCCTCAGGCGCCCGCCGGTAAGAAGGCACGGGCTCCGCAACCGGGGCGGCTGGCTCTGCGGTGACGGGCAGCGTCATGGTGATGGTCGTGCCGTGGCCGGGCTCGGAGTAGATCCGGATGTCCCCGTCGGCCTGCGTGAGGATCCCGTAGACGGTAGCCAGGCCGAGCCCGGTTCCGCCGCCATCCGACTTAGTCGTGAAAAACGGCTCGAATACGTGCTCGATGACATCGGCGGGCATCCCGGTACCGGTGTCGCTGACCCGCAGCCGCACGTTCCGGCCCTGCCGCGCCTGGGATCCCCCGGCAACGGTGTCAGCGTCCACGGTGACATTGCCGGTGTCGATGGTCAGCGTCCCGCCCGTCGGCATGGCGTCGCGGGCGTTGACCGCGAGATTCACCAGCACCTGCTCAAGCTGGCCAGGATCGGCCAGCACCGGCCACAGGTCGCCGGCAAGCGAGGTGACCAGCTTGACGTGCTCGCCGAGGGTCCGGCGCAGCAGCTCCTCCACCGAGGTGATGACCGTGCCCAGGTCGAGGACCTGCGGCCGGATCACGTCGCGCCGGGCGAAGACGAGCAGCTGGTGAGTGAGTCCGGCCGCCCGCTCGGCGGCCTTCTTAACCTGCACCAGGTCAGCGCCCGCCGATTCCAGGTGTGAAGCCGGCTCCGGGCCGGCCACGGCCATGGCCGCAGCGACCTCCTCCGAGACGAAGGAAACGTAGTTGAGGATCACCGCGAGCAGGTTGTTGAAGTCGTGCGCGACCCCGCCGGCAAGCTGGCCGAGACTCTCCAGACGCTGGGACTGCGCCCGCAACCGCTCCTTCCGCTCCAGGATCTCCCGGACGTCGCGGCGGGAGGCGTCGTCCGTCACCTCAGACTCCTCCAGGGCCTCCCGGCCCGCCACGGACTGCCCATTTCCTGTCGGCTTGACCATGTGGATCATCTCCAGACTTGACCGGAAGGCGTACCGCCGCGCTGAACAGCCGGTCAGCACGGGACGAATTCGGGACAAAGCGGTGATCTTACCGCCTTGAACCCCCAAGCGGCCGTGCGCAGGCCGCCAAGCCATGCCGCTCCATTCGGTTACTAAAAGTAAATAGTAACATACGTTAAGTGACCAACAACTACCTGACCTGCGTTCTAACGCTTCCCGGAGACGAGAGCCGGCGCGCGGTCCTGTCCTGCTGGCGGCGGGTACCGCCCGGCCCCATCTCGCCCCGCAGCCACGGGCCGAACCCCCGCCGCGTAAGCGGGTCCGTCGCGCCTGAGACTTCCCAGTCATCGGCCCACGCACCCCGACCAGGCACCGGCCGCACCCGTCGTACTCCGTCGTCAGCATGTCTTCCATGATGCCCCGTACCATCCCGCACCATCCTCTATGTGTGGATAGCGGAAGCATCCGGGCGGGAAGAACCATTACGCCGCCGACCGGGAGGTCGCGGACAAGGTGCTCGCGGGCGCGCCGTCGGCGCGCACCGGGCCGCGCGAGAACCGTGCTTTCCTCGGGCGCGCGGTCGGGTTCCTGGCGGCCGAGGCCGGCGTCAGGCAGTTCCTTGACATCGGCAGCGGCCTGCCGACCACGGACAACGTGCACGAGGTCGCCCAGCGGATCGCGCCGTCGTCCCGGGTCGTGTACGTCGACAATGACCCGCTGGTTCTCGCGCACGCGCGAGCGCTGCTCACCTCCTCGCCGGAGGGCCGCACCGCCTACATACAGGCCGACCTGCGGGACCCGGCGGCGATCTTGTCCGATCCCGCCACCAGGGACGTCCTCGACTTCAGCCAGCCCGTCGCGCTGATACTGGCGGCCATCTTGCATTTCATCCCGGACGAGTTCCGGCCCGCGGAGATCCTGGCCGCCCTGCTCGACGCCCTGCCGTCGGGCAGCTACCTGGTCGCCTCCCAGGTATCCATGGAAGACAATCCGGTGCTGATCGGCAACGCGATGAGCGCTTACCGCGCCGCCGGGCTTCCGGCTCAGGCCCGGGACTCCGGTGACTTCGCCCGGCTCGCGTTCGCCGGCCTGGACCTGGTGCCGCCGGGCGCGGTCCTGGTGTCAGAGTGGCGACCGCGATCGGAGGCACCGCGCCCCGCCCCGGCCGAACTGAGCCTGTACGGGGGCGTGGGCCGCAAGCCCTGAAGCGCTAGGGCTTGCGCGCGACGCCCGCGTTGGCGCCGACTTCCCGCGCGCCCGGCTGGTGGCCGCTGCCCGGAGCCGGGCGCCATTGCGGCAGCAGGACGACGCCCGGCGCCACCAGCTCGAGCCCGTCGAAGACGAGGTGCCCGAAATCGTGGGAACTCCGCGGCGCGATGCGCACCCCGCCAGCTTCGATGATGCCGATCACGACGTCCGCTTCCTCTTGGCTGCCGTACTCGGTACTGCCGTGCGACGCGACCACGTAGCTGCCTGACGGCAGCGCGTCCACCAGCTTGCTGATGATCCACGCCGGGTCGTCCTCGGGCAGCAGGAAGTGAACGATGGCCGCGAGGATCAGCCCGATCGGCCGGGTGAAGTCCAGCGTGTCCCGCGTCACCGGGTCGTTGAGTATCTTCTCCGGCTCCCGCAGGTCCGCGTGGATGTAGGCGCACTTGCCGGCCGGCGAGCTGGTGAGCAGCGCCCGCGCGTGCGCGAGCACGAGCGGGTCATTGTCCGCGTAGACCACGCGGGCCGCCGGGTTGACGGCCTGCGCGACCTCATGCACGTTGGCGACGGTCGGCAGCCCCGAGCCGATGTCGAGGAACTGGTCGATCCCGGCTTCTTCCGTCAGGTACCGGACGGCGCGGCCGATGAACTTCCGGTTCTCCCGGGTGGAGATGCGCATCGCGGGCCACGCGGCGAGTACCTGGTCGGCGACCACCCGGTCAGCGGCGAAGTTGTCCTTGCCGCCCAGCATGTAATCGTAGATCCTGGCCGCGTGCGGCCTAGTGACGTCGATCTCGGGCGGAATCATGTCCGTTTCCGGTCGATTTGGGGCAGGCACAGCCCGAGCGTACTACGCGTGGACGGCCTTGCCGTGCTTAAACGCGGCGTGGAGAGGTACGAGCCGGGAATTATGCGCTCGCGCACGCGTTATGATTGCGGAGGCACCAGAGAATCGAGCCGGTCACCCGGCGACGGCTTCCCCGGTGCCGCGGTCACCACCCCACCCGACGGCGGCTCTAGGTCCACATGAGACGCTGGCGGTCGCCAGCTGCGTCGATCCTCGGAGATCCGCAAGCCGGCTCGGTGCCCGAAGCAACAGGCCCGCCGCCTGGGACGTTCTTCGCCCCGTCCGCGGGACTGAGCGGCATGCAGCCGCGGCCTCTATGGCCCGGTCGCGCAGAGGAGGAGTTTGTGGCTCGAGCAGGCCAGCGCCAGAAGGGCGCTCGCCGTACCGCCCCGCGGAATCAGCAGCGCCGCGTCCGCAACCGCGGCGACGTCGTCGCGGAGCTCTCCCGGACCGCCCGTGAGGTTGAGGCGGCCGCCCGGAGCGGCCGGGTGACGCCCGCCGTCCGGACGAAGTTCCAGGCCGTTGCCTTGCTGCTCCGGGACGAGCGCGCTCGCGTCCTGGCCGCGGCCGCGAGCGGCAGCCGCCGGGCTGAGCAGCTCAAGCGCCTGGACGGTGTCGCGGCCATCCTCGCGGCGACCGCCGTCCGCGACGCTGGGCTGCTGGCGCTGCTCGCCGATGATTCCGGTATCTCCGACGCGGCCGGGGCGCTCAAGCGGGAGATGATGCGGGACCTCGGCATTGAGTCGGCGCCCCAGGAGATCAAGCCGGCGGAAGCCGCGGCCCCTCCGGCCAGCACGGAGACGCAGGTCGTGCCCCAGTCGGTGATCTCCCGGCGGCTGGCCAACCCCTTCCTCGCCCCCGACTTCTCCGCCGCTCCGCAGCAGGCCTCCCGTCCGCGCCGCCTGGCCGGCTGGGAACTGCTCGGCCCGCTGCTCAGCTCCTTCGAACGGGCCGGAGGGGGAGCCTCGGCATGTATGGCGCTCCCCGGGCCGACGGCCCGGTTCACCCCGGCGGGCTCGGAGCTGATGCCGCACCAGGGGCAGCTGGTCGCCGCGGCCGCCGCCGGTCACCGGACGTTCCTGCTGGCCGATGAGCCGGGTCTGGGCAAAACGGCACAGGCGCTGCTCGCCGCGGAAGCGGCGAACGCCTACCCGCTGCTCGTCGTCGTGCCGAACGTCGTCAAGACCAACTGGGCCCGCGAGGCGGCGCGCTGGACACCGCACCGCCCGGCCACCGTGGTGCAAGGCGACGGGGACAATGTCGACGGCTTCGCCGACATCGTCGTGCTCAACTACGAGGTACTCGACCGCCACGTGAAGTGGCTCGGTGATTTCGGCTTCCGCGGCATGGTGGTGGACGAGGCGCACTTCATCAAGAACAAGACCTCGCAGCGCTCGCGGCACGTGCTCGCGCTGTCCGACCGCATCCGGTCCCGTACGGTTCGGCCCCTGCTGATGGCGCTGACCGGCACCCCGCTGATCAACGACATCGAGGACTTCCGGGCGATCTGGCAGTTCCTCGGCTGGATCGACGAGAGCAAGCCTCTCGACGCGCTGGCGGGCGCGCTTGAGGACACCGGCCTGACGCCCGCCGAACAGGGCTTCTACGCCGCGGCGCGCCAGTGCGTGATCGACCTCGGCATCGTCCGCCGGCGCAAGATCGACGTAGCCGCCGACATTCCCGCCCGCCGCATCGCTGACCTCCCGGTCGAGCTGGACGGACAGATCGGCCGGTCGATCCGGGCGGCGGAGCGGACCCTCGCCCGCCGGATGGTGGCGGCGTACGAGAGAGCGATAGCGAACCGGTCCTCCGGCGCCGGCGTCGAAGGCATCGACTACGACCTGGTCCGCCGGGTGGCCCGGTCGGAGCTGAAGGACGCGACGACCGCGCGGTCGGGCGAGAACGTGTTCACCATGATGCGGCGCATTGGCCAGGCGAAGGCCGACCTGGCCGCGGACTACGCGGCGCAGCTAGCCCGCAGTACCGGCAAGGTCGTCTTCTTCGCCAAGCACATCGATGTGATGGACGCGGCCGAAGAGACCTTCGCCCGGCAGGGGGTGCGCTTCTCGTCGATCCGCGGCGATCAGACGCCCTCGGTCCGGCAGGCGAACATCGACGCCTTCGTCAATGACCCGGACGTCGCGGTCGCGGTGTGCTCGCTGACCGCGGCCGGCGTGGGCCTGAACCTGCAGGTCGCGTCGAACATCGTGCTGGCCGAGCTGTCCTGGACTAACGCGGAGCAGACTCAGGCCATCGACCGCAGCCACCGCATCGGGCAGTCCGAACCGGTCACCGCGTGGCGCATCATCGCCGCGCAGACCATCGACACCCGGATCGCCGAGCTGATCGACAGCAAGGCCGGGCTCGCCGCCCGGGCCCTGGACGGGTCCGACGAGGAGGTCTCCTCGTCGTCCAGCGTGCAGCTCGACGCGCTAGCCGCTCTCCTGACCGATGCCCTGCTGGCGTCCGGATAGGATCACGCCCCGAGTTCCTGACCTGCGATTCAGGCTGGACGCGGTCAGATCCAGCCGTTTCGCAGGGCCACCGCGTAAGCTTCGGCCCGGTTCTCAGCGCCGGTCTTCTGGATCGCGGCGGAGAGGTAATTCCGCACCGTGCTGGCGGACAGGTGAAGCTGCTGGGAGAGGGCGCGGATCGTGGGGCCGCCAGCGCTAGCGCGCAGCACCTCCTGTTTCCGCTCGCTGAGCGGGTTCGGGGTCAGGTCGAGGGCGCTCACGGCCAAGTCCGGGTCGATAATCAGGGCTCCGGCGGCCATCCGGCGGATGGCATCGACCAGTTCGGGGACCGGGCGGTCCTTGATCATGAACCCCCGGGCCCCGGTGTCCATGGCTTGGCGGACATAACCTGGCCGGCCATAGGTGGTCACGACCATAATGCGGGTCGGCAGCCGCTTGGCCGTACACGTTCGCAGCACATCGAGCCCGGACAGGCCAGGCATCTCGATGTCCAGCAGGGCCACGTCGGGCCGGAGCCGGCACAGCAGCTGCAGCGCCTCCTCGCCGTCACCGGCCTGGCCGACCACCTCAATGTCGGCCTCCATCGAGAGCAGCGCGGCCAGGGCATTCCGCATCATGACCTGTACGTCGTCAACATCTTCGTGCCATCGCCGCTCGACGCGGACCGCGATACCCGCGGCGCGCAGCGCCGCCTCTCCGGCTCGCAGCTGATCGTCCAGGCTCATGGTCCGGTAACCACTCCGTCGTCCTCCGCTTCCAGGTTCATCGCCGGGTCGCGCAGCCGGCCGGCGCACGGCCGCAGCAGGCCGCGGATGCTGGGCGCGATGACGCGCCGGAGGTCCTCGTCTGGACCGATGACGATGACCTGGCCGACGTTTCCGCCCGGTTCCGGGGCCAGGTCGGCGGCCAGGGAGTTACCGCCGCCGTCAGTGGCGAAGGGGATCCAGTCGGCGCAGGGCGCGTCAGGTCAATCCTGTCCACCTGGCCGTCGGACAGCTGGTATAGAGCGGCCAGTTCCGCTGGAAGCCGCCGCCCGATCGCCGCTTCGGCCGCGGACACCAGCTCATCCCAGGCCTGCCGTACTTCCCGGATGATCTCCTCGCCATCCGTACCCGGCATGCTGGCCGTGGCTCCCGCCCCGCCGAGCGGCGTGCAGTCGCGAGACAACGCTATCGACTGGACAGCCGCATTTAACAACCGCTTACAATCGGACCGTGACTGACGCCGGCAAGAAAGGCGATCGAACGTCTGGGAGAAGAGCGTCGCGGTGGTGATCAGGGCGGCGGCCAGCGGCAAGTACCGGCCGTCGCTGATCACCCCGAACCGCGTGGCGGTTCTTCCGGCACCCAGAGGGCGATCACCGTGCTTCCCGAGTGATTGACCCAGAGCACGACGTCGTTGTCGCTCATCCCGTTGATGTATCCGCTGGAGCCGCTGCCCATGTCGCTCTCGGTCCGATAGAGCAGGCGGCCGCGCGGGTTGACCCCGGGTGCGTAGGCCAGCCACTTCATCAGCCTGTCGCCGTTAGCCTGGCCCGTTCCTGAGGCGCAGGTGAAGGTCCGGCCGTCTGGGCTGACCGCCAGCGGGTTCTCGAGGTCACAGCCGTACTTGTCTCTCCCGGAGGAACGGCTCTGGTCTGTCCATACGACCCGGCTGTCCGCCGCCAGGCTGCTGCCCTTGGCGGTCACGTCGAGGTAAGCAGGACCGCGGACTCGGCAGACTGGGCAGTGGCCCGCTGGCCTGGCAGCCCGGGGGATGTCCGCGTGCCTTCCCCGCTGAGCGAGGTGGCGACCGCGTGATCGCGGTGGCCGCGCCTGGCCTGGTCCCGAAGCGCGTTGCGGCAGCGGTTGAGAACCGCCGAGCGGGTGTAGACCAGCGCGTTGGCCGGGTCGGCGAGGCGGTGCCAGTTCCGTCACTTCCGCGCCGGTACCGGTGTCCACAATGTCCACGAGCCACAGACACCGCCGGAAGGGATCCGGTTGCTTCCATTCAGCTACGTCCTGGGACGTTTCCGCGTGCATCCCAAAGTACGGGAAGCGGCGTGTTTCTGGCCTGGCGTTAATGCGTTGATTCGCGGTGAAGGCGCGGCCTAGGGTCGCTCCATGGCGATCACGGTCCGGACGGTGCGGAGCGACGAGGATTACGCCGCCTGGCGGCAGGTCCGCCTGGCGGTGGTGCCGGGCGAGCGGGCGGACTCGGCCGCGGACCTGCGCGCGCAGGCGGGTCCGCGGCACCAGTTCCTGCTCGCCGAGGTGGACGGCGTGCTGGTCGGCTCGGGGGTCGTCGGCCAGTCCGACCTGGCCAGCTCGGGCGCGGTGGCGGCGCGGGTTCTGCCGGGCAGACGGCGTCAGGGCGCCGGCACGGCGATCTTGCGGGTGCTGGCCGAGCGCGCGGCCGCGATGGGATTCGGCGTGGTGGGCAGCAATGTCGAGGATCCCGGCTCGGTCCGCTTCGCCGAGCGCTATGGCTTCCGTGAGGTAGACCGGGAGGTCGAGCAGGTCCGCGCGATCGGTGACGAGCCGGCCCCGCGGGTCCCGGACGGCGTCGTGATCGTCCCGGTCGCTGAGCGGCCCGGGCTCTGGCGCGCGGCTTACCAGACCGTGGGCGCCCAGGCATTCCAGGACATGGCCACGATCTCGCCGCTTGATATCAGCCTGGAGCAGTGGGAGCGGGACTGGATCACCGACCCGGGCGCCATGTTCGTCGCCCTGGCCGGCGCCGACGGCGAGGTGATCGGCTGCGCCGGGCTGCGGCCCGACAGCGATGACCCGGGGCGGGCCGAGCACGCGCTCACCGCGGTGCGCCGGGACTGGCGCCGCCGCGGTGTCGCGGCCGCGCTGAAGCGCACCTCCCTGGCCTGGGCGGCAGCCCACGGAGTGCGCGAGGTCTACACCTGGACCCAGCGCGGCAACCAGGACATGCGGGCACTGAACACGCACCTCGGCTTCGTGACCCGCACCGAGAGCCTCAGCATGCGGGCCAGCCTGCCGCTGACCGGGCTGTCCTGACTCAGATTTCGCCTGGTGACGACGGTCACGCGCCCGGCACTAGCTGCTCCCCGCCGTCGATGGCGTAGGTCGCCCCGGTGACCGCGGTGTTGGCCATCAGGTCCACGGCCAGCCGGGCCGACAGCCCGGTGTCAACGAAGCCGGCCGCGATGAGGTTGACCCGGACCGGCGCCACCTCGGCCGCCAGGTTGGCGATCAGGGCGGGCAGCGCGGCGTTGAACGCGGCCATGAGCGACAGGCCGGGTCCCCGGGTGCATGAACAGCAGCGTGCCCCCGGGCCGCACCCGGCCGACGGCGTGCCAGGCGACCTCGATGGCCAGCCACAGGTGCCCGTCGAAATCGCGGATCGCCCGCTCGTGGTCGAGGTCGGCCCAGGAGCGCGTAGTACGGGCCGGGGCCAGTGACCATCACGTGGTCGACCGGTCCCCGCAGGCCGGCGAAGAACGACCCGAGGACGGCCGGGTCGGTGGCGTCGAAGGCGGCGACGTCGCGCGCGCCGACGTCAGCCGCGGCCTGCTTGAGGTGCTCGGCGTTCCGGCCGGTCAAGATCACCTCCGCGCCCTCCTCGCGGGCCCGGCGGGCGGTTTCCAGTCCCATGCCGGCGCTGCCGCCGATCACGATGACGGTCTGCCCGGCCAGTTCCGGTTCGCGGGTCATGACGTTACCTCCGGGGTTCGGGCGGGTGCGGGCGCAGCCGGCGTCAGGCGCTCACACCCTCGAACCCTCGCAAGCGGGAGCAGCGGATCGCGCCCGTGGGAAGCCCTGGCGCGACCGGCGGCCAGCGGTGCGACGGTGGAACGCACCGGGACCTGGTCCGGGAGAGGAGCCGCGATGACCAGCTTGCCCATCGGCGACTATGCGCTGCTATCGGACTGCCGCTCGGGTGCGCTGGTCAGCCGGGCCGGCTCGGTGGACTGGCTCTGTTTCCCCCGGTTCGACGCGCCGGCCGTATTCGCCCGCGTCCTTGACGCCGACGGCGGCCATTTCGCGATCAGCCCGGCCGGCGACTTCCAGGCCAGCCGCGCGTACGTCGACCAGACCATGGTCCTGCGGACCACCTTCCGGGCGGAATCGGGCACCGCCGTGCTGACCGACGCCCTGGCGATCGGCCGCGACGACCGCGGCCACGACCTCGGCGCCGGGTCGCCGGGAGTGCTGATGCGCCAGCTGCGGTGCACCGAAGGGGAAATCGGCGTCGACGTCAGCTACGCGCCCCGTCCGGAATACGGCCTGGTCTACCCGATCCTCGAGGCGGTCACCGGCGGCGTCGCCGCCCGTGGCGGTGCCAGCCGGCTCCTGCTCTCCGCCCCGCCCGGCTTT
>Ga0302314_10019004_pt1 | contig 11436 bp, 5 predicted proteins | sample III_Palsa_N2_3_FD_200533 | JGI IMG/M metagenome (GOLD analysis project Ga0302314, IMG submission 200533) | Peat permafrost microbial communities from Stordalen Mire near Abisko, Sweden - III_Palsa_N2_3 | ecosystem: Environmental > Terrestrial > Soil > Palsa > Peat permafrost | place: Sweden... | reverse complement strand
CTCGCCCATGCCAAGGGCAAGGGGGAGCTACACACGCTCTATATCTCTCCCTTGAAGGCGCTGGCGACGGACATCCGCCGCAACCTCGAGACGCCGATCGCGGAGATGCAGCTGCCGGTGCGGGCCGAGAGCCGGACCGGCGACACGCCGCAGAGCCGGCGCCTGCGCCAGCGCGAGCGGCCGCCGGACTTCCTGCTGACCACGCCCGAGTCGCTGGCGCTCTTGCTGTCCTATCCCGATGCGGAGAAGTTCTTCGCCAACTTGCGCTGCGTCATCGTCGACGAGCTCCACACGTTTGCGACCTCCAAGCGCGGCCATCACCTGGCGCTGTGCCTCGCCCGGGTCGCGGCTCTGTCGCCGCAGGCGCGCTTCGTCGGCCTCTCCGCCACGGTCGCCGATCCACCGGAACTCGCGGACTATCTACGCCTGCGCGACAACGAGACGGTGGAGATCGTGCGCGGCGAACCCGGTGCGCCGCCCAGGGTCTCGATCATCGATGCGCAGGAGCGCCTGCCGTGGGGCGGCCACATGGGCCAGCACGCCGTGCCCGAGATCTACAACATCATCCGCCAGCACAAGACCTCGATCGTGTTCGTGAACACGCGCGCCCAGGCCGAGCTCACCTTCGACGGCCTGTGGCGCATCAACGACGAGAACCTGGCCATCGGGCTGCATCACGGGTCGCTGGCCATCGAGCAGCGCCGCAAGGTCGAGGCGGCGATGGCGGCGGGCAAGCTGCGCGCCGTGGTGGCGACCTCCTCGCTCGACCTCGGCATCGACTGGGGCAATGTCGATCTCGTGATCCAGGTGGGCGCGCCCAAGGGCGTGAGCCGCCTGATGCAGCGCATCGGTCGCGCCAACCACCGGCTCGACGAGCCGAGCCGCGCCATGATCGCGCCGGCCAACCGCTTCGAGGTGCTGGAGTCGCTGGCCGCCCTGGAAGCCATCGAGGCGCTCGAACTCGACGGCGATCCGGCGCGGCCGGCCTGCCTCGACGTGCTGGCCCAGCACATCGTCGGCACGGCGTGTGCCCAGCCGATCGACCGCGAAGCCTTCTTCCACGAGGTCCGCCGCGCCCAGCCCTACCGCGACCTGCCGCGCAAGGATTACGACGACACGTTCGATTTCGTGGCGACCGGCGGCTATGCGCTGGCCGCCTACGACAAATGGCACCGGCTGAAGGAGCTGCCGAACGGCCGCTGGATGCTGTCCTCGCCGATGGTGGCCAAGCAGTTCCGCATGAATGTCGGCACCATCGTCGAGCTGCCGCTGATCAAGGTGAAGCTCCGGCGCGGGCCGATGCTGGGCGAGGTCGAGGAGAGCTTCATCCAGGGGCTGGTGCCGGGCGACACCTTCGTTTTCTCCGGCCGGCTGCTGCGCTTCGAGGGGGTGAAGGAGCTGGTGGCGCAATGTTCGCTGGCGACCACGGGCGATCCCAAGGTGCCGGCCTATGGCGGCGGGCGGCTGCCGCTCTCGACCTTTCTCGCGGAGCGGGTGCGCGGCATCCTGCAGGATCCGTCGCGGCACCCGAAGCTGCCGGCGGAAGTGCGCGAGTGGCTGAACATCCAGCGCTGGCGCTCGGGCCTGCCGCGCGCCGACAAGCTCCTGGTCGAGGGATTTCCGCGTGGCAGCCGGCAGTTCATCGTCGCTTACTGCTTCGAGGGCCGCAACGCGCACCAGACACTCGGCATGCTGCTGACCCGTCGCATGGAGCGCATGGGGCTGAAGCCGCTGGGCTTCGTGGCGACCGATTATGTGCTGGGCATCTGGGGGCTGCGGCCGCCGACCGAAGCGCAACTCGAGGAACTGTTCGACGAAGACATGCTGGGCGACGATCTGGAGGCCTGGATGGACGAGTCGACCATGCTGCGACGTTCGTTCCGCAATGTCGCGGTGATCGCGGGGCTGATCGAGCGGCGCTTTCCGGGCGAGGAGAAATCGCGGCGGCAGGTCACCTTCAGCTCCGACCTGATCTACGATGCGCTGCGCAAGCACGAGCCCGATCACATCCTGCTGCGCGGCACGCGCCAGGACGCCGCGCACCAGTTGGCGGACCTGAAGCGCCTCGGCGACATGCTGCGCCGCGCCAAGGGCCGCATCGAATACCGACGGCTCGACCGCATTTCGCCGCTGGCCGTGCCGGTGCTGCTGGAGATCGGCCGGGAGCGGGTGCTCGACGGCACCGCGGACGACGAACTGCTCGACATTGCCGCACAGGAATTGATCGATGAGGCGACGCGGCTGACGTAAGCTCCTGTCCAAGAGGGGGAGAGATGGACGGGACTGCCGGACAAACGTTCGCGGCCCAGATCGCCGCGCACTGCGTTGCGCGGGAGGGATTTGCGCCGGGCGTTCCGCCGGAGGCGGCCGAGCTCAGCGGCGCCTGCGATATCGCCCTGACGCGCCTCAACTGGGGAACCTTGCACATCGTCTGTCTCGTGGACGGTGAGGCTCATCCCGGCAAGCAATTCGGCCTGATGCCGGGGCGTGTGCAGGAGATCGCCAAGGCCTGCCAGAAATATTCCGGCCGCATCAACCTCACCAAGATGCCGGCCATCGTCGAGATCGTGGAGATCGGCAAGGACGCGACATCCGACAAGGACCGCGCCCGGCTGCGCCACTATCGCCGTTCGTCCATCTTCTCGAAAGCCGTGGTGCTGGCGTCGGGTGTCGACGTGACGACGCGGGAGGTCTGGAACAATCGCTGGTCGCTCGGCAAACGAACCGCCGAGCGTGCGTTGCGTGCCGGTCCCGTCTCGCCGGCGGAGCTGCAGACGGCAATCGCCAAGAACTCCCTGCCGGTGCGACAGCTCAAGCCCGTGGTCACCTGGGTCATCCTTGCCTTGCTGGTCGCGGTCTTCGCACTCGAGCTCATGGTGGCCGACGGCAACCTCAGCAGCGCCACGCTGATCTCGCTCGGCGGCATCAACCAGAAGCTCGTCTTCGCCGGCGAATGGTGGCGTGCGATCGCGGCGACCGTGCTGCATGCCAACTTCAATCATCTCCTCGCCAACGGCATTTCGCTGATGATCGCCGGGGCGGCGCTCGAGGGCATGGTGGGACGGGTCTGGTTTGGCGCCATCTATGTCGTCTCGGCCCTGGCCGGCGCTGCGGCATCGATCTGGTTCGGCGCGACCTTTTTCGTTTCGGTCGGGGCGTCCGGCGCCATCCTGGGCGTCGCGGCCGCGGCCGCGGTCTGCGGTCTGGCGCGGCGCCGTCGGGATTTCGGCATGGAGGCGATGCGGCTGCTGATCAGCGTCCTCATTCCGACCCTGGGCATGGCCGTCTGGGGCGGCCCGGCGGAGGCTCACGTTGATCACTTCGCGCATTTCGGCGGGGCCATCGGCGGTGCGCTCACGGCTCTCCTGCTCCTGCCGGCCTGGAAGAAGACCGAGCCGCTGCCGGGCGCACGCCCGGTGGCGCTTGGCATCGTTGCGGTGGGATGCGTGGCTCTGGCTGCGGCCGTCGTCGAGGTATCGCTGCATCGCGCCGCCGACCAAGTCACGCTGGTGCCCGACAGCAGCCTGCCACGCGACCCGCGCCAGCGGGTCGAGCGCCTGTCCCAGCTCGTCGGGCAGTATCCCGGCGATCCTCGAACCTACTTCGCGGCCGGCGCGATACAGTGGCAAAGTCAGCAGCTCGCGGAGGCCGAGACCTCTTTCCGCAAGGCGCTCGCCCTTGACCGGACGCTGACACTTTATTTCCCACCAGGGCTCACTCTGCAGATGCGCGGCGCGCTTTCGGGTGTCCTGTTGATGGAGCACAAGGACAGTGAAGCGCATGACGTGGGCAAGCCGATCTGTGACTTGGCGCCGGACGACAAGCTGCTCGACGATCGCTTGAAGTCTTTGCGACAGGTTCTGTGTCGATAGGAGCAGGAGACGATGGATATTGGGCGTACATTGAAGGTGTCTGTCGAAAATGGCGCCGTACATGGCGTGATCGCCGCGGCCGCGACCGACAAGGGCACGATCTTTGAAGGCGCGGCGGGCGGCCTCAGGACCGACAGCGTGATCTGGATCGCCTCCATGACCAAGGCGATCACCGGCGCCGCGGCCATGCAGCTCGTCGAGCGCGGCAAGCTCTCGCTCGATGCGCCGGCGGCCGATGTCCTGCCGGAGATCGCGAAGAAGGAGGTGCTGGTCGGCATCGAGGCCGACGGCACGGTCAAGACGCGCCCGCCGAAGCGGCCGATCACCTTGCGTCATCTCCTGACGCACACCTCCGGCATGGGCTACGACACCTGGGATGCCGATATCTTCCGTTACGTGAAGGCCAAGGGTCCCTTCAAGCCGGCGACGATGGCGGCGCTCTCGACGCCGCTGTTGTTCGACCCCGGCGAGCACTGGGAATATTCGATCTCGATCGACTGGGCGGGCCTGATGGTCGAGGCCGTGAGCGGCAAGCGGCTCGACCGCTACATGACCGAGAACATTTTCGCACCGCTCGGCATGGCCGACACCGGCTTCGCCATCAGCCCGGGAATGCGGCCGCGCAAGGCGGCAGTGCATGTCCGCAAGGAGGGCGGCGGCTTCAGCCCGACCGATCACGAGCTCGTCCAGACCCCCGAAGTGTTCCAGGGCGGTGGCGCGCTTTATTCGACGGTGCCGGACTATCTCAGGTTCACGCGCGCATTGCTGATGGGCGGCGCGCCGATCCTCAAGGCCGCGACCGTGGCGGAGATGTTCCGCAACTCGATGAACGAGGGCGTGCTCTGCCGGCCGCTCAAGACGCAGATTCCCGGCCGCAGCACCGACATGGACTTCGTCGACGGCATGAAATGGGGCCTCACCTTCATGATCAATCCTGAGCCGTTCCCCAGCCGGCGGGCGGCCAACAGCCTGACCTGGGGTGGGCTTGCCAATTCCTACTACTGGATCGATCCGGCAAGGAAGGTCACGGGCGTGTGGGCCACGCAGCTCCTGCCGTTCTACGACGCCAAGGCCGTGGCGGCGTTCGAGGACTTCGAGCGCGCCGTCTACGCCGGCCTCTAGTGGAAGTCGCGTGACGCGATCTTGATCTGCGGCCGGTCGAAGATGATGCGGCTGCGGTCGTAGGGTTCCTTCCTGGCCGGCAGCCCTTTGCCGGCGCGGTGGCGCGTTGCGTTGGCTTCGGGAACCTCGAGGCGGCGGTCGCCGGGATCGCTGCGGACCTCGTCGCCACGGCCGTTCGTCACTTTGACCGTGTCGAGATCGGCAATGCAGTCGAGCTCGGCCGACCAGTCCCACAGCCGCTCGGCCACGAGATGGATCACCAGCCCCTCGCGCTGCACGCGACCCGATACGGCGAGCATTCGCGATCCCATGACGATGCGGCGGTGCGCCTCGAACACCTTGGGCCAGACCACGAGGTTGGCGATGCCCGCCTCGTCCTCGATGGTGACGAACACCACGCCTGAAGCAGTGCCCGGGCGCTGCCGCACCAGCACCAGCCCGGCCAGGGTGAAGCGATCGTCGTTGCGGGAGTCGAGCAATGCGTCGGTGCGCGACACCCGCCTTTCCCAAAGCATGGACCGCAGCAACGCCATGGGATGGGAGCGCAAGGACAGGGAAAGGGTGGCGTAATCGTCCACCACCTGCTCGCCCAGGGTGAGCGCGGGCAGGGTGACGGCGGGTTCGAGATCGCGCGGCCGCGGCCTCTGCTCCAGCAACGGCAACAGCGTATCGGAGAAGCCGCGCACTGCCCACAGCACATCGCGGCGTGTGAGACCCATCGAGGCGAAGGCATCGGCGCGCGCGAGCGCCAGGATCTGCCGCTTGGTGAGGCCGCTGCGCCGCCACAGGTCGGCCGGATCGCGATAGGGCGTGGTGCGCCGCTCGACGACGCGCTTCATGTCGTCTTCAGTAAGCCCCGAGACCTGCCGGAAGCCGAGGCGCAGCGCGCATTTGGGTCCGAGGGTCTTCTCGAGAGTGCAATCCCACTCGCTGGCATTCACATCGGGCGGCCGCACTTCGACCTTGTGCTCACGCGCGTCGCGCACGAGCTGTGCGGGCGCATAAAAACCCATCGGCTGGGCGTTGAGCAGCGCGGCGGCAAAGACCTCGGGGAAGTAGAATTTCACCCACGACGAGACATAGACCAGGATCGCGAAGCTTGCGGCATGGCTCTCGGGGAAGCCGTAGTCGCCGAAGCCCTCGATCTGCCTGAAGCAGCGCTCGGCGAAGTCCCGTTCGTACTCGTTGGCGACCATGCCGTTGATGAAATCGTCCTTGAGCTTGTGGATCGTGCCCGAACGCCGGAATGTCGCCATAGCGCGGCGCAGCTTGTCGGCCCTGGCCGGGCTGAAGCCCGCGGCGACGATGGCCATCTGCATCGCCTGTTCCTGGAACAGCGGCACGCCTAGCGTCCTCTTCAGGACATCCTTGAGTTCCGGCTTGGGATAGACGACTCCTTCCGGATTGGCGCGGTTCTTCAGGTAAGGATGCACCATGCCGCCCTGGATCGGACCTGGCCGCACGATCGCCACCTCGACCACGAGGTCGTAGTAATCTCTGGGCTTAAGTCGCGGCAGCATCGACATCTGCGCCCGGCTCTCGACCTGGAACACGCCGATCGAATCGGCCTTGCACAGCATGTCGTAGACCTTGGGATCTTCCGGCCGCATGTTGAGCGACGGGCGCTTGCCATAGTGCTTCTCGATCAGGGCGAAGCTCTTGCGTAAGGCCGTCAGCATGCCGAGCGCCAGCACGTCGATCTTGTAGATGCCGAGCGCGTCGAGATCGTCCTTGTCCCATTCGACGACAGTGCGATCCGCCATCGCCGCGTTCTGGATGGGGATCAGTTCGTCGAGGCGGTCCTCGGTGAGCACGAAGCCGCCGACATGCTGCGACAGGTGGCGCGGGAAGCCGCACAGGCTGGCCGACAGTTCGAGCGCCAAGGCGAGACGCGGATCGGCGGGATCGAGGCCGGCTTCCTTGACGTGCCGGAGCCTCACGCCGCCGCCACCGCTGCCCCACACTGTATCGGCCATCACCCCCAGGGTGTCGGGCGACAGGCCGAGTGCCTTGCCGACATCGCGAATGGCGCTGCGGCTGCGATAGGAGATCACCGTGGCGGCAAGGGCGACGCGATCGCGGCTCCATTTGTTGTAAACCCACTGGATCACTTCTTCGCGCCGCTCGTGCTCGAAATCGACGTCGATGTCCGGCGGTTCGCTGCGCGCATTGGAGACGAAGCGCTCGAACAGGACGCGCGTTTCCTTGGGATTCACTTCAGTGATGCCGAGGCAGTAGCAGACGGCCGAGTTGGCGGCGGAACCGCGGCCCTGGCACAGGATCTTCATCTCGCGCGCCTGTTGCACGATCTCATGCACGGTCAGGAAATACTGGGCGATCTTCTTCTTTTCGATGAGCGCGAATTCGTGCCGGATCGTCTGGGCGACGTCGTCGGGCACACGTTCCGGATATCGCCACGCCGCGCCCTTCCAGGTGAGCCGTTCCAGTTTCTGCATCGGCGTCTCACCGCCTTCGTAGACGACAGGATATTGATAGGTGAGCTGGTCCAAGGAGAAGTCACAGCGCTCGACGATCTCCTGGATGCGTTCGACGGCATGCGTATGTCTGCGGAAGAGGTGGTGCATCTCTTCCGCCGGCTTGAGATGGCGTTCGGCCGAGGCGAAGCGTCGGAAGCCCAGCTCCTCGACGGTGCAGGTGAGGCGGATGGCGGTGATGACGTCATGAAGCGCCCGGCGCTCGGGCACATGGTAATGCACGTCGTTGGTGGCGATGAAGCGCACCTTCGTCCGGGTCGCGAGAGTGTCGAGATCGGCCAGGCGCTGGGCGTCGTTGCCGCGGAACAGCATGGTGCCGGCGAGATAGCAGCGGTCGCGAAAGAGGCGCGCGAGCTTGCCCAGTCGCTCATGGAAGGCCGGATCGTTCGGATCGCGCGGAGGCAGGACGATCACAATCAGCCCTTCGGCATGCCCGGCAAGGTCGTCGAATCCGATGTCGCATGTACCCTTGTCGGCCCGTCGATTGCCGACCGTCAGCAGGCGCGACAGTCGTTTGTAGCCTTCGACATGCATCGGATAGGCGATCAGCGAGTATCCGTCGCGTGTCTCCAGCCGTGCGCCGACCAGGAGCTTGATCCGCTTTTCGTCCGGGGCCGGATGCTCTTCGTAATATTCCTTGATCGCCGAGTAGGCGCGCACGACGCCGGCCAGCGTATTGCGGTCGGCGACGCCGATCGCGTTATGGCCGAGCGCGATCGCCCGCTCGACCAGCTCCTTCGGATGCGAGCCGCCGCGCAGGAAGCTGTAGTTCGTCGTGATCTGGAGTTCGGCGTAACGCATGGCTCACGCTGCCTCTGTCATCCTGAGCGGAGCGAAGGACCTCACCCCCGACCCACAGCACGCCGGCTGAAGCGCTAGATCCTTCGCTGCGCTCAGGATGACAAAAGAGGTCATGCACAGAATCCGTGCAGGTACCATTTGGCTGAATTGAGCGAGCCATCGCGGAACAGCCAGAAGCGGCCGCCGTCATCGTCCTCGACCCGGTAATAGTCGCGCGCCGGCGGCACGATGTTGGCCGGCATCACCTTGCCGCTGGGACGCGGCCGCCACCACTCGTCGGCGATTCGTTCGGGCCCCTCGACCTTCACGATCCGATGCGTGTGGCGATGCCACTGGAACTGTCGCGGCGGATCGTCGGGCAACAGCGCCGTGACGTTCACCTGTTCGGGACGCTGCAGCAGCCGCGTCGGCCGCGTGCCCTTCATCGAGGCGAGGCGAGCCCAGGCGCCTTCCGGCACCGGCGTCGCAAGCGACACGTGGCCCTGTACGCGATCTGGCAGATGGCTGTCGTGCGGCGCAAGGCGCACTACGTTCTCCGCACCCAGCCGCAACGCCAGCCGGTCGGCAAGATCGATCGTGCCGTCCTCGTGCCAGGACGATTTCGCCGGCGTGCCGGTCTCCGGCAGGTGATCTTGCGCGCCGGTCCATTCCTCGACCTCGGGCGCGGACAGGATCATCAGCTCGACGCCGAAACCGGGATCGAGCTCGCCCAGTTTCTCCCCGAAGAGCTTCATCAGTTTCGGATTGTCGCGGTTGGGTCGGCTGGTGCCGATCGCCGTGCGGTCGACCGAGCCGTCAACCCTATAGAGCGAGATCTCGAGCTTGCGGGCGCCGACGCTCGCTTTCTCGAATTGACTGCAAAGAGCCGCGAGCAGGCGGCTGGTGGCGGCGGCGATGTCCTCGGGCCGGCCGATCGGCTCGGCGAAGGAAATGCGCGAGCGGAAGGCAGGCGGCGTGCGGCGCGGCTCGATCGGCTCGTCGACCCTGCCCAGGGCCTGGTCGAGGCGCAGGAGCGGCTGGTCGCCGAAGCGGCGCGACAGAGGTGCCCGCGGCAACGGATAGAGATCGCCGATGCGGCGCAGGCCGAGCTTGAGGAACGTTTCCAGGATCGGCGGATCGAGCCGCAGTCCGTCGACCGGCAGGGACGCCAGCGCATCGCGCTGGCCGTTGCGCGGGCAGAACAGATCGGCCTGCTTCTCGCCGTAGCGGGCCAGTGCCCAGGCCGCACCCGCCGTGTCGGCCATCGCGGCGCGGCAGGTGAAGTCGTGGCGGGCCAGGCGCTGCACGAGGTCGGCCATCAACGCCCGTTCGCCCGTATCGTCTCGGCCGTAGAGATGGCCGCAGCCGGTGACGTCGAGCAGCAGGCCCGCATCGCCGCCGAAGCCGCCGGCGCTGCAGACTTGCGCGGCGCCTTCCTCGGCGAGTGCGGCGCCCAGCGGATCGATCGCAACCCAGGGCGTGTAGCGATCGCACCAGCCCGCAACCCCCTCGATCAGCTTGCGGTCGGCCTCGGGCTCGACGGCCGTCGTGACGAGGTCCGGCACGAGCGCGCGCGCATCGGCCAGCCGCATGTGCGTGCGCAGGCCGGCGGCGCGGGCGTGGGGATTGACCGCCGCGAGACGCGGGCAGCCGTCGAGCCAGACGACGGTCGCGGCAGCCCTAGCCCGCCAGTCTTTCTGTCCAATACGTCCCAGTCGATCCAGGGCGAGCTTGGGGAACCACAGCGAGATGATGCGTTTCATCGTTCCACTCCACGAGCCACGACGGCATTTCTTCGGAAGAGGGCGTGCCGAATCGATTGCGCCGCAGTTCGATCTGCCAGCGGGCGGCGCCGTAAGACGGCGCTGAAGCCACTCGCCAGCGCGTCGTGCAGACGCTTTGCGGCGGCGCGGGTTGCGGGCGCAGCAGGAGCGCGGGCACGCCGTTCTTTTCGGCGGCGAGCGAGAGGCGGCGGCCAGCCGTCGGATCGGCGGCGCGGGTCTCTCCCAGCACGGCGGCGATGCCCGGCGTGCGCAGCCCTTCCTCCATCGCCCAGAAGAGATCTTCCTCGCGCCGCACCGTGACCATCAGCAGGCGCGCCGGATCGAACCAGGCGGCGAGGGCGGGGGCGTAGGGAATCGCGTCGCCCCCAAGGGAGGGCTGGCGGCACCACAGGATCGTTCCGGGCGTGAAGCGGCCCAGCATCGTGGCGGCAAAGCCCAGCGCCGCGCCATCGTGCGGGGCGACGCGGCCGGACGGGGTGGGGCCTGCCTCGATCTCGTGCAGGGCGCCGGTCAGCAGACCGCCGTCGGGCAGGACCGCATCGATCTCGGCCAGGCCCAGGGGGACGGCGCTGCGGCCGGCGCGCTGGGTGCTGTGGGCGCGCTCTAGCCGGCGGACCTGTTCGCGCAGGGCGGGCGCCAGCCTGGGAGGTGGAGGAGCGAAAGCGGCCGGGGAAATGATGGGCATTTGCCCCCTCAATTCAGGTTCTTACAGGGTGGGGATAGATTGTTCTCTATTTGTTCTATTCCGCTGCCGATTAAGAGTCAACGGGGGTCCGAAGCGCTCCGTCTGGCACACCGCCTGCTATCGTCTAACCCCATGAACCTGCGCATTTTTGCCGCCGCTTTCGCCGCCGCGATCCTGGCTCTGGTCGCGGGACCCGCGTTGGCGCGCTGTTCCAAGAACCTGGTCGAGGGGCCTCTTCCCCCTGGCATCAGGTTCGCCTCATTCGACGGGACGCAGTTGGCTTCGGGCGATTCGCCCAACCGCGCGATCATCACCTTCGTCGGCCACGCCAGCTACCAGATCGACACGCCGCAGGGCGTGCGGGCGATCACCGACTACAACGGCATCAACGGCTTCGGCCGTCACCCCGACATCGTGACGATGAACAACGCGCACGACACGCACTACACCGACACGCCGGAGGACGGCATCACCTACATCCTGCGCGGCTGGCCCAGCGAGCCGGGCGAGACCGAGGCCAGGCACGACGTGACCCTGAAGGACATGCGCGTGTGGAACGTGCCGACCAACGCGCGCGACTGGAACGGCGGCGTGCGCATCAACGGCAACTCGATCTTCATCTTCGCCATAGGCGACCTCTGCATCGCCCATCTCGGCCACCTGCACCAGCGGTTGACAAAGGAACATCTCGAGGCGCT
>Ga0302314_10019003_pt1 | contig 11437 bp, 7 predicted proteins | sample III_Palsa_N2_3_FD_200533 | JGI IMG/M metagenome (GOLD analysis project Ga0302314, IMG submission 200533) | Peat permafrost microbial communities from Stordalen Mire near Abisko, Sweden - III_Palsa_N2_3 | ecosystem: Environmental > Terrestrial > Soil > Palsa > Peat permafrost | place: Sweden... | reverse complement strand
GCCACCGAGTTGCTGCGCCTCGTCGACCTGCAGGTGGAGGTGGCCGACAACGGCCGCATCGCCGTCGACATGGCGCGCCGCGGCGCCTACGACATGATCCTGATGGACATGCAGATGCCCGAGATGGACGGCCTCGAGGCCACGCGCCTGATCCGCACGGTGTCCGAGCTCGACTCCACGCCCATCGTCGCGATGACCGCCAGCGCCTTCGGCGCCGACCGCGACGCCTGCCTGGCCGCGGGCATGAACGACCACATCGGCAAGCCGGTGAACCCGGCCACGCTGTACGAGAAGATGCTGCGCTGGCTCGACGAGTCGCGCAAGGCGCCGCGCCCGGCGCCGGTCGACTCGGCCAAGGGGTCCCCGCCGCCGCCCGAGCCGCTGTCCACCGCAGTGCTGGATGACATCGAGGCGCTCGACGTCGTGCGCGGCATGAGCCTGTTCGCCGGCCAGCGCGCGCTCTACATGCAGGCGCTCGGCTACTTCGTCGACCTGTACGGCGACGGCCTGGCCGCGGTCGACAACTACATCGCCGACGCGCCCGGCGCCACGCGCACGGCCGCGGGGCGCGAGATCCACTCGATGGGCGGCGCCGCCGCCGCGCTCGGCGCGATCGAGCTCGAGAACGCAGCGCGCCACGTCGACGCGATGGTGCGCGGCGACCCCGCGAAGCAGGCCGACGACGCCGCGCTGCGGGCCGAGCTGGCGCTGCTGCGCGACGGCCTCGCCGACCTCGTCGCGCGCCTGCGCAACGCGCTCGGCCGCCGCGGCAGGCCGGCTACTTGACGGGAATCGCCGTGCCGCGATCCACGGCCACGGCCGTCACCGCGTTCTGCGGCGAGCCGTCGACCAGCCGATCGGAGTAGGTGAGGTAGACCAGCGTGTTGCGCGCGCGGTCGACCATGCGCACGATGCGCAGCCGCTTGAACAGCAGGCTCATGCGCTCGCTGAACACCTCCTCCTGCTGCGGCAGCGGCTGCTTGATCGACACCGGCCCGACCTGGCGGCACGCGATCGAGGCCTCGGACTTGTCGACGGCGACGCCCAGCGCGCCCTTGATGCCGCCGGTCTTGGCGCGCGACACGTAGCAGGTGATGCCGGCGACCTTCGGGTCGTCGTAGGCCTCGACGACGATCTTGTGGTCGGGACCGATCCACTGGAACGCGGTGTTGACGTCGCCGATGGGCTCGGCGTGGGCGGCGGCAGCGACGGCCAGGACGAATCCCGGCGCGACGAGACGGACGAAAGCGATGGCGGGCATGCGGAAATCCTCGTGGTTCGGGCAGGTGCCCGACTCTACAAGGACGCGCGGCGCGCGCTCAGGAACCCGCGTCGACGCCCACCGCGCGCGGGTGGATCCAGCGGCTCAACTCGTTGGACAGCCGCTGCAGGCTCAGCGGCTTGGTGATGCGCGCGTTCATGCCGGACTCGAGGATGTGCGGCAGATCCTCCGGCGTGGTGTGGCCGGTCATCGCCAGGATGGGCACGTCGGCCAGGCCCGCCATCGCGCGGATGGCCTGGGCGCAGGCGTAGCCGTCCATGTCGGGCATCTCGCAATCGAGCAGGATGCCGTCGAAGTGGGGATCGGAGGCGAGGATGGCCAGCGCCGCGCTGCCCTCGCTGGCGACCACGCAGGTCATGTCGAGGTTCTGCAGCATCTCCGCAGCGAGTTCCGCGCTGATGTCGGCATCGTCCACCACCAGCAGGCGGGCGCCGGCGAAACGTCGCTCCGGATCGTTCATGGTCGGGACCCTCCTGGGCAAGACAGGACGTTCGGACTCCGCGGCCACGCCGGCGTCGGGCGACGCGGCGGGGAACGGCTTCCCGCATCAGGCCCTCCCTGAAACGGCAAACGCGCTGACTGGTCGTTCCGGCGCCGTCTGGCGCGGCCCCTGCGAACCCGAATGACTATCCGGGATCGCCCCGGCCCTGTCAAATTCTCATCGCCTAACGCCGCGGCCCCGCCGATCAGGCCGGCGCGAGCGCGGCCTCGAGCGCCGCGACCAGCGCGCCCAGCAATTGCCGCGCATGCGCCATCGCCGGCTCGACGCGGTCGAAGGCGTCGTCCTGCTTCAGGCAGGTCTCCAGCGCGCCCGCCGCCGACTCCAGGGGCTGCGCGCCCAGGCCCGCGGCCACGCCCTTGAGCGTGTGCGCCAGGCGCGCGGCCGTGGCGACGTCGCCGGCCTGCAGCGATTGCTGGATCTTGTCGAGCGCGTCGGCCTGCTGGACGACGAACCTGCGCAGCAGCCCGGCGTAGAACTTGGCGCTGATGCCGGTGCTGGCCAGCGTCGCGTCGACCGCCAGTCCGGCCACCGCGCGCAGGGCGTCCAGCGGCGCCGGCGGCGGCGCGGCCGCGAGTGAATTCGCCACCGCCGCGACCTGCAAGGGCGCCGCGGGCCGGCGCGGCTTGACTGCGGCCAGCAGTGCGCGGCACAGCGCGTCGGCGCTGACCGGCTTGCTGACGAAGCCGTTCATGCCGGCGGCCAGGCAGCGGTCGCGGTCGGCGGCCATCGCGTTGGCGGTCATCGCGATGATCGGCAGCACGTCGGCGGAATGGGTCTCGCGGATCAGCCGCGTCGCGCTGACGCCGTCCATCGTGGGCATCTGCATGTCCATCAGCACGACGTCGTAGGGCCGGCCGTCGGCATGCCGCGCGTGCACCTGGTTCAGTCCGGCCTGGCCGTTCTCGGCGAGGTCGACCTCGAAGCCCGCGTCGCGCAGCATCTCGGCGGCGATCTGCTGGTTGATCTCGTTGTCTTCGACCAGCAGCACGCGCGTGCCGAGCAGCGGCACCAGCTGCGCCTCCAGCGCGCGGCTGGTGGCCTCGCGCTCGGCCGGCGTGGCCTGGCGCGGCGCATGGCCGACGAGCTGCATCATCGCGTCGACGAGCAGCGACGGGCTGACCGGCTTGGACAGCACGTGCTCGACGCCCTCCAGGCGCGCCCGGCCCAGCAGCTCCTCGCGGCGATGGGCGGTGACCATCAGCATCAGCGGCACCGCCTGCGGCCGCACGGCCTTGATGGCGCGGATCGCCTCCAGGCCGTCCATGCCCGGCATGATCCAGTCCATCAGCAGGAAGTCGTAGGGCACGCCGCGGGTGTCGGCATCGAGCACGCGCGCGACGGCGGCGCGGCCCGAGTCGACGCGGTGGGCCTCGAAGCCGAGCTCCGTCAGCAGCTCGCACAGCACCAGCGCGACGGCCTCGTGGTCGTCGACCACCAGCACGCGGCTGCCGTGCAGCTCGATGCCGGGGCGCACGACCAGCTTGTCGGCCGAGCCGATGCCCAGCCGCGCGGTGAACCAGAACGTGCAGCCTTGCCCGTGCACGCTGTGCACGCCGACGTCGCCGCCCATCGCCTGCGCGAGGTTCTTGCTGATCGCCAGCCCGAGGCCGGTGCCGCCGTACTGGCGCGTGGTCGACTTGTCGGCCTGCTCGAAGCTGGTGAACAGGCGGCCGATCTGCTCGGGCGTCAGGCCGATGCCGGTGTCGGCCACGGAGAACTTCAGCACCACCTCGGCGGCGTCGGAGCGCTCCACGCGCACCTCGATGCGCACCTCGCCGCGATCGGCGAACTTGACGGCGTTGCCGGCGTAGTTGATCAGGATCTGGCCGATGCGCAGCGGATCGCCGACGAGCACCCGCGGCAGCTCGGTGTCCATCACCCACAGCAGCTCGAGGCCCTTGGCCTCGGCCTTCTCGGACAGCACGTTGACCACGTTGTCGAGCACCGACTCCAGCTCGAACGGGATCGCGTCGACCTGCAGCTTGCCCGACTCGATCTTCGAGAAATCGAGGATGTCGTTGATGATGCCCAGCAGGTGCTCGCCGCTGCGCTTGATCTTGACGAGGTAGTCGTGCACGCGCGGCGGCATGTCGTACTTCACCGCCAGGCCCGACAGGCCGATGATCGCGTTCATCGGCGTGCGGATCTCGTGGCTCATGTTGGCCAGGAACTCGCTCTTGACGCGGCTGACCGATTCGGCCGCGGCGCGCGCGTCGCGCAGCTCGCGCGCCTGCAGCGCGTTGTCGAGCGCGATGGCGCCGAAGGCCGACAGCGTGCGGAAGATCAGCCGCTCGCGCTCGTCGTAGGCCAGGGCGGTGCGCGACTGGATCGTTAGCACGCCCAGCAGCTTGTCGCCGATCGCCAGCGGCCCGAACAGCGCGGTCGACGGCGGCGCGATGTCGGGCAGCGGCATGGTCTGCAGGTCGCCGCGGGCGCGGTCGTACAGGAACTCGGTGCGCTCGCGCGCGGCGCGCGCGGCGAGCGACTGCGGATGGGCCATCGGGATGCGCACCGGCGGCCCGCTGCGCCCGGCGCCCTGGTTCATGCGGAACGCCTCGACGAGGCCGTCCTGCTCGGCGTCGACCGTGTAGATCATCAGCAGGTCGGACGTGATCAGCGAGCCGACGTGCGTGGCCAGCGCCTCGAACACGCGGTCGGGATCGAGGTTGCCCGCGATCTCCTGGCCGATCAGGCCCAGCCGGTCGAGCGTGGCGATCGCCTCCTCGAGGATGCGCACGCGGGCGGTCTCCGCCGCGGCGAGCTCCTGCTGCAGCTGATGCGCGCGCTGTGCGGTCTCGGCCTCGTGGCGCGCCTGCACGGCCTCCATCGCCTGCGTCGCGTTCCGCGTGTTCTCGTGCTCGACGGCGGTCTTGGCCCGGCGTTCGAAGGCCAGCGCGCGCGCCAGGTCGCCGGCCTGTTCCCAGGCGCGCGACGACTGCGACAGGTGGCGCGCGCTCGGCAGGCTGCCTTCCGACATCGAGGTGAGTTCGCCCAGCCGCGCGATGTAGTGCAGCGCCGGCGTCGGCGCGTCGAGCACGGCCGGCCCGGGCAGCGGCGCCTGCAGGTGCAGCTCGATCAACGCCTCCAGCGCGTGGCACTGCGTGTCGTGGCCCGGCGCCTGCTCCCATGCGCGCAGTGTCAGCCGATGCGCGCCTTCGAGGTCGCCTTGCGCCGCGAGACAGCGCCCCTCGCCGACCATCGTGCGCGGCAGCAGCGCGTCGAAGCCCTGTGTGGTGGCGCGCTGGTGCGCGGGGCGGAACACCTCCAGCGCGCCCGCGACGTCGCCCACGGCCAGCCGTGCCTCGCCGAGATGCACCTGCGCCGCCACCGCGTTGAACGACGAGGCGATCGGCCCGAGGTTGGCGCAGGCGCGTTCGAGCAGTTCCAGCCGCGCGCGCTGGTTGCCGAGCATCTGGTGGTTGCGCGCCAGCGAATAGAGCGAGTGCGCCACGTAGGCCGGCCAGCCGCGCTCGCGCGAGGTGGCGAGCGCGGCCTCGCGCAAGGTGATCGCCGCGAGCACGTCGTTGAGGCTCTCGTGCGCGATCGCGCAGTTGAGCGACAGGTGCACGTGCATGCGCACCAGCCCCATCGATCGTGCACGCTGCAGGTTGGCGCTCACGTGCGGGACGATGTCGGCGTAGCGCCCCGCATAGAACTGCGCCGAGCCGCGCGGGCCCGACGCGTAGATCTCCGGCCCGCGCGCGGCGGCCTGCGGGTGCGCGGCGAGCCAGTCCTCGAGCTGTTCCATGCGTGTCATCCTGGCGCTGGCCATGCCCACCATCGTCGTCTCGGCCAGCGCGATGCCTTCGCGCGCGGCGTCGCCCTGCGCGCGCAGCAACTGGTAGGCGTCCTCGAAGGACCGGACCGCATCGCCCCGGCCCCAGACGCGGCAGTTCTGCGCATGCAGCAGCAGGCAGTCGCCGACGCCGACGCCGTCGGCCAGGCTCTCGAACGTCGCCTTCGCGCGCGCCAGCAGGCCCTCGGCCGCGTCGATCTCGAGGGCCAGCGAGGCCACCTCGGCACGCGCCAGGTCGAGGCGCGCGGCCATGCGCCGGCCGCCGGCGTCGGTGCGGGCGTCGAGCAGGGGCGCGACGGCGTCGGCAATCTCGCGCGCGCGGCGGCCGTCGCGCTGGCGCAGGTGCCAGGCCAGCGTGACCTGCGGGGCGAGCCACGCGGGACGGCGCGCCGCGAGGCGTTCCAGCCGGACGAACTCGTCGTCGTGGATGCAATGCGCCGGATGGCGCGAAGGCAGTCTGTCGTGCGCGGGGTGGCCGGCCATGTCGCAACTCCTCGGCGTTGCGCAGGCGCCCGTGATGCCCTGCCTTGCGCTTGCACGAGAATCCCACCGAATCGGCCGCACCTCCATCGGCTCCAACCCGTCCCGGCGTGACGCCTGCGCGGGCGGCGCATGCGAAGATCGGTCCGCCCCCCTCCAACGCCGCCAGCATGGATCTCTCCCTGGTTCCCGGTAATTAAGTCCCGAAACGTTTCCAACGCGCGCTCCCAGGAAGTCGTGTGGCGGCAAGACCACGCAGGTTGTGCTGAAGTCCCGGAAAATGCATGCCTCCTGGAGGCACAGGGCATCGGCTACATCCCGCCCGCCGAGGCTGAGGCAAACTACTACCGGCATCTCGCCGAGCAGGCCACCATACCGGCCTGACTTAAACCAACCGGCCTCCACGGAAACCGGGTCGATTCAAGCTCCCTCCGAGACCGCTCGTGATCGGCCCGAATTTGCCAGACTCCTATCGCTACTGTCAGCGCGGTAACGGACGCTGCGATTGCTGTTATCCAAGCCGGGTCGCCAATCCAAGTCGGGAACATCGCGAACTCCTTAGACGGCTGGCAATCGCTTGAGGCGCGGTTGTCGCAGCCGCATTGAACCGGCGGCGGAGACTGGCTCGACCGCGCCACGGCCAGCGGCAGGTCGCTACCTTGTGCGAAGCCCGCTGTCCCTGAAGGCCCGCAGCTCGCTTCGAACTTGTCACCGCCAAGCGTGCCAGCTCTCTCCTCGACCACCTTCGGTACCCTAGGATAGAGCGGCCGTTACTCCATTTAAATGCAGGGCCCGATGGCGATCAGCAGTACAGAATGGGGCGGCAGCTACGCAGCGGCAGCCGTCGCCCGGCGCTGCCCAGCGGACGGCTGCACCCGCTGCATTGGAGCCGGTCGCCCGTCGTCCGGAGGGGCGGCCCGAGCGACCCCTGATGACGCACCCTCGCCAAGTCTGATGCGACATCTACGGCGCAAACATGGTTGCGCTGAGCGACCGGTCTGGAGCGGCTTCGCGACGTTCGAGACGCCTGCTGACGCAGCCTCGGGTCGGCGAGAGCCGAATGACCGCTGCTGGCGTCCGCGAACTCACGCTCTCGACCCCTATGCATAGTGCTCAACTATGCGTAGTTCGAGCTCCCCACGGCCTGCGTCACGAGCGAAGACGGGTGCGCGACATCGAGGTCGCCGCTCTACATAGTTTTGTTCACCCCCGACAAGTGCCCGCGCTCGCGTGGATGACAACGATGGATCCACTGGTTACAGCCGCGATGTTCGCGACCACGAGAAGGCAGCGAGCAGCGTCATGCCGAAGGATGGAGGTCATGCGAATGTGTGTCGCAGCGTGCACGCTAGACAGCCCCAAACTATGTGTAGCTTTTGGTCGGGTGTTACGAGGCATTCAGACATCGAACTACGCATAGTCGGCATCTATACATAGGGGTCGCTATGCAAAGCTTTGCATAGCGACCCATAGCTGTCCGTCGAGAGGTCAAATTGGACGCCCTGAACCGGACGCTGGCGCTGCCGAGCGGCCGGCTCAGGCTACCAGAGTTGCGAGGTGCCTCGCGCCAGCCAGGCTGGCCCCTTGGCGACGCACAGCGGCCGCCGCTGGTGGACACCGGCAGACCGCTGGTGCTGCAGAGCAGCAAGGGAATTTGCAATCGGAGGCGTCCGTTAGTTGTCACGTCCTTGCACCGTCCAACGTGGCCCAGAAATCGCCCCCCTTGAATCGACGTGAATTGCGTCCACTGTCCGACTCACCGGTCCCGGCGCACTACCACTGTTCCCCAAGCGGTCTCCGCTGCCAATGGCGCGCAGACGGCCGTAGCTTGTTGCCAATTGGTCAGGACAGTATTGGCCGCGTTGTGCGCGACGAATCAACCCAGCTGATGGAGGGCCCGGTTCGCTGAGCGGATAAGGAGCCTTGAATGATATGGAATCAGTTCATCGGCACAACAACCCTGCTGTATGCACTGACGAATCCTATTGGAGTCGTCCCGATATTCCTCGGGCTCATTCGAAAGCTCGAGGGGGCCAGGCCCGGTCGGATCATCGTCATTGCATCTTTTTCGGTAGCGGCCTTTCTGGGCTTGTCCGTGACCTTCGGGCGTGCCGTTCTCGCGTTCTTCAATGTCGACCTCGACGACTTTCGCATTGCAGGCGGCCTACTCGCACTGTTCGTCGCGTTCGAAATGTTTCAGGCGCACTATGGCGGATTGATGCAAACGCCCGAGGAAGCATCCGGGGCCGAGCTGGAAGTGCATGGCATTGCCATCACACCCTTGGCGTTTCCTCTGCTGGTCGGCCCCTCGGAAATCGGCGTGATGATCACGCTTTCGAGCGACATGCCCGACTGGCCGCACAGGGCCAGCTTGTTCGTTGCGCTCCTGACCACATCCATGCTGATCGGCTTGACACTATGGCTGTCCGTTCCGATCACCCGCCTGGTCGGAAAGACCGGCATCAATGTGGCGACGCGCGTGATGTCGCTCGTCGTAGCGTCGATTGGCGTGCACTTCATCCTCACCGGCCTGAAGAACCAGTTTCCCGGGTTGGCGCATCCATGATCGGGATCGGCGGCAGCCTGCGTCCAGCGACGCCGGTTCGACACGGCTGGCACGCGGTTCAGCCACCTGGCGATGCAGCGCACCTCTTGAAATCGCCTTCGCAGTCCTTAATTCACGACCGCGCCGGCGGCAGTCGGCCAAACAGCAGCAATTTGGAGAAAGGATGAACCATGACCAAGCTCATTGAACAATTGAAGCAGGGCGCGGATCAAGCCTGGGAATCGCTGTCGGAGGGCTGGCGGGACGTCACCTCACGCGCCAGCAGCGCGTTGACTCGGTTCCTGCCGGCCGCGGAGTCCGATGTTTCCAATTCGGGTGCTTCCGATCCGCTCGCGATGGGCACCTGGGCTTTCATGGCTGCTGACGTCGTTGACAGTGGCGAGAAGCTCAGCGTACGCCTCGAAGCGCCTGGCATGACACGCGACGACTTCGTCGTCGAATTGCGCGGCAAGGTGCTGAGCATCTCGGGCGAGAAGCGCGTCGACAAGGAGACGCAACACGGTCGTTACCGGGTCACGCAATGCGCTTACGGCCGCTTCCGGCGGGAAGTCGTTCTTCCTTCGGACGTAAAACGCGACGACTGCAGTGCCACTTATCGTGACGGTGTACTGCGCATCGAGCTCGCCAAGTCCCAGGCGACGCGCCATCAGTCGATCGCGGTCAATGCCGCCTGACACAGTCCCTGCGAGAAATATCGCTTTCGCGTGAGCGTGCGTGCGGGCCCAGGCGATGTTCGCTCGGGCCCTCCTATTTTCAGCCCACCAATTGGATCGCGTCTGAGTCCCTGGACGGCTAACCCGAGGGAGGACGCCGCCACCGTTTGGCGGAGGTCAAGACGGCAGTGCGCGATTGCAGCCACCGCTCTTGCCAGCACGCCGACCATGGCGCCAAGCAAAGCTCATCTACAGGCGGTATGAAATCTTCGGCGCAGTCAATCTCTGGAAGAGTCAACGCGTCCGGCGAGAACAGTGCCTCGCCGGGACGCTGACCCTTTGCCGTGACTTCAGCGGACCGTATAACCGCGCCCGTCGAGACAAGCGTCGAGAGCTCGGTCGAAGACGCTCGGGTTGCCACTGACGCCCGGCTGCGCTGCGGCCCAACGACGACACTCGCTCTGGTCCGTTTCGGCCTGCTCGGCACTCTGGCCATTGCGGGGATAGACGATCGGCGTTCGAACCGCCGCCGATGCGGGGGTCGCGCCTGGCGCGGCCGCAATTGCCGGCTGAGAGCCGGCCGCGGACGGCTCGTTGGCCTGGGCGGCTTCCGCACCTGGGGGCGGCGCTACGACGGTGTAGCCAGCTCCCGAAGCGGGTGCGTAGTAGACGCCGTTCGCGTAGTAGTAGGGCAAGCCGCCGATGGTCAGGCTCACATAGCCTGGCGGCAAGAGCGGGACGACGATGCCGATCGGCGGGACCACGACTTCGAATCGAGCGCCGATCGCTCGGAACCACACGCCTGCATGAAAGAAGTACTGGGCCGGCCCGAAGGAGACGGCGAGGCTCCCGACGGGCAGGTGTTCCATGACGACTCCACGCGGCGGATAGTAGCGGTCGTGGTGATACCGAGCATCCAGAACGACGCGAGGGACACGCCACTCGGGGTGCTCCTGGCTGTTGGCTTGGGTGTTGAGCCCCACGGCGCCGATTGCGATGACCAGCGCAGACAGAAGCTGGCGAGACTTCAGGTGCGAGTTCATGATCGAGACCTTCAACGATTCCTTATGCACCGCAAAATCACGGCGTCGAGATTGGGCCTCAGGTTCGTTGCAGAAATCTCTCCAAAATTTGAACTACCTTTTCAGGCGCCGTGAGTCCCTGATAGTTTGGCAACGAGGACGGTCAGAAACAAGCCATACGAGCTGGAGACCTTGATGGGCGCGCTATCACGATCCGCTGCATCGACGCCCGCGACGAACCGCGCTTCGTCGCCACTCCACGTCGATCCGGCGCCAAACATAACCTAGGGTTTGTACTTATTTTGCGGGGTCTTGAAGGCTACCTGAGCGCTCCTATCTCCCAAGCGTTTTCTCAACGGCAACCACCGATTCGGGTGAGGAACTGAATCATGGCCAACTCTTCTGCCAATTCGATCCGCTCGCGCGACGCCCGCCGCTACCGCTTCGTGATGAAGCCATCCCAGCTCCAGGCCCCCTTCATCGCGCGAGACACGTTGCGTCGAATGAAGGCCCGCTCCCAGCCTGCACGGGCCGCGGCGCCGCACGCCCGACCACCCGCATCCGGCGATAGCTGATCCGCAGGCCATGCACACGCATCGGCGCGCGCGAGAAGCGCGCAGTCGGCGCAGCCATGCCCTATCGACCGATACATCCATCACGCCCGGCCAGAGTCTGGCGTTCTTCTCCACCAACTGAAGGAGGTCTCACCATGATCGACAGCTTGATCTACCGCCCTCAGGGCCTCATCGACCAACTCACGAATCTGCATCGTGCACTGTCGCGATCGCTGGAGGTCAATGGGCCTCCGGACGCCATCCGCTCGGTGGCGGTCGGCAGCTTCCCGCCCTTGAACGTCGCTCGCACGCCCAACAGCGTGGAGGTCTATGCCTTCGCTCCCGGGCTTGACGCCTCCTCGATCGACGTCACCGTCGAACGTGGCGTCCTGAAGATCTCGGGCGAGCGCAAGGCTTTCGCACACGAGGGCGACCGCGCCGTCCAGAAATATGCGTCGGAGCGTCCCATCGGTCGTTTCAGCCGCGCCCTCGAGCTGCCCGACGACGTCGACAACGCCAAGGTGGAAGCGCGCTACCGCGACGGCGTGCTGAGCGTCAGCATCGGCATCCAGGAGGCGTCCA
>Ga0302314_10019002_pt1 | contig 11437 bp, 8 predicted proteins | sample III_Palsa_N2_3_FD_200533 | JGI IMG/M metagenome (GOLD analysis project Ga0302314, IMG submission 200533) | Peat permafrost microbial communities from Stordalen Mire near Abisko, Sweden - III_Palsa_N2_3 | ecosystem: Environmental > Terrestrial > Soil > Palsa > Peat permafrost | place: Sweden... | reverse complement strand
GCTCGGGTCGTACTGGATCCGCGACCGAGCACCGAGGCGTCGGCGTCGGCGTCGGCGTCGGGCAGACCGTCTGCTGCTGGGTCGTGTTCTGGAAAAGCGCGAGATTGTTCGGCGTTGCCTGCCCCTGCATCGGCGGCGTGAAATACCGGGAGACACCGGCATGCAGACTCGTGTCCTCCATGGGCCTGAAGATGAGGACGATGCGCGGGCTCGCTTGATGGGCCGAGACGAATTGATTCATCTGATCGAAGCGCAGACCCGCGTTCAACGTCAAATCCCGGCGCATCCGCCACTCGTCCTGAACGTAGCCTCCCGCAACCCAGCCGAGCTTCGACGTGTAATCGTTCAACGTCTCGGGGGGAAGGTAAGGATTGCCCGCGGGATCGAGCGGCAGGACGGTCGCCAGGTCATCCACCTGCGTGCGCTCGATACTGGAGGTCAATCCGGCGCGCAGCGTATGCGACTCGCTGAGCCGGTCGGCGGCATCAAGCTCGAGACCGTTGAGGAGGCTCTTGCGCGTGACGTTCGCTGCCACATCGTTGAAGGCCAAGTCGCCGTATTGGTCGGGCACGAAATCGATGGACGCGTAGCGCGTAAAGACGGACAGCTGCGTGTCGATGTTCTCGTGCTTCGTCTGCAGCGCGACCATGCCGAAATAAAACTGATCCTTCTCGTTCTCGTTGAGGCTGGCAGAGGACAAGGTGCTGGAGCCGAAATCCCCCAGCGGCTCCTGACCGCCAACGTTCGGAATCTGAAAGCGACCGATCCAGAGGCCCCCGAGGTACGTCAGACGGCTCGAATCGCCGAACAAGGTCGATCCGTAGCCGAACAGCCTCTCCTGCTCGGTTCGGTCATGGACCGGATTCGGCGTCGGCATGGCATTCTCCAGGCCCTGCCCACTCTCGAGATAGCGCGCGCTCGTGAAGTACTGGGTGCTGCCCGCACTGCCCCCGTACTCGACGCTCGGGCTGATCGTTCCCCAGCTGCCGCCGTAGATGTCCACGTTCCCGCCCGGATCGAACCGCTCCTTCGCCGTGATGTCGACGACCCCCGCTGTCCGCAGCCCATACTGCGCGGGTAGCGTGCCGTCGAGCAGATTCAGATTCCCGACGAAGCCGCTACCCAGCACGGGACCCAGCGCCGACACCCCGTCAGGGAGCTGGATGCCGTTGACCCGGTACTGAACGTTCGAATACTCGTTGCGAATGTGAAAATCCGGATTGCTGATCGCCGAATCGTAAGAGACGCCCGGGGCTTGCAGCAGCACCTTGTCGAGCGCCGTGTTTTTGCCCTGCGGTAGCGCGTCGATCGCCTGCTGATCCATGTCGAAAGCCGTCGCGCCGAGCTTGGGCAGCAGATCTCGATCGCGCGCCTCGTCCAACTCCTTGTTCTCTTGCGAGAGCTTCAGCCGCTCCGCGGTGACCACGATGGGCTGCAGCTCGGAAGCCGAGCCTGCGTTGAGCGCAGTAAACTCGATGGAGGTTGCGGCGGTTGTCTCGGGGGACCCAAGCTCCGCGGCGCCGGCGCGCGGCAAAGCTGCGGTTGCGAGCCCGAGGATGCAAAAAGTTGAACGTAGTGCGAACACGAACGTAAATGATAATCATTCTCATATCATTGATGCAAGCGATCTCGTGAAGAAAGGTCGCGAGCTGGTCAGGGCGTCAAAACTATCTTGCCCAAATGGTGTTTCGCCAGAAAATCGCGCTGCGCGTCGGCGATATCCCGAAGCTGGTAGGTTTTTGCGAGGACGGGACCGATTTCCGCTTGCTCGATATAACGCACCAGAGCGTGGAATATTTCCGGCTCCGCGATCGTGCAGCCGAGCAGTCGCAGATCCTTGAGATACAAGGTGCGTAGATCCAAAGTTACCAGCGCCCCCCCGATCGCGCCGGCCACCGCATATCTGCACCCGGGGCGCAGAATCTCCAGAAGATCGGGAAACTGTTCGCCGCCCACGACATCGATCACGGCGTCGACCGACTCCTTGCCGAGCGCCGCGACCAGATCGGCGTCGCGCGGCAGTACCCGCGAGGCGCCCAGGCGCAAGACTTCCGCGGCCTTCGACGCAGCGGCGATGGCGACGATTCGGGCACCGCGGCGTTTGGCAAGTTGCACGGCTGCCGATCCGACGCCACCCGATGCGCCGGTGACCAGCACGGTTTCGCCGTCACGAACGCCCGCGCGGGTCAGCATGTTCTCGGCGGCTGTATAGGAGCAGGGGAACGAGGCGAGCTCGGCATCGCTCAGCGAACTATCGATCGGATGCGCATTGACCGCGGGAACGCAAACGTAATCCGCAAACGCACCGTCACAGTCCGAGCCGAGGTACAGCGTGCGCATGCCGTGGGCGGTCGGCCGGGAACGCAGTACCGGATCCACCAGCACTCTTTGTCCAAGGCGCGCGGCGGCGACACCTGATCCCGTGCCCACGATGCGCCCGCAGGCATCGGCGCCCTGAATGAGCGGAAACACGATGCCGGCGCCGGTCCAGCCGGAACCCTGCGCCGCCGTCTTGGACGGATCGCGTTGCGCCGCATTCCCCGTGCTTCGAGTCACGCTCTTCGAGTACCAACCGGTGCGCATGTTGATGTCGGTATTGTTCATACCGGCCGCGCCGACTTGCACCAGGACTTCGTCAGCTCCGGGAGTCGGAGTCGGCACATCGCTGCGGTAGGCGAGGCAGTCGAATCCACCGTGGCCGGTCAACAGTACGGCGCTCATGGTGGGGGGCACGGATGACATCTATAGGATGATAGTACCGCCCCCGGGTTACCGTTCGCGCAATTCGGGGGTGAGCGAGAGCACCTCGTCGATGGTGGTGACACCCGCGGCGACTTTCTCGGCCCCGGCCTGACGCAGCGGTCTCATGCCGGCTTTCATGGCCATCTCGCGCAGCTCCGGCAGCTCGGGATCATCGGCGATGGCGGATTGTATCGACGAGTTGACCGCCATCAGCTCATAAACGCCGCTCCGGCCCCGAAAGCCCGTCTGGCGGCACTCCAGACATCCAACTGCCTTATGAATGGTAGCGGGCATGGCAACCAGAGAGTCCACGCCCAATTCGCCCCATTGATCGCGCGTCACCGAGACCGGTGCCTTGCACTCGGGGCAAAGCCTGCGCACCAGGCGCTGCGCGAGCACGCCGATCAATGTCGCCCGAATCAAATATGCGGGTACCCCGAGTTCCAGTAAACGCGTGATGGCCGAGGGAGAATCATTGGTGTGCAACGTCGACAGCACCAGATGGCCGGTGAGGGCAGCCTGCACGGCCACCTCGGCGGTTTCGCGATCGCGAATTTCACCGATCATGATGATGTCGGGATCCTGGCGCAACAGTGCACGCACCCCTTCTGCGAAAGTCAGGTCGATGTTGGATTGCACCTGCATCTGGTTGAAGCTGCCGTCGATCAATTCGATGGGATCTTCGATCGTGCAGACATTCACTTCGGCGGTGGCGAGCTCCTTGAGCGAGGCGTAGAGAGTCGTGGTCTTGCCCGAGCCGGTGGGTCCGGTGACCAGCACGACGCCGTGCGGCTGCGTGATCATGCGGCGCCAAACCACAGACTCCTCCTCGATGAAGCCCAGCCGGCTGAAGTCGTGCGCCAGCACGTCGGGATTGAAGATGCGCATCACCAGCTTTTCGCCGAAGGCCGTGGGCAGCGCCGAGACGCGCAACTCGATTTCCTTACCGTCCGGCGAACGCGTGCGGATGCGGCCGTCCTGCGGTCGCCGGCGCTCGGCGATATCCATCCGGCTGATGATCTTCACGCGGCTCGTAACCGATGGCACGACCAGCGCGGGCAATTTGTAAACATCGTGCAGAACACCGTCGATTCGGAATCGCACGTTGCACGAATCGCGGCGCGGCTCCAGGTGAATGTCGCTGGCACGCGAATCGAAGGCGTACTGCAGCAGCCAGTCGACGATCGCCACGATGTGCTGATCTTCCGCGGAGAGCTTCCCGGCCCGGCTGAGCTCGGTCAACTGCTCGAGGTTGCGCAATTCCGTCGGCGCAGCCCGGGAGCGTTCTTCGCCGGTGAGCTTGACCGAACGTGCGACCGCGTAGAACTCCACCAAATACTTGTCGATGTCGAGCGGATTGGCGAGGACGCGCTTGAGCGGTACTTTGAGCACCGGCTCCAGCTCCTCCATCCACTGAACGGCGAAGGGGTCCTTGACGGCGAACACGACGCCCGCGGGAGTGCTCTTGACCGGCAGAATTCCGCTGCGCAATGCGTAGGCGTACGGGATGAGCTCGGTGAGGCCCGCCACATCGAGCTTTAGGGGATCGATGCGCATGTACGGCAAATGGACCCGGCGGGCGAGCCACTGGGTCAAAGCCTCCATGGTCAGCTTGCGTCCTTCATTGCGCCGATCGGGCCACTCCTGGGCCGCTGCGATGACCAGAGGGTGATGGGGCACGCCGTCCTTGCGCTTCGGCGGCTCGACGACCGCACGCGCGGCCGCCGAGTTGATGAGCCCCGACTTGACCAACTCGTTCAGGAGGCCGCGCAATGTCAAACTGTCAGGACCGTTGACGGACCGACGGGCCGTCAAGCTAGCGGGTTTATTCATCCCCGCTTCGTACTGGAATGCCGGAGTTTTTGTTCGGACCTGCGTCACACATTCCGTGTTGGAGCGGGGATGACCGGGAGAGAGCGGTTTCCGGCACGGTAGAGGGCGCGGCGTCTGCGACGTGCCGCACATCCCGGGCCGGCGCCGTCCTCAAACGTAGCGCGGGATGGGACCGAGCTGCGGCGTTACATTTTTGCCCAGATCGATGAACACTTCGTCCACGTAACACCAACCCCATCCTTCGGGCGGATCGTAGCCTTCGATGATCGGGTGATGCGTCGAATGGAAATGCTTGGTGGCGTGCTTGTTCGGCGAGTCGTCGCAGCAACCCACGTGCCCGCAGGTGCGGCAGATGCGCAAATGCACCCACGGACTCCCGGTCTTGAGGCACTCCTCGCAGCCCCGCGCGCTGGGGTGCACTTTTTTGATGGTGTCGAGATGGGAACACTTGCCGGTCACGGTTCGCTCCTCGTCCGGCGACGCCGGCGCCCGGATATTCTACTTCGCAGCCGCGACGCCTATCGCGCTTTGCGTATCGATACTATCCGAGCGCGGGATGGCGTACCATCGCGCATCGTGGACCTTGCAAGCTACACGACATTTCAATTCGAGCGCGAAGGCCGGCTCTTGCGAGCCTCGTTCAATCGGCCGGAGAGCCTCAATGCGATCGATCGGGTCGCGCATGACGAGCTCGCCCGCTTTTTTAACGAGTTGGCCGTCGATCCGCTGACGGACGTCGTCATTCTTTCCGGGGTCGGGCGTGCATTCTCCGCCGGAGGGGACCTGGACCACATCCAGAGGATGATCGATGACCCCGCCATCTTCATCGACGACATCCCGAACGTGAAGCGCATCCTATTCGGCATGCTCGATTGTCCGAAGCCGATCATCGCGAAGCTCAATGGCGCCGCTGTCGGGCTCGGCGCGACGATCGCTCTGTTGTGCGACGTCATCTTCGCGGCACCCACGGCGAAGATCGGCGACCCGCACGTGAAGGTCGGCTTCGCGGCCGGCGACGGCGGTGCGGTCATCTGGCCGCATCTCATCGGACATGCACGGGCCAAAGAGTACCTCATGACAGGCCGACTCTTGATGGCGGAAGAGGCCGAGAGGATCGGGCTGATCAACCATGTGGTACCGGCGGAAGATCTCGACCGGGTGGTCGACGCTTTCGCGCAGGAGCTGCTCGGCGGCGCCACGCGCGCAATTCAATGGACGAAGCTCGCGGTCAACTTGGGCCTGAAGCAGCTCGCGCATTCGGTAATGGATGCTTCCGTCGCTTTCGAAGCCCTGTCGAACGTTACGGCAGATCATCGCGAGGCGGTGCTGGCGCTGCGCGAGAAGCGCCCCCCCCGGTTCACCGGCAAGTGAGCAGCGTTGCTAGCTCAGGGCTCCCGCACGGCGTAAGCGTTCTATCTCCGGCCGTGTGAGCGCGAGCACCTCGCCGAGAACGCTCTCCGTGTCCTCCCCGGGCTCGCGTCCGCAATCCGGCTGATCGAGGGCGGTGCGGCTGAAGCGCGGGACCGGCGCGTTCTGCAGCACCTCGTTGACGGTCACAAAATTGCGCCGTGCGATGTTGTGAGGATGCCGAGCCGCCTCCTCGAGAGTCAGCACGGGAGCAAAGCAGACATCCGTGCCCTCGAGGAGTCGACACCATTCTTCTCGCGTGCGCGTCTTGAACAGCCGGGCGAGCACGGCGCGCAGAGCCGGCCAGCGTGCGCGGGCACCGGCATCGTCCACCGTCGCAATACCGAGCCCGTCGAGCTCGGGGTCGTCGATACGGAGTTTCTCCTGCAGCAATGAATAGAATTGCGGCTCGAGCGCGGCAATGGACACGTAGCGGCCGTCCGAAGTCTGGTACGTGTCGTAGAACGGCGCGCCGCCCGCCAAAACGTTTTCGCCGGTGGCATCGCGGAAGAAACTGTTGGCGCGAAACGAAAACATCATCCCGAGGAGCGCCACCGTGCCGTCGACGATCGCGGCATCCACCACCTGCCCTTTTCCGGACAGCTTGGATTCCAAAAGGGCCGCAAGCACTCCGGAGAGCAGCAGCATCGCGCCGCCTCCGAAATCACCGACGAGATTGACCGGCGGCACGGGTTTCCCGCCCGGCGGGCCGGTGAGATGCAGGGCTCCGGTGAGCGCGATGTAATTGATGTCATGGCCCGCGCTGAGCGCCAGCGGTCCGGTCTGACCCCAGCCGGTAATTCGTCCGTAAACGAGCCGCGGATTTTTCTCGAGACACTCGACGGGACCGATCCCGAGCCGTTCCATCACACCCGGTCGATAACCCTCGATCAGCACATCACAGGCGGCAACCAGGCGCAATGCCGTGGCGAGGCCTTCGTGGTGCTTGAGATTCAATCCCACCGAGCGGCGATTGCGCAGCAGCGGATCGCGGGAAGGCTCGTGCCACAAAGCGCCGGGGCGCTCGATCCGGATCACATCGGCGCCCATGTCGCCGAGCATCATTCCGCAGAACGGCGCAGGGCCGAGACCCGCCAATTCCAGAACCCTGACGCCCTCGAGCGGCCCGCCCCGGCGCGCGGGCGCCACTCAAAGCGCCTCGATCACGGTCACGTTGGCGAGGCCACCTCCCTCGCACATCGCCTGCAATCCATATCGACCCTTGCGCGCGCGCAACGTGTTCAAGAGCGTCGTCATGAGTTTCGCGCCCGTGGCACCGAGCGGGTGCCCCAGGGCGATCGCGCCGCCGTTCACGTTCATCCGCTCCGGATCCGCGTCGACTCCGCGCAGCCACGCGAGCGGCACGGAGGCGAAGGCTTCGTTGACTTCGTATAGATCGATGTCCTGGATCTTCATACCGGTGCGTTTGAGCGCGAGCCGAGTTGCACCGATCGGCTCCTCGAGCATGATCACCGGGTCGCCGCCCGTCACCGTCAAATTGTGTATACGGGCCAACGGCGTGAGCCCGTGGGCCTTCAGCGCGCGCTCGTTGACGATCAAGACGCCCGCGGCCCCATCGCAAACCTGACTCGCATTGGCCGCGGTCAGAACCCCGCCCTCCTTCAAGAGCTTCACGGCACCGATCGACTCCCGCGTCGCGTCGAAACGAATACCCTCGTCGACGGTGTGCTCCCCGCCCTCGATTCGTAGTGGAAGGATCTCGGCTGCGAATGCCTTCGCATGGGTGGCCTGCGCGGCGCGCCGGTGACTCGATAACGCGAACTCGTCGAGCCGCTCGCGGCTGAATCCGTACTTATCGGCGAGCATCTGCGCGCCGGTGAACTGACTGAACTCCTTGACCCCATATCGATCTTGGATGCGCTTGCTCCACGGTCCACCGAGCCCGGCGTTGACGGCGAGAGCGGTCGGTGAGCCGATGGGTACGCGGCTCATGCTTTCGACGCCCGCCGCAATCACCACGTCCTGGGTGCCCGACATCACCGCCTGTGCGGCGAAATGCACCGCTTGCTGCGAAGAGCCGCATTGGCGATCGATGGTTACCGCGGGTACGCTGTCCGGCAGCTTCGATGCCAGTACCGCATTGCGGCCGATGTGGAAGCTCTGCTCGCCGACCTGGCTCACGCAGCCGAAGATCACATCGTCGATCGCGGCGGGATCGATGCCGCTGCGATCCACCAATGCATTCAGCACCTCGCCGGCCATATCGGCCGGATGCCAGCCCGCCAGCTTGCCGTTGCGGCGTCCGCCGGCCGTGCGGATCGCTTGAACAATATACGCGTCGCTCATCTCACCACCTCCTTTGCAGTATGCGGGGAGGTACCACCCAGGGCAAGAAACAGCTGTACCGTATCGAGATAGCGCTGCCCCACGGTTTGCACGTAGCCGAGACGCGCTTGCTGGTAGGAGCGCTGCGCATCGAGGACTCGCAAAATCCCCACATTACCCTCCCGATAAGCCGCGCGAGTGAGGCTCAGATTTGCCTCGGCCGCCTGCTGCGCCTGATCCTGCGCCGCGAGTTCCTCGGCATCGTGCGCCAACGCCTCGAGCAGATCGGCCACCTGGGTGAAGGCCTCGAGCACGGTCTCCTGGTAGCTCGCAGCGCTCGCTCGCATGGCGTCGACGGCGGCGCGCTTTTGCGCATGCAGCGTTCCCCCGTCGAACAGCGGCATGGTCAACCCGGAGATCAGACTCCACGCGACGCTCGAGCGGTCCAAGAGCGCGCCGGAAGTGACGGCCTGCGGTCCGACGGTGCCTGTGAGCTGGATCTTCGGGTAGAGGTTGGAGTCGGCGACGCCGACGGCGCTGGTGGCGGCGTGCAGGCGCGCTTCCGCCGCCAGTATGTCGGGGCGGTGATGCGCGAGCTCCGACGGCAGGCTCACCGGTATCTCGAGCGGCAGCGTGATCTGCAAGAGCTCAAGATCCGCGGGCAGCTCTTTCTCCGGCAAACGACCGAGCACGAGCGAGAGTGCGTGATGGGCCTTCGCCAGATCCTGGCGCAGCGGCGGAAGCAGCGCGGAATCGCTGGCGATTTGACTCTCTGCGCTCACCACGTCGATACGGGCGACCGATCCGGCCTCGAAGGCGGTACGGACCAGCCGCAGGTTGTCCCGATCCTGCTCCAGAATGGTCTCGACCGTGGCAATTTGCGCGCGCAGCGAAGCGACGGTGATGGTTTGCATGACGGCCTGGCCGCTCACCGATAGAAATGCCGCGTCGAGCTGTTGACGGGCCGCTTCGGCTTGTGCCTGCTGCTGCTCGATGGACCGGGCAATGCCTCCCATGTAGTCCACCGTATAGCTGACCGTCGGGCCCACCGCGAAATACGTGAAAGGCGGGAAGCTGAAGTCGCCGCCGAAGAACTCCGCGCCGTATTGCTGACGGCCGAAGCCGGCCGTCAACCCAACCTGGGGATAGCGCACGCCCGCCTGTGCGACGGCGAGCTCATGCGACTGCGCGAGCGTCTGCGCGGCAACCTCCAGGGTGCGGTTGTGCTCGAGCGCCTGTTTGACGATCCCATCGATCGGCTCCGAGCCGAACAGCGACCACCAGTCGCCTTCGATCTCCTTGCCGAGCGCAACATGTTGGGTTCCTGCAGACGGGCTGCTCTCGAGCGCAAGTGTATTCGAGGTGTATCGCTCAGCCGCCGGCGGTTGCGGCCGCGAGAAGTTCGGCCCCGCACGGCAGGCGGCGAGCGCCGCGAGCACGCACAGCAATGCGGCGCGCGCGATCACTCGACCACCACCGCTTCTTCGCTGCGCGGCGCACCGCCGCCCTTGCGTAGCAGCAACAGCAGCGGAATCGCCGCGAGGCTCAGCCAGAACATCAATCGGAAATTGTCGTTGTAGGCGATCATCGTGGCTTGTTGCGTGACCTGGGCATTCAGCGCCGCCAATCCGTGCAGGCTCGGCGCTCCGCCGGGAAATTGCCCGTGCACGAGCGGGCTGAACGGCGTGACGTGCTCAGCCAGCGACGCATGCGCCGTTTGCGTGTTGCGCGTGAGCAACGTCTCCACGACGGAGATGCCGATGCTCGCGCCGAGATTGCGCGAGAGGCTGAAGAGGGCTGCGCCCTCGCTGCGCAGAGAGGGTTTCAACGTGGCGAATGCCACGCCCGTCAACGGCACGAACACCATTCCGGTGCCGCACCCTTGCGCGATTCCCGACCACATCACCGTGTACATGTCCATCTGCAGATCGAAATGCATCATCTGCCAGGCCGAGAAAGCGGACAGCGCGAACCCGGAACCCATGATGACGCGTACATCCACGACTTTCGAAAAGCGGGCAATGATGATCATCGCCAGCAAAGTCCCGACTCCCCTCGGGGCCGTGACCAGGCCGGTCGTGACCACCGGATAGTTCAAGAGGTCCTGCAACAGCGGCGGCAGCAGAGCGAGCGTCGCGAACAGGAGCAGACCCACGTTGAAAATGAACAGACACCCCGCCACGAAATTCGGATCCTTGAACAGCGCCGGTTCCAAAAAAGGAGTCTTGCGCGTCGTGATCATGTGCACGATGAAGAGGTAGAATGCCGCCACGCAAACCGCCGCCTCGATGCAAATCTCCGGCGAGTTGAACCAATCCTTCAGCTGCCCCCGATCGAGTGTGATCTGCAGCGCCCCGACCGCGAGACTCAATGTAGCAAAGCCGAAGAAATCGAAGGGCGAGCGCTTGATCGCCGATTCCGGCAGGGTGCTCAGCGTACCGAGAAAGGCGACGATGCCGATCGGCACATTGATGTAGAACACCCAGCGCCAGTTGTAGTTGTCGGTGAGCCAACCACCGAGTGCCGGCCCCATGATCGGACCGATGGTGATGCCCGTCACCCAGATAGTCATTGCCTTCGCGAGTTGCTCGCGCGGATAGATGTCGAGCATCACCGCCTGCGACATGGGTACGAGTGCAGCACCGCACGCCCCCTGCAGCAACCGTGCGAGCACTATCTGCGGCAAGGATTGGGCAATACCGCAAAGCATCGAAGCCACGGTGAATCCTGCAATCGACATCAGAACGATGCGCTTGCGGCCGAACCGGCCGGAGAGCCAGCCGGACATCGGCGTCATGATGGCGGCGGCAACGATATAAGAGGTCAGCACCCAGGCCATTTGGTCCTGAGTCGCCGAGAGCGAGCCCTGGATACGCGGCAACGCGACATTGGCGATGGTGTTGTCGAGCACCTGCATGATCGAGGCCGTCATCAGGGACACCGTGATGAGCGCCCGGCGCCGCCCGTCTATCGCCGTGTTCACCGCGCGGGTCCGGAAGTCTCCGCCGCCAAGGAACGCTTGGGTTCGGAGGAGAGTGCATCGGCCTCTGAACGCGTATCGACCGTCACACTGGCGCTCAATCCGCTTTGCAACAGAAGGCCCGCATCGACATGGTCGAGCTGCAACCGCACAGGGACCCGCTGCACGACCTTGACCCAGTTCCCCGTG
>Ga0302314_10019000_pt1 | contig 11438 bp, 9 predicted proteins | sample III_Palsa_N2_3_FD_200533 | JGI IMG/M metagenome (GOLD analysis project Ga0302314, IMG submission 200533) | Peat permafrost microbial communities from Stordalen Mire near Abisko, Sweden - III_Palsa_N2_3 | ecosystem: Environmental > Terrestrial > Soil > Palsa > Peat permafrost | place: Sweden... | reverse complement strand
TCCGCCAGCCTTCTCGCAGCTCGCCAGCACGCTCGCGGCGCTAACCGCCCCGCCATCGCCTACCGAGCTCCGCGACGAGGCGGGCGCCATGTCTGCCTTCCGTGACACCGCCGGGAACCCCCACGGCGCAGAGGCGGCACCATCACGCGAACTGCGAGGAGCACGGAAGACCGTGATGGCCCTACGAGCAACCGTCAGCGCCCGGCCGGGGATCGCCGTCATCGTCATAGTGCTCGGGGCGGGGCTGTGCGCGTGGACAGTTAAGATGGGGATAGACCCAATCGTCCCCGCCGCAATAGGCGCGTGGGCGGCTGCGGCTGCGATCGCCCTCCTAGCCGAGAACAGGCAGGGCAAGCGCCGTCGGACGCAGACTGGTCTGGAGCGGCACCAGCTCATGCGGGACGGGCGGCAAGAGTGCGCCACGTTGCTGAGGATGACGCGTGAGCTTGAAGCCGCAGTGCGCGATCACGGCGGGTCCCGCAGCCCGGACAAGGCCTTGCGCGGGCAGGAAATCAGGGAACTGGCCGCCGACCTCGCCGGCCAGGCTCAGAAGGTCGGCCTGCTGGTAAGTGCCCTCGGCACCATGGCCGCCGCCCTGTCCGATGAGGCTATCCGCCTTGCCGCCATCGTCATGTCCTGGGAGAACACCGCCTCCGGGACCCCAGCGCAGCCCGCAGACACCGTGCGGCTTGAACGACACCTCACGGACTTCAAACGGGCGGCATTGACCGTGTTCTACAGCGGGCGCGCCATAACTAATGGCCCGCCCATCGCCGATGAGCTCCAGCGGGAACTCGCAATGTGACGATCACGGCGGCACCGCAGGTGACGGGATCGGAGACTGGGAGAACCGTGGGAGGTCAGGCAGCGTCATCCACCTTGGGGTCCGAGGAAGATTCGATTTCAGCCGTGCGTCTGGGTGTGGCTATCACCACCGTCAGGCCGGGGGTCAGCCGGATGTCGCGCTGCCGGCATCCTGGCCACGCAGCGGAACCACGGGCACGACCTCGGCCCGGTCAATCCGTCACTGCCAGATTCGGCCCTTAGTCCGTGACACGGGGCACGGCCCGCATGTTGTAGAGGAAGCGCCCGTCCTGGAGGAAGGCGATCAGCGGTTGCGGCCCCTCGTCCGGCTTGACGCCGACGAAGCGGCCGTCGCCCGCGTGCACGTAGCGGGCGGTCGTGCCGCCCTCCCCGAACTCCGCCGCGAGGCCGTGCGGGATGTCGGTGATCTCCAGCCCGTCGGCGTCGGCCTTCACCTCGTAGGTGACCTGCGGTGCGGAGTACCTCCCGGCGTAGGTCTCCGGCCGGAACGGCACCGGGGTGCCGGGCGGCAGCACCCATGAGGGCAGGCGGATCCCGGCCGCGGACGAGAGGATCTGCACTGCACCTCGTCGATGAAGGCCGAGGCGTGGCCGCCGTTCTCGTGGATCGCGAGCACCAGGCCCCGGTCGGGCACGATGCGCCAGGTCGTGCTCTGGCCGGGGGTGCTGCCGTCGTGGCCAACCACGGGCGTGCCGTCCCAGTCGAACAGCATCAGCCCGAGGCCCCAGGCGGCCGGGTATCGCCCTCCCAGCCGCGGCAGCGCGACCTGCGGCCGGCACATCTCGTCGAAGGTTCCCGCGGGCACCACCCGCGTCCCGTCGGCCGCCACGCCGTCGGCCAGCAGCATCCGCCCGAACCGCACGAGGTCGCGCGGTGCGGCGCTGGGGGTGGACCCGGCTGGCGCGTTTGACTGCGGCAGCAGCCGCCAGGGCGACACCCGCGGCGGCTCGCCGACGTGCCCTACCGCGGCCCGGAACATGATCGCCTCCTCAGGGTAGAGCGCCATGTGCCGCGCCCCGAGAGGCTCGATCAGCAGCTCCCGCATGGCGACCTCCCACGTGCGCCGCCCGCGCAGCCTGGCGACGAGGGCGCCGAGCGCGCAATAGCCGGCATTGCAGTAAGAGAACAGCTCTCCCGGCCCGCTGACCTGCCGGGCGTTGCTGCGCATGAACGCAACGAGCTTGGCCACCGCGTCGTCGCCGCGCCCGGTGTCCTCGAACAGATCTCCGTCGAACCCGCCGGTGTGCGACAGCAGCTGCCGCATGGTGATGCTGTCCGAGGCGGCGGCGTCCAGCACCCCGAACTCGGGAAGATACCTCCGGACCGGCTCATCGAGATCGACCAGCCCTTCCCCGGCGAGCTGCATCACCAGGGCAGCCGTCCAGACTTTGGTAACCGACCCGATCTGGAACAGGCTGTCGGCGGTAGCCTCCACCCCCGTGTCCAGGTTGACCACCCCGGTGGCCGCCTCAGCCAGCTGATCCCCCACCCCGACGGCCACCGCAGCCCCCGGCACCCCATGCCGCCCAGCGGCCCGATCGATCCACCCCTGAAGATCCGGAAGAAGCGTCATATCGAGGACCGTACCCTCGTACCCACGGCCTTTCGCAACCCTAGAAGATCTTGGGAAAACATCGGCTCAGGTGCGTTGAAATGTCAGTGGCGGTCGCTATTATGTTCGTGTAGGGAAGATTGAGGACATGATCATCCGGAAGGAGGGCCGATGCGATGGGCGACGGCGACTGCGATCTGCCTGGGGCTGACCCCGAGTTTGGGCCTGACCCCGAGTGGGATGCGTACGTGGCGTGGCGCGAGCGGGAGATCGCCGCAGGCCGTGACGAGGACCCGCCCGAACCATGGGAGATCGAGGGTCCCGCGGTCTCGCTTAGCCTCGGCGACGCCACCGACATAGATCCGTCGATACTGGCCGCGATATGCGGGCCGGACGGGCTTGGCGGTGATGGGCTCGGCCCGCAGTTCGGCCAGGATGCGCCGGTGGATCTGCTGCGGCCAAGTCCGGTACTGGCGGCGCTGGCCGAGCAGGCGTCCGCTGACCTGTCGCGGCTCACCGACAACCAGCTGATGGGCGCGCTGCACGCGGCGCGGCGGATGGAGAACCGCGCCCAGTACCTGCAGACCCGCATAATCGCAGAGTTCGGCCGCCGCCGCAGCGAGGAATTCGAGACCGCGAAGGCCCGCGGCGTCCGGGTAGGCTGCCGGGCCGGGGAATTCCCCGGCGTCGAGCTGGCCTCGGAGCTGCTCGTCAGCCGAGTGGCGGCCGGAGCGCGGATCGAAGCCGCCATCAGTCTCACCACCCGCCTGCCGAGGACTCTGCAGGGGATGTCCGTCGGCCTGATCGATGCCGACCGAGCCGCGGTCATCACCGCCCACACATCCTGCCTAAGCCAGGAAGACGCCGCCAAGGCCGACGAGATCCTGGCCCAGGAGGCACCGGAGGTCCGCGTCGATACGCTTGCCCGGCGCGCCGCCTCCCTCGAGATGAAACTGGACCCCGAGGCGGCGAAGCGCCGCAAGGAGAGCAGCAAGCGGGCCGCCCAGCGGGTCCAGGTGCAGCTCGAGCGGTCGGGGAACGCCTCCGTCGCGGGTCGCGAACTCGACATCGCCGACGCTCTGGCCTCCAAGGCCAACATCCACGCCGTCGCCCTCCGCCTGCGCCGGGCCGGCATAGCGGGCTCCCTCGACCACCTGCGCGCCATGGTCTTCAACGACCTGCTCCAGGGCCGCAACCCCTTCGACCGCCTCGCCCCCGTCCCGGAAGCGCCCGCTGACGACCAGGCGCCAACCGACGACCCGACGACGCATGAGGTCGAGAGGGAGACGGCCGCCGACGAGGTCGCCGCCGACGACCCGGGCTCGGCGGGCGCTCCAGCTCCCGAAGATCCCGCCGACGACTGGGACTGCGCAGACGATTGGGACCGCGCCGAAGCCGCCGCCGCCGCCGACCGAGCTGCGGATGAGCACGAGTACAAGTACAGAGGCGGCCGCGCAGGTCCGCGCGGGCACGGAGACGCCGCGATCGGCATCTGGCCCCGCTCCGGCGACAAACCCGGCAGCGACGAAGACCCCGACTACGAAGACGATGGCGCAACCGCGTCGGGCCCGGCCGACGACGTAGCCGCGCCCCGCGCGCCGATGCCCGCGGTCATCAACCTTCTCGTCCCCGCCGGCACGCTGTTCGGCTGGGACACCGCGCCCGCCGAGGCAAGCGGCTGGGGCCTCCTGAACCCCGTCGAAACCAGAGACGTTGTCCGCGCCGCCTCCCTGCATCCCCAGACGCGCTGGTGCATGACCGTCGTCGGCGCCAACGACAGGGCCGTCGCCCACGGCTGCTCCGCCGGACAGCACCCCTGGTCTCCCCCGCCACCCCCAGAGCCCGAAGCATCACCGCCGCGACCACGACCGAGTGGACCCGACGCGAGGCAAGCCGAGCAGTTCTTCAACCTTCTGCGCGCCCTGAACCTTGCCCCCGAGCCGATCGCCCAGGGGACGTGCGACCACCGGCATGCCGAGGATCACTACACCCCGAGCCGCAAGCTCCAGCATCTGGTCCGCGCCCGCTCCGTCACCTGCACCGCCCCCGGCTGCCAGGCCCAGGCCATCCACGCCGACCTGGACCACACCAATCCCTATCCGCAGGGCCCCACCGATGAGTGCAACCTTGGCCCCAAGTGCCGCACCCACCATCGCGCAAAGCAGGCACCAGGCTGGAAGGTCACGCAGCCCGAGCCGGGCGTCTTCCGCTGGACCCTCCCGTCCGGCCGCACCCACACCACCCGCCCTACCACCTACTGAACCGCAGGTCCCGCTGCACGAGGGCTGCCGTCCCGCCGCCTTGGGCCTTGAACGCGCGTGACGATGACAGCAGGTGCTGTCGCGCTTATCATGGGGGTATGTCTCGGTGGGAAGGGGACGCGGCTGGTCGTCTGGAACGCGCCGCCCTGGAATTGTTCGATGAGCGCGGTTTCGACCGCACGACGGTTGCGCAAATCGCCAAGCGCGCCGACCTCAACGAGAGGTCGTTCTACCGCTACTTCAGTGACAAGCGGGAAGTCCTGTTCGGCGGCGGTGACGAGCTGAAGCTCCGGCTTGAGCAGGCGCTCCGGGAAGTGCCCGCTGAGACAGGGCCGCTGGACACACTGCTCGCGGCGCTGCTGGATGCGGCGGATGTGTTCCGACCGAAAGAGCTGCTGCTCATACGGAAGAGGGTCATCGACGCGAACCCTGAGCTTCGTGAGCGCGAGCTGAGCAAGATGGACGCCATCTACGCCGCGTTCGTCGCAGGCTTGCGGGACAGGGGCGCGGACGCGACGACGGCGCGCATCGCGACCGACATGGCGATGTCGATCTGGCGCGTCGCCGCCGAGCGCTGCCTCAGCAGCGACGACGACATCACCGTCGACGCCGCGGTTCGGTGGGCGACGGCGCACCTCCGCCGGATCGCGGCGGGGGCGGCCTGACGGGAACTGCGGCTATCGGATGACGTCCCGGTCGGCCGCCAGCAGGACAAGCTTGCCGTGAGCGTGTCCGCTCTGGCTGATGCCGAGTGCCGTGCGCCAGTCTTCGAGCGGGAAGGTACGGGCGACCGGGATGGTGAACTGGCCGTCTGCGGCAAGCTGGGCGAACTCGCTGAGCACATTGCGGCGCGGCGGCCAGTCCTCGTGGAAGCTGTCCCGGGCGCCGAGCTTCGCCGCGGCGGTGAAGTCGCTGATCGTCAGGACGCGGCGCGGATCGCCTCCGGCGGCCTGGATGAGGTCGGGCAGCACGCCGCTGGGCGGCGCAGTGTCCAGCACCAGGTCTACTGGCCCTCCGGCGGCTTCCGCGACCCGCCCGGCCAGCCCGTCGCCGTAGGACGTCACCGCGGCTCCCAGCGCGCGCAGCCGTCCGGCGTAGGTGTCACCGGCGGTAGCGACCACGCGGGCTCCCCGCAGCAGGCCGAGCTGGACGGCGGCGAATCCGACGGTGGTGCCGGCCCCGCTGACGAGCAGCGTCTGCCCGGCCGAGACCCCGAGGTTCTCCAGGTGCCAGTACGCCGTCTCGGCCGCCATCGGCAGCACGGCGGCCTGCACGAGGTCGAGTCCCGCGGGGACGCGGGTCCAGCGATCCATGATCGCGCGGTCCGCCGCGCCGGCACTCGTCCCGCCGGCGTAGTCGGCCGGGCCCAGGACAAGGTCGCCGACAGCGACATCATCGACGCCCGGTCCGACCGCGTCGACGGTCCCGGATACCTCAAGCCCGATGCCGCGGGGCAGCGCACCAGGGAACAGCCCCCGGCACAGGGCCCAGTCGGCCGGGTTCAGCCCGCAGGCGTGCACGATCACGCGGATGCGGTCGGGGCCGGGTTCCGGCACGGCCACCTGCTCCAGGCGCAGCACGTCGGCAGGCTCGCCGTACTCGTGGAAGCGGACCGTCCTCATGGTGGCGGACTCTGTGGCCGGCTCTTGAGCGCCCATGGCACACCCTTCAGTGATGACGTCAGATGCTGTCATCGTAACGCTATCAAATGATGACAGCATCTGCTGTCACTAGCGCTCGGCAATCGATCCAGCCGGCCAATCTCCAGGCCAGGGGACAGATCCATCCGACGCGCACTGGCTCGTGGCGGTCGACCGGGACGGCCTCGAACCACGGGAGCGGCTTGCCGTGATCATCAGCGAGCGGTTCGGGCTGGACTAGCGCGACCAGGCCGGGCTGCTGGCCGAGCTGCGCGGCGGGCTGGTCCGGCAGATTATCCCCGACCCGCGGTCACCCGGGCGCTGCGCGATGCCCGCGCGGCCGGGTGGATCCCGTTCGTGGTGACCAACGGCACCGTGGCCCAGCAGGAGCGCAAGCTCCGGCATACCGGCCTGGACCGGGAGGTAGCGGGGTGGGTCATCTCCGAAGGAGCAGGCATCCGCTGAGGCGGCGGGCGCTCCCCTCCCCTGGATCGTGCGCGGTCGGACTATTGAATGAGCCGGGACGCCTCGACCTGGCGGCGGGTCAGGTACCGCCGCTCGGCGCCGGTGCCGGCCAGGGCGAGCGCCGCACCGTAGGCGGTCGCCGCCTCCGCCTGCCGTCCGAGACGTCGCAGCAGGTCAGCGCGGGCCGCGGGTAGTAGGTGGTAGCCGGCCAGCGCCCCGCTGGCGGCGAGGGAATCCATCAGGGCAAGGCCGGCTGCCGGGCCTTGCGCCATGCCCACCGCCACTGCCCGGTTCAGCTCCACCACCGGGGACGGGGTGATCCGGGCGAGCTGCCCGTAGACGCCGGCGATCACCGGCCAGTCGGTGTCAGCGGCCTTGGCTGCGCTGGCATGGCATGAGGCGATGACCGCCTGAAGCTGGTAGGGCCCCGGCCGGCCCGCCCGCAGCGCGCCCTGGAGCACCTGCTGTCCCTCGGTTATCTCGGCCCGGTCCCAGCGGCTGCGGTCCTGGTCCTCCAGGGTGACCAGCTCACCCTGGCTGTCGGTCCGGGCCGGACGCCGGGAGTCTTGCAGCAGCATCAGCGCGAGCAACCCGCCCGCCTCCGGCTCTGCGGGCATCAGCCGGGCGAGCAGCCGCGCCAGCCGGATCGCCTCCGCGCACAGGTCCGCCCGGACGACGTCCGCCCCGGAAGTCGCGCTGTAGCCCTCGTTGAACAGCAGGTACAAGACCGCGAGCACCCCGTTGGTACGCTCCGGGAGCAGGCTGGCCGGCGGCACCCGGTAGGGAATCGCGGCGTTGCGGATCTTGCGCTTGGCGCGGACGATCCGCTGCGCCATCGCCGGCTCGGCGACCAGCAGCGAGCGGGCTATCTCGGCGGTGGTCAGCCCCGCCAGCGTCCGCAGGGTAAGCGCGACCCGCGCCTCCAGTGGCAGCGCCGGGTGGCAGCAGGTGAAGATCAGCCGGAGCCGGTCATCGCTGATGCCGCTGTCCCCGGCCGCTGACCCGCCCTCGCCCGACGGCTCCGACGGCTGCAGCAGCGCCGCGTCGCGCAGCTTGGCGGATTCATTCGCGCGGCGGCGCAGCACGTCAACCGCGCGGTGACGGGCGGTCGTGGTCAGCCACGCCCCGGGGCGATCGGGCACGCCGTCGCGTTCCCACGCCTGCAGGGCGCGGGCGAACGCGTCCTGCGCGCACTCCTCGGCCAGGTCCCAGTCGCCGGTGACCGCGATCAGCGTGGCGACGACCTGGCCCCACTCGGCCCTGAAGGCGGCGCTGACCGCTGACTGCACCTCCGGGCTGGCGTCAGTCGTCATGCCCGCTAGCGTACGTCGGTGTCGATCTGACGGTTTCCCGTTCGTCGGTGGGGCGAGGGAAGATCCCGAACACAACAGGAGGCCACCGTGAAATACATGATGCTCGTCTGCTTCGACCCGACCGTCGACCCCGCCGACGCCGAGGGCGGCATGTCCATCGACGACTGGGTCGCGGAGATGGACGGCCGGGGCGTGCGCCTGGAAGGCCGTCCGCTAGAGCCCAGCAACGCCACCACCGTGCGGGTGCGCCGCGAAGAGACGCTCATCTCCGACGGCCCGTTCGCCGAGACCAAGGAGCTCATGGTCGGTTACGACATGCTCGACTGCAAGGACCTCGACGAGGCGATCGAGGTCGCGTCCAAGCACCCGCTCGCCCGCCGCGGCGCCATGGAACTGCGGCCCTTCGGCGAGGACTGAGCAGCGGTGCTGCTGTGAACAGTGCTGCTGTGAACAGTGCTGCTGTGAACGGCGCCGTCGGTCGGATCCTGGTCCGTCCGACGGCGCTCCCCCGGCACTCCACGTGGTCGTTACCGCCGAGTGCCCGGGTGTCATTATTGAGGAGACGAGGGAGCCCCATGGTCGATGACACGGTGACAGAACTGTCCGACACCTCAGAATCCGAAACGTCAGAATCCGAAACGTCAGAATCCGACACGTCAGAATCCGACACGTCAGAATCCGGCGCCTCAGCAATGGCTGACGCCAGCGAGCGGCTCAGGCGCGACGGTTACGTGGTGCTTCCGGCGCGGCTGGATGACGACCTGGTAGCCGCAGCCCGGGATGAACTCGGCGAGCTGCTTTCCGCTGCCGCCTGGGGCACCGGATTCGACGGCACGCGCACCCGCCGGGTCTGGGCGCCGCTGGCCGTCACCCGCTGCATGGATACGGCCGCGCTCGACCCGCTCATCCTGGCCGTGGTACAGCGGGTTCTCGGCCCGGGCGCGCAATTCGGGACTACCTGCGCCGTTCAGGTCCATCCGGGACAGGGAGCGCAGGTGCTCCATTTCGAGCAGAACGTGTACCCGCTCCCGCGCGATCACGACGTCATGCTGACCACGATCTGGGCCTTGGACGATTTCACCACGGAGAACGGGGCCACCAGGGTCGTTCCCGCCAGTCATGAGGCTCCGGCGCGCAAGCCGGATTCCGGCGAGACGATTGCGGTGCAGATGCCGGCCGGATCGGTGCTCCTCTTCTCCGGCCGGCTGTACCACGGGGCCGGCGCCAACGTCAGCGATCGTCCGCGGCTCGGTGTCGCCATCGATTACATCCAGCCGTGGCTGCGCCCATGCGAGGCGCACACCCTCAGTGCCGACCCCGCTCAGGTGCGACTGCTCCCCCAGCGACTCCAGGAACTCCTGGGATTCAACCAACCGTCTCCCTACTTCGGATTCGTGAACGGGCGGCATCCGCGGGAATGGCTCATGAGCCGCGATGCGGGACGGGAAGGTTGAACTCGCCCCCGACTGGACCGGCACCCGCGTGCCGCGGCAGGTCACGCAGGCGCCGCATGGGAGTCAGCAGGAACGTGAGGCCGGACGCGGCGATCAGGGCCGTGAGTATCCATAGCGCAGCCCTGACCCCCAGCCCGGTAGCGAGGACTCCGGCCAGCAGCGCGCCGACCGGCATCATCGCGAACCCGACGGTCCAGGTCGCCGAGGTGACTCGGCCGAGTATGTCCGGCGGGACGTAGGTCTGCATGAAGCTGTCGACGATCACGTTCGCGATGACGATGACGCAGCCGGCGCACACCAGCGCCACGCTGGCGAACGCGAGCCGCGGTCCCTTGTCCGCCAGCGGGAGCAGCAGCGCGAAGCACAGGCCGCCCGGGATGGCGATCAGCATGGCCCGCGCTGTGCCGAACCGTCGCCCCAGCGGGCGGGCGACGAGCGCGCCGAGGACGCCGCCAACGCCGAGGCTGGCCATGACGAGGCCGGCCGCCGCCGAGGACAGCCCGACGGTGCGGACCAGGAAGACGACGAGGAGGGCGTCGACACCGGTGAGCGCCAGGTTGGCGAGCGAAGAGAACGCCGTCATCGCGCGCAGGTAGGGATCCCGCCAGGCGAAGCGAAGACCGTCGAGCACGCCCCCGGCGGCGGCCGGGTCACCCGACCGGCGATCCCGCGGTGGCTGCATGGCGGTCAGGCAGCAGAACGAGACGGCGAAGCTCACCGCGTCGGCCAGCAGCCCGGTCACGGGGCCGGCCGCCTGGGCGAGCAGCCCCCCGAGCCCCGGCCCGCCGATCTGGGCGACCTCGCGGCTGCCCAGCAGCTTGGCGTTCCCCTCGGTAAGGTCCGCCTCGTCGACTACCCCTGGCAGCAGGACCTGGTAGGCGCTGTTGAAGAACACCGCCGCCGCGCCGGCGACCAGCGTGACCGCGATGAGTTGCGCCACGGTCAGCACCCCGCACCAGGCGGCGACCGGGACGCTCGCGTACACCGCTATCGAGATCGCATCACTGACCAGCATGACGGGCCGGGGCGGTAGCCGGTCGACCCACGCTCCGGCCGGAACGCCGATGATGACCCAGGGCAGCCAGACCGTCGCGGTCAGCAGCGTGACGACGAACGTGCTGGTGTGCAGGGTGTCGATGGCGACCAGCGGAATGACGACGATGGTGACGGAATTGCCGACCTCGCTGAGGCTCTCCCCGGTCCAGAACAGGCGGAAGTTCCGCTGCCGCAACAGCCCGCCCCTGGTAGCGGCGGAGTGGGGTCGCTGCTCGATCTCGCTCACACGGCCATCTTGACATTTCTGGAACGTCGTTCCAAACGTATTTCCCTGGAACCTGCCGCGCTGAGTTGGTGCAGCGCCCTACCGGACGCCGCACAGCACGCGGCTCGAGCCGCGCTGCCAAAGCGTGCCGACCTCGGCGAATCCGGCCGCGCGGAGCGCGGCCGTGTGCGTCGCCAGCTGCGAACCCTCCGACCCGTGGTGGACGTGCCCCCGCTCCCGCTCGGCCACCGCCTCGGCCAGCGCCGGGTCGGCCGCGACGGACTGCCACCACTGGTCCCAGTCCTCGGCGCGGCCAGCGTGGCCGTCCGGGTAACGCCGCTGCGCCTCCCGCTCCTCAAGCACCCGGTCCAGCCGGGCCAGCACCGGGCTCGAAGCCTGGTCCTGCCGGAAGTGATCGCCGTCGAGGAACACCCCGCCCGGCCGGAGCACCCCCGCCAGCGTGGCGTAGAGGTCGCTCAGTTCCGCCGCGCTCAGCCAGTGCAGCGCGGTGGTGGACACCACCGCGTCGACCGGGCACCCGGCGGGCAGCCCAAGCCGCGCCACCCAGCCCGCTGCCCGCAGGTCGATGCTGACGAAGCGCAGTCCGGGCAGATCCGCGTGGGCGGCCCGGCCGAGCGCGAGCGTGACCGGGTCGGCGTCGACCCCG
>Ga0302314_10018999_pt1 | contig 11438 bp, 10 predicted proteins | sample III_Palsa_N2_3_FD_200533 | JGI IMG/M metagenome (GOLD analysis project Ga0302314, IMG submission 200533) | Peat permafrost microbial communities from Stordalen Mire near Abisko, Sweden - III_Palsa_N2_3 | ecosystem: Environmental > Terrestrial > Soil > Palsa > Peat permafrost | place: Sweden... | reverse complement strand
CCGATCGACACATTCGGCATGGCGGAGAGCTCAGCCTCGAGCGCACCGCGCCACGGCTCGAGGACTGAGTCTGTCCGAGCACCGAGGAGGCTCCCACCGAGCGCGAAATCCTGTTCGACCAGCAGCACGCGCGCACCCGCCTGGGCGGCGGCGCGCGCCGCTGCGAGACCGGCGGGGCCGGCCCCGACCACGAGCACGTCGGTGAAGGCATGGCGCGTCTCGTATCGGTCCGCATCCGGCGCGTGCGTACCCTGTCCGAGTCCCGCGGCGCGGCGGATGTAGGGCTCGTAGAACATCCAGGATCCACGCCGCGGTCCCATGAACGTTTTGTAGTAAAAACCCGCGCCCAAAAGCGGCGCCGCGCACGCAGTCAAGCCCGCCATCAGATCGAGCCCGACCGACGGCCAACCGTTCTGGCGGCACGCGACGATTCCCTCACGCAGCTCGACCGTCGTCGCCGGTACATTGGGCGTACGCGCTCCACCCGCGCCTAACGTGAGCAAGGCGTTGGGCTCCTCGACACCGGCGGCCATCAAACCGCGCGGACGGTGATACTTGAAGCTGCGTCCGAGGAGGCGCACCCCTTCGGCAAGCAGCGCCGAGGCGAGCGTATCGCCGCCGAAGCCTTGCAGCCGCCGGCCCTCGAGCGTGAATGCAATCCGTCGGGCACGGTCGATCCGGCCCCCGGTCTCGAGGCGATGAGAACCGCTACCCATGTGCGGCCTCGTCCGTGCGTTGCCCGCGCGCGAGCCAGCAGCGGCCGACCGCATCGGTGGCCGTGTTCCGCTCGAGCACCAGCCATTGTCGGCAGCCCTGCACATGCTGCCAGAACTCGCGGTGGGCGCCCTTGGGGTTGTCGAAAAGGAACACATGGTCGTGCCAGGCCTTGAGGTCGCCGCTCCCGTGTGCCGGCCGCGCCTTGGTCGCATCGCCGCCGTAGCGAAACTCGGTGTAGTCGCGTTCGCCGCAATGAGGACAGGGAATTCTCAGCATCGCTGCGAGCTCGTGAATCGGTTCATTGCTTGTATGTCCAAAGCCCGGTGCCGTACTCATCGAAGCCGTTGCCGCGCTCGAAGCGATCGAGCGACAAATGACGTATCAACGGGTGCTCGGTCTCGTGAGCGATCGTGTGCGCAAAGCACCAGCCCGTGGCCGGCGTCGCCTTGAAGCCCTGATAGCACCAGCCGCCGTTCAGATATAGGTCTCTTAGCGGCGTCCGTCCGATGAAGGGACTGCCGTCGGGCGTCATGTCCTGGATGCCCGCCCAATGGCGCAGCAGCTTGAGGCGCGAGATCGACGGTATGAGTGCCACGGCGCATTCTGCGACGGTCCGGACCTTGGGGAACTGTCCGCGTTGCGTATAGGTATTGAAACCGTCGATGTGGCCGCCGAATACCAGCCCGCCCTTGTCCGACTGGGAGATATAGAAGAGCTCGGCGCCGAACGAGAGGACGTGATCGAGGAACGGCTTGATGGGCTCGGAGACGAAGGCCTGCAGCAAGTGGCTCTCGACCGGCAGCCGCATGCCCGCGAGCGCCGCGACTTGCGAGCTATGGCCGGCGACCGAAATGGCGGTGCGGCCGGCGCTGATCCGACCGCGCGTCGTTTCGACACCCGTGATCCGATCCCCGTCGCGCAGGAAACCCGTCACCTCGCAGTGCTCGATGATGTCCACACCGAGCCGGTCGGCGCCGCGAGCGTAGCCCCAGGCGACCGCGTCGTGGCGCACCGTGCCGGCGCGACGTTGCAGCAGGCCGCCATAGATCGGAAACCGAGATTCTGAGGAGTAATCGAGAAACGGCAACATCCGCACCACATCCGCTCGGTCCAGGAGCTCCGCGTCGATGCCGTTCAGTCGCATGATGTTGCCCTTGCGAGCGAGCACATCGAGCTGCGAGGGGCCGTGGGCGAGAACGATCTGGCCGCGCTGCGAGAGCATGACGTTGTAATTGAGCTCGTGCGACAGGCCTTCCCACAACTTCAACGAGTGCTCGAAGAACTGGGTGTTGCCCTCGATCTGGTAATTTGAGCGAACGATTGTCGTGTTGCGCCCGACGTTGCCCGAGCCGAGATAGCCGCGCTCGAGCACCGCGACGTTCCGTATGCCGTGGTTCGCGGCGAGGTAATAGGCGGTGGCGAGTCCGTGTCCACCGCCGCCGATCACGACCACGTCGTACGTCGGCCGCGGATCGGCAGCGCGCCAGGCGCGCTGCCACCGTGCGCCGGTCACGGCGCGCCGCAAGAGCGCGAGAGCCGAATAGCGTGAGATCATGCTCAGAACCGGCGCCGTCGCGATGCGGGGTGGAGGTCGTTGGTTTGGGAAGTTGGCCGGCCGGGTATCACACTGCTCATTCTAACGGAAACACGTGATTTCTCTATATCATGCAAGCTGCTCTTTCAGCCCATGGGGACGTTGGGGGGGAAGAAGAATGAAATGGATTGAGCGCTTCGAGACTTGGATCAACTGGGCCGTGCTTCTGATGATGGCGCTGGTCGTATTGATGCTCGCGGCGGGATTCGCGCTCGACCTCTGGCGCGACATCATCGCGCTCTCGTCAGGGGAAATCACCAATGTGCAGGTATACGGAATATTCGGCGATCTACTTCTGGTGTTGATCGGCCTCGAGTTGATGCATACGGTGAAGGTCTACCTGCAAGATCACACGGTACACGTCGAAGTGATTCTGGCAGTCGCGCTGGTCGCCTTGGCCCGCAAAGTCATCGCGGTGGATCTCAAGGATCAAGCAAGCTCCATCGGCCTCGCGCTGCTGATCATTGCGCTCGCGGGCAGTCACTGGCTGCTGCGCCGGCCCGACCATAAGCCGTAATCCTCGGCGATGAATCTCAAAATCATCCCTCAGACTCTCTTCGTCGTCATGGCCTGTTTCGCGCTCGCGGGTCTTTTTTGGCCCCGCGTAACGCTTTCGATCGAGTGCGAGGTAGTCGGGGTCGCGCTCGTCTTGACGAGCAGTATTTGGCGAGTCTCCGCCGCGGTGAAAGACGGCGGATTTCCGATTTGGCTGGCCGGGATCGTGCTCGCTTTCATCCAACCGATTCATTAGCCGGGGCCGCCGCGCTGCGGCCCGCGTACCTTGGCGCCCGTCTGCTCGCCACGACCGCCCTGGGGTCGCTGGCGCAGCCGTTGCCCCCTGCCTCAAGGCTGGTAACCACCCTGACCGTAATTGCCAACGAAATGGAAGAGGCACAACGGGTACTCGATCACACCGCCGCCTCACGCCTTGTGGTCTTCTGCGCGCCTGTCATAAGCAGCGCGGAATTTGCCAACGAAGGGGAAAACTAAAATGGCTACCGCGAAGAAGGCCGCCAAAACTATCTCACAAGGGAAGAATGATGAATCTGATGATATTACTGACCCTGCTGGCTTTCGTGGGCATGGCACGCCAGCGCCGATGAGTTGGCCCACCTAAAGACCCCTCGGGCGTTAGCCGGGGCAGCGCTTTTTATTGCCTTTTAGTTACCACCCGACGCGCCGCAAAGCGCTCGATCGCCGCTGACGGGCGGCTACACCCGGCGCGTTGAGCGGGTTATTTGGCGGAGAGGGCGAGATTCGAACTCGCGATCGGATTGCTCCGATGCCGGTTTTCAAGACCGGTGCATTCAACCGCTCTGCCACCTCTCCGTTATCTTCCGCATCAACCACTTGCGCCGTTATTTTGCCTGATCGCGAAGAATTACAGAATGCGACCTTGTATCTTTTTTTAAATCGCCTGCGCCGCGCCGGCGCATCTCCCGTAGGCGAGCGCTCGCGCGGCGCCGGCTACAACCGGACGACGAGCCGTAACAACGTGGCGCACGGAGGGCACGCAAAAGAGAACTTACATCTCCCGGCATTTACGGCACCTCCGTCAGCGGCATATTGCGCCCGATGGGTTCGGACGCCGCGAAGCTACAAGCGCTGCGCCCCGTGACGTTTTAGCAGGTGATCGCGGCCCAGTCGGACAAGATCGCTGCGCAGGATCAGCCCCATCGCCCCGGCGGCTCGAGGTCGATGACCGGGGCTTGCACCGGTTGTGTGATAATCGGCCGGTGACAATTTTTTTCTCGCCGACGTCGACGGGCATCCCGCTTCATGGACGATAAAGCGGCGCTCCTCAATCAGCTGCGAATCGACCGCACAGAAACTCCCGCTCCCGGGTCCGCCGTCCGGATCTGGATCCTAATAGCCGCGCTGGTCGTGATCGCCGCGGCAACCGGCGGCTGGTTCTGGCTGCGCTCCTCGGACGTTCCCGTGCGCGTCGTGGCGCCCCAGCCGGTCGCCGACGCGGGCGCCGCGAGCGCGGGATCCATCCTCGACGCCTCCGGGTATATCGTGGCGCGCCGCCAAGCCACGGTGGCATCGAAAATCACCGGCAAGATGGTGGAGCTCGACATCGAGGAAGGCGACCATGTCCAGGAAGGCCAGGTCATCGCGCGGCTCGACGACAGCAACGTGCGGGCGGCTTTGGCAGCCGCTCATGCCCAGCTCGACTTTGCCAAGGCCGGGCTCGCCGAGACTGAGGTCAACCTCGCAAACGCGCATCGGGACTTCGACCGGCAGACGAGCCTCGTCAAGGGTCACTTCGTCAGCCAGGCGGCGCTCGACAATTCGAAGACCTCCATGGATGCCTTGTCGGCACAGCTCGCGACTCAGCGCAGCAACATCGCGGTGGCCCAGCGCAACGTGGAGGTCGCCGACCGCAATCTGGCGGACACGGTCGTGCACGCACCCTTCGCGGGAGTCGTGACCGTGAAGGCCGCGCAGCCCGGCGAAATCGTCTCGCCGTTGTCCGCCGGGGGTGGCTTCACCCGCACCGGCATCGGCACCATCGTCGATATGGACTCTCTCGAGATCCAGGTCGACGTTAACGAGAACTTCATAAACCGGGTCGAGCCCGCTCAGAAAGTCACCGCGAAGCTCAACGCGTACCCTGACTGGCAAATTCCGGGGCACGTGATCGCCGTGATCCCGACCGCCGACCGCAGCAAGGGCACCGTTACGGTGCGTATCGCGCTCGAACAAAAGGATCCGCGGATTCTTCCTGAAATGGGTGTTCGGGTATCATTCCTGGCAAGCTCATCGGGGGCGGGAGACGTGCACCCGGTCCCGGGATTGAGCGTGCCGCCCGATGCCGTGCAGGTGTCGGGATCGGTCGGGGTGGTATATGTCGTGCACGACTCCACGCTCGAGCGCCGCGCAGTGAAGCTTGGGGCGGGCAGCTCGAATCAGGTGATCGTTCTGTCCGGATTGCAGCCCACCGAGCGAGTCGCGATCGGCGATTTCGCCCGATTGAAGGACGGCGCCAAGGTTCGGGTGGAAAACTAAGGTTCGCTTCGAAAACCAGCCGCGACCACGCGGCGGCGAGGGATGAAGGCATGAGCGAGAACATCGTGAGCCTGCGCAACGTCGTCAAGCACTACACGCGCGGCAAGCAAGAGGTGCCCGTGCTCGACGGTTTGAACCTCGACATCGCCCAAGGCGAATTCGTGGCTCTCATGGGACCGAGCGGGTCGGGCAAGACGACGCTGCTCAACTTGATCGGCGGACTCGACTCGCCCACCTCCGGCGAGCTCACTGTGGCGGGCGAACGCCTGGATCGCATGCGCAGCGGCCAACTCGCTCGCTGGCGCGCCCATCACGTCGGCTTCGTGTTCCAGTTCTACAACTTGATGCCGATGCTGAACGCCCAGCGCAATGTCGAGCTGCCGCTGCTGCTCACCCACCTGTCGGCATCCCGGCGCTCTGCGAACGCCCTTGCCGCCTTGACCCTGGTCGGCATCGCCGACCGCGCCAAGCACAAGCCGGGCGAGCTCTCGGGCGGCCAGGCGCAGCGGGTGGCCATCGCCCGCGCCCTCGTCGCCGATGCGCCGCTCCTGGTGTGCGATGAGCCCACCGGCGATCTCGACCGCAAGTCCGCCGACGAGATTCTGCATCTGCTGCAGGTCCTCAACCGCGAGCACGGCAAGACCATCGTCATCGTGACGCACGACCCAAAGGCAGCGGAATTCGGCAGCCGGAGCCTGCACATGGATAAAGGTGCGCTGCTCGACCCCGGCACGCTCGCGGCCTGAGCGGCGGGCGTAAATGAAATACCTACCTCTGCTCTGGGCGAATCTGTGGCGCAAGAAGACGCGCACGATTTTCACCCTGCTGTCGGTGGTCATAGCGTTTCTGCTGTATGGCGCGCTCAGGACCATCGATGAGGCATTCGAGAATCCACAGACCGGCGTGACCGGCGTAGATAAGCTCATCACGACCAACAAATTCTCTCTGACTCTGCAGCTGCCGTTCGCCGACGTCCAGCAGATCGCCGCCGTTCCCGGCGTGGCCGTCGTGACCTGGATCACCTGGTTCGGCGGCTACTATCAGGAGTCGAAGAACTTCGTGTTCGCGCTGCCCATCGACATGCCCACCTATTTCGATCTGCACAAGGATGAATTCGTGGTGAGCGATGCCGAAATGGCGGCATTCCGCAACACCCGCTCAGGCGTGCTGGTCAACTCCGCGCTCATGAAGAAGTTCGGCTGGCACGTGGGACAGAAGCTGCCGCTGCATTCGACCATATGGACGCAAAAGTCCGACGGCTCGCTCGACTGGACCTTCGACATCGTGGGCACGTTCGATGTCAAGGATGCAACGCAGGCGGCTCAGCAAGCCACGACCGTATTGTTTCACTACGAGCTGTTCGATGAAGGCCGCAGCTTCGGCAAAGGTGAGGTCGGATGGTTCGAGGAGCGTGTCGTCGATCCGTCGCAATCCGCGCAGATCGCGCAGCAAATCGACGCGCTGTTCGCGAACTCGCCCGACGAGACCAAGACCCAGCCGGCCAAGGATTTCGCGATGTCGTTCGTGAAGCAATTCGGCGACGTAGGTTTTGTGCTGCGGGCGATTCTCGGCGCCGTGTTCTTCACGCTGTTGTTCCTCACCGGCAACACCATGATGCAATCGGTGCGCGAGCGCACGCCGGAGCTTGCGGTGCTGAAGACCTTGGGATTCAGCGATGCCAAAGTGGTCGGCCTGGTGATCGGCGAGTCGCTGCTGCTTTGTCTGCTAGCCGCGGTCGTCGGCCTGGCCGCGAGCTATGCCTTGATTCCGGTGATTCACACCGTGCTGCCGGGCGTCGCGACCTGGCCCTGGCTCCTGCCTGAAGGATTCGGCATCGCGGTACTGCTTGCCCTGCTGGTCGGCGTCCCGCCGGCACTGCGCGCGATGCGGTTGAATGTAGTAGACGCCCTGATGGACAAGCACTAGCCGCTCGCGGAAGACCATGTTCAAGCAACTCATAGCCTTGACCTCGATGGGAATACAAACCCTGCCGCAACGCGCCGGGTCATCGAGCGTGATCGTGATCGGCATTGCCGGAGTCGTGGCGGTCCTCGTGTCCGTGCTTGCCATGGCGACCGGGTTTCACCACACCGTGGCCGACAGCGGGCGCCCGGATCGCGTCATCGTGCTGCGCGGCGGATCCGACGTCGAGCTCAACAGCAATGTGACTCGAAGCGACATCGACACCATCGCGAATGCGCCCGGTCTTGCAAAGGACGCCGACGGCAAGGCGTTGCTCTCTCCTGAAGTGATCACGGTCGTCAACCTGCCGAAAATCGACACGGGCGGCGACTCGAACGTCACCTTGCGCGGCGTCGGTTTGATGGTAGAGAAAGTGCGCCCGGAACTGAAGGTCGTAAACGGCCGCATGTTTCGTCCCGCGGTGCGCGAATTGATCGCCGGCGCCGCCGCCGCCAAGCAGTTCCGCGGACTGACCCCCGGCAGCGTCCTCCATTTGCGCAACGTCGACTGGACCGTCACGGGGGTGTTCACGACGAACGGCGACGTGCACGAGTCGGAGCTGCTCGCCGACGTCGACACCGTCGGCTCCTCGCTCGAGCGCGGAGGCTACAGCTCGGCCGTGGGCCTGCTTACGGGCGCCGGCGACTTCGACAAGTTCAAGGACGCGCTCACCACGGATCCGCAGCTCAAGGTCGACGTCGAGCGCGAGTCGGAGTACTACGCCGCGCAGTCGAAGCAATTGACTCAGCTGATCACCGTCGTGGGAAATACGGTTGCCGTCATCATGGCGATCGGCGCCATGTTCGGCGCACTCAACAGCATGTACGCGGCGGTCGATGCGCGCAGGCTCGAGATCGCGACCCTGCGCGCCATCGGCTTCGGCGCGCTGCCGGTGCTGGTATCCGTGATGATCGAGGCTCTTGCCTTATCCATGGTCGGGGGAATGCTCGGCGCGGCGCTCGCCTGGTGGTTTTTCAACGGACACACCGTCGCGACCCTGGGCGGTGCGTTTGCCCAGATTGTTTTCCAAGTTACCGTCACCACCTCGCTGATGGTGCTGGGTCTCGTTTGGGCGTGCTGCATCGGCGTGCTCGGCGGCCTGTTCCCGGCCTTGCGTTCCGCCCGCCTGCCCGTGGCCGAGGCGCTGCGCGCAACTTAAACTGCGGCGCGGAATGCCATTGACTTCCGGAAAAGACACCCCATAGCGTCTTTCGTCGCGGATATCACGCGGCGCGGATTTGCGCCCTCGGACGGCCTTTTCGGCACGGTATCCGGGGGGGTGCTAAAATCGCGGTTAGGAATCACTGGAGGACCATAAAGACCATGGCTAACTTTCCCAATGCGGCATTTCCCACAGGTCGGGTGGATGGCCGCAGTGTTTTCATTACCCGGACCTACACCCATCTGGTCGGGGGCATCCTCGGCTTCATCCTGGTCGAGCTCGGACTGTTCGAGTCCGGTCTCGCGGGCCAAGTCGCCCGCTTCATGCTGGGCTTCAACTGGATCCTCATCCTCGGTGCCTTCATGCTCGTGGGCTGGCTGGCCTCGCGCACCGCGCAAACCAGCACGTCGATCGGCATGCAGTACTTTGCGTACGCGGCGTATGTGATCGCAGAGGCGTTCATTTTCGTACCCCTGCTGTACATCGCGAACGCGAAGGCCCCGGGCACCATCGATAGCGCCACTCTGGTGACGCTGCTCGGCGCCGGCGGACTCATGCTGGTCGCGCACCAGACTCGCAAGGATTTCTCTTTCCTGCGGGCCATTCTCATGTGGGGCGGCGTCGTCGCTCTGCTCGCGATCGTCGGCGGCGCGATCTTCGGCTTTCAGCTGGGCACCTGGTTCTCGGTGGCGATGATCGGCTTCGCCGGTGCCGCGGTGCTGTACGACACGTCGAACATCATTCACTACTATCCGGAAGACCGGTACGTTTCCGCGGCGATGCAGCTGTTTGCATCGATCGCGCTGATGTTCTGGTATGTGTTGCGCCTGTTCATGGGCAACCGCAGCTAGACACTGCGCAGCCGGGCAAACAAGCGCCGCCTCGATTCACCTCGAGGCGGCGTTTTTTTTGGGCGCGGCTTCCTCAGCCGAGCCGCATTGTATCTCCCATGTAGGGCCCGAGCGCCCCCGGCACGATGACGCTGCCGTCGGCCTGCTGATAGTTCTCGAGGATCGCGACCAGCGCGCGGCCCACCGCGACGCCCGATCCGTTGAGCGTGTGCAGCGGTTCGGGCTTCCCCGTGGCGGGATTGCGCCAGCGCGCCTGCAGGCGTCGCGCCTGATAGGCCTCGAAGTTGCTGCACGATGAGATCTCGCGGTAACGCTGCTGCGAAGGCAGCCAGACCTCGAGGTCGTACGTCTTGGCGCTGCCGAAGCCCACATCACCCGCGCACAGAGCGACCACGCGGTAGGGAAGCCCCAACGCCTTCAGCACCGCCTCGGCGTGACCCGTAAGCTCCTCGAGCGCGGCGTACGAATCCTCGGGGCGTACCATCTGCACCAGCTCGACTTTCTCGAACTGATGTTGGCGGATCATGCCGCGTGTGTCCTTGCCGGCGGCCCCGGCCTCGGACCGAAAGCACGGCGTATGCGCGACGTATTTCATCGGCAACGCCGCGGCATCGACGATTTGATCCCGCACTAGATTGGTAACCGGCACTTCGGCGGTGGGGATGAGATAAAAGCCCGGATCGCCCCGTACGGCGAACAGATCCTGCTCGAACTTGGGTAGCTGGCCGGTGCCGATCAAAGCCTCGGCATGCACCAGATACGGCACGTACGCCTCCCGGTAGCCGTGCTCGCGCACATGCAAGTCGAGCATGAACTGGATGAGCGATCGATGCAGCTTTGCAAGCGGCCCGGTCATCACCACGAAGCGGGCACCCGAGATGCGCCCCGCCGCCTCGAAGTCCATGCCCAGACGGGCACCGATCGCGACATGATCCTTCGGCTCGAAGGAAAGTGCACGCGGCTCTCCCCAACGACGCACCTCCACGTTGTCGGCCTCGTCGCGGCCGGGCGGGACACTCCCGTGCAGAATGTTGGGCAAGCCGAGCTGTATGCTCGAAAGATCCGCCTGAATCGCTTCGAGCCGCCCCTCGAGGGCCGCAAGGCGCTGCGCAAGGGACTCGCCGAGTTCCATCAGCGGCGTCGCATCGCGCCCCTGCGCCTTGGCTTGACCCGTGGCCTTGGCATTCGCATTGCGCTCTGCACGCAGAGCATCGGCCTCGATCTGCGCCGCCTTGCGCTCTTTCTCCAGCCCGCTGATTTTCTCGACGTCGAGGTGGAATCCGCGACGCGCCAGCTCGGCGGCTACTTTCGGCAATTCAACGCGTAACAGCTTGGGATCGAGCACGTCATCTCCTCAGGATCTGGCGCGAGAGTTTACTCGCGCTGGTTCTTGTCTCGGGCGCGCCGCGCCGCAAGCGCCTCGCCGATCTTGATCTCGAGACCGCGTGGCGCCGGCACATAGTAGCGCCGCTCGGACAGACCTTCGGGCAGGTAGCGCTCGCCCGCTGCGTAAGCATCGGGCTCATCGTGCGCGTACCGATAGCCTTTCCCGTAGCCGAACTCTTTCATGAGACGGGTGGGTGCATTGCGCAGATGCAGCGGCACCTCGAGCGAGCCGAGCTTCGAAGCATCCTCCATCGCCGCGCCGAATGCGGTGTAGACGGCGTTGCTCTTCGCCGCGCACGCCATGAAGACGATTGCCTGCGCGATCGCGAGCTCGCCCTCAGGGCTTCCGAGTCGTTCATACACCGCGCAGGCCTCCAAGCTCAAGGTAAGCGCGCGCGGATCCGCGTTGCCGATATCCTCGCTCGCCATGCGTACGGCGCGGCGTGCGATGTACATGGGATCGCAGCCGCCCGCGAGCATGCGGCACAGCCAGTAGAGCGAGGCGTCCGGATCACTGCCGCGCACCGACTTGTGCAACGCCGAGATCTGATCGTAGAAGTTCTCCCCGCCCTTATCGAAGCGCACGTAGGTGCTGCCGATCACCGCGCGCGCGGTGTCGACGTCGAGACAGTGTCCCTGCCCTGCCGGCTGGGCTAGGTCCGCGGCGGTCTCCAGGAGATTCAACATGCGCCGCGCATCGCCGTCGGCGGCGGCCAGCAGCAGCTCGCGCGCGCCAGGCTCGAGCTCGAGCCGC
>Ga0302314_10018997_pt1 | contig 11438 bp, 12 predicted proteins | sample III_Palsa_N2_3_FD_200533 | JGI IMG/M metagenome (GOLD analysis project Ga0302314, IMG submission 200533) | Peat permafrost microbial communities from Stordalen Mire near Abisko, Sweden - III_Palsa_N2_3 | ecosystem: Environmental > Terrestrial > Soil > Palsa > Peat permafrost | place: Sweden... | reverse complement strand
GTCTCATCCCATTCGGCATCGTCGGGGAAGGTGAAGATCGGCATGGCGATGAAAATGCCGCCGTGCCGGGCAGCCTGTCTAGTGGCTCAGTGGAACGCCATCAGCGCCAGGAATGCGACGAACACGGCGGCGCCTGCGACCAGGCCGAAGACGTCGAGCATTTCGCGAAACCGCTTCATGGGTATCCTCCCCAGTAACCGCGGACGATCAGCCGACTTCACGCCTGTTTCGGGCGGATGGGAAGGGAGATTCGTCGCTGCGCTGCGGCATCGCCCTAGCGGCTCAGCCGCTCGGCCAGGGCCAGGCTGCGCTCGGCGGCGAGGCCGCCATAGCGGGCGTCGAACGCGGCAAGTCCGCGCCAGGCGGCGTCACGATCGTCCAGGGGGATCTGCGCCAGGTCGGCCGCCATGGCCTGGTCCAGATGCGCCCGGCAGGCGCTCAAGCGCGCGGGATCCGGCGGGACCGGCTGGGCCAGATCATCGAGGCCACGGCCGAACGATGGCGCATCGGCCAGATCATGCCCGCTCCAGGGCATGATCTCGGTCGCGATGTCGAATACGCACCAATCCTGCATCGACTGCTGGCTGCGCCGGTCCATTGCCATGTGGAAATCGTCGCGCGCACCGGTCAGATAGACCAGCCGGCTGGTCTCCTGGAATTGGCGCAGCAGCGCCGCCGGCGGCGCCGGCATTTCGGGCCCGATCGGGTCGCTGCCGGCATCGAGCAGGGCGCCGCGGAACAGGTCCGGATAGGCGAGCGCCAGACGCAGCGCGACGCGCGAACCGCCGGAGAATCCCGCGACATAGATGCGGGCCGGGTCGATCCGGTAGCGGGCGAGCACGTTGGCGGCGGCGATGAGTGCCAACGGCTCGCGCCGCTCGAAATTCTTGGCGTCGTTGCCGGCATGGGCGGGACTGACGAAGATCATGCCGTGCCGGTCGAGCATCGGGCCCCAGCGCGACGGCAACAGCGCCTCGTCCGAGGGCGAGATGAACACCACCAGCCCGTAGCCGGCCGGGGGTGCCTCTTCCGGGACATAGAGCACGAAGCGCTCTTGGGCGGGATCGATCATCTGGGCCGGGATGGACGCGTGCAGGCGCAGCGCCGTCAACGGGGTGAGGGTGCGCCGCGCCAGTTCCGGACCGGCGGCGAGCGGGGCGGGGTCGGGCAGGGAGAGGTCGCTTTGCAGGCCGGCGCCCTGGGCGGGGTTCGTCAGCAGCAGGGCGAGGAGGGCGATACAAGTCCGGAGCGACATCAAGGCCCCTCCCCTAGGTCCGTCATGGCCGGGCTTGACCCGGCCATCCACGTCTTCGGGCGTTGGCGCCCCTGTCTCCGGCATTCCTCAGGCGGAGGCGCGTGGATACCCGGGTCAAGCCCGGGCATGACGATCTTTATGGGTTACAGCATCGTTTCCAGCACGCGGTCGGGCGGACGGTGCCCGTCGGTGAAGGTCTTGATGTTGATGATGACCTTCTCGCCCATGTCGATGCGGCCTTCGATCGTGGCCGAGCCCATGTGCGGCAGCAGCACGACATTCGGCAGCTTCAGCAGCTTCGGATTGACCGCCGGCTCATGCTCGAACACGTCGAGGGCGGCGCCGCCCAGCTCGTCGGCGGCCAGCATGCGGGTCAGCGCGTTCTCGTCGATGACCTCGCCGCGGGCGGTATTGACGATATAGGCATGGCGCTGCAGCAGCTTCAGCCGCCGGGCCGACAGCAGGTGATAGGTTGCCGGCGTGTGCGGGCAATTGATCGAGATGATGTCCATACGGGCCAGCATCTGATCCAGGCTCTCCCAATATGTGGCCTCCAGCTGGGCCTCGATCTCGGGCAGCACGCGGCGGCGGTTGTGATAATGGATCGACAGGCCGAAGCCCTTGGCGCGGCGGGCAAGCGCCGTGCCGATGCGGCCCATGCCGACGATGCCCAGCCTTTTGCCCCAGATGCGATGGCCCAGCATCGACGTCGGGCCCCAACCGGTCCATTTCGCCGAGCGCAACAGCCGCTCGCCCTCCGACAGGCGCCGCGCTACGGCCAGGATCAGCGCCATGGTCATGTCGGCGGTGTCTTCGGTCAGCACGCCCGGCGTGTTGGTGACGGTGATGCCGCGCTGGCGGGCGGTCGCGATGTCGATATGGTCGACGCCGGTGCCGAAGGACGCGATCAGCTTCAGCTGCGGCCCGGCCTGGGACAGCACGGCCAGATCGATACGGTCGGTCACGGTCGGCACCAGCACCTCGGCGGTCTTGACCGCCTCGATCAGCTCGGCCTGGGTGCGGGGCGTGTCGTCCAGATTGAGCCGCGCGTCGAACAGCTCCATCATCCGCGTCTCGATCGGCTCCGGCAGCTTGCGCGTGACGACGACGATGGTTCGTTTCTTCTGCATGAATTTCCCGTCCCGACCAAACCCGTCCCTAAAGCCCTAGCAGCGGGCATCGGGTCTTGTCCAGGCTGGTCACGGCCTCGGCCCCGTGACATGCGCACGCTTGACCGGGCGGCCCCTCAAGCTTAACAAGAATCACTGCTGGGGGACTGGGAAATTACGCTACTTCGGTCGGGCCTTCGGGGCTGCTTCGCGTCTTGGGCGACAGGGTTGATCGTGCTGGGCATGTGCTTGTCCGGCGCCGCCTTCGCGGCCGACAAGATCCCGCGCCCGAAGGTAAAGCCGCCGGTGCCGCCGATCACGGAACAGGCGCCCGCCGACGATGCGGACGGAACGGCCAACCCACCGGCCGCAGCCGCGCCCGCCGACAAGCCCGCGCCCAAGCAATCGGTCAAATCCTCCCACGAGACCACGCTGCCGCTGCCGCGCTTCGCCTCCATGCGCAAGGGCGAGGCCTATGTCCGCGTCGGCCCCGGCACGCGTTTCCCGATCGACTGGGTGTTCACGCGCAAGGACATGCCGGTCGAGATCCTGGCCGAGAACGACGTCTGGCGGCAGATCCGCGATTGGGAGGGCACGGTCGGCTGGGTGCTGTCCTCGCAATTGGCCGGCCGCCGCATGGTCACGATCAAGGGCGAGGTCGGTACGCTCCGCAGCGACCCGTCGCCGACCGGCGCCCCGGTCGCCCATATCGAGCCGGGTGTGATCGGCAAGCTGATCGAATGCCCCGTGCCCGGCGACTGGTGCCGGATCGAGGTCAACGACATCCGCGGCTGGATCCACCGCGGCGAAGTGTTCGGCGTCTATCCGACCGAGCTCTTCCCGGCGCCGTGACCGACGCCCTTCACGGCGAATATGACGACGCGGCGCTCTATGACGCCGAGAACGACTGGGGCCCGGATGATGATTTCTACCGGGCGCTGGCGGGCGAGATCGGCGGCCCGGTGCTGGACCTGGCCTGCGGCACCGGGCGGTTGGCGCGCGCGCTGGCGGCCGATGGGCTCGATGTGGTCGGGCTCGATCTCGCCCCGGCGATGGTGGAGCGCGCCCGGCTGCTCGATCCGTCTGGAACCGTCGATTGGCGGGTCGGCGATGCCGCGGGCTTCGAGCTCGGGCGGCACTTCCGGCTGATCCTCATGACCGCCCATGCGTTCCAGCATGTCATCGGGGCGGCGGCACAAGGCCGCCTGTTCGCCTGTGTGACCCGGCACCTGGCCCCGGACGGGAGCTTCGCGTTCGAGACGCGCAATCCGGGCCGGCAGGACTATGCCGATGGCGCCGGGTTCAAATTCTGGCGGCGCTTCACCGATCCGGCGCGCGGGTCCGTCGAGGTCTGGGCGGCGTCGGCATTCGACGCGGCGTCGGAAGTCGACCACGTGACGCTGGTACGCCGCTTCGGCGACGGGACGGAGCGGCGGTCCCGGGCGCTGCTGCAATTCACCGACGTGGCGACGCTCGATGCGCGCCTGGCCGCGGCCGGCCTCATTTGCGCGCGGCGCTATGGCGATTTCGGCCGCGAGCCGTTCGACGGGAACAGTCCGGAGATCGTGACGCTCGCCCGGCTTTCGGACACCGGCCGAGACTGACGTATTCCATCGCTCGAAACCTCTAGAGGTCAGGCCGACCTGGCCGGCCGATGCAGCGCCACCCCGACCATGACCAGCAGGATGCCGCAGAGGTCTCGGAGCGAGGGGATCTGCGCCAGCACGATGGCGCCAATGATGGTGGCGCTCGCCGGCAGCAGGGTCAGCAGCAGCGCGAAACTCGCGCGCGGCAGGCGCGCCATGGCGAGCTGGTCGCAGACATAGGGGATGACCGAGGAGCAGAGGCCGACGCCCACGCCCGCCAGGATGAGGGCGGGATGGGCGAACGCCTTGGCGGCCTGCAGCAGGCCGATCGGGCTGACGAACAGGAACGCGATCGCCATGGCGGCGCCCAGGCGCTCGATCCCGGCGCCCGCCCCGGTGCGCGCGATGCGGTGGCCCAGGACGACATAGGTGACGAACAGCAGTCCATTGAGGAGAGCCCAGCAGAGCCCGACCAGATTGTCGGACCAGCGGACGTCGATCAGCAGGAAGACGCCGCCCATCGCGAGCACGAGGGCAAGGAGATTGCGCCGGGTCCGCAACCCATAGAGGGCCAACCCGATCGTCCCGACGAATTCGATGGCGGCGACCAGGCTGATCGGCAAGCGGGCGAGCGCCAGATAGAAGCTGCAGTTCATCAGGGCCAGACAGGCGCCCAGCGCCACCAGCAACCAGCGCTCGCGCCTGCCGATCCGGGCGAGCGTCCGCCAGGGTCGGGTCACCGGCCCAAACAGCAGGGCGGCCGACGCGATCCGCAACCAGGCGACGCCGAGCACGCCCACGGATGGAAACAGCAGCACCGCGAAGGAGGGCCCGAGGTAATGGAAGATGGCACTGACGCCGAACCACGCCTGCGGTGGGATGGTTTGTGCGGTGCGCGCGCCGAGGGTCGGGGTCTGGTTCATGCGCCCTATCGTCCGGCGAAGCACCGCAAGGATCTATGCTATAAGATCGGTCGTATCGCGAATTATCCTTCAGTAAAAAGGCCAATTGGCGATTTTGCCTTTTGCGACTCGCTGGAAGGATTCCGATGAAACGGGTTCGATACGTCGATGGCGCCGTGGATGCGCTCGATACCGCGATCCTGAAGGTGCTGGCTGTCGATGCACGCACGCCGATCCGGGATCTGGCGCGCCAGATCGGGTTGTCGGCCCCCAGCACGGCCGAACGGGTCCGGCGGTTGGAAGAGGCCGCGGTGATCGAGGGCTATACGGTGCGCGTGAACGCCGCTGCGATGGGATTGCCGCTGGGGGCGTATCTGCGCATCCGGCCCATGCCCGGGGAGTTGACACGGGTGGCAGAACTGCTCCGGTCCCTGCCGGAAGTGATCTCATGCGACCGGGTCACGGGCGACGATTGCTTCATCGCGAAAGTGCTCGTGCCCACGACCGCCGCTCTGGAGACGCTCATCGACGGATTGCTGCCGTACGCCAGCACCAATACCTCGATCATCGTGTCGACGACGGTGGCACAGCGTATGCCGGAACTGGATTAGCGGGAGCCGCAGGCTCAGGCCCGCGTGGCGATCCGGATGATCACGTCGACGCGGCTGATCTCGGTGCCGGCGGGCGGCGTCGGCAGGCTGGCGAGGCTGACGCTGTCGGCCGGGATGTCGAGCAGGCGGCCGGAGCCTTCGACATAGAAGTGGTGATGTTCGTCCATGTTCGTATCGAAATACGACCGGCCGGGCTCGATCACCACTTCGCGCAGCAGGCCAGCTTCGGTGAACTGATGCAGCGTGTTGTAGATCGTCGCCAGCGAGACCTTGATCGCGTTGGTGCCGGCCTCGCCCTGCAGCTGTTCGGCCGTGACATGACGATGCCCGCCGTCGAACAGCAAGGCAGCCAGCGCCAGCCGCTGACGCGTCGGGCGCAAGCCCGCTCGCTTCAGCCGCTCCGGCACCGCGGAGTCCGCGCTATGGGCGTCGATCATGGTCATGACACCAATATGGTCATGATTTTGTCGCAAGGGAAGCCTTGACGCCATGTGCGCCGCGCGGCCAGCCCATGAGCGACCGCGCGGGGGCCGGCATCAGGCGCCGGTCTGCAGCCGCTCGATCAGTTCGCCGACCGTCGGCACATTGCCGTTGGCATAGAACGGATCGCTGCCGAAACGATAGGCGTTATGGCCTGCGAACATCAGATTGTCGTCGATTTCGTCGGAATGGCTGATGCCCTGCAGCGTCTTCTGGATGCAGAACGAGCGCGGATCGGCTTTCTTGCCAGTGGTGCCGCTTTCGCCCTGGGACCAGTTCGAGAAGCCGCAGGCCGAGAGGCAGCCCATGCAATCGATCTGGTCGATGCGGATCTGCTCGGCCGAGGCCGGGGTCACGAACACCAGGGTCGAGTCCGGCGTGCGCATGGTCTCGGTGAACCCTTCCGCGACCCAGCGCTCGGCATGTTCCTTGTCGTGCGCCGCCAGATAGACCGTGCGGGCGCGCGGGCCGACCGCGAAGGGCACGCTATGCTCGCCGACCGGCTCAACCGTATAGGCGACCTGGCGCTCGGAGCGGTGGGTCAGGTCCTTCAGGAAGTCGTTGGTGACGCCCGAGGAATAGAAGCCGGTCGGGCTGAAGCGGTTGAGATAGACGTCCCCCGGCTTCAGCGTCAGCAGCCGTTTCTTCCAGGCCTCGGAAATCGGGCTCTCCTTGGTCAGCAGCGGGCGCGTGCCGAACTGGAACGCCATCGGCCCCAGTTCCGGATTGTCGATCCAGTCTTCCCACTCGTCGAGCCGCCAGACGCCGCCGGCCATGAAGATCGGGGTCTGGTCGAGACCGAACTCGCGCATCTGCTCGCGCAGTTCCTTGACGCGCGGATAGGGCGCCTCCGGCTTTTCCGGATCCTCGGAATTGGACAGGCCGTTATGGCCGCCCGCCAGCCACGGGTCTTCATAGACCACGCCGCCCAGCAGCCCTGAGAACTTGTGATAGGCCCGCTTCCACAGCGCGCGGAAGGCGCGGGCCGACGAGACGATCGGATAGTAATAGACGCCATATTCGGCGCAGATCTCGGCGATCTTGTAGGGCATGCCGGCACCGCAGGTGACGCCATGGATCAGGCCCTTCGCGCCTTCCAGCACGCCATGCAGGATGCGCTCGGCGGCGGCCATCTCCCACAACACGTTCATGTGGATGCGGCCCTGGCCGTTCGACACATCGTGCGCGATCCTGGCCTGCTCGATGCCGCCGCGGATCGAATAGGCCACCAGCTCCTCGTGGCGCTCGCGCCGCGTCTTGCCGTAGTAGATCTGGGCGATCTTGTCGCCGTTCTCGTCGAAGCTGTCGGCGTTGACGCCCGAGAAGGTGCCGACGCCGCCGGCGGCCGCCCAGGCACCGGAGCTCTCGCCATTCGACACGGAGATGCCTTTGCCGCCTTCGACCAACGGCAAAACCTCACGTCCCGAAATCACCAGCGGTTTCAACGCCTTCACTGCTACCACTCCCAGTCCCGAGCGCGGGAATGCCAAGCTTCCTGCGCCAATCCAATGTTTATATAGATCGATCGTCGAACCCCGTTATATGGGCTTCGTCCGAAAAAAGCTAATCCCCCGCCGGATGGGCGCATCCGCGTCAGACGAGGGGCAGAATCTGCTCCGGCACATCGCTGAAAACGCCGGAAACGCCCCAGCCGAACAGCTCCTGCGCGCGGCCGCCGTGGTTGACCGTATAGCAGAAAAGCGGGTATCCGGCCGCTCGGATTTCCTTGGCGCGCGCTGGTGTCAGGTTGGTATGGCCGCAATGGAGCGTCGTCGCCTCGATCGCCTCGACCAGGCTGCGCCAGTCGTCGGTGACCGTCTCCAGCAGCAGGCCGCGCGCGATTTCCGGGGCGACCTGTTGGGCGACCTCCAGCGAGCGATAATCGAAGCTCGACACCAGCGGCGGCGGCAGATGACGGGGCCAGGCGGCCCGAAGCAATTCCAGGGTGGCGGTCGCGGTCGCGTCTTCCGCACCCGGCGACGGCTTCAGCTCGACATTGGCGCCCAGGTCCAGTTCGCCCAGCAGGTCTAGGACCTCTTCCAGCGTCGGCACGGCCTCGCCGGCAAAGCTCGGATCGAACCAGGCGCCGGCGTCGAACGAGGCCAGTCCCTCCAGCAGCATCTGGCCGACCTCGCCCTGACCGTCGGTCGTGCGGTCGATCAGATCGTCATGGATGACGACGCAGCGGCCGTCGAGGGTCAGATGCACGTCGAATTCGACCCAGCGCACACCCAGCGCCTTGGCGGCGCGGAAACCGGCGAGCGTGTTTTCAGGGGCGTGGCTGGCGGCGCCGCGATGGCCGACCACCTTGGGCATCAGAAGTTGGGGCTGCCGCATCGGGCCCTCCTCTCGAGACTGATTCACCGATCAAACCCTTTCGGTTTGATCGGTGAATTAGTCTTTCGTCAAAAGTTAGAGGGCGATTCAGGTATGAAGCCAAGGTGGCCTCATATCATCGCGCTCTAAAGTAGAAAGAGCGGCCGCGTTGCTGCGGCCGCCCTTCCGGTAGCGGAGTAAAGCTCTGGCCGGTTATTCGCCGGCCGGGGCCTCTTCCTTCTTGGTCAGATCGGCGCCGGTGGCCTGGTCGACCTGCTTCATCGAGAGCTTGACCTTGCCGCGATCGTCGAAGCCCAGGACCTTGACCTTGACCGTGTCGCCGACGTTGCAGATGTCCGTCACCTTGCCGACGCGCGACGGCGCCAGTTCGGAGATATGGACCAGGCCGTCGCGCGAGCCCAGGAAGTTCACGAAGGCGCCGAAATCGACGGTCTTCACGACCTTGCCATTGTAGACCACGCCCAGCTCCGGCTCGGCCACGATGCCCTTGATCCAGTCGATTGCCGCCTGGCTGGCAGCGCTGTCGACCGAGGACACCTTGATCGTGCCGTCGTCTTCGATGTCGATCTTGGCGCCGGTCGTCTCGCAGATCTCGCGAATGACCTTGCCGCCCGAACCGATCACTTCACGGATCTTGTCCTTGGGGATGTTGATCGTGGTGATGCGGGGCGCGTTGCCCGACACTTCCTGACGGCCGGAGGTCAGCGCCTTCGACATCTCGCCCAGGATATGCTTGCGGCCGTCGTGCGCCTGGGCCAAGGCGATCTTCATGATCTCCTCGGTGATGGACGTGATCTTGATGTCCATCTGCAGGGCGGTCACGCCCAGCTCGGTGCCGGCGACCTTGAAGTCCATGTCGCCCAGGTGATCTTCGTCACCCAGGATGTCGGACAGGACGGCGAAGCCCTTGTCTTCCTTGATCAGGCCCATGGCGATGCCGGCGATGGGACGGGCGAGCGGGGCGCCGGCATCCATCAGAGCGAGCGAGGTGCCGCAGACCGTCGCCATCGACGAGGAGCCGTTCGACTCGGTGATCTCCGAGACGACGCGCATCGTGTAGGGGAAGGCTTCCTTGGTCGGCAGCAGCGGGTGAACGGCGCGCCAGGCGAGCTTGCCATGGCCGATTTCACGGCGGCCGGGCGAGCCCATGCGGCCGGCTTCACCGACCGAGTACGGCGGGAAGTTGTAGTGCAGCATGAAGTTTTCGCGATATTCGCCGTCGAGCGCGTCGATGATCTGCTCGTCCTGGCCGGTGCCGAGCGTGGTCACGACCAGCGCCTGGGTCTCGCCACGGGTGAACAGCGCCGAACCATGGGCACGCGGCAGCACGCCGACTTCGGCAATGATCGGACGGACGGTCTTGGTGTCGCGGCCATCGATGCGGATGCCGGTCTCCAGGATGGCGCCGCGGACGATGTCCTTCTCGACGTCCTTGAACAGCTTGCCGGCGATCTCGCGCTCGGAAGCATCCTCGAAGATCGTCTCGATCCGGCCCTTGACGGCCTTGATCTTCTCCTGGCGCAGCGACTTCTGACGCTCGGCATAGGCGGCGGTCAGGTCGGCGGTGATGGCGTCGCGCAGCTTCTTGTCGACGGCAGTGACAGCCTCGGGGGCCGCCGGCATCGGCCAGGGCTCCTTGGCGCAGGCTTCGGCCAGGTCGATGATCAGGTTGATCACGTCCTGATAGGCCTTGTGACCGAAGGTGACCGCGCCCAGCATGATCTCTTCGTTCAGTTCCTTGGCCTCGGACTCGACCATCAGAACGCCTTCGTTGGTGCCGGCGACCACCAGGTCGAGTTGGCTCTTGTCGCCCTCGCCGACCTTCGGGTTCAGGACGAACTGGCCGTCGACATAGCCGACGCGCGCGCCACCGATCGGGCCCATGAAGGGAATGCCCGAGATGGTGAGGGCGGCCGAGGCACCAATGAGCGCGACGATGTCCGGATCATTCTCGAGGTCATGGCTCAAGACCGTGCAGACGACCTGGGTCTCGTTCAGGAAGCCCGGGGCGAACAGCGGACGGATCGGGCGGTCGATCAGGCGGGAGACCAGCGTCTCCTTCTCGCTCGGACGGCCTTCACGCTTGAAGAAGCCGCCGGGGATCTTGCCGGCCGCGAAAGTCTTTTCCTGATAATTGACCGTGAGCGGGAAGAAGTCCTGGCCCGGCTTGATCTTGCGCGCGCCGACGGCGGTGCAGAGTACGGTGGTGTCGCCATAGGTCGCCATGACGGCGCCATCGGCCTGGCGGGCGATCTTGCCCGTTTCGAGGACGAGCTTACGCCCGCCCCACATGATCTCTTTGCGGGTAACGGTGAACATTATGGGGTTTTCCCTTTTTCTTGATCCTGCGCGCGCCCGGCGAATATCCGACCATCATGGCCGGTTCCGAAATCCGTGGGGGTGCTGTCACCCTGGATGGCCTGGCGGCGGGCGGGATCGGGTGTCTTGGAAAGCACCGGAAGTACCGCGGTGCGGCGGCGGGCCGGAAGTCGCCCCGGCCCTCGGGTTACGTCCAGACGAAGCGAGGCGAGGATGTAAGAAACCCCGGGCGCGGCAGGGGGTACGGCCGGTCGATCGGACCAGCCTCCCTGCCGCGATGCCCGGGGTCGCATCGCGTTCGATTGGGCGTGTAGCCTGCTCAGCGGCGCAGGCCCAGCCGACCGATCAGCTGCTCGTACCGCGAAGAATTCTTCTTCTTCAGGTAGTCCAGCAGCGAACGTCGCTGACCGACCATGACCAACAGGCCACGGCGGCTATGGAAATCCTTCTTGTGGTCGCCCAGATGACCGGTCAGGTTCTTGATCCGTTCAGACAGGATCGCGACCTGCACTTCCGGCGAACCGGTATCGCCTTCCTTGGTGGCGTATTCTTTGACGAGCTCGGTTTTGCGCTCAGCAGTAATCGACATCGGAAACGTTCCTTATCTATAGGTTCAGGACACGCACCGGCCGAAGCATACCTGCATCGAACTCCGCCAATGCGACGAGCTTGCCGCTCGTCGAGACGGAGACAATCGACCCGTTGCCGAGTAGATCGATGGTTGCCCGATCCGACGGGCAAGGCGACGGGACGCATTGTCCTTGTCGCAGGCGGAGCGCTTCAGCCTCCGATAAGGCCAGGGCCGGGATGTCGTCCAGCGCGGTCTCGATCGGCAGCAG
>Ga0302314_10018996_pt1 | contig 11438 bp, 7 predicted proteins | sample III_Palsa_N2_3_FD_200533 | JGI IMG/M metagenome (GOLD analysis project Ga0302314, IMG submission 200533) | Peat permafrost microbial communities from Stordalen Mire near Abisko, Sweden - III_Palsa_N2_3 | ecosystem: Environmental > Terrestrial > Soil > Palsa > Peat permafrost | place: Sweden... | reverse complement strand
CCCCGCGTGGCGGCCCCCCCCGCCGCTTTGGGCCCACCCCCCCCCCCCCCCCCGGGGGGGCTGGCCCCGGGCCCGGGGGGCGCGGGCCCCGCCCGCGCGGCGGCCGGTCACATGCCGTAGTAGGCGCCGTTGGTGATCGTCTCGTCGGCTGGAGGGGGTGTGAGGGTGACCGGGGCGTTGAAGTCGGAAAAGTCCACGGTTCCCTCGCCGGATCCGAAGTGCGTGACCTGGAGGACCTCCGGCACCGCGGAGTCGGACACGGTGACGGTGGCGCCGTCGGGACCGTGGAAGACGAGCGCCTTCTGTCCGGCGAAGGTGGCGTGGGTACGCTGGGCCGCGCTCGAGTCGTTGGCGATCGCTTGAAGAGCGCAGAGGTTGGACATCACGCCCAGTCCGGTACTGCTGGGGCTCCCCTGGAGAAACTTGCCGCTGACGATGTGCAGTACCGCGGTGCTGATCTTCTGCTGATCCCAGTAGGCAGCGTCCGGCTTGATCCAGACCTTTGAACGGATCACGAGAATCTGGAACGTGCCGACTCCCGTTATGGAGATCGTTCCGCTGCAGCCCTCACTCTTGACCAGTTCCAGGCTGAAGGATCCCGGAGTGGTCGACGTTCGTGATCCGTTCATGCGGACCGATGAGGATGCGATCAGGTCGGCATAGGATCGTGCGGCTATCTGGCCGGAACTGAGCGAAGCCAGAGGGTCGGCGGCCGGCTTCACGGTGATGACGGTGCAGGCGGTGGCGCAGAGTGCGAGTGCGGCACCAAGCGCTGCGGCTGACGCGGCGCGCTGAGTTCTGTGCATGGAACTGCTCCCCCCGGAGTTCACATATGACCTTCTGAAGTATGCGGCTCCGGGCACAGGCCGGCTGTGCGAACAGCAGTATTCCGGTGCGGCTCAGGGGTGGGGCAGACGGTTGCCCGGCGATGCGCCGGTTCCGCGGAAATCATCCCCGGATCCCGTACGGAGACGAGGTCTTGCGTCGGTGGTGGGACCAGAGTGGGCGGGGAACCGGGCGCCGAGCAGGGTAGGGGGATGCGATGACCATGGTCTCCGCTGGACCGGGGCCGCGCCCGGGGCCGAGGGCCGGACGGGTATGGCGACTGGTCATGGCACTGCTGCTGGTGGTGCTCTGCGCGGGGTGCGGGGGCAGCGTCGAGCCGGAACTGAGCTACAAGCCCGAGTTCCTTCCGGTGGAGCTCAGCATCGGCCGGTCGGGCATCTCCATCGAGGGCGACGATTCACTCGCGACCCCTGTCGGCGACTTCTCCATCGGCGCGAGGTACTCACTGCCGCAGCCACCCAGCGGCAGCATCTATGTCATCCTCCGGGACCGCAGGACAGGCTACGACCACATCTTCCAGGTCGACAGCGGGGCCGGTCACTTCACGGCGGTGGTCAACGGCACGACGAGTATCAGCATCACCGACAACCAGGTCCTGATCGACGTCACCAACGGCACCATCAACAAGGTCGAATTCGAGCGGACGGCCGCCCAGATATCCGAGCAGGGAAACGGCAACTGGTTCGGTCGGCAGTGGAACGGACTGGCGAACCACTGGAACGAGGGCTGGAGCCAGTCCTGGTACAAGCCGTTCGCGCTGACCGGGTGGGCCTACAGCAATTCGACCATCAGCAAGTGGTACGGAGTCGGGTTCGTCTGGTTCCTGCTCCGCCTGGTCTTCGCCGTCCTGTTGGCGCTGGTGGACGCAGTGCTGTCGCTGGGATTCCTGGTGGGCCAGGCCTTCTTCATCGTCTTCGGGCCGACCGGCAGGGACGTCATCTACGGTCTGATGATCCTGGGCGTGCTCCTCATCGCCGGATCGGCCATGGCGGGGTGAGGCGTCGGCCGACGCACCGGATCCCGGCCGCTGGGTGCGGCCGGGATACGGTGGTGTGGGGGTTCAGCGGGGGTGGGTCAGGACACGTTCAGGGCCGTGTCGTCCAGCACGAAGCTGGTCTGCTCGCTCGAGGAGTTCTCGGTCCCGGTGAACTTCAGGGTGATGGTCTTGCCGATGTACGGGGCCAGGTTGACCGAGTACTGGGTGTAGCCGGTACCCGCGTTCAGGTTGGAGTAGGTGGCCAGGGTGGTCGTGGTGGACCCGCTGACGACCTGGAGGGTGAGCGTGTCCGACGCCTTGGTGGTGGTCTTGGCGGTGTCGACGTGCAGCCAGTAGGAGAACGGCGCGTTGACGCAGGTGGAGGGGATGGTCACGGACTGGGACAGGGTGTCCGTGTGGGAGGCGCCGTAGCCGTCGAGCCAGGCGTCCCAGCTGCCGGAGTGCGCGGGCTCGTCGGTGGTGTCGTTGTTGATGACACCGGAGGTCGCGGTCCAGGGAGCGGCGGTGCCGGTCTCGAAGCCCGGGTTGCCGACGAGCTGGGCCGCGGTGCAGCCGCCACCGCTGGTGGTGCTCTCGGTCCAGGTGAAGGAGGTGCTGCCCTTGGCGCCGGTGGTGTCGGTCGCGGTGACCGTCACGCTGGAGCTGCCGGAGGCGGTGGGGGTGCCGGAGATCAGGCCGGTGCCGGAGTTGATGGACAGTCCGGCCGGGAGCCCGGTGGCGCTGTAGGTGAGGGTCTGGCCGGAGGCCGAGTCCGTCGCCTTGATCTGCAGGCTCGCGGCGGTGCCCACGGTGCCGGTCTGGTTGCCGGGGCCGGTCACCGTGACGGTGTTGCCGCCGGTGGAGCTGCCGTTGGAGAAGGCGGTGATGCCGTCAGGGGTGCCCAGACCGGTCGGGCCGTCGTAGCCGACCTCGGCGGTGCACAGGTACGCCGGGGTGCAGGTGGACGTCGAGCCGGTGGTGACGTCGTACAGGGCGGAGGGGTGGGCGTAGAGGTAGGACGCCGGGGTGGTGCCCGCGGCCGGGGTGCCGGCCAGGGCGTAGACGGAGGCGATCAGCGGCGAGGCCACGGAGGTGCCGCCGTAGACGTTCCAGCCGCCGTTGTTGTTGTAGGTGTCGTAGACCGCGACGCCGGTGTTGGGGTCGGCCACGGCGGAGACGTCGGCGACGGTGCGCTTGCTGCAGCCGGTGTCGGTCTGCCACGTGGGCTTCGGGTCGTCGACGGAGCAGCCGGAGCCGGTGCCCTCGGTGGAGGAGGTCGACCACACGGACTCGGTCCAGCCGCGGGTGTTGGAGGCGGTGGAGAGCGAGGTGCCGCCGACCGCGGTGACGTACTGCGAGGCGGCGGGGTACTCGACGCCGTAGCTGCTGTCACCGGCGGAGGCGGTCACCGCGACACCGGGGTGGTCGTAGTACTCGCTGTCGTAGGTGGTGTCGTTGGACGCCTCGGAACCGCCGTAGCTGTTGGAGACGAACTTGGCGCCCAGGGCGACGGCCGCGTTGACCGCGGTGCCCAGGTCGTCGTTGCTCTCGGAGTTGGCCTCGACCAGGATGATGTGGCAGTTGGGGCAGATCGCCGAGACCATGTCGACGTCGAGGGACTCCTCGCCGGTCCAGTCGTCACTGGCGGACGCGGGGGACGGCAGCGGGCTGGTGGCCCCGTTCTCGTTCACCTTGGAGAAGCAGCCGTTGGCGACGGTGCAGGCAGGCAGGCCGAACTGGCTGCGGTAGACGGCCAGGTCGGCGGCGGCGTTGGGGTCGTCGAAGGCATCGACGACCGCGACCGTCTGGCCGGTGCCGCCGGCCGCAGCGGCCGAGGCCAGGTTGTAGGCGGACTGCAACTGGCTCGGGCCGTAGCCGGAGACGGTCGCGTCCGGCAGCACCGCGCCCTTGGGGGCTATCTTGGCCTTGACGTTGGTGCGGACCAGGGCGTTGCAGGAGGAGTACCCGACCGGGGCGGCCGGGCAGGCCGCGCGGTAGTCGTGCCCGGTGGCCGGCGAGGTGGCCTGGGCGGTGGCCGCAGGGGCTACGGCCAGCCCGAACATCGCCAGCGTGGCGACGGACGCCGCAGTGGCGACGGTCCTGCGCAGTCCGCGTCTGAACATGGACGGTGTGGGGGTCTTCAAGGTACGGCCCTCCCGTGAGGGTGACAGGGGACGGCGCAGAGGGCAGCGCAGATGGGACACCTGGCTGTGCGCCGTGCCGGGAGCGGGGGTACGCGTGCGTGTGCGAGTGGAGCGTTTGCGCTGTTCGCGGGCTGTCTTCCTGGGGCCTCGGGACTGAGGCGGCATCAGGACCCTTGGAAATACATGGGCATGACAACTGCTGGTGCAGACTGCCACCACGAATGGTGGTGTCGTCAGCGGTGAACTTAGCGAAGTGATGAACGACGGGGCAAGAGTGCAAAGTGGACAGGTGTCATCACGCTGACGCCTGATCGCTCGTGAGACGCCGGATGCAGGTGCGGCGAACCGATGCCCATGGGGCAGGAGGTGCACCGCCGCCACCGGGTGGCCGGGCGGCCGTCCTCCTCGCGGTGATGCGCGTCCACCAGCGCCTTCGCGGCATGGCCGACGGCGACGGCAACTCCGCCTCGACCGCCCGGCGCAGGCCGCGGGGGGCCGCACCCGGCAGCCGACCACCGACAGGACGAGAGCTGCGACACAAGCATCGCTGAAGGGCACACGGCCGGGGGTGCGGTCAGGCTGTGCCGAGGGGGTCCAGGGCGGTGACGTGCCGGCGGGCGATGCTGGGGTGGTGCGGGTCGGGGCGATCCGCCCGCCGTCGGGGGGCATTGGTCAGCCGGCCGCCGCGCGGCGCCTCAGGTGCGGGGCTTGCGTCCCCAGATGTACACGGCGGTGCCCTTGTCGACCGTCTTCCAGAGCCTGGCGGCGTCGTGGAGCGTCAGGTTGACGCAGCCGTAGGATCCCGGTCCCCACGAGAGCGGGCCATGGACGGCGTGGAAGGCCTCACCGCGGCTGAAGAACTGACTGAACGGCATCGGCGTGCCGTAGATGCTGGACCAGTGGTGCTGGTCCCGCCGGTAGATCCGGAACCATCCGGTGCGGGTGCGATCACCGGCCCGCCCCGTCCTCACCCGGACCGGCGCGTAGACGATGCCGCGACCCGCCTGCACCCACAGCAGCTGGTGGTCGAGGTCGACGCAGACGACCCGGTACCCCCGGGTCGGGCAGGGACTCTGCCGTGCCGCCGGATGGTTGCGCGGTCGACGGGTGGTCAGCGCATGGGCGTGGCCAGGGGCATGGCCCCTGGTGCCGGGATGTGGGTGGTGGCCGGACAGCGGGGCTGCGTGAGCCGGGGCCCCGGAGGCCAACGCACCGACCAACAGCAGCACCGTCAGGGCCGACACCGCAGGTGCCCAGCCGAGTACGCCCCGCAGAACCCAGATGCCTCGCTCGCTTCTCACAGTGCAACAGTATGAAGAGATCTAAATAGTTTCCTTGAGGGCTCTCCGTGGTCACTCGTCCGGCAGACGCGTCTTCACCCGCCCGGACCAGCCACCACCACCCCTCAGGCCCCCGCGTGGATGTAGGCGGCCCACAGGTGGGGCCGGTCGGGTGCGAGGTCCCTCAGCTCCCTGACCGTGTGGTGGAGTGCATGGGCGGCTGACGATCCGTCGGCCAGGGCCCGGCTGTAGAAGCCGCGGAGGAACGTGCCGATCCGGGTGCTCTCGACCTCCCACAGCGTGCCGACCGACTCCGGGTACCCGGCCAGCAGGAAGGCGCTGGAGACGTGCACGGCCTCGTCGGCGAGCCGCTCCGAGGTGCGCGCCGTGCCGCAGGCGGTGAGCACGGCGAGGCGGGCCGAGTCGGGCCGGATCCGGCCGATGTCCAGCACCGACAGGGACTCCCCGCTCGGCAGCTGGATCCAGCTGCCGGCGGGCTGTTCGGGCGAGCTGTGGGCGTGGCAGCCGAACTGCACCCGGTGCGAGGTCTCCAGGGCCGTGAGCACGGCCGCCCGGGTGGCGAGCTCCCCGACCAGCAGGTCCGGGTCCGAGCGGGCGTCGGCCAGAGCGTCGGCGGCGAGCCGCGCGGCGGCCACCGCCCCCGGCAGCATGTCGTCCGATTCCGAGACGACCAGCGAACGTTCGGGTCCGGGGTCCCGTCGTCGGGCGGCCTGGTCCCGTGCATGGGCCAGGGTCTGGAAACCCGGGATGAAGGAGGAGACCACGGTGTCCAGGGCACTGCCGCAGTGTCCGCCTTCGCAGTCCCCGCGCAGGCACTGGGCGGCATGCAGGGGAAGCGCGTTGAACGGGCCGGTCGGCACCCACCAGATCCGTGGCCGGTCCGCGCCGGGCTGCGCGGCCCCGCTGAGGCCCAGGTGACCGAGCACGGGCTGCACCACGGAGTGCCAGGTCCACGACAGCAGCCGGTGGATCGTCTCGCGGGCGGCGACCAACTCGGACAGCGGCGGGCGCCGGCTGCCCCGCGCATAGATCGATTCGATGGCGCCGCCCAGCCGCAGTGCGGCGTCGGTGACGTCCTGGGCCATGATGTCGAGGAGGACCGCGGTCATGCCCTGCGGGGTGACGACGAACGCGATGCACGACAGGCCGGGGGCGTGGTTGAGGAGGACGATCGGCCCGTCGGCCGCGAGTTCGCGCAGGCGCGCGGGGGAGAGCGACCCCTGGAATTCCTCGAACCCGGGTCGGGCCCGGATCTCCTCGACGAGCTGGTCCAGTTCCCTGGAGGTGCGCAGCCCCTCCAACCGGGCCCGGTCGGATTCACCGCCGGTCCCTGCCTCCAGCTGCCCGGTCAACTGGAGGAAGCGTGCGGCGAGTTCGGGGTGCGCATCGGTCAGGGAGCCGAGGTCGGCGCGTGATTCGAGCCGACGGGCGAGCAGGAGGCCGCGTCCGCTCTCGAGCAGGGCGACGGCCGCCTCGACCTGAGGACCGGAGACCGAGCGCATGGCCCGCGTCGTCGCCTCGTCCAACCCGAAGTCGTCACTCGTGGCGCCGTGTCCCGCGATTTCTGCCAGGGCCTGCGCCCGCTCCTGAAGAGCCTTGAGCAGCGGCAGGTTCTGCTTGAGCAGGATGCGCAGCACGATCAGCGCGGTGAGATTGCGGATGTCGCCGTCGAAGCCGAGCAGCCCGTGTTCGGCGGCGTGCTGCGGACCACCCCGATCGGTCAACGTCCGCAGCAGACCGACGGTCTCCGCCGCCAACGACAGGGCCAGATCGACGTCCTGTGTCGGGCCGTTGACGGCCGCGACGGCGTCGCCGATTCCGGCGTGGGCGCGCAGGGTGACCGAGAGATGCGGGCTGCGCAGCCTGGCGAGGCCGGAGCCCTGCCTGACCTCGGCAACCAGCGAGTTCAGCAGGTCCGCTGCCAGGCCGTTGAATGATCCGAGGGCTGTCCCGGCTCCATCATCACCGGAGAGGGGCGCCGACGGAAGATAGGCAGGGTCGATCAGCCGGCCGGGTCCGCTTCGCTGCAGGCCGATCATGGAGCGGGCCAGTGCGATGGCGTTTGCGGGCGTGCTGCCCGCTCGTGACAGCGCGTCGAGGACCGCTTCCGCCTCGTCGAGGAGGCAGGACCAGCGCTCCGGGTCGGTTTCACGCAGTGCCATGGACCGTTGAACGAGTGCTCTGAACAGCGTCATGCCTGTGTTTCGCTGCCCGGGCGGAGCCGCATGGTAGGTCCGGCGGCACCGTTCGAGGATCTCGTCGGTGGTGTCGGTCGCGGGCCCGCCGCTCGGGCCGATGACGTCGACCAGATCCCGCAGGCCCTCCGCATGGATCCTGGCTGAGGGAAGGCCCGGCCCCTGCTCGGCGTCCACCTGCTCACCCAGCTCGATGAGCCGCGGCAGCAACCCCCGGGCCCGCCGCATCTGGTCCTGGTCGTGGGTGAGGATGTAGGAGTTCAATCGGGTCAGCAGCGCGGCATTGGCGCTGCGGAAGGCTTCCCGGGTGCTCGGTGCGGCGCCGTCGGGTCCGGACGTGGCCATGGCCTCCTGGATCGCCGCCGCCCGCAGGGTGCGGGCCGGGTCGCCGGTGATCCCGCCCAGGAGAGTGAGCAGTTCGTGCAGGCGCGAGGACACGGCCGTGGAGGGCTGGTCCGAGGCCTCGCAGACCTGGCCGAGCAGCTCGGCGGCCTCCGCGAGGGTGTCGGTGTCGATGTCACGCACGTCGTTGGAAGCCAGGACCGCGCTCAGGAGCTCACCTCCGGCGTTGCGCATCCCCTCGTTGGATCCCAGGTGGTCCAGGACGGTGCGGATGTCCCGGATCACCGCGCTCACGGGCGGCTCCTCGCCGTTCGCCGGTTCCGCGAGGTTCATGGCGGCCTTGAATCCGTCCAGGGTGCCGCCGAACCCCTCCTGGACCGAGGTCGCGGCACGCTGGACGAGCTCGGCCAGGACGTGCAGGGGTCCGCTCCCCAGGAGGTCCAGGGCGTGGGCAGCCTCCGCGGACCACGTCGCGCCCGCGAGCCCGGTCAGCGCCGCGACCTTCGCTGCCTGCACATGTCCGGCACGAAGCCAGGAGAGCGGCTCGTCGTCGTCGGCCGGCGCCGCGGCGGACAGCTCGGCGGTCACCGCAGCCGCCAGGGCGTGCAACTCCGACGACACCTGCCCGGCGTCCTCGCCTGCGGCGCGGGCCCGCTGCCGGGCGGACGCGGCCAGGATGACCCCGTAGGAGCGGCGGCAGGCGTGGTCCCCCTCGAGCATGTCATAGGCCCGGCGGTAGCGGCCCAGACGTTGGAGCGGGCGGTCTGTGGGGTCCTTGGCGGAGGGGTCGACGAAGCAGTCGGCGAAGGCGATGGCGGCGCGCAGGTCGGCGGGCAGGCCCGGCAGGCCGCTCCGGAGGGCGGACTCCTCTGCCAGATCCACGATCCGGTCGAGCAGCGCGGACGCCTCGCCGGCCCAGCGACCGTCCATCCGGCCCAGCAGGCCGAGGTACTGGGCGACCGCCGTGTCGATCGACGCCGACATCCGCTGGGGAGTCGTGGGTATGCCGGTCGTGTCCCAGCCGAGTTGCGAGAATGCGCCGTGCATCGCCGCGATGAGCGAGCCCCGGTCGGGGTGGTCCTCCGGCAGGGCCGAGAGTGCCGTCCGGAGGCGGACGGCCGCGCAGGCCAGGACGGTCGGCGCCTGGTGCTCGACGGCGGTCGCGTAGAGGTGGGCGGCCGCCACCGCGTCGAACTCGCCCGGGCCGCTCGGGCCTACGCGATGCAGCTCCCTCAACTCGGCGACGGCCTGCGCCGTTTCGGGGGAAACCGGGATGCCGTCGCGTCCCAGCAGGCGCTCGATCTCCGCCAACTGCGGCTTCCCCAGCAGCAAAGCGGCTCGGACGGCAACGTTGAGCACGACCGGGAGGAGCGGGCCCTGCCGGGGGTGGTCCGGCGACACCAGGTCGTATGCCCTGACCGCGACCTCTGCCGCGCCCGCGAGCGAATCGGGGTCGGCGAATGCCTCGAAGCGCTGCATGCGCAGTGCAATGATCATCATCGAGACGTCGCCGAAGCCCTCGTGGTTCTCGGGCATGACCGCGTACGCGTCGAGCAGCCAGGCGATCCCCTGGTCGTACAGGGCCTCCGCCTCGGACCGCGCGTCGCGCCGCATCGCCTGCTCGGCCAGCTTGCCGCAGGCAGTGCCCATGATGCAGGCGAAGCCCGCCACGCGGGTGGGGACGTCGATCTCCACCTCGTCGACGCCCGGGGGAAGCGCGGGCAGGACACTCGGATCGGGAAGCAGCGGGCGCAGAATGTTGCGCAGCGCGAGTGCCAGCAGAGCGTCCTGGTCCGCCTCCGGGTTCCGCTCACCGGCGCCCGAGCGGTACCAGTAGGTCCAGCAGGCCAGGAGCGGCGGCCCGAACTGGACGATGGCATCCGGCGCCGGCGCGGCCGCACTCAGCAGGGTGAGCACGTCGGTCACGGCGCTCTCGCAGAGCAGCGGTTCGGCGTCCTGGATCCGCTCGGCCTCGGAGAGACGGGCGGTGACGCGACGCATCAACTCGTCGGCGGACATGACAGGTACCCTATCCGACACGGCTTCAGTGGCTCAGCAGTACTGACGGTACGTCAGAGATGTTCGGCTGCAGCGTGTCCACGGGGGAGAGAAGACGGCAGTGAGCAGGCGGGAAGAGCATCGACGTGAGGCGTATCAGCAGGCGGTCGAGTACCTGTGTCTCCAGTTCGCCACCCTCGACCAGGAGTTCGGTGGGGAGGGGGAGTGGACGCGGGCGATGGGGGCGGTCAGGAGCGGTGAACCGCACACCGAGCCGTGGTACGAGGCGGTCAGCCGGCTGCACGCGACCGTGTCCGAGCGCTACGACGGAGGCCTGGGCCTGACCACGCCCATGGGGGCCGACCGCTGGCCCGTCGGCCCCGTGCCGCGCAGCACGGGCTGGCTGTGCCCCGACCGGTCGTGCTCGCGCGTGGAGCTCGCCGACGGCGGGGCCAACCAGTTGCGGTCGGCCCCGGAATGCCGCCTGCGGGGAGAACCCATGCGTTTCCTGGGGGGCTGAACGGCATGGGTCTGCTGCTCGAACTGCAGAGCCGGATACCGGACCGCTGGTTCCTGCGACGACTGCTTCCGTCGGCCCTGTTCGTCGCGGTCGCCTTCCTCACCGGCGGTCTGGGGCAGTCCCGTTGGAACGACGCCCAGCTCGTCGTGCTGCGCCTGGAGCGGTATCTCGGTGCGGGGGACGGCGGCGCATCCGTGCACACCACGGCCGCGCTGCTGCTCTACGCGGTCACGGTGGGCGTCGGCGCGTTCGCCGTGCCGCCGGTGGCCCAGGCCGTGGGCGCGTTCGCCGCCGGTGCCTGGCCGTGGTGGCTCACCCCGGTGAGCGATCGGGTCCGGCGCATGCGCGCCACGCGGTGGCTGGCGCCGGTGGAGCTGCGCAGAAGGGCCGTTCGGGCGCGCGACGGCGGGCACACCCTTCGCGCCGCCAGGCTCGACGCACGCGCGGTGGTGGCTCTGCCGTCCAGGCCGACCACCCCGACCCGGACCGGCGATCGGCTGCGGGCAGCTGCGGACCGGGTGCGCGAGCAGCGCGGGGTCGACGTCGAGACGTCGTGGGTCGCCCTGCTCCTCGACCTGCCGGAGGCCGCCCGCACCGCCGTCGTCGAAGCGCGCGACGGGTACGACGGAGCCTGCGAGGCGATGGCCTGGAGCATCGCGTACCTGGTGCTGGGATGCTGGTGGTGGCCAGCCGCCGCAGGGGGCCTGCTGCTGTGGTTGTCCGCATGGCGCTGGTTGCGGCGCGCGGGCGAGGCGCTGGGCAGCACGGTGGAAGCTGTCGCGCGGGCCACCGGCGCGTGAGCCGCTGACTCCGATGGCCCGCTCCACGTGCAGGGTTCCCGGGCAGCGAAGACCATCGGCTTGTGGGGACGGATGTGCCCGCAGCCAATGAGAGGCGGAAAACCGTGCGCGTGCTGATGACGGTCCAGATCGACACCGACAAGGGGAACAAGGCGATCAAGGACAAAACGCTGCCCACGATCCTCAAGTCGGTCTTCGACCGGGTCAAGCCCGAGGCCGCCTACTTCGGGTCAGAAGACGGCCTGCGCACGGGCTTCGTGGTCTTCGATCTGAAGGAGCCGTCGGACATCCCGTCGATCGCCGAGCCGTTCTTACA
>Ga0302314_10018995_pt1 | contig 11439 bp, 7 predicted proteins | sample III_Palsa_N2_3_FD_200533 | JGI IMG/M metagenome (GOLD analysis project Ga0302314, IMG submission 200533) | Peat permafrost microbial communities from Stordalen Mire near Abisko, Sweden - III_Palsa_N2_3 | ecosystem: Environmental > Terrestrial > Soil > Palsa > Peat permafrost | place: Sweden... | reverse complement strand
AACTGTTCCATGCCGCCAAACGCGCCGCCGCATCGCTGAGATCCCCTTGAGGCCGCCAAGCCTGACGCTGATCACCGGAAGGCGAGATGCGAGCTAAAGCTTCGCTCCGGCCGCGCCCTCGATCGCTTCGGCGAGCGCATGCGCAAGGCATCGGTAGCCGAGGTCGTTCATATGCAGGCCGTCCCCCGACATCAGCGATCCGAGCGCCTTGGCGTATTTCACCCGCCAGCCCTTCATCCCCGCATATCGGCTCAAGACCGGGACGTGGTCTTCGGCCCCGACCCCGTCGACGATCGCCACATAGCGTTCGTAGCGAGCGGCGTCGGGGCACGCGAGGGTGAATTGGGGGTCGATGAGGACCAGCGGGACGTGCGCGGCGCGTGCGGCTGCGACGCCACTCTCCACAGTGGCGCGGAACGACGCTTCGTCGACGCCGGCGATCGCGTCGTTGGTGCCGACCTGCCAAATCACCAGCCGCGCCCAGCCGGACTTCAGCGCGCTCTTCAGCCGCTCGAGGGTCTTGACGGCCAGTTCGCCGCCAACGCCGGCATTCCTCACGTCGAAGTCGACGCCTGTCCGCTTTTCGAGTTCCGCCTCGAGCCTGGCCGGATAGGTGTTCGCGGGCGAACTCGCGCCTACCCCCTCGGTCGAGGAGGAGCCGATCGCCAGGATGTCGAGCGGAGCGCCGGCGCCGCCCCGCGGGAGGGCGAGCGCGGCGCCATTGGCGTCGAACGCCGCCGCCAATTCGCCGGGACAGGCGAACTCATCGGCGCGCGCCGAGGTCAGTGCGAATAGGATGAGCGTAGCGCCCGCCAGACGCGCGAAAACGGCTGGGCGGCAGCAGAGCCGGCGGAGGGGGTGGGGGCGTTTCTGCACTCGATCCAGTGGGCGACGGCGAACAGGGCGGCGATGGCTGCAACCGTGTACGCGAGTCCGCCGAACTGTTCAATCCCTGCCGAAGCGTGCGGAGAAGTGGCCGCGAGCGCCGCCTGCCCGCAGGCGCTCATCAGCGACCCGGCGGCGAACACTGGAAGACTGTTGCGGCCAAGGCTTTGAACGGCGTTGCCGAAGCCGCCGCGGATCACCGGCGCGATGAATCGCACCAATCGCGGCGCCGTTGCGACGAGATAGGCCAAGGCGATGAAATGGATGAGGCGCGCCAGCCCGAGATCCTGCTTGGCGACATCAAGATGGGCGGTCGCGGTGTCGCGAAGGCCCGGCGCAAGGCCGCCCTCGTTGGTCACGATCAGCGCCGCGCCCGCGACGGTCGCCAGACTGAGGGTGACGAGCCACGGAGTGGGCCGCGGCGGGCCGTCGCGCCATAGGACCGCCGCGACAAGCCCTAGCGTGAACACGAGTTGCCAGGCGATCGGATTGAAGAACCAGCCTCCGGCCTCCGGCCAGTTCGGCAGGTTGAGGCCGAAGACGCGTGCCGCCGCATAGAGCCCGGCCGAGACGACGAGGGCGAGCATCGGGTCGCGCCGCGCAATGGCAAGCGCGACCGGCGCCCACAGCATGAGAACAACATAAAGCGGCAGGATGTTGAAATAGCCGAGCTGCAGGCTCATGAGCGCGAGCCCCAGGAGCCCGCTTGAGGGCGAGCCGAAGACGAACGAGCGTCCGTGGGCTTCGATGAGGTCGGTGACCCCGCTAATCCAGTAGGCCGCGCCGAACACGAGAAGCGCCGCGAGCGTGAGCGCAATGTGGACGCCATACAGCTTGAGCGCGCGCCTGAGGAGGCCGCCGGCCACCGGCTCGAGGCCGTATTTGCGCGCCCTCGGCATATAGATCAGGCCGATCGACAGGCCGGAGAGGAAGATGAACGCCTCGGCGCTGTCCGAGAGCCCGAAGTTCCTCGGAGTCAGATTTTCGAGCGGGTTGCCCGGAATGTGATCCACCAGGATCACGATCAGCACCGCGCCCCGCCAAAAATCAATGTCGCGGATACGGTTTGCGTCCATCATCAAGCGCCTCGGCGCAAGAACGGCGCCACTCCTCGACGGGCTCCGGCCACACCAGAGGGTAGTTTCAGCGGCTATAGACGCCGAACCGTCCGCCGTGACCCCCCCTTGCGCAGGCCATGTAATGAGCGCGTGGCGCCGCCGCCAATCACGTTCGCGAATATCAAGCGCCGCTCACCGCGAATTGATCGTAATGTCGCGCCGGCCCGAGGTTCCTAGGCGTGAGATGCTCGAGCGGATTGCCGGAGATGTGATCGACCAGGACTGCGATAAGCACGGCGCCCCGCCAGAAGTCGATGTCGCGGGTGCGGTTTGCGTTCATGATCAGCCGCCTCGGCGCAAGAATGCGCCGCTACTCGACGGGTTCCGAGCAGAGGAGAGGAAAGTTTCGGCGGCGACTGTCCCGACGCACCTACCGCCGTCGCCCCATCTGCTCGCCGATGGAGTGAACGCGGGCCTTTGCCGCCAATCACGTTCGCGAAATTGGAGCTCTGCTCACCGCGATTTGATTGCGCGAGCCCGGCCATCGCGCGATTCCGTTTCGGCGAGACGCGCGGCCTCGTCGCGTTCGCAGGGCGAGAACGGCCAGCTCAAGCCCGGGATCCGCATCGGACGAGCTGTGCGACACGAATCCACGATCACCTCATCGGCGCGATCTCAACGGTTGATCGTGACAGAACGAATTGATAGCGTAGATCGTGCTTGCAATGCGAGGGACCGATGAGGCGAATATCCGGGCGCGCTCAACGAGCGATCGCGGCGTCAATTATCACCGCGTTCACGTTCGGCGCGGCCCGCGCCAACGTATTCGTCATGTATTCTAACACATTGCCGGTGGCCGCCGAGGCGTCCATTTTAGACACCCTCACCGGAGGAGCCGCCGCGAGCGAGCCCACCCTGAAGACGCCGGTCACCGAAGAGGACCTGGAGGTGACCGCTACCGCCTCCGCAAACACTTCCACCTCCCAACCGTTTTCCGGAATAGCCGATCCCTTCGCCAAGGTATCCATGACGCCGTTTCTCCCCGTAGGCGCCGCTAGCATCACCTTTGGCGCGACTGCGGAGGTCGCTTATTTCTTCAGTGTAACACAGGCGACCTACGGGCCGCAGCCGTCGACGATCGCGGTCGATGTTGTCGGTTCATTTCAGGGCGGCGACCCGACGATGGTTACAACTGCCTCAGTCGATGTCTACAATCAAAATCAGGTGTTGATTGCGTCACAGACCGAATACCAAAACAATTCCAATCCGCTGCCAGGACCGCCATACATATCTAACCCGTTCACCCTGACCTTCAACGCCACACCCGGCGTTGTTTATGAGGTGGTTGCCGAGGCGAGCGGCGGCGGATGCATCTCCATCATCACCGAGGGCATATGCAGTACGCCCGCGTCGAGGTACACCGGCACGTACACCTCGGAAGTAGATCCGTACGTGACTGTCGATCCGTCGATGGCGGGCAACTACGACCTGACACTGAGTTCCGGTCTCGCGCCCCCGGCGTCGGGCGCAGCTCCCGAAGCGGGGACTTGGGGAATGATGCTGACCGGCTTCGCAGGCCTCGGCTTTGTCGGTTATTGGCGCAAACGGAAAAGCGGCGCGCCGACCCTCGCGGTCTGACCGACTCGCCGGTCAGCCGTACCGGCCCAGGGCCAAAATTATCGAGGAGCGGCCGTTTCGCGATCCAGGCGTCGTTTCAACGCGTTTCGACGCCGCGCTCAGCCCGCTTCGATCAGGCGCGCCGCCTCGTCGCGTTCGAACAGGTAGAGAAGCAGCCTTAGGCCGCGGTTCTCGTCGCCCGTCAGCCGCTCGCTGCGCCTGAGCGCCGCTTCAGCCTCCTCGCGCGCCCGCGCCAGCAGGCCGCCGTGGATGTCGAGCCGGGCGAAGCGGAAGCCCGGCGCGCCGGCCTGCCGGGCCCCGAGCACGTCGCCCTCGCCGCGCAGCCTCAAATCCTCCTCGGCGATGCGGAAACCGTCCTCGGTCTCGCGCAACGTCTCGAGCCGCGTCCGCGCCGCTTCGCCGAGCGGGCCCCTATAGACGAGCAGGCACGACGAGCGGCCCGCGCCGCGCCCGACCCGGCCGCGTAGCTGGTGCAATTGGGCCAGCCCGAACCGTTCGGCATGCTCGACGATCATGATCGTCGCCTCGGGCACGTCGACGCCGACCTCGACGACCGTGGTGGCGACCAGAATCTTCGTCTGCCCGCGCTCGAAGCGCTCCATCGCCGCATCCCGCTCGGCGGCGGTCATCTTGCCATGCACGAGGCCGACAGCGCGACCGAAGATGGCGGTGAGCGCCGCCGCGCGCTCCTCGGCCGCCGCCGCGTCGAGGGTCTCGCTCTCATCCACCAGCGGGCAAATCCAATAGGCGCGCGCCCCCGCGGCGGTCGCCTGCCCGAGGCGCCCGACGACCTCGCCGAGCCGTTCGATCGGCAGGACGCGGGTGTCGATCGGCTGGCGCCCGGGCGGCTTCTCGCGCAGGGCAGAGACATCCATGTCGCCGAAATAGGCGAGCACCAGCGACCGCGGGATCGGGGTCGCGGTCATCACCAATAGGTCGACGGCCGCCCCCTTGGAGGCGAGCGCGAGCCGTTGGCGGACGCCGAATCGATGCTGCTCGTCGACCACCGCAAGCCCGAGATCGGCAAACGCGACACTCTCCTGAATGAGCGCATGGGTGCCGACGGCGATGTCGATTTCGCCTTCCGCCAGCGCGGCAAGCGTGGCGCGGCGCGCCGGCGCCCGGTCGCGGCCGGTGATGAGCTTGATGCGCAACCCGATCCGCTCGGCGAGCGGGGCCATGCGCTCGTAATGCTGGCGGGCGAGGATTTCGGTCGGCGCCATCATCGCCGCCTGCCGTCCCGCTTCGACCACGTCGGCCATCGCCATCATCGCGACCACCGTCTTGCCCGATCCGACGTCGCCCTGCAGGAGCCGGAGCATCCGCTTTTCGGCCTTGAGATCGGCGCGGATGTCGTCGATCGCCTGCTGCTGCGCCTGGGTCAGCGCAAACGGCAGCGCGGCTTCGAGATGGCGCCCCAACGCGCCTTCGGCGCGGTGCGCGCGGCCGGGAATGACGCGCATCCGCGCCCGCATGAGGAGCAACGCGAGCTGGTTGGCGAGCAGTTCGTCATAGGCGAGGCGGGTCGCCGCCGGACCAGCCGGGTCGACGTCCTCGGGCCGGAGCGGGCGGTGCATCGCGCCAAGCGCCTCGGCGAAGCCAGGCAGTCTGAGCCGGTCCATGGTCTCGTCGCCGATCCATTCGGGCAGTCGCGGCAGGCGATTGAGCGCAGCCTCGGCGGCGCGGGCGACGGTGCGCAGGTAGAGGCCCTCGGTCAGCCCGTAGACCGGCTCGACCGACGGCAGGCGGGCGAGCTCCTCGGCGTCCATCACCCGGTCGGGATGGACGATCTGCCGCCGGCCGTCCCAGAGTTCGAGCTTGCCCGAGATCCAGCGCTTGGCCCCGATCGGCAGCTTTGAGCGCACCCATTCGTGGTTGGCGAGGAAGAAGACAAGCTCGACGTCGCCGGTGTCATCCTCGACCAGCACCTTGAACGGCGCCCGCGAGCGCGCGTTCGGCGGCTGGCGATGCTCGGTCACAATCGCCTCGATGGTCACGATCGTGTCGGGAACGGCGTCGCGGATCTTGGGCCGCGCGCGCCGGTCGACGGTCGCCTGGGGCAGATGGAAGAGGACGTCGATGACCCGCGCGCCTTGGGCTTTATCGAGCAGGCGATCGAACAATTTGGCGTTCTTCGGCCCGATCCCCGGCAGCGAGCCGGCGGGCGCGAACAGCGGGTCAAGCAGGGACGGACGCATCAAGCGCCTTATAGCAAAGTTGGGCGTGATGGCTGGCGCGGCGGGTCGGTCGCTTCGTCGGTGAAGTCCGGTCAAGATAATTTGATGATGCACTGCAGCATCGAGCGCTTATATGTTGGACAACGCTGACAGCCCTTCGCCAGGGCGACGGCGATTCGCCGTCGAGAAAGGGGCGCAGCGATTCAATTGCTGGCTCGAGGTCCATGACAGCCGTCGTCCGGTTAGCGCTCGCGCGTCCCTACACGTTCGTCGTGATGGCGATTCTGGTGATGATTTTCGGCGCGCTGTCGGCGATCCGGACCCCCACTGACATCTTTCCCAATATCGGCATCCCGGTCATCTCGGCGGTGTGGAGCTATACCGGCCTCTCGCCGGATGACATGGCCGGCCGGATCGTCACCCCATACGAGCGAACGCTCTCGACCACCGTCAACGACATCGAGCATATCGAGTCGCAGTCGTTTCCCGGCATGGGCGTCATCAAGATCTTCTTCCAGCCGAGCGTGAACATCGACGCCGCACAGGCGCAAGTCACGTCGATTTCGCAAACAATTCTCAAGCAGCTTCCCCAGGGGGCCACGCCGCCGATCATCCTGGCCTACAACGCCTCGAGCGTTCCGATCATCCAGTTGGCGTTGTCCAGCGACTCGCTTTCTCAGGTCGAGCTCTTCGATCTCGCCCAGAACTTCATCCGGCCGCAGCTCACCACGGTCGCGGGCGCCCAGCTTCCGTACGCCTATGGCGGCGCGACGCGCCAGGTGCAGATCGACCTCGACCAGAATGCGCTGCGCGCCCACAATCTCTCAGCTACCGATGTCGGTAACGCGCTCGCCCTGCAGAACCAGATCAGTCCGGTCGGCACGGAGAAAATCGGGAATTACGAATTCACCGTCGACCTCAATGATTCGCCCAAGGCGGTCCCGGACTTCAACAACATCCCGGTCAAGGTGGTCAATGGCGCGGTCGTGTTCATGCGCGACGTCGCCTACGTCCACGACGGTTCGCCGCCGCAGACCAACGTCGTCCAGCTCGACGGGCGCAAGGGCGTGCTGATGTCCGTTCTCAAGATCGGCTCGGCGTCCACGCTCGACATCATCTCCGGCATCAAGGCGCGCCTCCCGGCGATCGAGGCGACGCTCCCTCCCGGCGTCAACCTCAAGTTCGTCGCGGACCAGTCCGACTTCGTCAAGTCTTCGGTTACCGCCGTCGTGCGCGAGGGATTGATCGCGGCCTCGCTCACCGGCTTGATGATCCTCGTGTTTCTCGGCAGCTGGCGATCGACCCTCATCATCACGGTCTCGATCCCGCTTGCGGTCTTGAGTTCGCTGATCGCGCTTTCCCTGCTCGGCCAGACCATCAATGTCATGACCCTCGGCGGCCTTGCGCTCGCGGTCGGTATTCTCGTCGACGATGCGACGGTGACCATCGAGAACATCAACCGCCATATGGAGGAGCTTGGTGAGGACATCCTGACTGCCATCACCCACGGCGCGAAGGAAATCATGCCTCCCGCGACGGTCGCCCTGTTTTGCATCTGCATCGCCTTCGCGCCTCTCCTCGCGCTCGGCGGCGTCGCGGGTTATCTCTTCCGTCCGCTCGCGATGGCGGTCGTCTTCGCGATGATCGCCTCCTACATCCTTACCTATACGCTCGTGCCGACGATGGCGCATTTCTTGCTCGTGAGTCAGCATCGTCATCACGCGGCGGGTCACGAGGAGGGCGAGGCGCCCCGCGCCGGGCTGTTCGGCCGCCTTCAGCAGGGCTTCGAGCACTATTTCGAGCGCTTTCGCGAAGGATATCTGGGGATTCTGGGACTGGCGCTGCGGCGCCGTTTCATCTTCACCGGCGGCTTCCTTTGCGTCGTCCTGCTGTCGCTCGGACTCGCCCCATTCCTGGGCCAGGACTTCTTTCCCTCGGTCGACGCCGACGCGATCAAAATCCACATGAGGGCGCCGACAGGAACGCGCATCGAGGAAACGACGCGGCTGACCGATCAGGTCGAACAGAAGATTCGTTCGATCATTCCGCCTGACCGGGTCGCGAGCATCGTCAACAACATCGGCCTGCCGGCGAGCGGCATCAATCTCTCGTACCAGAACACGGGAACGATCGGCGTCTTCGACGCCGACATGCTCGTGAGCCTGCGCGAGGGCGCGACCCCGACCGACGCTTACGTGAAGGCGCTGCGCGAGCAACTCCCAAAGACGTTTCCAGGCGCGACTTTTTCTTTCCTGCCTGCGGATATGGTCAGCCAGATTCTCAACTTCGGCTCTCCCGCGCCGCTCGACGTCCAGATCGCCGGCAATGACGTCAACGCCAGCCGCGCCTTCGCCAACAAGCTTCTGGCGAAGATTCGCCGTGTTCCCGGAATCGCCGACCCGCGCATCCAGGAAGCCTTCCAGGACCCTGCGCTCCGGGTCGAGTTCAACCGAGAATTCGCCGGCGTCGTGGGGCTCACCGAGAACGACGCCTCGACTAGCCTTCAGACGACGCTCTCAGGCAGCACCCAGACGGCGCCGACCTACTGGTTGAGCCCGACGAACGGCGTCTCCTACGCCGTCTCGGTCCAGACCCCGCAATATGGCATCGATACGCTCGGCGACCTCAAATACGTGCCGCTCGCCGCCGCCAATTCGACCCAGCTGCTCGGCGGTCTCGCGACCTTTTCGCCGGAGCCGCTCGACGCCATTGCTTCGCATTACGACATTCGCAGCATTGTCGATATCTACGCGACCACCCAGGATCGCGATCTCGGTGGCGTCGCCGCGGACGTGCAGAAGATCGTCGACGACGCCCGCGGAGAGCTTCCCAAAGGGTCGACCGTCACGATCCGCGGTCAGGTGGCGACCATGTTGAGCGCCTACCAGCAGCTCATGATCGGCCTGGCGTTTTCAGCCGTGCTGATTTATCTCCTGATCGTCGTCAACTTCCAGTCCTGGCTCGACCCGTTCGTCATCATCACCGCGCTTCCGGCGGCGCTGGCCGGCATCGTGTGGATGCTGTTCCTCACCTACACCAACCTGTCCGTTCCCGCGCTGACCGGGGCCATCATGTGCATGGGCGTGGCGACGGCCAACAGCATCCTCGTCGTCAGCTTCGCGCGCGAGCAAATGCTGGAGGGGAAGGGCGCGGTGGAGGCCGCGCTCGCGGCCGGCGCCACGCGCTTCAGGCCGGTGCTGATGACCGCGCTCGCCATGATCATTGGCATGCTGCCGATGGCGATCGAGCCTGGGCCGAACTCGCCGCTGGGGCGCGCCGTTATCGGCGGTCTCATGTTCGCGACTGTCGCGACGCTGTTGTTCGTGCCGACCGTGTTCTCGATCGTGCACCGGCTTCATCCAAGCAAAGACAAGGCCGATGCGGTGGAGCCGTTTGCTGGCCTGCCTTCTCCCGCCTGATCCGGAGCGCCTTTCATGTCCTCTGAATCTTCCGTCACTCCGCCCAAGACGCATCGCGTTTTGATTTTCGTCATCGTTCTCGGGATTGGCGCCGTCGGCCTCGCGGTGTCGGGCATTATGGACCGCGCCAGGAGCAAACAGGAGGTCGCGGCCTGGACCAACGCGCAGACCGTTCCGACCGTGCGTGTTGTGCGGCCCGAGCGTGGTTCCGGAGAACAGGAACTGATTTTGCCGGGCAACGTCGCCGCGTTCATCACCGGCTCCCTCTATGCGCGCGCGAGCGGCTATATCACCGCCTGGAACAAGGACATCGGCGCCCGCGTGACGAAGGGCGAGATCCTGGCGGCGATCTCGGCGCCGGATCTCGATCAGCAGCTCGAACAAGCCAAGGGACAGTTGGTCCAGCTCCAGGCGGCGGTTCAACAGGCGCAGGCCAACGCCGATCTCGGCCACGTGACCGACCAGCGGACCTCGCAGCTCGTCGCTCAAGGCTGGCAGAGCAAGCAACAAGGCGACACCGACCGCTTGAACGCAGCGTCCCTGGCCGCGGCGGTGTCGGTCGCCAAGGCCAACGTCGTGGCGCAGCAGGCCGCGGTGAGCCGGCTCGAGGAACTAACCGGCTTCGAACAGATCAAGGCGCCCTTCGACGGCGTGGTGACGGCGCGCAACGTCGATATCGGCGATCTGGTCAACGCGGGGGGCAACACTGGACGCGCCCTGTTCCAGGTCGCCGACATCTCCCGCATGCGCATTTACGTGAATGTTCCCCAGGCCTTCCTCGAGGATCTTGCGCCGGGGATCAAGGCCACCCTGCATCTGCCCGGCCAGAAGGAGACCTTTGAGGCCGAGCTCGTGTCGACGTCGAATGCGCTCGCGGAAAACTCGCGCACCGCACTGGTCGAGCTGCAGGCGGACAATCCCGACGGAAAGCTTTGGCCCGGCGCCTTTGCCGAAGTCCACTTCCACATTCCAGCCGATCCGAACACGCTGTCCATTCCGCTGACCGCGCTCGTTTTCGGCGCTCAAGGCATGCGGGTCGCGGCGCTCGACGCCGAAGACAAGGTCGCATTGAAACCCGTTGTTGTTGGCCGCAATCTCGGCAATCGCGTGGAGATCGAATCCGGCCTCGCGCCATCCGACCGGCTCGTCGACAGCCCGCTCGAATCGACCCAGAACGGCGACGCGGTGAATATCGCCAACGCGGACGCGAAACCGGTCGCTCCAGAGTCAACGGCAAGCGCGAGACCCGCGCCGGGCAAACGGCCGAACCTCTGAGCTTTTGATGCGTGGGCGCCATGCGTCTCGCCACCCTCGGTGCGCGCATTCTGCATTGGCGTGGAATCGACGATAGCCATTGGCGCCCCCGTCCCCGCAAAGGGGGGAGGAGGGGGCGGTTGGCGGACGATCCGCCGACGACGAGCCGGCCACGGGTTCAACTTTGCGCCCGTTCAATCCGGCAGGACGAGGAAGCCAGCGCGCGGGAAATGCACCACGATCTCCCCCACCCGCTCGTCGATGCGGCGGATCCCGATGTGCTGCGCTGACAGCGAGACGATTTCGCCCAAGACTTCGACTTTTCCATAGTCGTCGGGCACGACGAGCACCCTGTCGCCGACCTTCCGGCCGTTCGGATCGTCGGGATCGCTCTCGGCGACCGTCTCCGGGCTCGCCTTCGCCGCGACGGCGAGGGCCTCCTCGGCCGACATTTCCTCGCGGCGCCCGTGCCCGACCGCTCGCATCCGGCTCTCCCATTCCGCGACGCGCGGCAGGTGGGCGAAGATTCTATCGAGTCCGGCGACGGCTTGATCCTGCGTCGAGACGAGACTCGACCGCACATACCAGACGTTCATGTAGGCGCTGACGTCGGCGAGGCTGAAATCCCCGAGGAGCCATGTCCGCCCGTCGCTGAGCTGCGCCTCGATCCAGCCAAGATGGGCGCGAAGCTGATCGCGCATCTGCGGAATCGCCGCCCGCATCCTCTCGACGTCGAAGCTGGCCCCGCGGAGCCGGCTGCGATCCTCGACAAACTCCGGCGGAACCTTGGCGCCGAGGGTCCCGAACACGAGACTGACGGCGTTCTGAAACAACGTGCGGTCGGTCCACAGCGCCAGCGCCCACGGAACGCCGGCGCCGCCCGACGGAAACAGGGTCGGCGAGGGAAACCGGCGCTCGATCTCGCGGATGATGATCTGGGTGTCGCAGAACACGTCGGCGCCGATCTGCATCACCGGCGTGCGGCGGTAGCCTCCGGTCAGCGGCATC
>Ga0302314_10018994_pt1 | contig 11439 bp, 9 predicted proteins | sample III_Palsa_N2_3_FD_200533 | JGI IMG/M metagenome (GOLD analysis project Ga0302314, IMG submission 200533) | Peat permafrost microbial communities from Stordalen Mire near Abisko, Sweden - III_Palsa_N2_3 | ecosystem: Environmental > Terrestrial > Soil > Palsa > Peat permafrost | place: Sweden... | reverse complement strand
AGTCATCTGGATCCACCAACGCCCCGCGCCGACACCGACCCCGATATCGCGAGAGACGCCGGGCAATGGGTGGCATCGACGGACTCCGTTGCAAGGGCGGTTCTTATCGGGTGCGGGGAGACCGGCCAGAGGAGGCGACTCGACCTCGTCGGCACGCGTGAACGGTCAGGGAGCGATGACAGATGCTCAGCGGCCGGGCCAGTATCCGGACGCTGAAGCCTCGACGAGTCAATCATGAACAGCACGTGCCACGGGCGGGGGCACGAGTTCCCGGTGGGCGCTGTTGAGCCCTGGCCGCAACTCGCCATCGTGCACGGCGCTGCACGTGCCGCCTCAGGCCAGACGGGCACGTAGGGAGGGTTGGGTTGGTGAGCGCGCGTGCGAACCGTGAGCCGCGAGCCGCGGGGAGCTCGGCGATGGCGGCGTGTCGCATGCCGTCGACCTCGTCGTCCGGCTCAGCATGTCATCGAAGCAGCACCCGTCACGGCGTGACCGCCTCAGGCGTACAGTCGCGCCGGGAAGCGGGTTGATCGGTCACAGAGTTTGCTCTGCGTCAAACCACGAGCATCTCGCCATCGCCACCAATGACCGTCCAAGTCGCCGCGCCGCTCGGCAGCCGCGCCTGTTGAACCCGAACCCCTCCCATCCCAGACGGGGATGCTACGTCGGAACCAGGACGACGCTCTTGACCTAACCCCGGGGTGTTCGAACGGGCGCGCCGCGACCATCGCCGCTACGCCGTCTCGCTACGCGCGCCGGCTCCGCGACGACGGTCGCGGGAGTCCCAAGCGCCGGGCCTGCCCATGACCCCTTCCCCTTGGTCCGCCCGGGACCAGCGCTTCCTTCCCCACGGCACACCCACCACTCCCTCGCTCGTGGTGGACCGACAAACTGGGTCCGGCGCTCTCCCTCTCTCTTGAAGAACGCCTGTGGATAAACGCTCACGACGCGGGAGGAGCTTCTGGGAGCGCTTCGCTCCGAACGCCGTGAGCACATCCAATTCGACTGCAGATAAGAAACCTCATATCGGAAGGCGACCTGGTCGGCAAGACACAGGAGCAGATCCGATCGCTGCACTTCCGCCGCGATCGTGACTGGCTCCAATCCTGAGCCGCCCCCTGCCGACCGTTCTGCAGTCAACACGGCGCCCGCAGCCACGGAGGCTGGCTTGGGTGCCGGCACACGAATGGCGACACTTGCTGGCGTTGGCCCGAAGCTCGGGCGGGAGAGGGCCTGTCGAATCGCCTTGGGACCTAATTTCCCGACCCTTCAGACTGGCCGTCGCGGGCTACGGAAGGCTCGGTTGTCGTCGGCTTCCAGCGGGTGGCAGCGTACGAATAGCTCGGGATCTTGCGACAACAATGCGAACACCTCTAGTGCGACGAGCAGCGCGGTTGAAGCCCCTCTCTCCGCCCGTGCGGGTGGGCTACACACCTGCGTTCGTTGGTCGATCCAATTTGTCAACATGCCCGGGCTGCGCGGCTGAATTGCGCCGTATTTGAGAGCTCTCGCTGGTTGCGGACGAACTCCCGGTCATCCCGGTAACGACGGTCGCCGGCTCCTACGAGTCCGCGTTCTCATACGTTTGTCCGACGGAGTTCGGGCGGCGCCCTTACGTGGACGCCCGATGCTCGTCGTGTGATTGATGAGCGCCATGTCGCCGCGCCCTGTGTGGGGGGCTTCGAGGTTTCGGTCCGATGACTCCGCGGTTTCCGCGGCCGGCCGCGCTCGGCGCGGCTTCGCTCGCGAGCGTGAGCGGCTGGCTGGCCGCTGGCGCGGTGGCGCACGCCTACGACATCACTCCGACCACGACAATCGCCGCGACGACGATCCAGGCAGCGCCGACGAGCGAGACAGTTCCCGCGACGGCCACCACGCCAGCCGCCACGACCCCAACCACCACCACCGAGACGACGACTACGACGACCCAGGCTCACGCCAAGACCGCTCGGACACCGAAGAAGCGCAAGACGCCTCGCTCGCACCCACCGACGACGGCCACGACGACCTCCAGTGCGACCACGACAACGCCCCCGACTAACAGCTCGGACACGAATACGGCGGTCACCGACGTGTGGTCGAGCCTCGGGAGCACCTCCAGCGCACTCGGTGCCCTCAGCGAGTTCTCTGGCGCGGTCACCGGTGACGTCAAGCCGCCGGAGCAGCTGGTGGCCATCTACCAGGCCGCGGCCCGCCAGTACCACGTTCCCTGGCAGATCCTGGCGGCGATCAACGCGGTCGAGACCGACTACGGGGGGGACGAGCGGACCTCCTCGGCTGGCGCCGTCGGATTCATGCAGTTCATGCCGGCAACCTGGCACGAGTACGCCGTGGACGCCGACGGCGATAAGACGGTCAGCCCCTACGACGCGCGGGACGCGATCTTCGCGGCCGCCGACCTGTTGGAGGCTAACAGGGGCGCTGATCATCTTCGGCAGGCGATCTACGCCTACAACCACGCAGCCTGGTACGTCAACGAGGTCGTGTTCGTCGCTGCCCGGATCGTCGGCGAGGAGACCAGGCCGAGCGTCGCCACCAGCTCGCGGCTGTCGGCGATGCGCACGGCCGCAGAGCTGCTGAATGGAACGCCGTACGTGTGGGGCGGCGGGCATTCCGGCTGGGAGGACTCGGCCGGTTACGACTGCTCAGGCTTCGTCTCGGCGGTGTTGCACGCCGCCGGTTACCTGCAGACGCCGGCTACCACCCAAACGCTTTCATCCGCTGCTCAGATCACGGCCGGCCCGGGCCGGTGGGTGACGATCTTCGATCGCACCGACGGCGCCAGCGCGACCGATGACCACGTGATCATCGACCTTGACGGTGAGTGGTGGGAGAGCGGCGGCTCGTCCGCTGACGGGGGCGCCGGCGACGTGCACCGGATCACGGGCGTGACCACTGCCTACCTCGCGACGTTCAACCTCGTGCTCCATCCCACCCGGATGTGAGTGAGGCATCCGTCGTCCCATTGCGAACGCAGAAAGCGATCATGAAACGAAACCCCGACGGCCGTTCGCGGCATTCCATTCACCTGTACCTGCTCGCGGCGGCGGCGGTCGTCGTGACCTACTTGGCGATCTCCCAGCTCGGCGTCGCGTCGAGCTCGGCCGCTCGGACCGAGACGGAGACTGTGACCGCGGAGGACGGGGTGGTGCAGACGACGGTGTCGGGGAGCGGCAATGTTGAGGCCGGCACTGACGACGAGGTCAACTTCGCGACGAGCGGCACTCTCAGGCACCTCTACGTTCACACTGGCGAGGTCGTCAAGAAGGGTCAGATTCTGGCCACGCTTGATCCGACCTCGGCCGAGCTCACGCTTGACGAGGCGGAGCTGACGTTGAAGGCGGCGAAGATCACCCTGATCGATGCTGAGGACGGCGTGTCGTCGAGCAGTTCCTCCTCGTCGGGTTCGGGCACGACTGACAGCACGTCTGGCACGATCGCCGACGCCACGATCGAGGAGGCGACGCGTGAGGGGGTGACAACTACAGCGGCGACCACCACCCCCACGACGACATCAGGAACATCGACGAGCACGACGACAACCCCAACGCCAGCGGCGACCTCAACGACGCCAAGCAGCAAATCATCGACCAGCAAAGAGGGCTCCACAGGCACGAAGACGGTCACCGTGACGGTGACCACTCCTAGCCCAACTACCTCGACCAGCGCCGCCGCGCCGACCACCACGACCGGCGCCGCGGCGTCGACGACGGGCGCGGCGTCCTCGGCTGACACGACAACTACCACGGCCGTTTCGGCCACCCAGATCGAGAGCGACAAGCTCGCGGTGGAGAGTGACGAGCAGACGGTCGCAGCGGACAAGGTTGCGCTCGGCGAGACGACGCTGCGGGCGCCGGCGGGCGGCACGATCGAAACACTGGAGGACGTCTCACCAGGTGCCTCGGTCAGCTCTGGTTCTGCGAGTAGTTCGTCCTCATCCTCCAGTGGCAGCTCCTCGTCGTCCGGTTCGACGACGTCGGGCAGCCTCGAAGGCTCCGGTACGAGTAGTTCCACGACAAGCTCCGATTTCGCCGAGATCGTGAACACCAAGACGCTGACGATGACGGTCGCGTTCAGCGAGTCTGACATCGGCGAGATCAAGGTCGGTCAGGTCGCGACGGTGACGCTGGACGCGCTCACCGGCGTTGAGCTCGGCGCTCGCGTCAGCGACATCTCATCAACCGCAACCGACAGCGACTCGGTCGTCTCCTACGACGTGACCCTGACGGTCGATCAGTCCGACTCGAAGGTCCGCGCCGGGATGAGCGCGTTGGCCGCGGTGATCGTCGATCAGGCCTCGGGCGTGACGGTGCCCAACGCCGCGGTGAGCGGCACGGGATCGACCGGAACGGTCACGCTGCGCGAGAACGGCAAGGACGTCACCCAGCAGGTGGTGGTCGGGCTGCGCGGCAGCACCCGGACGGAGATCGCTACTGGTCTGAAGGCGGGCCAGCAGCTGGTCGTCACCGAGACGCTCCCCTCACTGGGCGCCACCACGACGACGACCAGCTCAAGCGCCAGCGGCACGCTCGGCGGCTCCTCCTCCGCAGCCGGCGCCGGCGGGACGGGTGGCGGCTTCGGCGGCGGCGTGCCCGGCGGCGGCGCCGGGGGCGCGCCATGATCGGCCACCGGCAGCGGCCGGTGATCGACGCCCGGGATATCCACAAGACCTTCCAGGTCGGCGACATCCGGGTGCGCGCTCTGCGCGGCGTGAGCTTCTCGGTCTCCCGCGGCGAGTTCGTCGCTGTGATGGGCTCGTCGGGGAGCGGTAAGTCGACGCTGATGAACATCCTCGGCTGCTTGGACGTGCCGACCGAGGGGAGTTACCGCCTCGACGGATTCGATGCCCGGGAGTTCGACGAGGACTCGCTCGCCCAGATCCGCAACCGCTACATCGGGTTCGTCTTTCAGAGCTTCAACCTGATCCCCCGCACGCGCGCGGTGGAGAACGTGGAGCTGCCGCTCGCCTATGCCGCGGTCCCGCGGCGCGACCGGCGCCGTCGCGCCGAAGCGGCGCTTGAGGCGGTCGGGCTGGGCGATCGGATGGACCACCGTCCCGCGGAGCTATCGGGCGGGCAGCAGCAGCGGGTAGCGGTCGCGCGCGCGCTCGTCACCGATCCCGAGCTGATCCTCGCCGACGAGCCCACGGGCAACCTCGACGAGCGTTCGACGGACGAGCTGCTCACGATGTTCGAGGAGCTCGGTGCCCGCGGCCGCACGATCGTGCTGATCACCCACGAGCCGGAGGTCGCCGCTCGAACCGGGCGGGTGATCCGGCTGCGTGACGGGCTGATCGCCGAGGACCGCCGGCAGGATCGGGAGCTGGCGGCGTGATCGACACCGTCCGCGTTGCGCTGTCCGGCCTGGGGGCGAACAAGCTGCGCACCGGCCTGACCATTCTCGGGCTGATGATCGGCGTGGGCTCCGTGATCGTGCTGATCGCGGTCGGTACCGGGTCCTCGTCCGCCGTCGAGAGTCAGATCGACTCGCTCGGCTCGAATCTGCTGACCGTCACCTCAGCGACCGGCCGGGGCGGGCTCGGCTTCGGCAACTCCAGCTCCAGCTCCAGCTCGTCCACCGGTTTGACCCTGAGTGATGCTAATGCACTCGACGATCGCTTCGCGGCGCCTGACGTGCAGAGCGTCTCACCGGTCGTGGATGCGAGCGACGTGACCCTCACATACGGCACATCGACCTACGAGCCGTCAACGTTCGTCGGGACCACGCCGAGCTACCGGGCCGCGAACAGCGACACGATCGCGGAAGGCGCCTGGTTCACCCGCAAGGAGGAGCTGAACCACACACGAGTGATCGTCGTCGGACCGACGGTCGTGGAGGAGCTGTTCCATGGAGCCGATCCCGTGGGGGACACGCTCGCGGTGAACGGGACCGACTTCCAGGTCATCGGCGTCACTGCGTCAAAGGGTTCTAATGGCTCCACCGATCAGGACGACGCCGCGTACATACCACTCACCGCGGCGCAGGACACGCTCACCGGCTACGGATCGCTCAGCGAAATCCTCATTAAGGCGAAGTCCCCTGACGCGCTGGACGCCGCACAGACCGAGACCACCGACATTCTCAACAAGACCGACCCGTCGACGACGTCAAGCGACGACGAGAGCAATTTCGAGGTCACCAACCAAACAGCAGTGCTCGAAGCCTCGACATCGAGCTCGAAAGTATTCACGACCCTGCTCGGCGAGGTGGCCGCGATCTCACTGCTGGTCGGTGGGATCGGCGTGATGAACATCATGCTCGTCTCGGTGACCGAGCGGACGCGCGAGATCGGGATCCGCAAAGCGGTCGGCGCACGGCGGATCGACATCCTCGTGCAGTTCCTCGTCGAGGCGGTACTCGTCTCCCTGCTCGGCGGCGTCGCGGGAGTGGCGGCCGGAATCGCCGGCAGTCATTTCACGATCGCTGGCGTCCATCCCGTGATCGCGCCGTATTCGGTGGGGCTCGCTCTCGGCGCAGCGCTGCTCACCGGCTTGTTCTTCGGCACCTATCCGGCCGCTCGTGCCGCGTCCATGCGCCCGATCGAGGCCCTTCGCTTTGAGTAACCCGACCCGGAAAGCAGACTCATGAACCAAGCTGATCCATCCGACGCTGCATACGCTGCCGACCATCCCGCCGCCGACTGGGACGAGCCGTCGATCCCGCTTGAAGCCGACTCGGTCCTACCAGGACGCCGCCGCGGTCGTTGGCTGACCGGACGCAGCGCACTGCTGTTCGCCATGCTCCTCGGCACGGTCGGCTTCTACGCCGGCATCCACGAGGAGAAGTCCAGTGCCTCCAGCTCGAGCAGCGCGGCGGTCCCAACCGCATCAGCATCTACTGCGGCGTCACGCTCCAGCACGGCGCGCTCGGGCGCGACCAGCTCCCGGAGCGGCAGCTCGAAAGCCTCGAGCGGCAGCGTGCCGAGCTTCGCCGCCGGCGGCGCCGGGCCCGGCGGCGCCGCAGGAGCCGGCGGCACCAGCGGCAGCGTGACGAGCGTCAAGGGGAAGACGGTCTATGTCAAGGAGAGCTCAGGTGACACCGTCGCTGTGAAGCTGCTTGACACCACCACCCTCACCAAGGCGGAGTCGGCCTCGGCCAATTCCGTGCACCCGGGTGACTCCGTGGTCATCGCGGGCTCCACTGGGTCAGGCGGGGCAATCACGGCGACCTCAGTCACCGATGAGGGAGACAGCTCGACCTCCTCCACGACGTCATCCACCTCAGGATCGACCGGATCCACCGGTTGATCCTCCACGGACATCCACCTCTCCCACAGCAAGGAAGCCGCTCATGACACTTCGACGACGCCACCACCAACGGACTCTCGCCCTGCTCGCGCCCGCGCTAATCGCAGGCCTTGCACTCGCCGCCTGCGGCAGCGCTAGCAGCACCAGCACGACCGCGAGGGCCGCCTCCCCCGGTGCCAGCACCACCGCCCAGCGCCCGGGCGCCGCCAACCTGAAGCTCACCGCCGCCGAGACCGCGTGCGTGAAAAAGCACCGCGTGACCCTGGGCGGCGCCGACGGCCCCGACGGACCCAGCCGCGCTGGCGGACCGCCTACAGGCGGCAGCAGAACCCCGCCCAGCACCGACTCGGCACCGGCCGGAACCGCCGGCACCCCAGGGAGTGCCCCGACCCACACCGCGCCCAACGACACCCGTCCGCCAGCAGGGAGCACCGGTGCCACCGCCAAGATGCGTGCCGCCCTGGCGGCCTGCGGCGTGAGCACCCCGACGCAACCCAGCTCGTCAAACTAGCGTATGACGGCCACGGTCCTGCGCGGAGTCACTTCTCCGCAGCCCTCGCCGTCCAGCCGACGGTGTCAACCTACGGTGGAACAACCGTCGAGCGACCGACGGCGCGGAGCAGCGACTTCGGCATCGTCGGTCGCTACCAGACAGGACATCGGGCTGGCCGCGTCCAGCGACAGCTGAGCAATCCGAATAGATAGAGGTTCCGCTCTGCACGACCCATGCCTCTGGCGCACCATCCCGGCGCCGTGGGGTCGATGAGAGACCCCTACGCGGAAAGTCTTGCCGATGCGGTGGTGGCGACGCTGAGGCGGAGCTCAGGCGGCCCAGGTGGATGGCTGGACCCAGACGTCAGGTTCGGCCGGTGAGAAACAGGGTAATCGCCTGGGAGAGTCCGGCTGCGGCGAGATGCTGGAAGCGGGCGGTGATGAGCAGCGCGGCGTCGGTCGGGTTGCGCATGTTGCCCGTTTCGATCAGGACTTCGGGGACGGTCGTGAGGTTCAGGCCGGCGAGGTCGTCACGGAAGACGATGCCGCCGGTTCCGTCGTAGTTGCTGGTCGGCATGCCCGTCAAGGCCGCGTAGCGCTCAAGGACATCACGCCCGAACCTTTCCGAAGCACCGATGATCCGGTCATTGGGGCCGTCGGCGACCGGTTCAAGGATTGCGAACCCGCGTCCGTCAGGCGGGCCGCCGTCAGCGTGGATGTCGATCGCGACGTTCGCGCCGGAATGGTCGATGATCTCCGCGCGCTGGTTCACGCACGGACCGATACCCGTGTTGCTGTGACGCGTCAGCACGACCTTTGCGCCCTCCGCACGCAGGTCGGCGGCGAGGTAGGTCGCGACGTTGAAGTTGAACTGCGCTTCGGTGTAGCCGCTGTCGGTCTCGGTGCCGGTCGTGTTGCACGTCTCGTACTCGCGGCCATTCCAGATCAGGTGATCGATGTAGGAAGGGTCGGTGTAATTACGGCCGTTGTGCCCCGGGTCAATCCCGACGATCTTCCCCACTAACGGCAGCGCAGCAGCGCGCGTGGCAGGCAGCTCGTGCGCCCTGCGCACGACCGCCGCCGCGGTCCCGATGTTGGCCGCAACCCTCCGGCTCGCTGCGGGGCCCGTCATTGCCGCCGGCGCTGCCGGCGCTGCCGGCGCCTGAGCATATTGCGTCACGGTCGTCACCGCGCCGGAACCGCTACAGCCCACGAGAGCGCCTGCGCACACGAGCGCAGCCGCCGCCGCGCTGACGCTGTGGTGGATCATGAGGGGCATCCGGCTCCGCTCCGCGGTGCAAGGACGAGCTCGCGGGCGAGCCACTGAGCGGTCTCGGTGACCATCTGCGTCCCGACCGTGAACGAATCCGCGCCCTCCGGCGGGTGTGCGACGATCGCGACCGCAACCGCGTCCGGGGTTGACGGGGCGACGATGCCGGATTGGCGGACGAGGTAGCCCCCGCTCTCCGGGCCCCACCCGCCCTTGAACGCGACAGAGTGGAATCCGGCGCTGCCCAGGCCCCAGCTTTCGTAGGAGACGATGTGCTCCATCAGACCCAGGACGTAATCGGTCTGGGCGGCGGGGAGCAGGCAGCCGGCCGCGAGCGCCCGGTAGAACTTCACCGCCTCGCTCGGCGGCCATTCCGTCTGACCGAATGTCGTGACCGCACCCGGCGGCGGCGGTGCGGTCGCCACGATCGTCGAATCATCCCCGCTCTCCCTGAACAGGCTCGTAACGTAGCTGCTCGCGCCGTCGAGCCCGCCTTCGAGCTGCTCTAGATCATCGAACAGATCGATGATCGACTGGTTGTCGGACTCTGTGATCGCCAGCTGCGCCTCCTGCCGCTCGGTTGCGCTCAGAGCACCATGGGTGGCTTTCAGCAACCCGACCAGCACCGGAACCTTCGTTGTGCTCCATCCATGGGCGGGTTCGTCATCGCCAAGCACGAATTCACCACCGCCCTGGACCCCCGCGACCGCGACCCCCACCGGCCCAGCTAGCCCCCGCTGCAGCACGGCGAACGACGCGGCAGCCCCCGGTTTCAGTAGCGCCCCACCGTTTGCCCGCGGCGTCGAGGTGCGCTTCCGCGGAGCGCTCACGACCGGGCTGGATCCCGCGGACGCTCCTCCGCTCGGAGCTTGCCGCGCGGGCACCTTGATCGTCACCTGCACGGGGAGTTGGGCGGGCAGCGGGTTCGTGAGCACGACCTGGACCACCTTCAGCCCGGCGGATGAAGCAAACGCCCCGGTCGCGAGGACCACCGCGGCAACGATGATCACCGCCACCGAGCCGCTCGCGACGAGCCTTCGCAGACGCACCTGCTCGCGGCGTTCGCGCCGGCGTTCGGCGCGGCGCTCGAGCTCAACAAAGTTAGGACCGCTCATCGCGTCAGCCAAACCGTGGTGCCGGCAGCGCCCGAACACAGGATCGTGGCACCGTCTTTCCTGCACGTCACCTGATCCTGACTGCCTGTCCCCGGATTGTAGATCGGGTAGGTCCCCGGACCCTTACCGGCGTACGCCGCCTGGACGTTGGCTGCGAACGGACACCCCGCGAGGTCATCAGCGCTGACGCCCGGGCCGCACGGGACGGCGAGCTCCGGCGCCCCCTGCGCACCGGCGGTGGCCCCCGACCCTCCGGGGTTGACATGAGCCACACGCCGCGGTCGCAGGCGCTCGATCACGATCGCCACCCCACCCGGCGAGCTGCCGGGTGCGTTCGCGATCACCGCGATGGTCGTTGTACCGACGCTTGCCAAGCGCGCCTGTGCGTTGAATGCGCCGTGCATGACCTGCGCCCGCTGCCCCGCGACGTCGACCGTTGCATCCGAAGGGTCCACGGTGCCGGTCACGGCGACGGAGTTTCCGCTGATGTCACGGGCCTGTAGCGGACCTTTGACCGTTATCACGACCGGCGCCGCGACCGCTGTCCGGGTCACGGTCCGTGTCGCGGACACCCCGCAGCCAGCCACCAGCGAGGCGTTCGCCAGAGCAAGTCCCGTGAGCGCCCGAGCTCGCATCGGCGCGGACTGTACGTTCACACTCGAGACCGGTCAAGCGCAGCACGCCTAGGCGCCTGGGCTGTCAGGAACGCTACTTGCAAGATTAGTTCATGCGGCAGCCGCGACCCAACCAGCAGCGAAGTCAGCGCGGATCAACGCCCGCAGTTCTGCCCGCACTGCGGACACGCCGCCGGCGTCGGCGACTTCTGTCCCGGCTGCGGAAGCCGGCTCCTGCGTAGCGCCGCCACGAACAGTGCCGAACTCATCGTCGATAGCGCCGGCGCGAGCACCCCCACCACGAACCGCACCGTCACAAACGGCTCCGGGGCTCCGGCTGCCGGCGTCGGCGCGATGGCCGATCATGCGACGCCGCCTCCGAACTTGGACACCCCGGCGGGGCCGAGTGCTGGCTTCGGCGTGTCAGCGGGCGCGCCGTGCGGCGGCGGGCCGACGCAGCAGTGGCCCACGGTCGTCAGCACCCCGCCGCACCGCTCGCGCCCGTGGCTGGTCGTCGCCGGCGCCGGCGTGGCAGCGGTCATTGTCGCGGCCGTCGTTCTGGTCGTCGTGATGGACAGCAGTTCGTCGAACGGCAGCGCCCAGAAGACCTACCACCAGAAGCTCGCCACGGCGTTCGCGCCGGTTCTCACAGCCAACACCGCGCTGTCCTCCGCCTTGAGCAGCCTAAGTGGCAACAACAC
>Ga0302314_10018993_pt1 | contig 11439 bp, 10 predicted proteins | sample III_Palsa_N2_3_FD_200533 | JGI IMG/M metagenome (GOLD analysis project Ga0302314, IMG submission 200533) | Peat permafrost microbial communities from Stordalen Mire near Abisko, Sweden - III_Palsa_N2_3 | ecosystem: Environmental > Terrestrial > Soil > Palsa > Peat permafrost | place: Sweden... | reverse complement strand
GTGAGATCGGAGGGCAGGTGATGGCTCATGACGACCGCGGCATCGTACCGGGCGAGATCCACGGTTTCGGCCAGCGTTTCCGGACGACCCAGCAGCACCTGCTCGGCCTGTGGAAAGCGCTCCGCTTGGGCGTAGGCAGGTCTGTGGTCATGGACCGTGACATGCCAGGCCAGGCGCCCGGCGAAGTCCACCAGGGGCTGGGCGTCCGGGCCTCCGCCCAAGAGCAGCAGCCGCGGCGGCAATGCCAGCGGCACGGCCAGGACCCGCAGCGGGTCAGTGATTCCCCCGAGGCTGAGCGGACGCCCGCTGTCCAGCGCCTTCGTGAGCAACGACTGGATGCCATCCTGCAGCGGCAGCGGCACCGGCTGGCCGCCGCCGCGGCCTTCCGTCAGCACCACGCTGCCAGCCGGCAGGGCGCTTTCCGCGGAGGCGATCACCACCGCCGCGGCCACCCGCTCATGGCGCCGGTGCGCGCCGGTAAACAGGGCAAGGGGCTGCCAGTCATTCTCCGGCCCGGCCCGCAGCAGCAGGATCTGCATCGCCCCCTCACAGCCCACCCCCAGGCCCCACAGGAGGTCATCGCTGCCCCCCGTATCGTAGGTGACGAGCTTTGCCTTGCCGCTGCCGATCACCTGCAGGGCGTGTTCATGCAGATCGGATTCCAGGCAACCCCCCGAGAGCAGCCCCGCGTACTGGCCGTCCGTGGCGATCAGCATCAAAGCGCCGGGCTTACGGTAGGTCGAGCCGCTGGTATGCACCACCACGGCCAGCGCCATGGCGCGGCCGGCACGGTGTTCCCGCTCATACAGCGGCAGCAGAGGTGCGATGAGGGACTCCATGTACCGATTATGCTTGAAGTTGCACCGGTTCGACCGCGTCAGTAGAGTCACGCGGCCTTTTCCCGGCGGGCCCCCAGCAGACGATCTGATGAGTTCAAGCACCACTTCCAAGACCCCCGCGGCCGCCGACAGCTGGGTCGTGCACAAATTCGGTGGTTCGAGCGTTGCGGACGCGGCCTGTTTCGAGCGCGTCGCAACGATCATCGAGTCGCAGCCGCAGCGGCGCCTGGGCGTGGTCCTGTCGGCCTGTCGCGGCATCACCGATGCCCTGCTGCGACTGGTGGCGCTGGCCGAACAGCAGGACGAGCGCTACCAGGGCGAAGTGCAGCTGCTGCGGGAACGTCACGCCACCATCGCCAGGGCATTGCTGTCGCCCGAAGCCGCCTCACTGTACCTGTCGGCGATGGACCGGGACTGCCATGACGTGGAAGGCATCCTGCACACCGTGCAGCTGACCCGCTCGGCCGCCACCAATGTCCGTGACCTCATCGCCGGCTACGGTGAGATCTGGTCGACCCGCCTGTTTCACAAATACTTCGAGTCGCGCACCCGGCGGCCGGGCAAGACCGTGTGGGTCGATGCGCGGCGCGTGGTCGTGGTGCACTGGGGTTCGCTCGGACCGGCCGTCGAGTGGCCCGAATCGCAAGCCAACATGGATCGGCTGGTGGGCGCGGATTTTCAGGGCACGCTGATCATCACCGGGTTCATCGCGGCCGACCGCAGGGGTGTACAGACGACGCTCGGTCGCAATGGCAGTGACTTCTCCGGTTCGATCTTCGGCGCGCTGTTGGCGGCGGCCGAGATCCAGATCTGGACCGACGTCGATGGCGTGCTGTCCGCGGACCCGCGGCTGGTACCGGATGCCAAGGTGATCGATTCGCTCTCATATAATGAGGCGATGGAGCTGGCGTACTTCGGCGCCAAGGTCATCCATCCGGCGACCATGGCACCGGCCGTGCGGCGCAACATTCCGATCTGGATCCGCAACACGTTCGCGCCGGAAAAGCCCGGGTCATTGATCTGCGCGGCGCCCGAGTCGACGCAGCCGGTGAAGGGCATCACCAGCATCGATGGCGTGGCGCTGGTGAATGTCGAAGGCGCCGGCATGATCGGGGTGCCGGGAACGGCGCATCGACTGTTCGGCGCGCTGCGCGAGGAGGGGATCTCGGTGATCCTCATCTCCCAGGGCAGTTCCGAGCACTCGATCTGCTGCGCCATTCCGATGGACCAGGCCGAACGGGCGGCGCGGGTGGTGCGCGGCGCGTTCGAGCGCGAACTGGCCGAGGGCCAGATCCAGCGCGTCGATGTCGACGACGGTCTGGCCATCCTCGCCGTCGTGGGTGATGGCATGGCGGGCATTCCGGGTGTGTCGGCGAAGGTATTCGATGCGCTGGGTGGTTCGGCCGTCAACGTCCGCGCCATTGCCCAAGGCGCCAGCGAGCGCAACATCTCGGTGGTGATCGATGGCAAGGATGCGACCCGCGCGCTGCGGGCGGTGCATTCGAGTTTCTATCTCTCCCCGCACACGCTGTCGATCGGTGTGATCGGACCGGGCACCGTCGGACGGGTGCTGCTCGATCAGCTGGCATCGCAGAGCAGCCGGTTGCGCGACCAGTTCCAGATCGACCTGCGCGTGCGCGGCATCCTGGCCTCGAAGCGCATGCTGCTCAGTGACTCGGGCGTGGACCTGGCCGCCTGGAGTACCACCTTCAGCAGTGCTGCGACCGAGGCCGATCTTGCCCGCTTCGTCGAGCACCTGGATGTCGACCACCTGCCGCACACCGTGCTCATCGACTGCAGCGCCAGCGAAGAGGTGGCGCAACATTACCCGCAGTGGCTCGCCGCCGGCATCCACGTGGTGACGCCGAACAAGCGTGCCAACAGTGCCTCGCTGACCTTCTATCGCCAGGTGCGCGCCGCGGCCCGCAGCAGTGGCGCGCACTATCTCTACGAGGCCACGGTCGGTGCCGGCCTGCCCGTCATCCAGACATTGCGCGATCTGCGCGAGACGGGTGATGAGATCGACAGCATCGAGGGAATCTTCTCCGGAACCCTGGCCTATCTCTTCAACGTCTACGACGGCAGCGTCGCCTTTTCGGAGATCGTCCGCGACGCCAAGCAGCGCGGTTACACCGAGCCGGATCCGCGCGATGATCTCTCCGGCACCGACGTGGCGCGCAAGCTGATCATCCTCGGGCGCGAGATGGGCCTGGCGTTGGAACTGGCGGACGTGAAGGTGGAGAGCCTGGTGCCACCGGATCTGTCGGATTCCTCGATCGATGAGTTCATGAGCGGGCTGCCGCGTTTCGATGCAGGCATGCGCGAGCGCCTGGGCGGCGCCCGAGAGCGCGGCAAGGTGCTGCGCTACGTCGGCCGGCTCACCGCGACCGGCGAGGCCACGGTGGGCCTCATCGAACTCGATCGCAGCCACGCGTTCGCGAACATGGCGCTGACCGATAATGTCGTGCGCTTCGCGACCGGCCGCTACAATTCCAATGCGCTGATCGTGCAGGGTCCCGGCGCTGGCCCCGAAGTGACGGCCGGCGGTGTCTTCGCCGATCTGCTGCGGCTGTCCGCCTACCTCGGAGCGCATATTTGAACGTGCCGACCTCCGCCACCGCATTTGCGCCGGCCTCGGCCGGCAATGTGGCCATCGGCTTCGACATCCTCGGCTTCGCCGTCGATGCGCTCGGCGACCGGGTCTCGATGACCCGCACCGCGCAGCGTGGCGTGGTCATTGCCGACATCACCGGCACCAGCGTGGATCTGCCGCGTGACCCCGAAGGCAACACCGCCGGCCGCGCGGTGCTGGCGATGCAGCAGGCACTGGATCTGCCGTTCGGTTTCGAGATGCGCATCGAGAAGGGCATCCCGCTCGGTTCAGGCCTGGGCGGCTCGGCCGCATCGGCGGTAGCCGCCGTGGTTGCTGCCAACGCGTTGCTGCCCAGCCCCTGCACCAAACTCGAGCTGCTGAAGTTCGCCATGCACGGCGAGGCGGTGGCCTCCGGGTCGATGCACGTCGACAATATCGCCCCCTCGCTCTTCGGCGGACTGGTGCTGACCGTCGGCATCGACAATCCGCACGTTAAACAGATTCCGGTGCCCCGCGCCGTGCGTGCCGTGATGGTTCATCCGCACCTGTTCCTGTCCACGAAGGAAGCGCGTTCGATTCTGCGCAGCAGCGTCGCGATGTCGGATTTCGTCTGGCAGACCGCGCACCTGGCCGGGTTCATCTCCGGCTGCTACACCGATGACATCGAGCTGATCCGCACCTCGCTGGAGGATGTGGTGATCGAGAAGCAGCGCCAGACCCTCATTCCCGGATTCGCCGAAGTGCGGCGCGCCGCGATGGCGCAAGGTGCGCTGGGCTGCTCGATCTCCGGTGCCGGACCGACGGTGTTCGCATGGGCGCTGGAACACCAGGCTGCCGCCGTCCTCGCCGGGATGCGCGCAGAATTCGCCCGTCTCAACGTGCCCATCGACGAATGGATCATCGAGATCAATTCTCCGGGCGCCCGCATCGTCGGGCCGTGACCGCCATGCTGTTCCAGAGCACGCGTCATTCAGGCGCGGCGGGCGCGGGGACCAGCGGCTTCGCGCAGGCATTGCTCAAGGGCCTCGCGCCCGATGGCGGCCTGTTCGTGCCGCAGCAGTGGCCGGTGCACGAGCCGCGCGAACTGTGCGCGCAGATCGGCCTGCCCCCGGACCGGTTTCTGACGGCCGCAGGCCTGGCCCGCATCGGCGCGCTGCTGTTGGCGCCCCTGGTGGCGGGCAGCGAACTTGCCCCGGCGCTGCCGCAGATCACTGCCGAGGCCTTCAGTTTTCCGGCGCCGCTGGTCGCTCTCGATGGCGACGGGCGCCTGCAGGTCCTGGAACTGTTCCACGGTCCGACCGCGGCCTTCAAGGATTTTGGCGCGCGCTTCCTGGCAGCCTGCATGTCCCGCCTGCGCAGGCCCGGCCAGCGTCCGCTGAACATCCTGGTGGCAACCTCCGGGGATACCGGCGGCGCGGTCGCTGCGGCCTTCCACCGTCGCTCCGGCATGACCGTCTCGGTGCTGTTTCCCCAGGGCCTGGTGTCCCCGACGCAGGAGCACCAGCTCACCTGCTGGGGCGATAATGTGAATAGCTTTGCGGTGCGCGGCACCTTCGATGACTGCCAGCGCATGGTGAAGGCCGCCTTCATGGATCGGCAGTTGAACGAGCGCTTCGAGCTGTCTTCCGCGAACAGCATCAACCTCGGACGGCTGCTGCCGCAGGCGGTGTACTACGCCGCCGCGAGCCTGCAGGGCTGGTCCGAACATGGTGAACCGGTTTCCTTCGTCGTCCCGAGCGGCAACCTCGGCAATTCGGTCGCCGGGCTGTGGGCGCGGCGCCTGGGGATGCCGATCGGCGAATTCGTGCTCGCCCACAACCTCAACCGCACGGTGCCGGACTATCTGCAAAGCGGAGCCTTCGAGCCGCGGCCGAGCGTTGCGACGCTGGCCTCGGCGATGGACGTGGGCAACCCGAGCAACCTCGAGCGGCTGCGCGCGCTGTACCCGGACCTGACACAGTTGCGGGCTGTGATTTCGGCGGATTGGGTGACCGATGAGCAGATCCGGGCACGGATCCGCAGCGGCTTCGAGGAATATGGGCAGGTCTGGTGTCCGCACACTGCGACGGCCGCCGAGGTGTATGGTCGCCTGGCGCCGGCGCGGCGGCGCGCGGGCCGCTGGGTGCTGGTGGCGACCGCGCATCCGGCAAAGTTTCGTGAGATCGTCGAGCCCCTGATCGGTCGTCCGGTCACGGTGCCGGCATCCCTGGCGCGCCTCTTTGAACTGCCGGCACAGGTGACGCCGATCGCGGCGGACATGGAGGCACTGCGCCAGGCATTGGACGAGGCGACGGACGGCGGTCGCAGCTAGAATACCGGCCGGCTTTTGGATTTTTCGGAGAGCTCGTGGACCTGCTGACCAATCTGCCACCCATTACCTGGGCTTTGGTTGCCGGAGCCGGGGTGGCGGGCTGGGGGCTGTCCTGGCTGTGGCGCTGGTATCGTCATCGGCGCGCCCGCCGGGCGCTGGTCGCGGCGGTTACGTCCGTGGGCTCGGATCACCTGGTCGATGTGCTGGTTCCCGACGGCATGGGCAGTTCGTTCCATGTCGATTTCGTGCTGCGGACCCCGCGCGGTGCGGTGGTGCTGGATCTGCGCGATGTCCGCGGCAATGTCTTCGGCGGCGATCAGATGAACGAATGGACCGTGATGGACGGTCCGCACCGCTACACCTTCGTGAATCCGCAAAGCTCGTTGTATGACCGGATCGCAGCCGTGAAGGCGATCGCGGGGGATATGCCGGTCGAAGGGCGGATCGTCTTCACCCGGCGGGCACGCTTCCCCAAGGGACTGCCCAAATACACGGTCATGCTGGACTCGCTGGCGCGGGACTTTCCGATGATCGAAGGTGGCACGGGTGGCGGGGATCCGTTCGATCAACCCTGGGCCAGCCTGCGCCAGGCCTGCGGTCCGAGTCTCATGGCCCAGGCGAGACCCGCCAGCGCCTAGACACCCGGCAACCTGAACAGCCTGCGGCTGGCTGCTGTCGCGGCCGCCGCCAGTTCCTCGAAGCTCTCACCGCGCGCCCGAGCCACCACCCGGGCGATATGCGGCAGGTGCATCGGTTCGTTGCGGCGCGATGCCGGGCGCGGCGCAAGATCGCGGGGCAACAGGTACGGTGCATCGGTCTCCAGTTGCAGCGCCGTGGCGGGAATGTCCCGCATGAGCGGCAGCAGGTGTGCTCCGCGGCGCTCATCGCAGATCCACCCGGTGATGCCGATCGCCAGATCCTGTTCCAGATAGCGCTGCAGCTGCGCGGCCGTGCCGGTGAAGCAATGGGCGATGCCGCCGACCAGTGTCGCGCGGTGTTCGCGCACGATGGCGAGAAAATCATCGTGCGCATCACGCTCATGCAGGAAGACGGGCTTGCCGAGCCGGGCCGCGAGTTCCAATTGCAGATGAAACGCGCGCCGCTGGTCCTCGCGGGGTGAGAAATCACGGAAATAGTCCAGTCCGCACTCGCCGATGGCGACCACCTCGGGGTCGCGGGCGAGGGTTGCGAGCTCCTCGAGCCGCGCGGGCGTCAGTTCAGTGGCGTGATGCGGATGCACTCCGGCCGTCGCAAACAGGGCGCGCGGATGCGCGCGCGCCAGCGCGATGGCCTGCTGCGTGCTCTCGAGGCTCGCGCCCGTCACGATCATCTGCACGACCCCCGCGCTGTGGGCACGGTCGATGACTGCATCGCGATCCGAATCAAAACTGTCGTGCGCGAGGTTGATGCCGATGTCGATCAAGCCGCTGATTCTGGCACAAAGTCCGACGTGCCCTTGGCGGACCGGCCGACAGATGCGAAGCCCTGCGCCTGCAATGGTGATGCATGAATTTTCTGAGCCTCCGGCGGTTGCGGGACTTTGGTGCTATTGCGACCCGGTCCGCGCTGGAGCACGCTTGAACTATGGAGCCGTCCAGACCCGCAGCGGCGCTCGTGCCAGTCCGCATACCGATCGGGACGCGGCTGCTCTACATGATTGTCTTCGGACTGACCTTCTGGCTCCTGCTGTGGATTCTCGCTGTGTGCGTGTTGGCACAGCTGATTCTGACGCTGCTCGCAGGGCAGCCGAATCCGGAGCTACTGAGATTCAGTGAAGGATTTTCGAGATATCTATCTCAGATCATTAATTTCATTACGTTTGTAAGTGAGAAGCCACCGTTTCCGTTTGCCCCCTGGCCCGAATGAAGTGGGATACTGTGAGTCAGCGGACGACCGGAAATCTCAAGGAGAGAGCCCGATGCCAATAGTCAGCCAACCCCGGCGGAGGATCCGCCAGGTTCTGGGAAGCGTGCTCGCAGTGCTGGCCACCGCCGCACTGGCGCAGCTTCCCGCCCCCGCGCAGGCGCAGGCGCAGACTCTGACCGCGGCGGCAGCGGCGGCACCCAGCGCGGTGCCCGCCTCGGCGCCCGCCAAGTCGCCCACCCACACCAAGAAGACGAGCGTAGCGACGCAGCCCCAGCCGCCGGCCCAGCCGGTGGCGATGGATCTGCATGCGCCGCCCCTCGACCACATCTATCCGCGGGGCGAACTGCAGTACATCCTGGCGATGGACAGTTCGGACTCGGACGCGGATGCACAGGAAGTGAGCGTGAAGGGCGCGAAATACGTGACGCCGGTCCCGGTGGGTCAGTTCCAGGCAATCCCCTGGGCGCTGATGCATCCGACCGAGGCCTGGCGGGTCTTCACACCGGTGGAACAGCCCTGAGCGCATCGCATAGGGCATCGACGCTCTCCTGGGTCTGATCCCAGGAGACGACGAAGCGGGCCTCGGGACCCGTGGCCGGGCCCCAGTCGTAGAAGCCAAAGCCTTTGGCGCGCAGTGCCTCTTTGCCAGAGGTGCCGAGGTTGAGGAACAGTTCATTGGCCTCGACCGGATGCGCGAGCCGCGCACCGGCCGCCGTGGCGATGCGCTGGGCAAATTGGTTCGCGCGGGCGGCATTGGTGCGCCACAGACCGGTCTCCACGTAGGTCAGCAGCTGCGCAGCGGCGTAGCGCGACTTCGACAGCAGGTGGCCGGCGCGCTTGCGCCGCAGTTCGAAATCCCGCACCAGCGTAAGGTTGAAGAAGACCACGGCCTCGGCCGCGAGGGCGCCGTTCTTGGTCGCACCAAAGGACATGACGTCCACGCCGGCACGCCAGGTCACATCCGCCGGTTCGCATTGCAGGAATTCGAGCGCATTCGCGATGCGCGCGCCGTCCATGTGGGTGTGCAGACCGTGACGGCGGGCCACGGTCGTCAAGGCGCGCACGGCCGCCGGTGAATAACTGGCGCCGAGCTCCGTCGCCTGGGTGAGGGTGATCGCCGCCGGTTGCACCGAATGCACACTGACGGGATGCGATTCGAGCTCGGCGGCGAGGGCCCGCGGATCCATGCGACCGTGTTCGCCTCCGACCAGTGTCAGGCGCGCCCCGCCGGAGAAGAACTCCACGGCGCCGCACTCATCCTCGACCACGTGCGCACCCGAGTGCGCGTAGACGTTGCCATAGGGGGGTGCCAGTGTCGCAAGACTCAGGGCATTCGCCGCGGTGCCGGTGGTGACGACGAAGGCTTTGACCTCGGTCGCGAAGAAACTGCTGAAGGCGGCATCCAGCCTGAGTGTCCAGGGGTCATCGCCATAGGACTTCTGCGGTCCTTTATTGGCAGCGGCCACGGCGGCCAGCATTTCGGGCGCGACACTTGCAGTGTTGTCGCTGTAGAAGGCGTGAAGGTGCGCATCGAGGGTCATTACTCAGCTCTCCAACGGAACGAAAAGGCGCCGACACCGAGAAACACGAGCGTGGTGCCGGCCAGGTAGCCCAGGTCCATGTCGATCGCGGCGGGGCCGGCGCCATCCAGGGTGACTGCGCGCGCGGCCTGCAGGATATGGGTCAGCGGCAACAGCTGCGCCAGCCACTGCATCCAGCGCGGCGAGCCTTCCAGCGAGAACCAGATCCCCGACAGCAGCATCATCGGCCACATCAGCAGGTTCAGCATGCCGCCGACCAGTTCTTCGCTGGCGAAACGCGCCGCGATGATGAGACCGAAGGCGATGAGGCTCAGACACCCGAGCACCGCGACCAGCAGCAGCAGGGCATTGCTGCCGGCATTGTGGAAGTGGATCACCGTGCCGACGCCGCTGTAAAGGATGACCGACACCAGCAGTGCGAGGCCGAGGCGGCTCAATACCTGGGCGCTCAGGAACTCGAAGGCGGACACGGGCGTGGCCGAGAGCCGCTTGAGAAAGCCGTTCTTGCGGTAGCGCACGACCACGTAGCCGGCGCCCATGAGACAGGTGAACATCATGTTCATGCCCAGGATCCCGGGGAACAGCCAGTCTATGTAGCGGCTGCCACTGCCCGCGAGCGGCTGGTGCTGGGCCTGGGGATCGGCCTGCAGCAGCAGCTTCTCGGCCACGTAGCCCTTCGGTGAGTCCTCCAGGGCCCAGAAGCGCACCGGCCGCTGGCGCAGATCCAGCAGCAGATCCAGGTCACTGCGCGAGACGAAGTGGATACCCGAGGCCTGATCGGGCTGCGGCACGAACTGGAAATAGCGCTCCTTCAGGAAGGGGTAGGCCTCGGGCGCACTCGGCATCGTGCCCAGCACCCCGACCTTGAACAGGGGTCGCGGTGGGCCGCCGAAGATCAGCGCCATGGCGACGACGATCGCGAACGGCATGCCGATCGTGAAGATCAGTGAGGACCGGTCGCGCACGAATTCGAGATTGCGCGCATGCCACACGGAAATCAGGCGGCCGGTGCTGTGGCGGATTCGGTTCAGCAGGCTCATGCGCGCAGATCCTTGCCGGTGAGTTCCAGGAACAGATCCTCGAGGTTCGGCGGCCTGATCCGCAGGTGGGCGAGCGAGATACCCGATTGCATCAGGCTGCGCAGCGTCCCCTCCAGGTCATTCGTCGTGAGTTCCACGCGGCCGCTCGCCTCGAAGAAGCTTAAGCCCAGTTCGCGGGCGGCCGGCGTCCAGTCTGCGGTCGGAACTTCCAGCAGCACCGCCTTGAAATGCTGGCGCAGCAGGGCGTGCGGTTCGCCCGATGCGATGATCCGCCCGTGATCCACGATCACGATCTCATCGCACAAAAGCTGCGCCTCCTCCATGTAGTGGGTGGTGAGGATGACGGTCTTGCGCTGCGCCTTGATCGATTGCACCAGCTCCCAGAAGCGCCGTCGCGCCTGCGGATCAAGCCCCGTGGTCGGCTCATCGAGGAACAGGATGGCCGGGTCGTTCACCAGCGCCACGCCCAGCAGCAGCCGCTGCAGCTGGCCGCCCGAGAGTTTCCGGTTGTCCCGGTCGAGCAGCTTTTCGAGCTCGCACAGGCGGATGACCTCGGCCACCGGCAGGCCGTGATCGTACAATCCGCGGAACATCTCCAGGGTCTGCCGCACACTCAGGAAATCCTGCAGAGCGGTTTTCTGGAACAGGATGCCGGCCTCGGCGCGAAACCGCTCCCCGAGCGGTGCGCCCCGGTACAGCACGCTGCCGGAGGTCGGCGCGAGGATGCCCTCCATGATCTCGATGGTCGTGGTCTTGCCTGCGCCGTTCGGACCCAGCAGGCCAAAGCAGGTGCCCTCGCGCACGGCGAAGGAGAGCCCGTCCACCGCGGTGTTGTCGGCATAGCGCTTCACGAGGTTCTCGACCCGCAGAAGCGCGGTCTCGGCGGCGCCGGGTGGATGCTGGATGAGGGGCGAGTCGATTATCATGGGGTGAATTGAACCAGCTTTTCCTTTGGTCCGACACTGACTCGCAACCCTGGGTGGTGCGCGAGAGCCGCCGCGCGCGGCGCCTGGCGGTGCGCGTGCACCGCACGGGGCGGGTCGAGGTGGTCGTCCCACCGCGAACCTCACGTGCGGCGGTCAGCGCCTTCCTGGCCGAACACCGCGACTGGATCGAGGCCCGGCGCGAAGCGGCGCTGCGCCAGAAACTGCCCGAGACACCATTTCCGCCCCAGCGCATCGCGCTGCCGGCGGTCTACGAGTCCTGGCGGGTGCACTTGGCCGGTGGGGCCGGCACGGTGCGCATCCGC
>Ga0302314_10018991_pt1 | contig 11440 bp, 10 predicted proteins | sample III_Palsa_N2_3_FD_200533 | JGI IMG/M metagenome (GOLD analysis project Ga0302314, IMG submission 200533) | Peat permafrost microbial communities from Stordalen Mire near Abisko, Sweden - III_Palsa_N2_3 | ecosystem: Environmental > Terrestrial > Soil > Palsa > Peat permafrost | place: Sweden... | reverse complement strand
CGCGGACGCGAAGGAACCGGCCCTCCTGGAGCTGGTTGCCAAGGCCCTCCTCAACAAGGGCGTCCGGCTCGGGTCTCTCAACAGAAGCGAAGAAGCGATTGCCGTCTACGACGACGTAGTGAGCCGCTTCGCGGACGCGAAGGAACTAGCCATCCGCGAGCGGGTAGCCAAGGCCCTCCTCAACAAAGGCGTCGCGCTCGGGACTCTCAACAGAAGTGAAGAAGCGATTGCTGTCTACGACGACGTGGTGAGCCGGTTCGCGGACGCGAAGGAACCGGCCCTCCGCGAGCAGGTCGCCAACGCCCTGTTCAACAAAGGTGTCACACTCGGGAATCTCGGTAGAAGCGAGGAAGAGATCGCTGTCTACGACGGCGTGGTGGGTCGGTTCGCGGACGCGAGAGACCTGGGCCTCCGGGAGCTGGTGGCCAATGTCCTCGTCAACAAAGGCGTCCGGCTCGGGGCTCTCAACAGAAGCGAAGAGGAGATCGCCGTCTACGACGACGTGGTGAGCCGCTTTGCGGACGAGGAAGAACTGGCCATCCGGGAGCGGGTCGCCAAGGCAATCCTGTACAGGGGTTTGACCTACGAGTCGTCCGGCAAAAAGGAGATCGCGCTCGCCGACTATGAACAAGTTCTTACCCGATTCGCCACTGACAAAGGACCGGAGATTGAGGCGCTTGTAAGCCAGGCGAAAGAAAGACTCGCCAATCTTCGCGACGGAGACCAAGGACCCTCGAAGTAGGCCCGCCTGGTACTTTTCGTCGTCTGACGTTCAAAGCGGCCCGCATTTGCAGATTATTTCCTGCGCCCCTGCTAACCTCAAGCGTGAACCAGATCCAACCGAAATAGGGGGCGAAGTGGGGTTCTTTCGGTGGTACCCCCACCCCCTCCCCCACTCTTGTCCCACGGCTATCAAAAGAATCCATTTAGGCCCGAATTGCCCCCATCTTGCAGGCTCAAACAAAGGAGTTACGAAAATAGACAGCGCAGGAATCCGCCGGCAAGACGGGGAGCAGCGATGCTACTGCGAGCGGATAGTGAGCGCCCGACCGTTGATTGTTCCTACCAACCCCTTGTCTGCAGCAATTGCGATTCTTCGATGGCGGCGGCGGCCAGGCCTTTCATGGTCCCGGTGACCTGCTCACTGACTTCGGCGAGGATCTTGGGGTCGTCGTAATGCGTTGTTGCTGTGACGATGGCCTTGGCGCGGGAGACGGCTTCCTCGCGCTCCTTGGGGTCGTTCTCGACATCGAGCGGGGTGGCGCGTTCTTTCATGAAGATTCCCGAGCCGACGAAGATGGCCTCGGCGCCTAGTTGCATCATCAAGGCCGCGTCAGCGGGGGTGGCGATGCCGCCAGCGGAGAAATTAGGCACCGGCAGCTTGCCGGTCTTGGCGACCATCCTGATCAGCTCGTAGGGCGCCTGGTGGTCCTTGGCGGCTTTGTAAAGCTCCTGCTCGGAAAGCACGGTAAGGGCGCGCATCTCGCGGACGATCTGGCGCATGTGCTGAACGGCGTGAACGACGTCGCCGGTGCCGGCCTCGCCTTTGGTGCGGATCATGGCTGCGCCCTCGGCGATGCGGCGCAAGGCCTCTCCGAGGTTTCGCGCTCCACAAACGAATGGGGTAGTAAAAGCATGCTTGTCAATGTGGTGCGCTTCGTCGGCGGGGGTCAGGACTTCGCTCTCGTCGATGAAGTCGACGCCCAGCTGTTGCAGGATCTGCGCCTCGGCGAAGTGGCCGATGCGCGCCTTGGCCATGACCGGAATGGAGACCGCCTGGATGATCTGCTTGATCAGGCTGGGTTTGGCCATGCGGGCCACGCCGCCTTCGGCGCGGATCATGGCCGGCACGCGCTCGAGGGCCATCACCGAGGTCGCGCCGGCTTCTTCGGCGATACGCGCCTGCTCCACGTTCATGACGTCCATGATGACGCCGCCCTTGAGCATTTCAGCGAGACCAATCTTCAAGCGCAGGCTGGTGCCTGTGAAGCTCGTTCCGTTCTGTTCCGTCATGAGATTCAACCTCGTTTCAAGGCGATTCGCAGCCCGTCCGGATCAGACTTGCCGGATGCGCAACCAATCCAGATCCGCTGCCCGTTTTGGATAGGAACAGGAACAGGCAAACGGGCGCTCGAATCGCATCCTGTTGATCTATTCCAGTGTAGCAGCGATGGGAATCGCCGGCATGCGTGTCGGCCGGCGTGGGCAGATCATGAGTCGTGTTTTGACTTTTCCAATCCTTCTCTTCCTCTTTTGGTTACCGATCTGCCTTGATTCCCGATACATGGCCACAGCGCAGACACTGCCCCTTTCGCCGAGCGAGGCGGGAGACCGGACGACGGATAGCGCAGACGCCGAGAACGGGACCGGAAGCGAGACCGGGAACGGACGCGAGCAGGCGCTGGTGACCTCGCCTCCCAGCCTTGAGCAGCCGGCGGCGCTGGTGTTGACCGCGCAAATCGCAAGGCTGCCGGTGGAGCTTGACGTGTCGGTGCCGGTGCGGAACTTTCGCGTGCGTAATTTGCTCGCTCTCGAGCCCAGCCACCTGATCGAGTCGGGCTGGGGGCACGGCGAGGATGTGCCGCTGGCTGCCGGCGTGGTGCAACTGGCATGGACGGAGTTTGAAGTCATCGATACGCTGCTGGCGGTGCGCGTGACCCGGCTGGCCTGAGAACCATGCCGGCTCGAACCAGGTCGGCTGATGGAGAACGCCGGAAGCCAATCAAGACTGCCTGCGGTCTGTTTTGGAGATTAAGCCGTTTTTGGGCGTTGAGTCACGATTCACAACCTAGATTCAGGCGCGAGCGGAGGCCGGGCATGCAGCAGGAAATCGATGCGGGGCCAGCCGAACGAGCGTGGCAGTTCGGAGGTGTGGCCGGATGGCTGCTGAGCAGACTGCGCGTGGTGCGCCGCCCCCGACCGAAGCTGGCGGTTCTGGAACGCATTGCTCTCGCCCCGCGCCACTCGCTGGCGCTGGTCGAAGCCGACGGGCGGCGGATTCTGGTGGCTACTTCTCCGGAGGGCGCCGCGGCGTTTTTCCCCCTGGACGAGACGGCGCGACCGATCGATGCTGCGGCGTTGCCTGTTTTGGCGCAAAGCGAAGGGCGCGGCCGCGGACGGCCCGGCGCGGTTGCGAATGCGGCTGGGAATGTGGACCGGGGTGCGGACGGGGGTGCAGACCGGGATGCGCGATTCCCGGATCGGAGCTCCGCGGTCCAGAGGCGCTCGGACAGGATAGCGTCGCGGAGGATGGATTCGGGCGGGCAGGCTTCGGAAGAGACGGTTTCTCATGCGAGGGTCCCATGGTAGTTTTGTGGGCCGCGGCGCGCGCCGCGGCTGCCTCGCCCGCACCGCTCGTGCCCGATCTGTCCCAGCGTCTTCATCCCTCCGACTCGACGCCCTGGACGATTCTCTTTGTTCTCACGCTGATCACGCTGCTGCCGGCGATCTTGATGGCCATGACGCCGCTGGTGCGGCTGCTGGTGGTGTTTCACTTCCTGCGCCAGGCGCTGGGCACGCAGACCGCGCCCTCGAATCCCACCTTGCTGGGTCTGGCCCTGATGATGACCTGGTTCCTGATGACTCCGGTGCTCAATCAGGTCGATCAGCAGGCGGTCGAGCCGTATCGCCAGGGCCAAGTCACGGGATGGGAAGCCATCGAGCTGGGGTCGAAGCCGGTGAAGATCTTTCTGCTGCGTTATGCGCGCGAGAAAGATCTCGCCCTGTTTGCCGCCGCAGGCCAGGTTGCGCGCCCCAACACGCCCGACGATCTGCCCCTGCGGGTTGTCGTCCCGGCCTACATTCTCTCCGAACTCAAGGCCGGATTTTCAATCGGGGCCGTCTTGTTCCTGCCCTTCCTTTTAATCGACATCGTAACGGCGTCAGTGACTACCTCCATAGGGATGTTCCAGCTGCCGCCGGTGGTGGTTTCGACGCCCCTGAAGATTCTGCTGTTTGTGATGGTTGACGGCTGGAACCTGCTGGCCGGGTCGCTTCTAAAAAGTTTCTGAGGAGATTCGCGATGACGCCGGACATGGTAGCCGAACTGTTGCGCCAGATGATGAAGGAAGCCCTGATTGTGGCTGCGCCTTTACTGATTGCCGCCGCTCTCTTGAGCTTCCTTTTGAGCCTGGTGCAGACCCTGACCAGCCTGCAGGAGCAATCGCTGACCGCGGTGCCGCGCCTGGCCGCGATTGCCCTGATCCTGCTCGCCGGGATGCCCTGGTTTCTGGGCCGGATGGCAACCTACACGCGCTTGCTGATGACCGACTTTCATCGGTTTCTGGGATGAAACGGCAGCTTCCAGCTTCTAGCTATCAGCTTCCAGCTGCGGTGTTGCCCAACCAAGCGCCATTTGGAGCGAGCAAAACGCAGGCCAGCCATTACGAGCCAAAAAGCCAGCTACTAGAAGCTTGCAGCTAGCGCCGGACAAAAGAACAATGCCGAATGCCTTCGATCTCGACTGGAATCATTTTCTCGCCGCCCTGGTCCTGGCCCTGGTTCGGGTGAGCGGGATGGTGGTTTTTGCTCCTTTCTTTTCTTCGACGGCGCTGCCCTTGCGCACCAAAGCGGTGTTCGCGGGCGCTGTTTCTTACCTGCTCGCTCCTTTGGTTGCGGCATTGCCGCTGGCCCAGGTTTCAATCGGTTTTTCCGCGTTGCTGGGCGAACTGGCCGTCGGCCTGGTCTACGGATTGAGCCTGACTTTGCTGACCGAGATGATGCTCTTTGCCGGGCAGATCGTGGGCATGCAATTCAGCTTTTCCGCGGTCAACCTGCTCGATCCCACTTCGTCGATTCAGACACCGCTTTTGGGAGACCTGTTTCAGCTCATGGGCACGCTTGTGGTCCTGACGTCGGGCCTGGACCGCGTGATGCTGGCCTCGATGGTGCGCAGTTTTCGCGTGGTGCCGCTGGGCAGCTACGCCCTGGCGCCCTCGACGGCCCTGGAGATTGTGCGCGCGGCGGGAGGCATCTTTCTGGCCGCGCTGGAACTCGCCGCTCCGGTGCTGGCGGCCACCATGCTGGTCGAAGTCGCCGTCTCCCTGCTGGGCAAGCTCAGCCCGCAACTGCCCGTCATGTCGCTTACCGTGCCGCTCAAAACGCTGACCGGGTTCGCCCTGCTGACCGCGTCGCTGGCGCTATGGCCGCGTTTCATCGAGGCCCGCTTTAGTGGGCTGCTCGACCTGGCCGAACGCTTGATCGGCTCTCCGGGAGTGGGTGGCGCGCACGACCTGGTTTCGGGGCTCGGGCACGGGCTGGGAGGCTAGCCGATGCCGGGAGAGCGCACCGAACAGGCTACCCAGCATCGCCGCGAGCAGGCGCGCAAGGAGGGCGACATCCTGCACAGCCGCGAACTGTCGGCCGCCGCCGGCACGCTGGCCGGTGTTATGCTGCTGGGCGCGCTGGGCACGCGCATCCTGATCGCCTGGCGGGCGGCCTTGGCCGGGTTCCTCGACCTCGGCTCAGCTGCCCATTGGGAGGCGGCCACCTTGGCGCCGACACTGTTCGCCTTGCGCCGCCTGGCCATCGGCGTCCTCGCCCCCGTGGCGATTGTCATGGCGGCGGTGGCTGCGGCCGCGTTGGGAATCGGCGTTCTGCAGACCGGCGGAGTCAACTTCCATGTGCAGGCCATCGGCTTCAAAGCCGACCGCATCAATCCCATCTCGAACATCAAGAATCTGTTCTCGCTGCGAGCCGCCGCGCGACTGGCCAAGTCGCTCATTCCCGCTACCGTTCTGGCCATCTTCGCGGTGCAGCGAATGGGACGCCAGCTGAGCCTGCCGCCGTTTTCGATTGTGCGCGTCGAGCGGCTCGGTTCCGACCTCTACGGCCTGCTCGAGGCGGCTGCCTGGCTGCTTTTCGCCTGGTCGGCCATCGACTACCTGGTGGAGTGGCAGTCGCGCGAGTCGCGCCTCAAGATGAGCCGCGAAGACATGCGCGACGAGATGAAGCAGACCGAGGGCAGCCCGCAGATCAAGGGCCGGATCCGCAACCTGCGCCGCCAGGCGCGCCGCAAGCGGGTGAAAGCCGACGTCTCGAAGGCCGCCGTGGTGCTGACCAATCCGACCCATTATGCGGTCGCGCTGGGCTTCGACTTCGCCACCATGGAGGCGCCCAAACTGCTGGCCAAGGGGCGCAATCTGCTGGCCGAGGAGATCAAGGACGAGGCGCGCCGGGCCGGCGTCCCCATCGTCGAGAATCCGCCCCTGGCCCGTTCCCTCTACCGCACGGTTGAAGTCGGCCAGCCGATCCCGGTCGACTTGTACGCGGCGGTCGCCGCCATCCTGGCCTATCTCTACCGGCAGCGAGTGGAGGCCGAGCTGCGCGAGCGGCGTGCTCGCGAGACAGCCGCGCGCGCCTACGCCCAAGCCCAGGCTTATTCCAAGAATCCGGCTGCGCGGCCTCCGGCGCGCAACCGCCCCGAAGGCCGATCTGGCGATGCTGGCCCATTCACCGAAGGCCCGCGATGAGCACCGCCGCTCTGGTTGCCGGTCCGGCGCATGCGCAAACCATCTGGCAGCGGCTGCGCGAGTACGTGCTGCCGCTCAGCGCCATCAGCGTGGTCTTTGTCATGCTGGTGCCGCTGCCCGCCGCGGCCCTGGACTTCCTGCTGGCCATCTCGATGGCCGCCTCGATCATTGTCTTCCTTTCCGCCGTGCAGATTCGCCGCGCCGTCGAATTGAGCGTTTTTCCCACCCTGTTGCTTCTGTTAACTCTCTTTCGCCTGGCTCTGAATATCGCCTCCAGCCGCCGCATCCTGTTGCATGGCTCGGAGGGAACCGCCGCCGCCGGCAACGTGATCGAGGCCTTCGGCCAGTTCGTTGTGGGCGGCAATTACGTGGTCGGCTTTGTGCTTTTTCTGGCCCTGATCGCGATCCAGTTTTTAGTCGTCTCGCACGGCGCCGTCCGCACCGCCGAGGTCACGGCGCGCTTTACTCTGGACGCGTTGCCCGGCAAGCAGATGGCCATCGATGCCGACATGAATGCCGGGCTGATCGACGAGTTGGAAGCCCGCAAGCGGCGCCAGGCCATCGCCCGCGAGGCGGAATTTTACGGCGCCATGGACGGCGCGGCGCGCTTCAACCAGCGCGACTCGCTGGCCACCATCCTCATCACCGCCATCAACATCGTCGCCGGCCTTTTGATCGGCACCCTGCAGCAGGGCGTCGAGCTGGCCGAGGCGGCGCGCACCTACACCGTGCTTACGGTAGGCGACGGCCTGGTGACCTTGATCCCTTCTCTCCTGGTGTCGATCGCCGGGGGCATCACCCTGACCCGGGCCAACTCGGCAGGCCTGCTGGGCGGCGAGATCCGTTCGCAGCTGCTGGCCAAACCGGGAACACTCTACCTGGCCAGCCTGGTTTCGGCGGCCATGTGCCTGATTCCGGGTTTGCCCAAACTGGCTTTCCTGGCCGTCTCCGGGGCCCTGTTCTGGGGAGCGCGCCGGGTATCGGCACGCAGCGCTCTGGCTCCGCCGCTGGAACTCGGCGCGGAACTGGGCATCAAGGAGAAGAAAAAGGCCGCCGAGGCTCAGGGCTCGGACCTGGCTCAGCTCCTGAAGCTCGAAGATCTGACCCTCGAGATCGGCTTCCAGCTCATTCCCCTGGTGGATGAAAAGCAAGGCGGCCAGCTCTTGAACCGGGTGCGCTCCCTGCGCCGTCACCTTTCCTCCGAGCTCGGCTTCCTGGTCCCGCCGGTGCACATCTCCGATAACCTGCGCCTCAAGCCGCGCGAGTATCTGTTCTCGCTACGCGGCATGGAGATCGGGCGCTGGCAGACGGAAGGCAACCAGCTGCTGGCCGTTTCGGGCGACCCTCATCGCCGCCCCCTGGCCGGCCGCGAGACCCGCGAGCCGGCCTTCGGCGTGGCTGCCATCTGGATCGCGCCCGGCCTGGAAGACCAGGCCATCGCCGCCGGTTACTCGGTGGTGGATGCGGTGACGGTGATCACCACCCATCTTGGCGAGCTGATCCGGCGTCACGCCTGGGAGCTGCTGGGCCGCGCCGAGACCAAGCGCCTGATGGATGCCCTGACCGAGAGCCACCCCAAACTGATCGAAGAGCTGACCCCCAAACTGCTCGCACTGGGCGAGGTGGGCCGGGTGCTCGAGCAGTTGCTGCGTGAGCGCGTTTCCATTCGCGACCTGGGGTCCATTCTCGAAGCCTTGCTGGAAGCGGCCCCGGTCAACAAAGGCCTGGTGCCCCTGGTCGAGGCGGCGCGCCAGGCCCTGGGCCGCCGGCTGATTCGCCCCTTGCTCGATCAGGAAGGCCAGTTGCCGGTGCTCTTGCTCGACCCCGCTCTCGAAGAAGAGATTCTGGCCACGCTTTCACCCGATGGCGGACAACGCCTGCTGGCCGCGCAGTCGCCTCCCGCAACCCCGGTGGTGCGGCGCTTGGCCGATTCTGTGAGGCAGCTTATCGGCGGCGCATCCGCGGCGGCCCTCCCCGTGCTTCTTTGCCCTAGTCCAGCCCGCTATCACGTGAAGCGCTGGCTGGAGCCGATCCTGCCGCGCATGGCGGTGGTTGCGGCGGCCGAGATTCCCGCCGACATCCGTTTGCGGCCGGTGGGAACTGTGCGCTGAGCGTTGGGCCTAAGTGTCTGGGCGCTAAGTGTTGGGCGCCGTGGGCGTGAGAGTGGGCGTCGGCGCGGGCGTGGGCGTCGGCGATGCGACCCGCTGGGACGGTCTCGGGAAACCGGGCTCGCGGAACTTAACTCGGGAAACCGGACTCGGGAAGCCGGATGCGGACGCGGTGGAGGGGGACTGATGGGGCTCGAATCCGCACCAGCCGGAGGCAAGGTGAATCTTCCCCGCGGAGCAGCGCCGGGGGGCTATCCGCCCTCCCCGGCGGGGACGCCGGTGCTGAGCGGAGAGCAGGAGCGGGTTCTGCTCGAGCATCTGCCCATCGTTCGCTTTCTGGCCCGCCGCATCCATGAGCGCCTGCCCCAGCATGTGGACATCGAGGATCTGGTCTCGGCCGGCGTGGTGGGCCTGATGGACGCCTTCGCCAAGTTCGATCCAACCAAAAAAGTGCAGTTCCGCAGCTATGCGCAGTTCCGCATCCGCGGCGCCATTCTCGACAGCCTGCGCACCCTCGACTGGAGTCCGCGCGAGCTGCGCCGCAAGGGTCGGGCGGTCGAAGAGGCCATCCGCGTGCTCACCCAGCGCATGGGAAAAGCCCCGGGCGAGGTCGAGGTAGCGGCGGAGATGACTTTGAGCCTGGAAGAGTACCAGCAGCTGCTGGGCGACTTGAAGGGCCTGGAGATCGGCACCCTGCACATGGAGCGCAACGAAGACTCCGGCGAGGAGGAGCTGGCCTACATTCCTGGCCGGCCGGACGAAGACCCGCTCTTCCGCTGCCTGCGCGGGGAACTCGAGGATCGGCTCTCGGACGCCATCGCCCATCTTCCCGACCGCGAGCGCCTGGTGATGACGCTCTACTACTACGAGGAGATGACCATGCGCGAGATTGGGCTGGCTCTGGGCGTGGTCGAGTCGAGGGTTTCTCAGGTCCATGCCTCGGCGGTGGTGCATTTGCGGGTTGCCCTCAAGGATCTGGCCGCCCGCGGAGCCCTGGACCGGGGCGGCCCGCGCAAGCCTACCGATCGGGCGCGACGCTGAGCGGAGCCGGCAGAGAAATGTTGAGCTAGGCAGCAGAACTCATGCAAGAAAGGCTCGGCCACGGGGCCGAGCCAGGCCAGAAATCGGCTTGGGAAGGATGGAAATCAACTCAACGAGAATTGGAGTTGAAACGAACTCAACGGGGAATGAAACCAATCACACCGGGCCTGAAACGGGCTGCGGAATCCCAGATTAGGGAACCCAAAACAGGGAAACGCAAGATAAGGGAACATGGAAAAGACGCTTAAACAGGACGAGATCGACGCGCTCTTCTCGGCCGCCCGCAGTTCGGCTCCGGAATCCGGGCCGGCCGAGGTCCGGGCCCGGGTTCTGCCCTACAACTTCGCCTCCGCGGGGCAGATTTCGAACGAACAGCTGCGCGCCATCAGCATGCTGAACGACCTGTTCGCCCGTAACCTGACCCACAATCTGGCCGCCTGGCTGCGCACCCGCTTTCAAGTCAACCTGGTCTCCGCCGAGCAGATTCAGTTCAATGAGTTTCTGCTGCGCATTCCGGAGATCAGCTACGTGGCCTCGGTGCGTCTGGAGCCCCTGGGCGCGCTCTCCGTGCTGCAGCTCGACCTGGCGCTGGCGCCGCCGGTCATCGATCTGCTGCTGGGCGGGGACGGTAAAGAGGGTCCGCTGCGCGAGCTGACCGACATCGAAGAGTCCATTCTCGGCAGCGTGGTCGAGATTGTCTGCCGCGAGCTGACCGCGGCCTGGCAGCCGGTGGGGCTGAGTTTCAACTTTGAGCGGCGCCAGATGCAGACCCAGGTAGCGCGCATCATGCCGGTGACAGAAAAGACCTTGTGCCTGAGCTTCGAGATTCGCATGCCGCACAGCTCCGGGCTGCTCAACCTGGCTTTTCCCGCAGTGGTGTCGAATACCATCCTGCGCCGCCTAACCGCGGACTGGGGACGAGCGCGGCGCCATGCCGGAGACATTCGCGGACGCATGGAGGCCGCGGCGCGCAAGATTCGCTTTGGCGCCAGCCTGCAGTTGCCTACGGTGCGCGTGGCGGCCAGCATCATTGAAACTCTTAAGCCCGGCATGGTGCTGCACCTCAATCTGCCCGGCAACGCGGCCCCGGTGTGGCAGGTGGGCGGCCAGCATCTGTCCGAAGCCCAGGCCATTCGCCACGGGCTGCACCGTGGAGCGCGCCTGGGACGCCCCATCGTCGGGACGCAAGCTTGAAGAGCTACCTCGATTGCTGGATCGGGACGGCGACTGCCTTGTTCTCCCAGGCTTTGGCCGGGGAGCCGCAGCTGGCCGAGTCGCTGCCCAAGCCCCTTCCGCCCGGCTCTTTCGGCTTTGTCGCCACCCTCACCGGCGAAGTGGGCGGGCGTTTTGCCGTGATGCTGGACGGCGCGGTTCTCGAGTCGCCGCTGATGGGCGAGGGGGCCGACCAGAAGGCGGGGTGGGCGGAGTTGTTGCGCGAGGTGGCCGAAGCCGCTGCCGGGGATCTGCTCGCCTCTACCGGCAAGAAGTGCCGCGTGACCACATTCGAACCCACGCCGGGAGAGAGTAAGGTCTCCCTGGCCTTCCAGTTGAAGGGCGGCGACCGCAGCTGGACGGTGCTGATCCGGGACGAGGTCCGCGATGAGGTCCGGGAAGAGGTCCGGGATGAAGTCCGCGACCCGGCCCACGCCCCGCCACCGGTGGCCGCGCCGTCCCTCCCATCGACTGCGAGCGCGCCCCCCCCCCGCTCCCAGCTCAGGCCGGGGTATGGGTTCCGCGCCAGGGCCGGGCGCAGGTGCTCCCCCGAGCTGGGGAGCGGACTCAGGCTTGAGCCCTGGTATCGAGCTTTTGCTCGATGTGGAG
>Ga0302314_10018990_pt1 | contig 11440 bp, 6 predicted proteins | sample III_Palsa_N2_3_FD_200533 | JGI IMG/M metagenome (GOLD analysis project Ga0302314, IMG submission 200533) | Peat permafrost microbial communities from Stordalen Mire near Abisko, Sweden - III_Palsa_N2_3 | ecosystem: Environmental > Terrestrial > Soil > Palsa > Peat permafrost | place: Sweden... | reverse complement strand
TGCTGCGAGCCGTCCATCGAGCCAGACCCCGGGAAAGACGGTGGTACTGGATGCGCTGCCATCGAAGGTCCGCACCGAACCATCATGGCAGACCAGCTGCAAGGTGAGATTGGTGACCTGGGCAGCGGCCGGAGCGAGATTGCGGCTGAGATCCGTCGCATCGCCGATGTCCGAGGTCGGATTGGCGTTGGAGGTCGTGCCCGGACCGTTTGACGGGAAATAGACATTGTCATCTAGGGTGGTCAGCGGCGCTGAGGGATCCAACCACCGCCGCGGCTGCGGCAGATTGATAAAGGAGGTGTTCCGGAAGTTGACTCCGTGCATGACCATGGGTTGGCTGGCGGCGAAGGTCCGCTCCGGACTGGAGCTCCCCGTCAGCAGCTTGCTGTTGGTCCATTGCCATTCCTGCCACAGCAGGTCGGTCTTGTAGTTGTCGGAGCTCGGATTGTAGTCGAAGGAATCCTCCTTGCCGCGCATGAAGATCCACTGCACCGAGCCGATCCCGGAAACGATCACCATCCCGCATTGGGGCATGGCCGACTGGCAATTGCGGTACAGCGCGTGGTAGATCGCCTGGGCCCGGTCATTGAGGGTCAGGCGGATCTCGGCATTGAGGATCGCCGTGTGGGCCTGGAGATAGGCGCCTACGCAGAGCCCAGCCATGAGCAGCGCCAGGGTGGTCGAGATCAGCATCTCCAGCAGGGTCAGCGCCTGCCGGTGGGGGCGTGCCTGGCTCATGGGCCCTGGTTCCCGCGCTGGCGGATGATGCGGGTGGTGAACGAGGCGACCATCTGCCCGGCCGAGGCATCGAAGACATCGACGACCACCGCCGCCGAACGCATGTAGACGACGCCGGCGTCGCTGGCGATGATGTCGGCGTCGGTCGAGGTCTCGGTGCGTTCGACCCAGAAGCCATTGATCACGCCATGCGCCGTGGCAACCAGGGTGCCGCTGCCGTTGAGGGCATAGGGGGTATAGGTCCAGCCTGGCTGGTTGCGGGGCGCCAGAAGCGGGGTCGGATCCTGCGCAACGCCGACCGCGGTCGGCAGCCCGAGCTGCTCGCCGCGGCTGCGCGCGGCCAGCTGGAGGCCGTAGTACATGAGCCCGACCGCCGCCATCAGTCCCAGGCTGACCACCAGCAGGATGCAGATCACCTCGAGGAAGGTGAAGGCGCTGCGTGTCTGGCGGGTCATGGACTCAGCCACCACTGGCGCTTGGCAAGCATGCTTGGCACCAGGAAGTCGGTAACCGGGGTGCCGACATTGGTGGTGCCTTGGGTGCGGGTGTTCCAGAGATAGTTGTTCGCGACCTGGGTATGGTCCTGGAAGTTGCTCATCACCGGATCAAGCACCGCGCCGGGCGGCGGGTCGCGCTTGACCTTCACCACGCAGACCTCGCCCAGGGCACTGACGCCGACCCGGTACGCCGGCATCATGCTCTCCAGCGCCGCCTGGGCGGTCGGATACTGGTCAGTGTCGGTGGCCTGATCTGGAGCGAGGGTGATGAACCAGTAGCCGGTATAGGGCTGGAAGCTGGTCATCGGCGAGCCGAGGTCCCATTCGTTACCGATGTCCTCATAGCGGTCGGCCAGGTCCTGGCCGCCGGGACCGGCCTGGAAGCCACGGCAGTAGCTCTGTTCACGCGCGTTCATCACCGGGCCCTCAGCGACCCGGCCATCGGGGTAGAATAAGATCCAATAATCCTCGAGTCGGGCATCGACCACCGCCCGCGGCTCACCCTGACGGTAGAGCTGGTAGGTGCCGGCCATGCGGTCATGCGGATTGAGCGAGCCGACCACGGCGCCTTCGGTGCCTTCATACCAGAAGCCGGTGGTCGAGCGGCCACGAAACGGGCTGATCAATGCATGATCATAGCCGCCCCACGGATAGAGCCGTCGGCCGCTGGGATCCCAGTAGCCGCACCACGGCCGGGGGTAGGTCGGCTGGTACTGGTAGCGGTTGTCGCCGGTCGACGTCACCCACGGCTGGACGAACCCACCGTTGTCCTGGTCGGAGAGCGCGAGGAAGCGGACATGGTGCGGCAGCAGGATGTGCTTCTGACCGACCCAGCACAGGTTCATCGCCGTCAGGAAGTCCTGCATGTAGAGGCCGCCGTCGCGGAAGAACTGCGTCCACGGCGGCAGGGTGTCATCGCCATTGCGCGGCCAGGGGCCGAGGATCCGGTACCAGTGGCCGCCATCGCCATTGATCAGCACCCGGCCGCTGGATCCGGGCGTGTTCTGGATGTTGAAGACCACCGCGTAGATCGCGCGATTGCGGATCGCCAGGGCGCGCGCCTGGCGCAAGGTCCCAGCCAGCTCCTGGGCGGCGGACTCGACCTGCGCATCGGTGCGGACCGAGTTCGGCAGCGAGACCACGATCCCCATCAGCATCGCCGCCAGGGCGACCACCAGCATCATCTCGATCAGCGAGAAGGCGGCGCGGCAGTGCCGCGGGCGGTGAGCAGGAATGGGGTCGCTGGGCACGATCAGTGCAGGTCGTTGGTATAGGGGAGGATGCTGATATTGTCGCGATTGGCCGCATCATCGCGCATCCATGCGAACCTGCGGTCCGGGCCTGCGCTCCACAGCTCGAACTCGGTCTCGTAGCCGGGAGCGCTGAAATAGCGCACATCGGAATGCATCAGGTCCGTGGGATCGGGCAGGAAGGGGGGCAGGGCCGGAACCGGCAGGCCATCCCCGGCATCGGTCCCACTCAGCCGTACCCGGCCGGAATAGACCAAGAGCGGACGGCCCTGGGCGATGAGGCTGGCACCGAGCCCAATGGCTGCGTCACTGGAGAAGCCCTGCGGCCCGAGCCCATAGCTGCGGCTGTCGAAGGGCTTGACCTGCTCCCCGGCGATGCGATCGCACGAGCCGGTAATGCCCGGCAGGTTCTGGCTGATATAGACCAGGGGCGTGCCGTAGTCATCAAGCACCGCGCCGCTGACCGGATCGATGTAGCGTTTCTCCAGCGCTCCTTCGAAATAGTCGCGGGTCCACCCCGGTGAGGCGCTGCTACTCGGTGCACTGAGCGCGACATGCGCGGTGCGGTCGATGGGCGTCTGCGACGACGCCGAACAAAACAGGGGACCGTGGTAGGTGAGATCCCCCGCCATGACGGCGAGTCGCGCCTGCTGGCGCGCCATGCGGTTGAGCAGGATCGCATAATTGCCGTCGATGGTGTCGCTGGGCAGGAAACGCAGCGGTGAGGTGGTCGATTCGTCACAGAATGCGCTCGCGGCGCTGTCCATGTCGGCCAGCACGCGCTGCTGGTTGTCGGCATCAATCTCCTGACCCAGGATGCGGCCCAGGTGGTTCGGCTGACTCGCCAGGCTCGCGCCGGCATCCAGATCGGGATAGTCCTGCTGGTAGGGGTAGACGCCGAATTCGGCATGGTACTGGCGCAGCGCGGAGTCGACCTTGTAGAGCACGGCCCCGGTCCGGCTGCGCTGGGTTGCCCGCTTGATCATTGAGACCATCGGCATCAGCAGGCCGCTGAGCAACACCAGGATGCTCATGACGACCAGCACTTCGATCAGGGTGAAGGCCTGGGAACGGGCGGGGACAATGGGCATGGGCGACCTCGGCGGGGAGGAGTGGAAGCCAGACTGCTTGATGAAATATCATAGGTAATACGGTTTACTATGTGTAAATCAAAGAACCTTGCCGGTATTGTAGCGTGTGAAGCGGTTTACCTACGACTTGAACGAGGTGGGCCCTGGTTCAGGGATGTCAGATCGAAGCGCAGTCCAGGCAAGGCTTTAGGGCCGATCAAGCGTCGCTAACGACACCGCGCATTGGCCCGGGAAGAGCCCTCGCCGTGTCATTTCTGCAGCGCGACGTCCCAGGCCATCTGCCGGAATCAGTGAAAGGTCGAAAGCGATGGACATCCTTTATAAGGTCTCCCGGCCACGAGCGGATTGGCTGTTCCAGGCCAGCACCTGTGGCATAGCCCGGATTGGGACAGCAGCACGGACCGCTCGCGGGACGGATACCGCGAGGACGACCTGCTCTATGCCGGCTCTATGCCGGTGATGGGTCGGAAGTGGCCTCCACCTCTTTCCATGGGTGCGTGTCGTACGGGTCCGATCACGTGACGCCGATCATGGGGTGCTGCAGGGAGAGGGCCTCGCGTGCGCGCCGGGCAGGACAGCCTACATGTTCTGCGCATGCTCACGTCGAGACGAAATAGAGGCATTTCACCCAGCAATTTTCAAGGTCAGTCCAGAGGGTTTTACCCGGGTGCGCACTGGCGAGTAGGTGTCCTGGTCTGCGCGGCGCGCTCTGTCCTGCGAAACGCTGGTGCTGCTCGAGGCGCTCACGCTCTGGAACATCCAGGCCCGCTCTGTCTCTGATCTCGATTCGGTGATCGCGACGCTGATCCACGGAAATCTGCGTCATGAACAAACGTGCTGACGTGGCAAAGCATATGGGCCTGAGCGTGATCGCCTTCCATGGTGGAGCCTGCTGAGGTGCGCCCCATCTACCGCCAGACAACGTCGTCGCGGTCGCCATCGTCTCGGTGAGACATACGATCGCCCTGGTGTCTCTGCGGCTCGGTCTGCATGCTCCCGTCTGCGGGGCAGCCCGTCTCAGCGTGTGCATCTCACCTGGATCCGGTGACCGGACACCGTCGTGAATGGTCGCATGATAGACTCATGAAGTGAGTTGCGAACAGGCCAACCTGCCGTACACGGCGTGAGGAATCTGATATTTCCTGGGAAGGAGGTCACAGCCGCCAGCGCTACGAGTTATCAGCACAGGATGCTGCGCTGCATTCGTCCAGAATGGACCCTCATCCTGCCACAACGGAGATCGGTCCGTCCCCTGGCGCTGTTCCACAACTCCTGATGCGAGCCCATCCTATGTCCCATTCTCTGATTCGTGGTTGGCGCATCCTTGCGATGAGTGCCGCCCTGGCCGGAATGCTGCCTGCGGTCGAGAGCTGGGACTTCAAGCCCATCCCCGACGCCTGCAGCGCTGATGCCCTGATGGACCTGCGCAGCCTGAACGAGGCCGTCGCCGGTGAGTCCGGATTCATCACCCGCTCCGCCGACGGCAACGACTTCGTGCTCGGCAACGGCAAGCCGATCCGCTTCTGGGCGATGGAGGACGGCGCGGGCGGCAAGCATGCCAAGATCAGCGCCCCCGATCTGGCGAAGCATGCGCGCTTCCTGGCCAAACGCGGCATCAACCTGGTACGCGTCTTCGGCGACATCAGCTCCGCCACCACCCTGGACGGCATCGATCCGGACGTGCGCGACGAGCTGTGGCGGATGGTCGCGGCGATGAAGAAGGAGGGGATCTATGTCCTCTTCACCCCGATCTGGATCGGGGCTGCCAAGACCAAGCCGTCCCTGGGCTTCCTCGATTCCGGCGGCGCCAAGTGGGGCCTGCTGCTCTTCGACCACAAGCTCCAGGACGCCTACAAGAGCTGGATGCAGCAGGTCTTCACCGTTGCGAACCCCTATACCGGCATCCCGCTCAATCAGGATCCGGCGCTGGCCATCATCCAGATCCAGAACGAGGATTCGCTGCTCTTCTGGACCATGCAGAACATCAGGGGCCCGGCGAGGGCCGAGCTGCGCCGGCAGTTCTTCGCCTTCCTGGTCACGAAGTATGGCAGCTTCGCGGCTGCCCAGGCGGCCTGGAAGGGCGCTGCACCGCCTCGCAATGAGGACGCCCCGGACGATCCCGTCACCAGCGAGGCCGGCCTCTATGGCCTGTGGCGGCTCACCCAGCACACGGGTGGCGACGCAGTGCAGGCGCGCTGCAGCGATGAGATGGAATTCCTCACCACCACCATGCACGACTTCTACAAGGGCATGGGCGACTACCTGCACCACGACCTCGGCTGCAAGCAGCTGGTGAATGCCAGCAACTGGCGCACCGCCGACAATGTCACCATGCTCGATGACGAGCGCTGGACCTATTCCGGCAACGAGGTCATGGCGGTCAACCGCTACTACACCGGCGTGCACGCCGGCAAGAACGCGGGGTGGGCGATCTGCAATGGCGACAAAGTCACCGACGAGTCGGTGCTGGTGCGACCGCGCTTCTTCCCGCTGGGTCTCAAGCAGGTCGAAGGCTACCCGATGATCATCACCGAAAGCAGCTGGGTGCCTCCACTGAGCTACCAGTCGGAGGGGCCCATGCTGGTGGCTGGCTACCAGTCGCTCAACGGGGTGGATGCCTACTTCTGGTTCGCCAGCAGCGAACCGAGCTGGGCGACCTCGACGGTCAACTCGGCCAACGGCTTCATGCCCTCGCAGGGCAAATGGATCTGCGCCACCCCCATGCTGATGGGCCAGTGGCCGGCGGCCGCGCTGCTGTACCGCATGAACTACCTCAAGGAGGGCGCGCCGGTGGTCCAGGAGCAGCGCACCCTGCCCGACCTGTGGGCGCGCGGCATGCCGATCATCGCCGAGGACGAGGGCTACGACCCCAATCGCGACCAGGGCCTGATCTCCAAGACCTCGAGCATCAAGGGCGGGGTCGATCCCCTGGCCTACCTGGTGGGACCGGTCCGGGTCACCTATGGCGGAGATCCCACCAAGAGCCACGTCATGGATCTGGCGCCGTACATCACGAGTGACGCCCATACGGTGAGTTCGGACACCCGGGAGCTGCTCTGGGACTATCAGAATGGCTTTTGCACCATGAATGCTCCCAAGGCCCAGGGCGCCACCGGCTTCTTCTCCAAGGTCGACGGTCTCGCCAAGCTCCAGGACGTCGACATCCACTGCGGCAATGAGTACGCCACCGTGCTGGTGGTGGCGATGGACAACCACCCGCTGGCGAGCTCAACCAAGATCCTGGTGCAGATCGGCACCCGCGAGCACTCCACCGGCTGGACCACCAAGCCGACCACCGTCCTGGTCAACAAGGTCCAAGTCCCCGCCGAGCAGATCGTCTCCTACGGCAAGACGCCGTGGCGTATCGAGAACGGTGATGTCACCATCACCCTGCGCAACCGCTCCATCAGCAGGGCGACCGCCTTGGACATCAATGGCATGCCAGGCGCGGACATCCCCATGAAGACCGTCGCTGGTGGCATGGAGCTGACCTGTCCGCCAGATTGCCTGTACGTGGTCGTGCGCTAGACGGCGCCGTGTCGTGCCGGGACGCTGCGACGAGTCCCGCTCCTTCGTCGACCGCGCGCAGCGGCCGACGGGCGCTGTCGCGATCGGCCGCGATGAGATCGCCCGACAGTAGGCCAGCCTGAGATGGGGTGAGCTGAAAAGCTGCATGACGTGATCGCGTGCGCGTCGTGACGAGGCAGCCCGGTGGGGGGTGTGCCGTCAATAAACTATGATAATAGCAGTAAACCAGACCAACGTTTTGCGCTATATCCACTCCGCATGCTGCCTGTCCTGTCCCAGTCCCGAACGCTCGCTGTCGACGATCGCACGGCCTGGCGGCATGACGTCGTGCCTCGGCCATGGAACCACGGCCACGTGCGACCGTCTAATCCGCAGCCGAACCGACGGCGGAGGACCATCATGCTGCGCGTTGTACTCCTGCCCTTCCTAGCCATTGCCGCCGCCACCGCCGAGGACTCCGTCATGCCGAAACCGATCACGCTGCCGCTGCTGCAGACTATCACCGATGTGTGCATCCCGCACCACCTGCTGGTCAATGGCTTCCCAGTCGACGGCTTGCGGTCGGTGCGCGGCTATGATCGCAAGGTCGACGGCTTTACCACCACCATGGAGCGCTACATCGTCGTGCATCCGTACTTCCTGGAGGCCAGCAACCAGCTCACCGCCACCTACCAGCTCGACCTCTCGGCCATGGTCGACACGGATGAGGGCCCGTGGCACCTGGATCTGCGCGTCGCGTCGGTCGCCTATCCGGGAGCGCTCGCGCCGTACGAGACCCGCGCGTATGTGGAGAAGGAGGTCGCGGACATCGCCTCACCGCCCCTGACGAAGGTCCCCGAGTCGGCGACCTCCCGGACGCTGACCGGCAGCTTCGCCTGGAAACCGGCCCTGCCGGTCTGGACCTGGACGCATGGCGTGCCGATCACGGCCTCCGCCGCAGTCACGGCGAGCCTGTACGCCGAGTACGTGCGCCTGCACGGCGCCCTGGCGGCCATCCGCGCTGCCAAGGACCGTCCCGCCCAGGCGGCCGCCTTCGCCGCGCCGCTACGGCTGAGCATGGCTGACTACATCCACGCCTGCGAGCTGCGCGGCCGCAGCTTCACCTTCCTGGATGAGCTGAGCTACGCCGGCGCCTTCCTGTGCAAGGGCATCACGACCCCGCAGGCGGCGGCCGCCGCGGCGACTGCGGCGCTGGCCGCGCCCACACCCGCAGCGAAACGACCGGCTGCTGCGCCGCGGGGCATCGTCCCCGTGCAGGACGGCCAGGGCGATGATGACACGCCGCCCGGGCCGGATGGGCGCATGCCACCACGGCTGTTCCTGACCGAGCTGCCACCCCTCAGCGAGGTGCACCTGACCATCATGGGTAACGGCACCATCGCCCGCCTGACTGCGGAATACGACGCGCCGCTGATCACCTTCCGCAGCAACTACAAGGATGGCCCGTGGGGCGCGCCCGGGACGGTCAAGCTCGCCGCCGATGTGTGGTTTCGTCGCGACGCCGCCGGAGCCTGGCAGGTCGATGCGCTCTGGCCCGAGACCAGCGCCATCGAGCAGTGGGGGACGCTCGACAACCTCCTGGATGATCTGCCGTACTGACGCACTGGCTGAGGCTTGCCCTGCCGGTTGCGCACGATCTAGAACCCCTGGTCCGCCGTGGGCGTGGGCGGTGGTGCGACCGGCTTGGCGCCGGGCGCGGCAGCAGGTGCCGGCGCCGCCAGCTGCGCGGCGGCTTTGGCCTCCTGGCGTTCGAGCATGCGGTCGTGCTGACCATCCAGGGCGAGCTGCTCGTTGAGATTGTCGACGTCCAAGGATGCCAGAGCCACGGTCAGCAGCGGCACGAGCGGCAGCCCGGTCTCATGCGCCTGCACCAGGCCCTGGTCAGCATGCACATCACAGGCGTACGGCCGCAGATGGGCAAGCACCACCGGGAGGGGCGGCAGCCAGCGGCTGGAGAAATGCGGTCGCGGCGCAATGCTCAGCAGTGGCAGCGACTCGGCGGGCGTGCCGCCCTCGAGCGTATAGCCGGCCAAGGCGGTCTGGACCGCTACCAGGCTCGTCAGGGTGGTTCGCTGACCCGACGGCAGGATGAGGACGTAGCCGGCAGCGGTATGGAGGGCCAGGAGGTGCGAGGCCGGGGACGGATGGGCCTGCGCCTGAACCGATGCCGGGTCGAGCAGGTACAGGCCAAGCGCCGCGACAGCGCCCTGGTCCTTCAACAGGAGGCTGTGCACGAGACCGCTGGAACCCAGCAGGGTCAGCTCCTGCTGCGGGGCCAGGTGCGGTTGGGTCTGATAGAGCTGCATGAGCGAGGACAGCGGATCCAGGGGGTCTATGCCGATGTCGCCCTCCTGCCCGGCGGCCAGCTGATAGGCGAAGGGCAGCCAATGGGTGGCCAAGACCGGCAGGTCGAGGCGAACCGCCACGGTCACGTCCGCCGCCCAGGGTGCCGGCGGCTGGGTGCGGGTGCGCGTGCCGGCCGTGCTGGCCAGGGCGTCGCTGGTGGCCAGCACCAGGCGCCGTCCAAAGACGGCCAGGGTCACGGGACCGGTCGCGCAGGGGATGCTCCAGGCGTGCGTGGTGCCGCTGACGCTGCTGACGGTGCCGTGCAGCGCGGTGACGGCGGCTGCCAGGGCCGGCAAGCAGGCCTCCGGCTGGGTGAGCAGCGTCACCACCGTCAGATCCGGGATCAGGCCCGACGACCAGCCGCCTTGCACCAGCACATCACCGGTCCCGTACTGGGCGAGCAGGGGGTAGAGCGCGCCCTCGATGGGTTCATCGCCCAGGCTTGCGGCCAGCGCTGCGAAGACAGCTGGCGTGAGGCCCGCGGCGACTGACATCTGCGCATGGTCCTGGAAGGCAGCCGCCAGCTGCGCATCGATCGGATGCAGCGGCAGCCGGCCAAGGCCACTCACCACGCAGCGGTCCGCCCAGCCGGCGGGACCGGTATCGACGGTCACGCTCGCCACGGGGTGGCAGGTCGCAGCGTCCGGCATCCAGGCCGCGACCATCGCCTTGCGCGGATCCTGTGGCGGGGCTTCCCGGGCCGAGCGTGCCAGAAGCCGCGCGCCCTGGGTATAATCGGCCGAGAAGGCGTACGGCGGCGTGCCATTGGGCAGATCCTGCACCAGCTGGCCGATGAATGCCGGGTCGCCGATATAGACCGACTGCTGACGCTGGCCGACCAGGAGGCGGTGCCGCATCCGCCCGGTGATCCCATCGACGGTGGCCGCATCCGGGGGACTGGGCTGGTTGGACCAGCTGGTGTCGAGCACGACGGCCTGCAGGAGGGCGGTCAGGGAGGCGGTCAGCGACCCGGTATCGATCCGGCAATTCTCGACGGCGACCTGGTCGTCGGCATTGGCCCGGACGCGAAACAAGGTCGCATGCTCCAGGATCGGCACGAGCGGCATGCCTTCCTGGTCCAGCAGGCGGCTGATCTGCAGGGTGAACTCCTGCACCGCCGCCTGCGCCCTGGGATCGCGCCACAGATCGAAAGGCGGCGTGGTCAGCAGCCCATCGAGGAAGGCGCGCTCGATCGACAGCTCATAGAGCGGCGGGGTGGGAGCGACCAGGCTCGCGCCGCTATCAGCTGCCGCCGCATGCGCAGCGGATGCGGCCACGGACAGGGCGATCACCGCCAGGGCGTTCACAAGGCGGCCAGGATCCATCATGCGACGAGTATGGGCGGTGACCGATCGGTGCACGGACAACCCGGGACCAGTGGTGGACGTCGCGCCATAGGCTTACAGCGCTGTGGGGAAGCGCCGCCGCAGGTCGGCCTTGAAGCGCTCCAGGATGCCGGCATCCGGCAGGCTGAAGGGCCGGAACTTCTCCATCTTGCCTTCCGACTGCGTGATAAGCAGCGCGGTATGCAATCCCAGGCGGCTCGCCGCATCGTCCTCGCCCAGCTCGGTCGAGTCGTTGCTGCTCATCTGGAAGAGGATGCGCGCGTCGAAGTCGCGCAGCGAGCGCCGGCCGAGCCCGCGCTGCACCGAGGACAGCGAGTCGCACCAGACGATGGTGTGGATGCCGTACTCCGGGCCATTGGCCAGGAGCTTGGCGAAACGCTCCGAGGGCGGCTCGCCGCCCGCCGCGCCGAAGCCGGCATCCTCGTCCGGACGCAGTGCGCGCAGGCGCTGCAGGGCGAAGATGGTCAGCACGATCGGGGTGCGGCTGGTATCCTCGCCCGACTGGCGGCGCTCGAGAGTGGCGCCGAGCTCGGTGATCAGGGCGGTGAGATCGCGCGCTTCCCCGCGGCTCATGCCGTGCGGCAGCGCTGTGCCCAGGTTCCCAGCCAGCGCCGCGAAGGGGCCCTGGGCATCCTCGCCATCGA
>Ga0302314_10018989_pt1 | contig 11440 bp, 8 predicted proteins | sample III_Palsa_N2_3_FD_200533 | JGI IMG/M metagenome (GOLD analysis project Ga0302314, IMG submission 200533) | Peat permafrost microbial communities from Stordalen Mire near Abisko, Sweden - III_Palsa_N2_3 | ecosystem: Environmental > Terrestrial > Soil > Palsa > Peat permafrost | place: Sweden... | reverse complement strand
AACGCCGACCCGGGGTGACCCGCGGGAAAGTGCCACAGAAAACAGACCGCCTCCGGCCTGGCCGGGGGTAAGGGTGAAACGGTGGTGTAAGAGACCACCAGCGCCCGGGGTGACCCGGGCGGCTTGGCAAACCCCACCCGGAGCAAGGTCAAGAAGGGCCGTGCGGTTTCGGCCGCGGGGCCTGCGCGAGTGCTTGAGGGCGGCCCGCCCGAGCTCGCGGGTAGACCGCACGAGGCTGCCAGCAATGGCAGTCCCAGATGGATGGCCGCCGGCCCGCGCGAGCGGGTGCACAGAACCCGGCCTACAGGCTGACTCGCCCGCCGCCTGCCGCCCGCTGCCCGACCTGGCCGGTATGCCCGCGTCCGGCGGTGCCGCCAGGCCGGCGAGCCCGCGCGGGCCACATCGTAGCCGCCGAGCGCGCTGACCGATCCGATTACCATCCGCCCCAAAGCGACACATAGTAGCCTGAAAGCCGTCGGCGGCGGTCCCGCGCTAGCATGTCCGGCACGATCGGCGGAATCGCAGCACGATGGGGTGACTAGCAGGAAGGCGAGCCATGGCCATCTTTAGCCCTGGCCTGCGGCCAGTGGAGGAGCCCAGGGACAAGGGTCTCAAGACAGGCGCTCTTGGCCTGGTGTCCAGCGTGGTCATGGGCGTGGCCTCGACCGCCCCGGCCTATAGCCTGGCCGCGACGTTGGGCTTCGTGGTGGCCGCCGTCGAGCTGAAGTCCCCGCTGGTCGCCGTGCTGGCGTTCGTGCCGATGCTGCTGTGCTCGATCGGCTTCAGCGAGCTGAACAAGGCCGATCCCGACTGCGGGACCACGTTCATCTGGGCGGCCCGGGCGTTCGGGCCGAAAACCGGCTGGGCCGGCGGCTGGGGGGTCGTGGCGGCCGACGTCCTGGTCATGGCCAGCCTGGCCCAGGTGGCCGGCCAGTACCTGTTCTTCCTCTTCCAGGGACCGAACAGCACGATCGGTGGCAATGCCTCCGGCGGCTGGGTGCTCCTGGTCGGCATTTTGTGGATCGTCGTGATGACCTACATCTGCTACCGCGGCATCGAGGTCTCGGCCAACTTCCAGAAGGTGCTGCTGTCCATCGAGCTCATTATGCTGCTGGTCCTATCGGTCACGGCGCTGGTCCGGGTGTTCGGCAGTCATCCGCCGCCCGGGTCGCTGCACCCGAGCTTCGGCTGGCTGTCGCCGTCGCACCTGCCCTTCTCGGCCTTCGTGTCCGGGATCATCCTGATGCTGTTCATCTACTGGGGCTGGGACACCGCCTTGTCGGTGAACGAGGAGACCGCGGACAAGTCCCGGACGCCGGGCCGAGCGGGGATCATCTCGACGGTCCTGCTGCTCGTCACCTACGTAATCGTGATCATCGCCATCCAGGCGTTCGCCGGCATCGGCACCACGGGCGTCGGGCTGATGAATACGAACCACCAGTTCGACGTGCTGTCGGTCACCGGGGCCGCGATCTTCGGCACCTCCGGGCTCGGCACGGTCTTGTCCCGGCTTCTGATCCTCATGGTGCTCAGCTCGGCCGCCGCCTCGACCCAAACCACGATCTTGCCGACCGCCCGCACGACGCTGTCGATGGCCGCCTACGGGGCACTGCCCGAGTCGTTCGCCGAGATCAACCCCAGGTACCTGACCCCGACGGTGTCCACTGTCGTGATGGGTGCGATCTCGATCATCCTGTACATCCCGCTGAACTACATCTCCGGCGGCTACCCGATCGCTGACGCGGTCACCGCGATTGGCCTGTACATCGCGTTCTACTACGGGTTGACTGCGTTCGCCTGTGTCTGGTCCTACCGGGCCACTCTGACCAGCAGCGGGCGGAGTCTGTGGATGCGCGGCATCCTGCCCGGGCTAGGCGGGCTGATCATGTATGCGGCTGGCTTCTACAGCCTGCAGAGCGACTGGGTCGCGTCCAACAGCTACACCATGTGGACGGTGCCGGTCCTGCACTGGCAGATCGGCGGTATCTTCATCATCGCTGTGCTGGCCGCGGTGGCCGGAGTGATCGGCTTTGCCTTCATGCGCGTCACCGCCCCCGCCTTCTTCCGCAAGGAAACACTCACAAGGACCAATCCCGTGCTGGTCTTCAGCCAGGAGCTGTGAGCCAGGCCGGCGCCAGGTCGGCCGCCACCGGACAACGAACCAGTGCCCGGCGAGCCGGCGGCTGGCCCAGGGACTCGGGCACGTCGTTCGCGCCTTTCCCGGATCGGGCCGCGTCTTGCCGGAGCGGACGGCATCCGGATGCCATGGACCCGGGAGACGGCCTGGTCACTGGAGGGGATTGCCTATCCGAGCTGATAATTGGCAGGCTAGGGCAACGATGGTGCAGTCTGGCCGCTAGCTGTTCCGCCGACGAAGGCGGACTCGGCCGGCCCAGCGGGGGGAAGGATATGGACTCTTCAGCTCGGCCAGCCGACGCCGGTGCAGCCAGTGAGCCGGATCTGGTTCCGCGGGCCGGCCGGCCTGGGGCCCGCCATGCACGGATGCACGGACGGTGCACCCTGACGACCTGCTCAGCCAGACGGGCCGACGGCCCCGGCCGCGCTGCCCGTGTACGGCGAGCCGTGGGCAGCGCGCCATGATCAGCGCAGTGCGACCCGCGGGTCCGGCAGGCGCGGCCCCCGGCCGGCCGTCCTGGCCTATCCGGTCCGGGACGGTGCCAGCGCTGGCGGACGGTTTCAGTGCCAGGCTGGAGACGGCCCCCGGCCTGCCGGCTGCGCTGCCGGCCGGGGCCGCGGTCGCGCTCGTCCCCGATCGGGCCCCGGCTCCCGTCCCTGGCCCGGTGGTGGCTCCCGATGCGCAGGACTGGCTGAGGTCGTCGGGTAAGACCCAGCTCGCCGCAGCTTTCGCCCAGTCGCTGTGGCAGTCAGGCGGTATAGACCTGCTGGTCTGGATCGAGGCCACGAGCCGGGCCTCGGTGCTGTCCGGCTACGCCGCGGCGACGGCCGCCGTGACCGGCCGGGACCAGGCGAGCAGCTGTGAGTCAGTCGCCGCCCAGTTCCTCAGCTGGCTGGGCGAGACCAGCCGTTCGTGGATGGTGGTACTCGATGACCTGGTCGGCCCGGCGAACCTGGATGGTCTGTGGCCGGCCGGCCCGGCCGGCCGGGTGCTGGTGACCTCCGCCGACGCTGCGGCCGTCCCCAGCGGCATGCGGGTCATGCCGGTCGGGCCGTTCAGCCTGCGTGAGGCCATTAACTATCTGAACGGGCGCATGTCGGCCGACCCGGACAAGCGGCACGGCGCGATCGAACTGGCTCAGGACCTGGACTTCGAACCGGTCGCGCTGGCCCAGGCCAGCGCGGTGATCGCCAACTCCCCGCTATCGTGCCGCGAGTACCGGGCCCATTTCGTGCGCAGGCGGGAGCAGCTGGCGGAGTCATCCGGCGCACGGCCGTCGGCAGCCGCGGTGACGTGGACGTTCTCTTTCGGACGGGCGGACCAGCTGGCGGGTGGATCGGCCCAGTTGCTGCTGGCCATGGCCGCGCTGCTGGACGGGCACGGCATACCGCAAACCGTCCTCGTCGCTCCTGCGGCAGGCGATTTCCTCGCGGGCGGCGTCGTCGTCCCGGCCAGCAGCGAGCGCGCCCTCGCGGCACTGGCGGCACTGGAACAGGCGGGCCTGCTGACCGTCGAACCGGTGACGGAACCGCCGACGGTCCGGATCAGCTCAGTGCTGCAGGCGGCGCTGCGGGCCGCGATGCGCGAAGGCATGCCGGATCAGGCGGCGAGTTCGGTCGCGAACGCGCTGCTCCAGGCCTGGCCGGAACGGGAGCTGCCCGGCTGGCCTGCTTCCGGCCTGCGATCCTGCGTAGCGACCCTCCGGCGGATCACCGGAGACCTGCTATGGGACGGCGGCTGCCATCCCCTGCTGATGCGAGCGGGGGACAGTCTGGACCGCGCCCGGCTGACCAAACCCGCGGTAGACCATTGGCGCGACCTGGCCACGACCAGCAGCCGCGTGCTCGGGGGTGGACACCCGGACACGATGCTGGCCGGCCAGCGGCTGGCGGACGCCTACCTTGCGGCCGGGCGCGCGGACGACGCCATTCCGTGGTTCCAGTGGCTACTCGACAGCCTGACCCGCAAGCTCGGGCCGGATCACCGTGACGTGATCGAGGCGCGGTGCCGCCTGGGCCACGCCCTCGTGGCGGCGCTCCAGCTCCCGGCTGCGATTGCCGTACTTGAAAGCGCGGTTCCCCAGTTCGAACAGGCCTGCGGGCCCGGGCATGCCAGCACGCTGGGCGCGCGGGACGAGCTAGCCGCCGCCTACCTGGCTGCGGGCCAGTACTCCGATGCCATCACCCTCTACCGGCGCACGCTGGCCGACCGGGAACGCGCCCAGGGAGCCCGGCACCCGCAGACCATGACTACGCGTCACGGCCTGGCCGACTCCTACCTGGCCGGCGGCCGGGCAAAAGAGGCAGTCGCGGCCTACAAGCGGGTGGTGGCCGACCGGGAACGCGTCCTTGGGCCCGATCACCTGGACACGCTCACTGCGCGGAACGACCTCGGCGCCGCCTACCAGAAGACGGGCAAGACGGCGGCGGCGGAACTGGCCTGCGAGCTGGCCTGGGCCGGGTTGGAGCGGGTGCTCGGCCCACGTCACCCTGATACGCTGCGGAGCCGTGCGAGGCTGGCCCAGGTATACCGTCGGCTGGGGCGCTATGGCGACGCCCGCGTGCTGCTGCGCGACACGGTCGGCCGCCTGGAGCGCGCCTTGCCCGATGGCGATCCGCTGATCACCGAACTGCGCCAGAGCCTGGCCGACATCGGCGAGGAGTAACCCGCGGAGGAAGCCCGGGCCGGCGCCCGGCCGCGGTCGGCCCGAATGTTTCGGCCGGCCCCGGCCGGGGGCATGATCCCGGCTGGCCGTCGGCCCGCGCAAGCGGGTGCACAGAACCCGGCCTACAGGCTGACTCGCCCGCCGCCTGACCTCGGAAGACGCGCCATGCCGCTTCGCCTTCAGCGGTGCTGTGTTTCTTTCCGCTCCAGCGGTACCGTAGGGTTGTACCACTGGAAGGGGTCCTGGGTGGCTATCACGGCGAGCGAGGCGCGTAAGAGGCTGTTTCCATTGATCAAGCAGGTGAACGATGATCGGGTTGCCGTGGAGATCGTCTCCAACCATGGCCGGGCGTATCTGGTTGCCGCTGATGACTATGAGTCGATGGCCGAGACCGACTACCTGCTGCGCTCGCCGGCGAACGCGGCCCGCCTGATGGCTGCGGCCGACGAGGTGCGCCGCGGCCGCACCCTCATTGCTAAGGACATGGCCGAACTCGAGTCCATGGCCGATGACGGCGAGCCGGGATGAGGAACATCGTCTTCCATCCGCAGGGCTGGGAAGACCTGACCTACTGGGCCGTAGCCGATAAGAAGATGCTCCGCCGCCTCGTACAGTTAATCGAGGAGGCCCGGCGGACCCCCTTTGAGGGCACGGGGAAGCCGGAACCGCTGCGCCGCAACCTGTCCGGCTTCTGGTCCCGGCGGATCGATGATGAGCACCGCCTCGTCTACGGCGCGACCGACGATGAGCTGATCATCATCCAGGCCCGGTATCACTACGGCGACTGAGCACGACGGTCCCATAACGTGCTCAGCCGCGCCGCCGCCCGCCGGGACGCCGCCGGGACCAGGCGGCGGCTGCGAGCACTGATCGCGGTAGGTCACCCGGCGGCGAGCCTGGCCCGCGCCTCGGGCATCTCGCCGCGGGTGGGCCGCGGCGGCGGTAGCTGCGAGCTTGTACTTCGCTGGAACTCCCACCAGCTGGGCGATGCCGATCGAGACAGCGGCGGCGAGCAGCCCACCGCAGCGCTGGCCGCGGCCAGGGCGCAGGAAGTGCGGATACCGAGCCGGGATGTGCTTCAGGATGGGCTGAATCGTGTCAAGGGGCAGTCCGCCGGGACATGTCCTTGACACCCTCTCGTAACGATATGGAAACGTTGCGGCGCGTTGTGAACCTGAGCGGTTGACGACGATGATGTTAACGCTCACTCTGCTGTCAGCATGTGGAACAGCTGAGGCGGCGCGCATTCCGGTAGCTGCTCCAATGTGTCAGCGAGGCGGAGGGAGCAGTGGTGGCACCCGAAATCGAGTCACCGCCCCACGCTCCGGTCATGACTGACGTGGCCCGGCTGGCGCAAGTCTCACACCAGACGGTTTCCCGGGTCCTGAACCGGCCGCAGGGCGTACGCCCGGCGACGCGGGAACGTGTGCTGGCCGCCATCGACACCCTCGGCTATCGCCCTAACTCGGCGGCTCGCGCGCTCGTCACGGGACGGTCGCTCACCATCGGCGTCGTCAGCTACGGTGCCACCCTGTACGGGCCCGCCTCAAGCATCGACAGCATCGAGAAGGCAGCGGGCGAGGCTGGCTACTTCGTCTCCATCGCTGCGATCCACGACCTTGGCCGTAGAGCGCTGGGCAAGGCGGTGGACCGGTTGAGGGCACAGGCGGTCGACGGGATCGTGGCGGTGACGCCGTTCCCCCTGTCTCTGCCTGACAACATCCCGGCGGTCATGCTGCACGGCGACCCCGAGGCGGGCATGCCGTCCGTCTGCGTCGACCAGGAGCTCGGCGCGCGTCTCGCCACCGAGCATCTTCTCGGCCTGGGTCACCGGTCGGTCTGGCATGTGGCGGGGCACGCGAAATGGAGCGAGGCCCATCGTCGCATTACTGGCTGGAAGGCTGCCCTGGCGAGCGCTGCAGCCGACGCCCCGCCGCCGCTCCAGGGCGACTGGAGCGCCCAGTCCGGCTACGAGGCGGGCCTTCGGCTGGCCAAGGATCCGGCCGCGACAGCCATCTTCGTGGCCAACGACCACATGGCTCTGGGAGTGCTGCGTGCGATGGACGAGGCGGGCCGCCGGGTGCCCGACGATGTCTGCGTGGTCGGCTTCGACGACATCCCGGAGGCGGGGTTCCTGACGCCGTCGTTGAGCACCGTTCGGCAGGACTTCCCTGCGGTCGGGCGTCGGAGCGTCGCGCTGATACTGGCTCAGATCGACAAGGGTGCCCGCGAACAGGTCATTGTGTCGGTGGCGCCCGAGCTCGTCGTCCGCGAGAGCTCGTCACCGCAGGATTCACGCACCACTCGGCGCGGGTCACGATGACCGCGCCCATCACCTTCGGCTGGTCCGCCGCGGAGTCCGCCTCGAACTCGCACCCGTCATGTGCCGCGGCCCAAAATGTTAGCGTTCACAATCTGCCTTCAGGGTCCGCTCCGAAGCCGGTGCGGTCAGTGCTGACGGCGCCCTCTTTGACCACACTCCGCCGAAGGGGGGCCGGCCGTGGCTGACCCTGCGGAGCACAGCGGTCGGTCCGACCCGGGGCTCGTGGCGGGCAGCGGCGCGGACTACGAGGCTCGCGCTGTCACCAAGAGCTTCGCCGAAGTCACTGTGCTGCGGGAGGCAAGCGTTCGCTTCCGCCCGGGTGAGATCCATGCCCTCGTCGGCGAGAACGGCGCCGGCAAGTCGACCCTGCTCAAGGTCATGGCCGGGGTGTACTCCCTCGACAGCGGGAGCCTGGTACTGGGTGGTGACACCTTGCCGCCGCTTACCCCGCGAGATGCCCAGCGCCGCGGCATCTACCTCGTGCCGCAGGAGCCGCGGCTCATGCGCGACCTGTCCGTGGCCGAGAACCTCTACCTCGGAGCCCTGCCGACTCGGCAGTTCGGCACGGTCGCCTGGCGATCGATGAACGACACGACCGGCGGGCTGATCTCCTCGGTCGGTCTGCGGGTCCACCCGCGCACGCTAGCCGGAGAGCTGTCCCTGGCCCAGCAGCAGCTGCTCGAGTGCGCCCGGGCACTGTCCCACGGGTGCGGGATCATCTTCTTCGACGAGCCGACCTCCCCGTTGACGGCGCACGACGCCGGCAAGCTGTTCTCGCTGATGGACCAGATGCGCTCCCGCGGCCTGACGCTGGGCTTCATCAGCCACCGGCTCGACGAGGTCGAGGAGATCAGCGACCGGATCACCGTTCTTCGCGATGCCGTCGTCGTCGCGCACGAGGAGCGCGGCACGGCGACGCGGGAGAAGCTGGTCAGCGCCATGATCGGCCACCGGCTCACCATCTCCCGCCGGGCCGAGCACACGTCCGCGCCCGGCGCGGTGATGCTGGAGGCCGACAAGGTCTCCGCCCCGCCCGAGGTCAAGGGCATGTCCGTGCAGGTCCGCGCGAGAGAGATCGTCGGTCTGGCCGGGCTCGTCGGCAGCGGGCGTACCGAGTTCGCCGAGACCTTGTTCGGCATCCGTGCGCCCTCGAGCGGCACCGTCCGCGTGGGTGGGCGGGACATTACCGGACGCAGCCCGCGCAGGTGCATCGACTCCGGTCTGATCTACCTCGCCGAGGACCGTGGTCGCACCGGGATATTCGCCGACGTCGACATCGCCCGCAACACCACCTCGGCGATCGTGGGCCGGCTTCCCCGGCGGGCCAAGATCTTCATCCGGCCCGAGCGGGAGCAGGAGCTGGCTCGCGCGGGGGCGCAGCGGATGGACGTGCGCGCCAGCTCCCTCGGCGCGCCGATCAAGACCCTGTCGGGAGGCAACCAGCAGAAGGCACTGCTTGCCCGCTGGGTGCTGGCCGAGCCACGGGTGGCGATATTCGACGAGCCGACCCGCGGTGTCGACATCGGGGCCAAGGAGAGCATCTACGAGATCATCGAGTCGCTGACAGCGAACGGGCTTGCCGCCCTGGTGATCTCCTCGGAGCTGGAGGTGCTCGTCCGCTTGTGCGACCGCGTCTACGCGGTCTACGAGGGACGGATCGCCGGCGAGCTGGCAGGTGCCGACGTCACGCTGGACGCCCTAGGGCAGCTCGTCGTGGGTGCGTCATGACGACGGCGAGGAACGTCCAGACGGCCCTGCCGGCCGAGGAGGACGAGCGCCGCGGCGCGGACATTACCGGGCTGCTGCGACGCCGCGAAGTGCTGGTGGTCGCGGTCATGGTCGTGATCGTCGCCGTCAGCACGGCCGTGCACCCGTACTTCTGGGCGTCGGACAACTTTGGCTACATCCTCGCCGACTCGATGGTGATCGCGCTCCTCGCCCTGGGGGAGACGTTCGTGATGCTGGGGCGCGGCATCGATCTGTCGGTCGGAGCCATCATGGGCCTGTCGGCGATCGTCGTCGGATTCCAGATCCAGAACCACAGCATGACGTTGCTCCCGGCGGTCGTCCTCGGCGGCGTCATCGGCGTCGTCCTCGGGCTGGGCAACGCGCTGCTCGTCGCCGTGGCGCGGCTGCCTCCGATCATCGCCACGCTGGGCACGCTCGGCGTCTACTCGGGCCTGGAGTTCGTCGTCACCAACGGAAACCAGGTCGACACGATCCCGAACTCGATGACCAACCTCGGCAGCAGCCAGGTACTGCCCGGCATCCCGGAGATCTTCGTCTACACCCTGCCGCTCGTGATCATCGCGGCCATCGTCCTTCGGTATACCGTGTTCGGCCGCTCGGTCTACGCCGTCGGCGACGACGCGGAGGCGGCCTACCGGGCCGGCATCGGAGTACAGCGGGTCTTGTTCGCGACCTACCTCATCGCCGGCCTGCTCGCGGGGCTGGCCGGCGTGGTCTACCTGATCTACACCAGCGGCGCTTCGTCGACCACCGGCGTCAATGACAACCTCAGTGCGATCGCGGCCGCTCTGATCGGCGGCACTGCGCTCACCGGTGGCCGTGGCGGGGCGTTCGGCGCGCTCATCGGCAGCGTGTTCCTCACCGTCACTCTCACCGCCATGAGCTTCGCCCACATGCCCGACGTGTGGCAGCCGGCGGGCGTGGGCGTGCTGGTCCTGCTGGCGGTTCTTTCCGACCGCCGCGCCAGGGACGCCTCTGTCGCGCGGCGCTCGAAGCGGCGGAGGTGGCGACGATGACGACGCTGGCCCTGCCGCAGCGCTGGCGCGTGCCCGGGTGGGGCGTGTGCCTGGTGGTCGCGCTGGTCGCGGAGCTTGTCTACTTCACTCTTACCACCAGGCACTTCGCGGACGGCGGCAGCGGGATGCTCGCCCTGACCGAGCAGTTCGTGCCGACGGGCGTCGTCGCACTGGGCCTGGCGATGGTGATCCTCACCGGCAACATCGACCTGTCGGCGGGAGCCAACGCCAGCCTCGCGTCAGTTATCGCCGGAACTGCACTCGAGCACGGCTACGGCACATGGGTCGCTGTGCTGGTGGCCATCGCCGTGGGCACCGCGGCGGGCCTGTTCAATGGCCTGGTCGTGGCAGTCCTCGGGATCGACTCCCTACTGGTGACGCTCGCCACGCAGTTCATCGTCACCAGCATCGCGACGTCGGTCGCCGGCTACGCGCCGCCGTACGGGTTCGCCGGCTCGTTCCTGAGGCTGGGGCAGGGGACCGTCGCCGACGTCCCGGTGGCCTTGCTGATCTTCCTGCTCCTCGCCCTCGCCACGATCGGCGTCGTCAACTACACCACGCTCGGCCGGTCGATGGTTCTCATCGGCTATAGCCGGCGGGCCGCGGACTACACCGGCATCACCAGCCGTCGCGCCCTGTGCGCGGTATTCACCCTCAGCGGCGCTCTGGCCGGCGTTGGCGGCGTGCTGCTGGCGGCCTACTACGACTCGGCGCAGCCGGAGAACGGCGCCATTCTTCTGCTGCCAGCCATCACCGCGGTGGTCCTGGGCGGAGTAGACATCTTCGGCGGCCGAGGCCGGATAGGGGAGGTGGTCATCGCCGTTTTGCTGCTGGGATTCCTGAGCCAGGGAATGTTGATCGAGGGCCGGAGTTCGCTGGCCGTAACGATGGTCACGGGCCTGGTGCTCATCGGTGCCCTGGTGCTCAAGGTCTTGTTCGAGCGGAACTTCCGCGCGTCGTGGGCCGCGAGGATGCGCCAGCTCCGGGCCCCGCTGTCGCACCTGGGGCGGCCTGGTTAGCGCCGCGTGCGGGTCGGGCCGCACCCGTTGAAATTCCGATCGGGCGAGCGCACCCGATGGAAAGGAAGTATTTATGCCATGAGTAGTACAACTACGGCCCGAATTAGCTGCAAAACCCACAAGATGTAAACCCTCAAGGAGGATTAAATGCACCGGATCAAGAGAACGGCGAGCACGCGGTCGATGCGTGCCGGACTTCTTCTGGCCCTCGCCGCCATCGTGCTCGCTGCGTGCTCGTCGAGCAGCTCCGGGGGCAGCTCGGCCCCGCCCTCGAAGTCGGCGTCGCCGAAGTCGCTCGCGAGCAAGCACATCACCCTCGCCATCGTGCCGAAGCTACTCGGGCTGTCCGTGTTCGAGGCGAACGTGCAGGGCGCCAAGCAGGTGGCCGCCAGTCTCAACGAGACTATCGACTACACCGCCTCGGTGGACGCCAGCGGACCCGACCAGGCCGCGGTGATCATGGGTCTGGTCAACAGCAACAACCCGCCGAACGTCATCGCCTACTCGGCCAACGACCCGACCTCCGAAGTG
>Ga0302314_10018988_pt1 | contig 11441 bp, 9 predicted proteins | sample III_Palsa_N2_3_FD_200533 | JGI IMG/M metagenome (GOLD analysis project Ga0302314, IMG submission 200533) | Peat permafrost microbial communities from Stordalen Mire near Abisko, Sweden - III_Palsa_N2_3 | ecosystem: Environmental > Terrestrial > Soil > Palsa > Peat permafrost | place: Sweden... | reverse complement strand
TCCGACGACAAGGGCCAGCTTATGACCTTCGTCGAAGCCGTGCGCGCCTACAAGGAAATCAAGGGCGCGCTTCCGGTGCGCATCACCATTCTGTTCGAGGGTGAGGAAGAATCCGGTTCGCCCTCGCTCAAGCCCTTCCTCGAAGCCAATGCCGCCGAGCTGAAGGCGGATTTTGCGCTCGTCTGCGATACCGGCATGTGGGACGGCAACACACCGGCGATTTCGGCCGGCCTGCGCGGGCTGGTGGGCGAAGAGATCACCATCACCGCCGCCGACCGTGACCTGCATTCGGGCCTCTTCGGTGGCGCTGCCGCCAACCCGATCCACATCCTCACCGACATCCTCGCGGGCCTTCATGACGAGACCGGGCGGATAACGCTTCCCGGCTTCTACGACGGCGTCGAGGAGACGCCCACCAACATCAAGGCTTCCTGGGAGAAGCTCGGCCTCACAGCAGAAAAATTCCTCGGCGAAGTGGGCCTGTCGATTCCCTCGGGTGAAAAGGGCCGTTCGGTGATGGAGCTCACCTGGGCGCGGCCGACGGCGGAGGTCAATGGCATCTGGGGCGGCTATACCGGCGCCGGCTTCAAGACGGTGATTGCCGCCAAGGCATCGGCCAAGGTCTCGTTCCGGCTCGTCGGCCAGCAGAACCCGGCAGCGATCCGCGAAAGCTTCCGCGCCTATGTGCGTTCCAAAACCCCGGGGGATTGCTCGGTGGAATTCCACGAGCATGGTGGCTCGCCGGCGATCCAACTTTCCTACGACTCCCCGACCCTGACCAAGGCGAAAACAGCGCTTTCCAGCGAATGGCCGAAGCCCGCCATCGTCATCGGCATGGGTGGCTCCATCCCGATCGTCGGTGATTTCCAGAAGATGCTCGGCATGGAATCGCTGCTGATCGGCTTTGGTCTCTCCGACGACCGCATCCATTCGCCGAACGAGAAATACGAGCTGCGATCCTACCACAAGGGCATCCGCTCCTGGATCCGGATCCTCGACGCGCTCGCGAGCTGAAAAGAATAGGACGTTTGCACCTCGCAAGGTGCCCCGATGCAGCCCTTATCCCGCCCGCCAAAGGCGAGATAAGGGCTGCATTTTTGCGTGAGCCCCCAAGCTTAATAGCGACTAAAATTTGCATTCGACAAATGCCGGCGATTGCTGTACGCATTTGATTAAACGATTAATCAACCCGCTTATCAATGGTGTAGCGACCAGATGGCAACCACGCGCTCCGGACCCAATCTCAACAGGATTGCCGCCGTACTCGGCGTCTCCGTTGCCACTGTGTCCAATGCGCTTTCCAACAAGGGACGGGTCTCGGCCGAGCTGGTCGAGCGCATCCGCACCACGGCAACGGCCCTCGGCTATGTGCCCAGCCAGGCGGGCCGGGCGCTGAGAACCGGGCGCAGCGGCGTTCTCGGCCTGGTGCTGCCCGATATTGCCAATCCGCTTTTTCCGCAGATCGCCCAGGCGATCGAATATGCCGCCTCCGTCGCCGGCTATGGTGTGCTGATCGCCGATTCCCGTGGCGATGTGGGCATGCAGACCGAGGCGATCAGTCGATTGGTCGAGCGCGGCGTCGACGGCATGGTGATCGTGCCCCGGCGTGGTACGCGCATTATAGATGCAGGATGTCCCGTCGCTGTTATCGACACATCCTCGACGCCGGGCAATACGGTCTCCGCCGACCATTGGCAGGGTGGTATCGAGATCGCCCGGCACCTCCGCGACCTCGGTCACAACAAGATCCTGCTGATCGGCGCGAGCAGCGCTTCCAACGTGCAGAACGATCGCATCGGGGGCATCAAATCCGCCCTCGATGCTACCGTGAAGACAGAGGTCCTGTGGATCGAAAAGATCGAGGAACGGGACGGCTCCGGCTGTCTCCTGGGATTGGCGGACAAGGTGCGGCAGGGCTTCACCGCCTTCGCCGCCGTTTCCGATCTGCATGCGTTACGCGCGCTCACCGAATTGCAGCGGGCCGGCATCGGTGTGCCGGACAGCGTCAGCGTCACCGGCTTCGACGATCTCATCTGGTCGCCGGTCGTGACCCCCGCGCTCACCACCATCCGCATGGACATGGCGACGATTGCGGAAATCGCCATCGCCGCATTGGTCGATGCCATCGAAAAAGGGGGGCCGGGCGAGGCGTCAGCGGACGAGCCGCCGCCCGGTAGCCGGCTCGTCACCGCGGAGCAATCCCGCGTGCCGATGCAGCTTATCGTCCGCCAATCCTCTGGCCCTCCCCGGCCGGCAAAAACGAACCTCTCAGCGGAGAACTCCTGATATGAAACGACTGCTTTTGGCTTCTGCCACTCTGCTTGCTCTTTCCGCGCTCGGCGCAGAGGCGCAGCAACGAACGCTCACCATTTCCGTCTACGCCTTCGCGCAGGACGACTACAAGAAGCTCGTCTACGATCCTTTCGAAGCCAAATGCGGCTGCAAGCTGGTGGTAGAAACCGGCAACAGCGTCGAGCGGCTGGCGAAGATGCAGGAGAACAAGGCCAATCCGGTCGTCGACATGGCGGTCGTTTCCATGGCGGATGCGCTGCAAGCCTCCCGCGCCGGCCTGATCGACAAGATCGACACTTCGAAGCTCAGCAACTTCGACAAACTCTACGACGTCGCCAAGGACCCGAACGGCGACGGTATGAGCGTCGGCTACACATTCTACGCCACGTCGATCGCCTATCGTCCAGACAAGATGAAGATCGACTCCTGGGCCGATCTCCTGAAGCCGGAATATATCGGTCACGTCGCCTGGCCGAACGTCACCACCAACCAGGGACCGCCGGCGCTCTATATGCTCGGCCTCGCTTTGGGCAAGGATACACCCGACCTCGCCGCTCCCATCGCCGCCATCGGCGCTCACAAGAGCGATATCGTCACCTTCTATGAAAAATCCTCGCAGCTCGTACAGTTGATGCAGCAAGAGGAAATCTGGGCCGCTCCGCTCGGCCGCTTCTCCTGGGCTGGGTTCACCAAGCTCGACGTGCCCGTCTCCTGGGCGACGCCGAAGGAAGGGCAAACCGGCGGCATGAACGTCATGATCGCCACCAAGGGCTCGAAAAACCAGGATCTCGCCATGCAGTTCATGGACTTCTGGCTCTCGACGGAGACACAGACGGCGCTCGCGATGAAGCTCGTCGACAGTCCGGCAAACAAGGACGTGAAGCTGCCCGACGATATCGCCAACAACCTGACCTATGGCGAGGCTACCGCCAAAAGCCTGAAACTTATCCCCTCCGCCGTCGCGCTCGACCAGCGCAACGGCTGGGTCAAGGAATGGAATGACAAGGTTGGTCAGTAGGGCCACGCCAAATCGATATCCCGGCCTTTCGAGCCGGGATATTCCCCTAGTGTTTTGTCCGCATCCTTTCGTGAAGGTTGGTCTCGATGTTTCAGAATAGGGCCGAAGCTCTGGCGCTTGCCCTGCCCGCGGCAATCTTCGTCGCGGTGGTCTTCCTTGCGCCGGTGCTGATCCTGTTGTCGGAAGGCTTTCACACCGTCTCCAGTGGCTGGACGCTCTCGGCCTATACAGACTTCTTCTCAGAAACGCTGAACCAGACCGTCTTCCTGCGCACACTCAGGCTCGGCGTCGAAGTCACCGCCTTGTCCGCCGTCATCGGCTATGCCGCCGCTTTCGCCATCGTCAACCTGCCGCCGAAGGGCAAGGGCCGCATGGTCGGTCTCGTGGTGCTGCCGCTGATGATCTCGCCAGTGGCGCGTACCTATGCCTGGATCGTCATTCTCGGCCGCACAGGCATCGTCAATCAGGCGATCCAGGGCCTTGGCCTGAGCGCGGAGCCGCTGCGCCTTCTGTTCAGCGAAACCGCCGTCTTCATCGGCCTGTTGCAGCTCTTCCTGCCGCTGATGATCCTGTCCCTGATCAGCGCACTCGAAAACATGCCCAGAGATGCGATCCCCGCTGCGCGCGTGCTCGGCGCCAACTGGTTCCAGGTATTCTGGAAAGTGGTGCTGCCGCTGACCCGCGAGGGGTTGGTGGTCGGCGGCACGCTGGTCTTCACCGGCTCGCTGACGGCCTATATCACGCCGGCCATTCTCGGCGGCTCGAAGGTGCTGATGCTGGAGACGCTGCTCTATCAGCGCATTTCCGTTTCCAACGACTATGTTTCCGCCAGCGTCATCGCCTTCATCCTCATCGTCATGAGCTTCGGCGCCAATCTGGTGCTAAAACGGCTCGCCACCGCGAGGAACCGGGCATGATGCGCCGCCTGTTTTTACCGCTCATCCTGTTTCTGGTGCTGGTCTTCCTGATCGGCCCGTTCTTTATCATCGTCGCAGCGTCGGTATCGGGCGGCGAGACGCTGGCCTTTCCACCGCAGGGCCTGTCACTGCGCTGGGTGGCGAAGGTCTTCACGGTCGACAGTTTCCGGGCCAGCTTCGCGATGTCGATGTTTCTGGCGATCGGCGGCACGCTGTTCGCGCTGATCCTCGGCATTCCCGCGGCCTACGCGCTGTCGCGCTACAGGCTGCCCGGCGGCGAGGCGATCCGCACCATGGTCTCCGTTCCGATCATCGTGCCGGGCATTATCGTCGGTCTGGCAATCCTGCGCTATCTCGTCGTGCCCTTCTCCTTCGATGTCACCGTGGCGCTGTTCTTCGCCCATACCGCGCTGGTGCTGCCTTATGCCGTGCGCGTGGTCTCGGCCAGCCTCAACAATCTGCGCTCCGATATGGAAGAGGCGGCCGTGCTGCTCGGTTCGTCAAGGCTTGGCGCCTTCTTCCGCGTGGTGCTGCCGAATATCCGTAGCGGCGTACTCGCCGCCTTCATCTTGGGCTTCGTCACCAGCTTCAATCAGGTGCCGGTGTCGCTGTTCCTGGCCAAGCCCGGCGTCCAGACGCTGCCGATCGACATGCTCGGCTATATGGAAACGACCTACGATCCCTCCGTCGCCGCCCTGTCGGCGATGCTTGCCTTCCTCTCCATCGGCATTGTCTTCCTTGCCGAACGCTTCCTAGGATTTTCGCGCTATGTCTGACCCCTCCTACCTCACGCTGGACAGGCTCACGCTCTCCTATGGCGACACGGTCGCCGTGCGGGATCTCGATCTCACCATCGGCCGGGGCGAACTGGTTGCCCTGCTCGGACCCTCCGGCTGCGGCAAGACGACGACGATGCGGGCGATTGCCGGGCTGCTGACACCCACCGCCGGCAAGATCAGCCTCGATGGCGCTGATATCACCCGCGTTTCCGCCAACAAACGCGCCATCGGCCTGGTTTTCCAGTCCTACGCGCTGTTTCCGCACCTCACCGTCTATGAAAACGTCGCCTTCGGCCTGCGGCTCAAAGGCCTGCGCGGCAGCGATCTCGATACCCGCGTCGGCGCCGGGCTGAAATCCGTGGGGCTCACCAGCTTCTCCGGCCGCAAACCCGCCGAACTCTCCGGCGGCCAGCAGCAGCGCGTGGCGCTCGCCCGCTCCATGGTGATGGAGCCAAAGGTGCTATTGCTCGACGAGCCGCTGTCCAACCTCGACGCTCGTCTGCGCCTGGAAATGCGCACCGAATTGCAGCGCGTGCAGAAGGAAACCGGCGTGACGATGATCTTCGTCACCCACGATCAGGTGGAGGCGTTGGCGCTCGCCGACCGCATCATCGTGATGCTCAACGGCGGCATCGAGCAGATCGGCACGCCGGAGGATATCTATAACAGGCCGGTTTCGGCCTTCGTCGCCGATTTCGTCGGCTTCGAAAACGTGTTTGCGCTGGAGAACGGCAGGCTGAAGACGGCAAACGGCGCTGTTGCGCTTTCCTCTCCAGCGCCCTCGTCCGCGTTGGGCCTCGCCTGGCGCCCGCGCACCGTAATCCTTGGTTCCGGTCCTTTCCAGGGCACCGTGCGCGGCACATCCTTCGCCGGCAATAGCCGCGAATATCTGCTCGATACGCCGCTCGGACCCATCAAAGCCGAAGTGGACGCGGCTGCCGCCGTCCACGCCATGGGCAGCGCGCTTGCCTTCGACCTGCCGGTCGCAGCAGCCGCCTCACTCGCGAAATACGGATAGGATCATGGGAATCTGGATCGATACCGACATGGGGTTCGATGACATCGCCGCCATTCTGGTGGTCGTGCATTCTGATCTCCTCATCGACGGCGTTTCGCTGGTGAGCGGCAACGCGCCGCTATCGCATGTCCGCGCCAATGCAGCGAGTGCCGCCGCCGTTTTCGGTTGGGAGTTCCCCATTCATACCGGCCGCGAACTGCCTGTGCTCGGCAAGCTGGAAACGGCACAGGGCATCCTTGGCCAGAACGGCATTCCGACCACTGGCAAAAGCCTGCCGCCGACCGATCCGCTCGCTGTCAGCAATGCCTTTGAAGCGCTCTGCGACTGGCTCGCCGATGGCGCGGGACCGAAACGTATCCTCGCACTTGGCCCGCTGACGAATATTGCGGCTGTGGCGCTGGCGCGCCCGGAACTCGCCGCCCGTATCGACGAACTGACGTGGATGGGCGGCGGTGTCACCTCGGGCAATCACACAGCTTCTGCCGAGTTCAACGCTTTTGCCGATCCCGAGGCGCTGGCGATCGTGCTTGCGCATGGCCTGCCGCTGCGGATGATCGATCTCGACATTTGCAGGAAGGTGCTAGCGTGGCCAGAAGATGTCGCTCGTCTCCGCCAGATGACCGGCGAGAAGGCACAATTGCTTGCCGATCTTCTGGAGGGTTATGTCAACATCGCCATCAGCCGTGGCCGTCCGGCCATGGCGCTGTACGACCCGACGGCAGCAGCCATTTTCATCGCGCCTGAAATAGCAACGCTGCGGCAAGCACGGATCGATGCCGAACTGCAGGGTCAGCATACGCGCGGGCGCACCGTCGTCGAGACGCGTGCCTCGCATGCCGAGTTCAATGCCCATTTCGCTGCCGAGATCGACGCCGACAAGGCACGCCAAATCATATTCGAAGCCCTGCTGCGGGAGGCCGGCCGATGACCCATGCTTTTTCAATCGAGCCTGCCGATCTCAATGCTCCCGAGCTGCGGGCATGCGCGGTCGCTGCCGCCCGAGGCGATGCGCCCTTCGATCTGCTGATCACAGGCGGCCGGCTTGTCGACATGGTGACCGGTCGCATCCGCGCTGCCGATATCGGCATCGTCGGCCCGCTGATTGCAAGCGTGCATGCGCCGGCCAGCCGCACCGATGCCGCACGGACGATCGACGCCGAAGGGTGCTTCCTTTCACCCGGCCTGATCGACACGCACATGCATATCGAAAGCTCGATGGTGACGCCGGCGACCTATGTGGAAGCCGTACTCCCGCGCGGCGTGACGACCATCGTCTGGGATCCGCACGAACTCGGCAACGTGCACGGGCTTGATGGCGTGCGCTGGGCAATAGAGGCGTGCCGACCGCTGCCGATCCGGGTCATACCGCTGGCGCCCTCCTGTGTTCCGTCAGCGCCCGGGCTGGAACTGGCGGGGGCCGATTTCGAAGGCACCGACATGGCCGAGATGCTGGCGTGGCCCGAGATCGGCGGCATCGCGGAAGTCATGACGATGCGCGAAGTGATCAATGGCGATCCGCGTGCCATTTCGATCGTCAATGCCGGACTGCGTTCGGGCAAGATGATCTGCGGCCATGCCCGCAGCCTTGAGGGCAGCGACCTCAACGCCTTCATGGCCGCCGGCGTCACCTCGGACCATGAACTGACCTCCGGCGCCGACCTGCTTGCCAAGCTATCGTCAGGCCTGACGATCGAGCTGCGCGGTTCGCATGACCATCTGATGCCGCAATTCGTCGAAGCGCTTAATGAGCTCGGCTTTCTGCCGCAAACGGTGACACTTTGCACCGACGACGTCTTTCCCGACGAGCTTCATGACGGCGGCGGCTTGGATGACGTCGTGCGCCGCCTGGTGCGCTACGGGTTAAAGCCCGAATGGGCGCTGAGGGCAGCGACCTTGAATGGGGCCACACGGTTAGGCAGGAACGATCTCGGCCTGATTGCGGCCGGACGACGCGCCGACATCGTGCTGTTCGAAGATCTGCAAAACTTCAAGGCACGGCATGTGATCACCAACGGTATGCTGGCAGCCGAGGCGGGTCGGATAGTCGGCGCAATAGCTAAGACCAATCCCGAGCCGCTGCGCGATTCGATCAAGCTGCCGCTGCTTGGCGAGAACGATTTCCGCTTGCCGGCGACGGGCAGCCGCGTGCGGCTTGCGACTATAGACCGGCCGCGTTTTACTCAATGGGGTGAGATCGAGGCAGATGTGGAAGGCAGCTTCGTCGTGCCGCCGGCTGGAACCACCATGCTCGCCGTCGCCCATCGTCACGGCAAGGCGGACAGCCGGCCGCGCATCGGCTTCCTCACCGGCTGGGGCGAATGGCGGGGTGCCTTCTGCACGACGGTCTCGCACGACAGCCACAACCTGACCGTATTCGGAGGCAATGTCCGCGACATGACAATAGCCGCCAACGCCGTTATCGCGGCCGGCGGGGGACTGGCGATCGCACGCGACGGCAAGGTCGTGGCACTATTGCCGCTGCCGCTCTCCGGGCTGGTCAGCGATGCGCCGCTCGAAGAAACCGCCAACGCCTTCCGCGCTATTCGCGAGGCGATCGACGGTATCGTCGACTGGAGCCCGCCCTACCTCGTTTTCAAAGCCTGTTTCGGCGCGACGCTTGCCTGCAATGCCGGGCCGCACCAGACGGATCGCGGGATCGCTGATGTTGCGACGCGACGGGTGTTGGAGACGCCGGTGCTTGGGGAGGTTTAGGCTCTTCGCTCAATATCGGCGACGCGTTCGTGGAAGGTCCACACCCCCTCTGTCACTTCATGACATCTCCCCCACATGGGGGGAGATTGGTAACGCGTGGCGCCCTCTCGCACCAAACTAACGTCGCATCTGTTGAAGCTGAAGTCGTCGCTCTTCTAGCAGGCACGGCAAACTCCTAACAATCTCCCCCCTTGTGGGGAAGATGTCCCGAAAGGGACAGAGCGGGTGACAGCAGTGCGGCATGCTGAGAGCTGCTTCAGCCCTCTTCCCCCAACTCCTGCTCCACCAGCGTCGTCCAGAACGCCACGCCCGAGGCGATCGCATCGTCGCTGAAATCATAGGCCGTGTTGTGATGCAGCGCGCCGTCGACGGCCGGACCATTGCCAAGCCAGACGTAGCAACCTGGAGCCTTCTGGCCGAAAAAGGCGAAATCGTCGCCGGCGGTCGAAGGTGGGAAGCGGGTCAATACCTTCTCGTCGAACACAGTAGAGGCGGCTTTCAGCGCCCGCGCGGTGGCATCGGCATCGTTGACAACAGGCGGAATGCGGCGCTCGAACTGATAGTCCACCGCAATCCCGTACATGGCCGCCGTGCCATGCGCCAGGCGTCCGATTTCCTGTTCGAGTTGATCGCGAACCTCTGGCGTATAGGCGCGCGCCGTGCCGCCGATGTCGACAGTGTCGGGAATGACGTTCAACGCCTTGGGGTCGCCCGCCTGCAGAGAGCAGGCGCTGACGACGGCCGGCTGTAGCGGATCGACGACGCGGCCGACGATGGTCTGCAGCGAGGAAAGGAATGTCGCCGCTGCCGTGATCGGGTCCTTGCCGAGATGCGGCTTGGCGCCATGCGTGCCGGTGCCGCGAAAGGTGATGCGCCAGCTGTCCGACGAGGCAAGCTGCGGACCCTCGACCACGGCCATCTCATCGACGTCGAGACCGGGCATATTATGCAAGCCATAGACAGCATCGCAGGGGAAGAGATCGAAGAGGCCCTCGTCCACCATGCGCTTGGCGCCGCCCCGGCCTTCTTCTGCCGGCTGAAAGATGAAATGCACCGTGCCGGAAAAGCCGCGCTTGGCGGCGAGGTGGCGGGCAGCACCGATCAGCATGGTCGTATGGCCGTCATGCCCGCAGGCATGCATCTTGCCGGGAATGGTGGATTTATAGGGCCGGTTCGCCTTTTCCGGCATGGCCAGTGCATCCATATCGGCGCGAAGGCCGATGCGGCGGGTGCCGTTGCCGACCTGCAGCGTGCCGACCACACCGGTCTTGCCGAGACCGCGATGGACCGTCAGCCCGGCCTCCTCGAGCAGGGTGGCGACGATGCCGCTGGTGCGCTCCTCCTCGAAGCCCAATTCGGGATGGGCATGAAGATTATGACGAAGCGACGTCAGGAATGGGAGATCCTCGGCAAAATCATCGGGCAAAGACATGGGTGTTCCTTCGGCATCGGGCGCGATTGCGAAACAGCGATGACGCCTTTCTTTCGCAAAGGAGCGGCGGTTTCAACAGGAAAGAGCTTATTGGCCGGCAGAGCCGAAGACGTGCGCCTTGCCGGCGACGCTGACATGAACGCTGGCACCGACATCAGGCAGATCGACGCTGGAACTCTTGACCGTCAGCGGCGCCAGACCCGAGGCCTCGGCAAGCGCGAGCGTCACCGTGCAGACGGCACCGCCGAATTCGACGTCGAGGACATTGCCGGCACATAAGGTGGCGGAATTTGCATCGGCGATGGCGCTGAAGCGAAGCTGCTCGGGGCGCAGCATGATTTCCCCGCGTCCGCTCCGGCCCTTCGCGTCGGTTGCGATGCGGCCGAGCGCGCAATCGGCAAAACCATCGCCAAGCTCCGCCGGAAGCAGGATGGCATCTCCCAGAAAGGTCGCCGTCTCGCGATCACACGGAGAGAGATAGAGGGTCTGCGGCGTTCCGGCCTGCACCAGCCTACCTTGACGCAGCACTGCCACCTGATCGGCAAAGGAAAGCGCTTCCCCTTGGTCGTGTGTTACTAGAACGGTGGTGATGCCGGCCTTCTGCAGGACACGGGCGACGGCCTTGCGCATGTTTTCCCGCAAGCCTGTGTCGAGCGCCGAAAAGGGTTCGTCGAGCAGCATCAGCCTCGGCTTGCGACCGAGCGCGCGCGCTAGCGCCACGCGCTGCTGCTGGCCACCGGAGAGCTGATGCGGGCGGCGGTCAAGCATGCTCCGATCGAGCTCTACGATATCGATGAGGGCATTGATCTGTTCGGCACGATCCGCTTGGCCGCGCTCCATGCCGAAGCCGATGTTTTCCGCAACGCTCAGATGCGGAAACAGGGCGCCATCCTGAGAAACGATGCCGATACCGCGGCGATGCGCCGGCACAATGGACGGACCGTCCGCCAGTATCTGGCCTTCCAGCGTCACCTGGCCCTCGTCGGGTATTTCAAAGCCGGCGATGATGCGCAGCAGCGTCGTCTTGCCGGAACCGGAGGGACCGACGATCGCAGTTCGGCTGCCGGCGGCGACAGTGAGATCGATACCGTCGAGCGCGTGCACCGGGCCATAACGCTTGCTGATGTTCTTGATCGCCAGAAAAGTCATTGTCCGGCCGTCCGCTTGGATTGCACATAAAGAAGAAGAGTGAGCGGCAGCGATAGCACGACCATCATGAAGGCATAGGGTGCGGCCGAGACATAATCGATTTCGCTGGTCAGCGCCCAGAATT
>Ga0302314_10018987_pt1 | contig 11441 bp, 5 predicted proteins | sample III_Palsa_N2_3_FD_200533 | JGI IMG/M metagenome (GOLD analysis project Ga0302314, IMG submission 200533) | Peat permafrost microbial communities from Stordalen Mire near Abisko, Sweden - III_Palsa_N2_3 | ecosystem: Environmental > Terrestrial > Soil > Palsa > Peat permafrost | place: Sweden... | reverse complement strand
CGCGCTGCTCATTTTCCTGGCCGGCCTGGTCACCGTGCTGCGCGGTCCCGACTGGCCGGTGATGTCCGCCCGGTATGACGCGCCCACCGGCCACAGCGGCCGCGCGGACGGTGCGCCCGGCGAGGCTACCGGAGCCGGCCCGGCGCCGTCGCGCGGCCGGGCCGGGTCACTGGACGCAGCCACCATGTGGGAGTCGCTCAACGGCGGCCAGGACCCGACCGAATACGACTCCGCCGACTACGACGGGGCAGGTGGCGGCCCGGTCGCAGACACCCAGCCGGGGGACGCGGGAGCCCGGGCTGAACCGGGCCGGACCGGGCGGTAACGGCTCCGCCGGCGGCGGCCGGGACTGCCCGCGCGGCATCCCGGTGCGGCCATCCGGGGCGCGCCACGTGAACGTAAGACCAATGCATAGCGAAGGCAAACTCCCGGGGGGCCGCCGGGAGCGCCCGGAGCGGGCAGCTAGCATCAGTGGCGCAACATTTCCGATTTGAGGAGACGGCGGAACCGCGGTGAGTGTGCTCGACGAGATCCTCGAAGGAGTACGGGCCGACTTGGCCGAGCGGCAGTCCCGCGTCTCCCTTGAGCAACTCAAGGACCAGGCGAGAAGGGCCCCGTCCCCGCTCGACGCGCTGGCCGCGCTCAAGGCGGAAGGTGTCAGCGTCATCGCCGAGGTGAAGCGGGCGAGCCCGTCGCGCGGCGCGATGGCCGCGATCGACGACCCGGCCGCGCTCGCGGGCGACTACGAGGCGGGCGGCGCACGGGTCATCAGCGTGCTGACCGAGCAGCGCCGGTTCGGCGGGTCGCTGGAGGACCTCGCCTCGGTCCGGCGGGCGGTGCAGATCCCGGTGCTGCGCAAAGACTTCGTGGTCAGCTCCTACCAGCTCTGGGAAGCGCGGGCGCACGGCGCCGACCTGGTGCTGCTGATCGTCGCCGCCCTCGATCAGCCCGCGCTGATTTCCCTGGTGGAACGGGCGCTCAGCATCGGCCTGCTGCCGCTGGTCGAGGTGCACGCCGATGACGAGCTCGACCGGGCGGTGGACGCCGGCGCCACGGTCATCGGGGTGAACGCGCGCAACCTGGCCACGCTCGAGATCGACCGGAGCATCTTCACCCGGCTCGCGCCGCGGATCCCGGATGGCATCGTGAAGATCGCCGAGTCAGGCGTCCGCGGCCCGCACGACCTGCTCGCCTACGCCGCCAGCGGCGCCGACGCGGTGCTCGTGGGCGAGTCTCTGGTCACCGAGAAGGACCCCCGCGCCGCCGTCGCCGACCTGGTGACGGCCGGTTCGCACCCCGCCTTGCGCGGCGAGCGCGGCTAACCACCGCAGCGACCGCCGGTCGCGGCAAGCGGGGGAACCACCCGGCGAGCGCGGATAAGCGCCGGTTTCCGCGGCGCGGTAGGGTGGCGGGCGTGAGTACCGCACCCGCAGAACCCGACATCTTCCCAGTTCCTGACACCGCCGGGCACTTCGGTGCCTACGGCGGCCTGTTCGCGCCCGAGTCGCTGATGGCCGCGATCGAGCAGCTGGCCAAGGAGTACGAGGCGGCCAGGACTGACCCGGAGTTCACCGCGGAACTGGCCGGGCTGCTGAAGAACTACGCGGCCAGGCCCACCCTGGTCACGGAGGCCAAGCGGTTCAGCGCGCAGTTCGCGGGCGGTGCCCGGATCCTGCTCAAGCGGGAGGACCTCGCGCACACCGGCTCCCACAAGATCAACAACGTGCTCGGCCAGGTGCTGCTCACCAAGCGGATGGGCAAGACCCGGGTCATCGCCGAGACCGGGGCGGGGCAGCACGGGGTGGCCACCGCGACCGCGTGCGCGCTGCTCGGCCTGGAGTGCGTCGTCTACATGGGCGAGGAAGACACCAGGCGCCAGGCGCTGAACGTGTCCCGGATGCGCATGCTCGGCGCGACCGTGGTGCCCGTCACCGCGGGCACCAAGACCCTGAAGGACGCCATGAACGAGGCGTTCCGCGACTGGGTCAGCACGGTCGAGAACACCCATTACTGCATCGGCTCGGTGGGCGGACCGCACCCGTTCCCGATGATGGTCCGCGACTTCCAGCGGATCATCGGCGTCGAGGCCCGCGAGCAGGTTCAGCAGCTGACCGGGCGGCTGCCGGACGCGGTTGTCGCCTGCGTCGGCGGCGGCAGCAACGCGATCGGCGTATTCCACGCGTTCATCCCGGACTCCGGCGTGCGGCTGGTCGGCTGCGAAGCCGGCGGCGACGCTGACGGCCGTCCCGAGCGGACGGCCGCGACGCTGACCCTGGGCAGCCCCGGCGTGCTGCACGGCATGCGCACCTACGTGCTGCAGGATGAGGAGGGGCAGACCCTCGACACGCACTCGATCTCGGCCGGGCTCGACTACCCGGGGGTCGGCCCCGAGCACTCCTGGCTGAAGGACACCGGCCGGGCCGAGTACCGCTCGGTCAGCGACGAGCAGGCGATGGCGGGATTCGCGGCACTGTGCAAGACCGAGGGCATCATCCCCGCCCTGGAGTCCTCGCACGCGGTGGCGGGCGCCATGCAGCTCGGCCACGAGCTCGGGCCGGACGCGCTGATCCTGGTCAACCTGTCCGGCCGCGGCGACAAGGACGTGGCCACCGCGTCCGCCTACTTCGGTGTGTGAGGGATGAACCCGTTCATCCCGTCCCCCCGGCAAGATCTCATTAGCCGACCATCGTCAGGATCAAGGGTTCACTGAGGCATGAGCACCGTCAGCACCGCGTTCGAGAAGGCGGCCGCCGAAGACCGCGCCGCCCTGGTCGGCTACCTGCCAGCTGGCTTCCCCGACAAGCAGACCGCGATCAGGGCCGCCCTGGCGATGGCCGAGGCGGGCGCCGACGTCATCGAGGTGGGGCTGCCCTACTCCGACCCGCTGATGGACGGCCCGGTCATCGCCGACGCGGTCTACCGTGCGCTCAAGAGCGGCACCAAGATCAAGGACGTCCTCGACACGGTCAGCGCGATCGCGGACGCCGGCGTCGCCGCGGTCATCATGACCTACTGGAACCCGGTGGACCGCTACGGCGCCGGCGCGTTCGCCCGCGACCTGGCCAGCGCGGGCGGTGCGGGGCTGATCACCCCGGACCTGACACCGGAAGAAGCCGGGCCCTGGCTGGCGGCGTCCGACGCCCACCAGCTGGACCGTATCTTCCTGGTGGCCCCGTCCTCACCGCCCCAGCGGGTCGCGGCGATCACCGGGCTGTGCCGTGGCTTCGTCTACGCGGTAAGCCTGATGGGAATCACCGGTGCCAGGGACGCGGTCAGCTCGAGCGCGGCCGATGTGGTCGCCCGGGTCCGGGAGCACACCAGCCTGCCGGTCGCGGTGGGCCTGGGCGTGTCCAGCGGCGCCCAGGCGCGGCAGGTGGCGGAGTTCGCCGACGGGGTGATCGTCGGCTCCGCCTACGTCCGCCGCATCGCTGAGGCCGCCACCCCGGCCGATGCGGTCACCGCCGTCCGTGAGCTCACCGCCGACCTGGCCGCGGGCGTCCGCCGGCGCTAACAGCGGCAAGCACAGCTCCTTTCATGAGAATTTCGCCACACCATCGCGGCGAATTCCGTCGGCCGGCATTGGCGGCGTCACGTTTTGTATCGCCACCGTCACTATTAAAAGCGGTCCCGGATCACCCGGGGCCCGCCTTTCGGCTGGGGCCCGGCAATGCCGGCATGGTCCCGGTTTCGGCCCGTTTTGGCTGGGTATCGCTCACCTACCGGTCCACTCGGTGCTCCCCTCCCGGGGAGCGCGGCGACGCATCAGTGCATGTCGGCGCTGGCACCACCTAATGCTCACGTGACGCTCGTGCACCAAATCCGGCCAGAATGCTCACAAGTTAGCTCTGGCAAGGATTTCACCAGTCATGTAATCTCTACGTAACTTACGTGTAGCAGCAGGGCCAGCGTCGTCCCCCCGCAGCAAACGCAGTACAGCGGAGAAATGACGACAGGAGTGTTGATGGTGCCTGCCGCAGTTGAGGGGCTTTACGACAGCCGGTTCGAGCATGACGCCTGCGGTGTGGGCTTCGTCGCGGACCTGCGGGCCGGCGGCGGCCACGAGGTCGTGGCCAGTGCCCTTCGCGTCCTTTGCAACCTGGAGCACCGCGGCGCGGCTGGCGCCGACCCGGATACCGGCGACGGGGCCGGCATCCTGACCCAGCTTCCGGACGCGTTCTTCCGGGCGGTCACCGGACTCGACCTGCCCGCGGCCGGCGAATACGCCGCCGGCCTGGTTTTCCTGCCGGTCGGGGACACCGACCGGGCGCGTGCGGTCGCCCGGATCGCCGACCTGGCCGCCGACGAGGGCCTGACGGTCCTTGGCTGGCGCGAGGTGCCGGTCAACGAGGGCGCCTGCGGGGCCGGCGCGCTCGAGGTGCTGCCGCACCTGGCGCAGCTGTTCGTGGCGGGCGAGGCGGGCGAAAGCGGCCTGGTCCTTGACCGGATGGCGTTCTGCCTGCGCAAGCGGGCCGAGCATGAGGTCGGCGTCTACTTCGCGTCGCTGTCCTCGCGGACCATCGTCTACAAGGGCATGCTGTCCGCCCCGCAGGTCGAGCCGTTCTTCCCCGATCTGTCCGACGAGCGTTACGAGAGCAACCTCGCCCTGGTCCACTCCCGCTTTTCCACCAACACGTTCCCGTCCTGGCCCCGGTCCCACCCCTACCGCTACGTGGCGCACAACGGGGAGATCAACACGGTCCAGGGCAACCGGAACTGGATGCGTGCCCGCGAGGCGATGCTCGACTCCCCGCTGATCCCGGCGTCGAAGTCGGGCCGGGGCATCGAGCGGCTCTTCCCGATCATCGACCCGGACGGCTCCGACTCCGGGTCGTTCGACGAGTGCCTGGAACTGCTGCACCTGGGCGGCCGCTCGCTGCCGCACGCGCTGCTGATGATGATCCCCGAGCCGTGGGAAAACCACGAGGAGATGGACGACAAGCGGCGCGCCTTCTATGAGTTCCACTCCTCGCTGATCGAACCCTGGGACGGCCCCGCGCTGATCGCGTTTACCGACGGCACCGTGATCGGCGCCGTGCTCGACCGCAACGGCCTGCGCCCGGGCCGCTACTGGGTCACCGCCGACGGCCTCGTCATCCTGGCCAGCGAGGTCGGGGTACTCGACATCGAGCCCGCGCGCGTGGTCCGGCGCGGCCGGCTGCAACCCGGACGCATCTTCCTCGCCGACACCGCCGCGGGCCGGATCGTCGAGGACGAGGAAGTCAAGGCGGACCTGGCCGGCCAGCAGCCCTACCAGGACTGGCTGCACGCCGGCCTGGTGCACCTGGACGACCTGCCCGACCGCGAGCGGCAGGTGGCCACCGAGGCCGACCTGGTGACCCGGCAGCGCACCTTCGGCTACACCGAGGAAGAACTGCGACTGATTCTCTCGCCGATGGCGCGCACCGGCGCGGAGCCGATCGGCTCGATGGGCACCGACACCCCCGTTGCCGTGCTCTCGGACAAGCCGCGGCTGGTCTTCGACTACTTCACCCAGCTGTTCGCCCAGGTCACCAACCCGCCGCTGGACGCGATCAGGGAAGAACTGGTCACCTCGCTGGCCACCACGACCGGTCCGGAGCGGAACCTCCTCGATCCGGGCCCGGCCTCCTGCCGTCAAGTCGTGCTGCCGTTCCCGGTGATCAGCGAGCAGGACCTCGCCAAGCTGGTGAACATCAACGAAAGCGGCAACCTGCCCGGCTTCGCGGCGTACGTGGTCGACGGCCGGTTCGACCCGGCGAACGGCGGTGAAGGGCTGCGGGACCGGCTGACCGAAATCTGCGCCGAGGTCACCACGGCCATCTTCAACGGCGCCCGGCTCATCGTGCTGTCCGACCGCGGCCCCGAGCACGACAAGCTCGTGCCGATCCCGTCGCTGCTGCTCACCGGGGCGGTGCACCACCACCTGATCCGGGAGAAGACCAGGACCCGGGTCGGCCTGATCGTCGAGTCGGGCGACGCCCGCGAGTGCCACCACATCGCACTGCTTGTCGGCTACGGCGCGGCCGCCGTCTGCCCGTACCTGGCGATCGAGACCGTCCGCGACCTCGCCGAGCGCGGCGAGCTCACCAGCGCCCAGGGCCCCGGCGTTCCCGGCGACGGCGTACCCGGGCCCGGTGGCGCCGGGCACGGCATCCTGCCTGCCCGGGCGGAGAAGAACCTGATCAAGGCGCTCAACAAGGGCCTGCTCAAGGTCATGTCGAAGATGGGCGTGTCCACCGTCGCGTCCTACACCGGCGCGCAGATCTTCGAGGCGATCGGCCTGGGCGAAGAGGTCATCGGCACCTGCTTCGTCGACACCGCCTCCCGGCTGTCCGGCGTCGGGTTCGAGGTGCTGGCCGAGGAAGCGGCCAGGCGGGCCGGGGTCGGCGCGGGCGGTCCCGGGCTCAGCCACCGCCGCCTGGAGATCGGCGGGGAGTACCAGTGGCGGCGCGAGGGCGAGCCGCACCTGTTCAACCCGGAGACGGTCTTCAAGCTGCAGCACGCTACCCGCAGCCGCCGGTACGAGATCTTCAAGGAATACACCTCGCTGATCGACGACCAGGCGGCCAAGCTGAAGACGCTGCGCGGCCTGCTGCGCATCAAGGGCATCGAGGAGCTGGCCGGCGGTCCCGGCGCCGCGCCGCAGATCCCGATTGACGAGGTGGAGCCGGTCACCTCGATCGTGCGCCGGTTCGCCACCGGGGCGATGTCCTACGGGTCGATCTCCGCCGAGGCGCACCAGACCCTGGCCATCGCGATGAACCGGATCGGCGGCCGGTCGAACACCGGCGAGGGCGGCGAGGACCCGGAGCGGTTTATCCCCGACGCCAACGGCGACCTGCGCCGCTCCGCGGTCAAGCAGGTGGCCTCCGGCCGGTTCGGGGTCACCAGCGAGTACCTCGTCAACGCCGATGACCTGCAGATCAAGATGGCCCAGGGCGCCAAGCCGGGTGAGGGCGGCCAGCTGCCCGGGCACAAGGTGTACCCGTGGATCGCGAAGACCAGGTACTCCACCCCGGGCGTCGGGCTGATCTCGCCGCCGCCGCACCACGACATCTACTCGATCGAGGACCTGGCGCAGCTCATCCACGACCTGAAGAACGCCAACCCGGCCGCCCGGGTGCACGTCAAGCTGGTCGCCGAGGTGGGCGTCGGCACCGTCGCGGCGGGCGTCTCCAAGGCCCACGCCGACGTCGTGCTGATCTCCGGGCACGACGGCGGCACCGGCGCCGCCCCGCTCACCTCGCTCAAGCACGCCGGGGCGCCGTGGGAGCTCGGGCTCGCCGAGACCCAGCAGACGCTGCTGCGCAACAAGCTCCGCGACCGGATCGTGGTGCAGGTGGACGGCCAGCTCAAGACCGGCCGGGACGTGGTCATCGCGGCGCTGCTCGGCGCGGAGGAGTTCGGCTTCGCCAGTGCGCCGCTGGTGGTCAGCGGCTGCATCATGATGCGCGTGTGCCACCTGGACACCTGCCCGGTCGGCGTCGCCACGCAGAACCCGGAGCTGCGCGCCCGGTTCAACGGCAAGCCCGAGTTCGTGGTCAACTTCTTCCAGTTCATCGCGGAAGAGGTGCGCGAGTACCTCGCCGCGCTCGGGCTGCGCTCGATCGAGGAGGCCGTCGGGCGGGTCGACCTGCTCGACACCGCCCTCGCGGTCGCGCACTGGAAGGCGTCCGGACTCGACCTGACACCGGTGCTGCACGTTCCGGCCAATGCCGACGGCCCGCTGCACCGGGTCATCGAGCAAGACCACGGCCTGGACCGCGCCCTCGACAACACCCTCATCCAGCTCGCTGAGGGGGCACTTGAGGAGGGCCGCCCGGTCCACCTCGAGCTGCCGATCCGCAACGTCAACCGGACCGTCGGCACCATGCTCGGCTACGAGGTGACCAGGCGCTGGGGCGGCGAAGGACTGCCCGCCGACACGATTTCGGTGGCGTTCACCGGGTCGGCCGGGCAGTCGTTCGGCGCGTTCGTGCCGCGCGGCGTTACCCTGAAGCTGACCGGCGACGCGAACGACTACCTGGGCAAGGGCCTGTCCGGCGGCCGGCTGATCGTCACCCCGTCCGCCGACTCGCCCTTCGAGGCGGAAACCCAGGTGGTCGCGGGCAACGTCATCGGCTACGGCGCCACCAGCGGGGAGATCTTCCTGCGGGGCAAGGTGGGCGAACGGTTCTGCGTCCGCAACTCCGGCGCCCTGGCCGTCACCGAGGGCGTCGGCGACCACGGCTGTGAGTACATGACCGGTGGCCGGGTGGTGATCCTGGGGCCGACCGGCCGGAACTTCGCGGCCGGCATGTCGGGCGGCATCGCCTACGTGCTCGACCTGAACCCGGCCCGGCTGAACCCGGAGATGGTCGACGTCGACCCGCTGGAGGACGCCGACCTGGAGTTCCTCCGAGAGGTCACCTCCCGGCACCACGCCGAGACCGGCTCCGCGGTGGCAGCGCGGCTGCTCGCCGACTGGGAGTCAGCGGCGGCCCGGTTCAGCAAGGTCATGCCCAAGGACTACAAGCGGGTCCTGTCGGCGGCGTCAGCCGCCGAGCGCGAGGGCAGAGACGTTAACGAGGCCGTGATGGCCGCGGCTCACGGGTAAGGGGACAAAGTTAGCCATGGCTGACCCCAAGGGTTTCCTGAAGACGGCCCGCGAGACACCGCGGCGGCGGCCGGTCGACATCAGGATCGAAGACTGGACCGAGGTGTACGAGCCGTTCGAAGCAGAGCGGACCGAGCGCCAGGCGGCGCGCTGCATGGACTGCGGCATCCCGTTCTGCCACAACGGCTGCCCGCTCGGGAACCTGATTCCCGAGTGGAACGACCTGGTGTACCGGGGGGACTGGGCCGAGGCGGCCGACCGGCTGCACGCGACCAACAACTTCCCCGAGTTCACCGGCCGGCTGTGCCCGGCGCCGTGTGAGGCCGCCTGCGTGCTCGGCATCAACGCCGACCCGGTCACGATCAAGCAGGTCGAGGTGGAGATCATCGACCGGGCCTGGGCTGACGGCGGTGTCGTCCCCCTGGTCCCGCAGACCCTGACCGGGTTCACCGTCGCCGTCGTCGGGTCCGGTCCGTCCGGGCTCGCCGCCGCCCAGCAGCTGACCAGGGCCGGCCACCAGGTGACCGTGTTCGAACGCGATGACGCCATCGGCGGGCTGCTCCGCTACGGCATCCCCGCGTTCAAGATGGAGAAGGTGCACCTGGACCGGCGGCTCGCCCAGATGGAGGCCGAAGGCACCAGATTCGTGACCGGCGCCGCCATTGAGTCGGCGGGCCAGCTCGACGGGTTCTCCGCGGTGGTGCTCGCGGGCGGCGCCCGGGTCGCCCGCGACCTGCCGGTGCCCGGCCGCGAGCTGACCGGCATCTACCAGGCGATGGAGTTCCTGCCGCTGGCCAACCGGCACCAGGTCGACTCGCCGGTGTCCGCGACGGGCAAACACGTCGTCATCATCGGCGGTGGTGACACCGGCGCGGACTGCCTCGGCACCTCGCACCGCCAGGGGGCCGCCTCGGTGACCCAGCTGGAGATCTTGCCGGTGCCGCCGAAGTCACGGTCAGAACTGCACCCCTGGCCCACCTACCCGGTCATCTACCGGGTCTCCTCCGCCCACGAGGAGGGCGGCGAGCGCGTCTTCGCCGCCTCCACCGAGGAATTCGTCGGCGGTCCCGACGGCCGCCTGCGGGCGCTGCGCCTGGTCGAGGTGGCATTCGACGGCGGCCGGTTCGCGCCGGTGCCGGGCAGCCGCCGGGAAATCCCGTGCGACCTGGCGCTGCTCGCCATGGGCTTCAGTGGCGCGGAGAAGCCCGGCCTGCTGACCGACCTGGGGGTGGAGTTCGACTCGCGGGGCAACGTGGCCAGGGATGCCGCCTACCAGACATCGGTCCCCGGGGTGTTCGTGGCGGGCGACATGGGACGCGGTCAGTCGCTGATCGTCTGGGCGATCGCCGAGGGCCGCAGCGCGGCCGCCGCCGTCGACCAGTACCTGCGCGCGCTCGACCGCCCGGAGCTGCCGGTCGCGATCCCGCCGACCGCCCGCCCGCTGGTGTAACCGCCTGGTTACCCAACCCGGCCGGCCTGGCCGGGTTGGGTAACGAGCGGGTGACGTTGGGCACAGCGAGGTGGCGGCGGCTCGCACAATGGGTACCTGTAATTCGTTTTTGCTCTTGGCTGGGGAACGACACCATGACGCACGCTGCGGTACGGGATGGCCGGAGGGCCGCCGCGGCGGAACCCGGCCGGGCCCGGCCCGGCCGGATCAGGCGGCGGTGGCTGGACCTGGCGACGACACCAGGACGGCTGCGGCTGCTGCTGGCCGGCCTGGTGCTGCTCAGCCTCGCCTGGGGGGCGCTGGCCGCGGTCACCGCGGCCAGGTACGCGTCGGCCGCGTCGGGCGTGGTGACCACCCGTGAGCCGCTCAGCCTGGACGCGCAGCAGATCTACGCACGGCTCTCAGATGCGAACGACGCCGCGGTGACCGCGTTCCTTACCGGGGGGATCCAGCCGGCCGGGGCCCGGCAGCGCTACCTGACCGACATCAGCGCGGCCGCCAGCGGGATCGAAAACGTGACCGCCCGGGGCGGCGCCGACAGCCCGGCGGCCAGCGCCGACCTCGCCGCGCTGGCCCGGCAGCTGCCGGTCTACACCGGCGAGGTGGAGACCGCCCGCGCCGACAACCGCCTCGGCCTGCCGCTCGGCGCCGCCTACCTGCGCGAAGCGTCCGGGATGATGCGCGACACACTGCTGCCGAAGGCAAACGGCCTGTACGCCGCGGAGAACGCCGCGCTCAGCGGCACCAGCGCCCAGGCGACCGGGCTGCCGCTGGTCTGCGTCGCCGCCGCCCTCGGCCTGGTCGCCGGGTACCTGCTCTACCGGTCATCGCGCTGGCTGCGCGGGCGCACCAACCGGGTACTCAACCCCGGCTTCGTCGCGGCGGGGGTGGTGGGCGTCATCGCCCTGGCCCTGCTGGCCGTCGGGTACGCCGGGGCCAGGAGCGACCTGCTCAACGCGCGGTCCCGCGGGCTGGCCACCGTCCAGGCGGTGGCCCAGGTGAGCATCGCCGCGCAGGAAGCCCATGCGGACGAGAGCCTCACCTTGATCGACAATACCGGCAACGACGCGTACCAGAGCGACTACGGGGCGCAGCAGAAAGTCCTTGGCCCGGGACCGGGCACGCTGCTGACCGCCGCGCAGACGGCAGCCGCCGGCACCCGCGCCGCACCGGCGGTGCAGGCGGCGGTCAGCGACGCGCGGGCCTGGTTCGCCGCTCATCTCCGGGTCAGGTCCCTGGACAACTCCGGGCGGCACACCGCCGCGGTCAGCTCAGCGCTCGGTACCGCGCCCGCGGACGCGGGAGCGTCCTTCGCGCAGCTGTCCGACGAGCTCAACGCGGCCGTCAAGAGCGACCAGAGCGTCTTCGACTCCACCGCCCGCTCGGCACCGGGCCACTACTCCGGCCTCGAGGCCG